>Ga0080064_1000188_pt1 | contig 184358 bp, 172 predicted proteins | sample Subgrocontami54m_FD_69260 | JGI IMG/M metagenome (GOLD analysis project Ga0080064, IMG submission 69260) | Subsurface groundwater microbial communities from S. Glens Falls, New York, USA - GMW46 contaminated, 5.4 m (SPADES assembly) (version 2) ...
AAAACAACACACCCCCCCCCACCCAAAAGGCGTGGGCGGCCTCCCCCCCAAAAAAATGGTGGGGGGGTTGCCCCGCCAGAGCATTAGTGGCGGGCAAAAGTTTCCGGTGGCTATAGCGAGGAGGCCACACCCGATCCCATCCCGAACTCGGAAGTTAAGCTCCTCAGCGCCGATGGCACTGCCAGGGTAACTTGGTGGGAGAGTAGGACGCTACCGGATTTAAATTGGAAGGCTCTGTGATGAAAATCACAGAGCCTTTTTTGTTCTAGAGAACAAAGTGAACGAGAGGGGGAGGCTCTTGCAGCTTTGCTGCAAGAGGGGGCGACGTGAGCCCCTTGTGATAAACTAGGACGCTACCGGATTTAAATTGAAACCCCTGTACTGTATGGTACAGGGGTTTTTTATTTTAGGAGACTTCAGTGTATAGAAAAAAAATCTTCAAAAATATTATTTTTCCCCTCAGTCTTTTGATTTTCCTTTTTGTTTTTATCCCTCTTCATGCAGCTGATAAAAAACCAAGTTGGATATCTATTGGAACGCCTGAAAATACACTCATCAAAAACTTGGTTTTTCTTGATAAAATTTTTTTGCAGCTACAGAGAAAGGAATTTTTAAATTAAAAGAAGGTTCCACTCAGTGGCAATCTGCTCAAGAAGGATTGAAATACTTTCTTCAAATTCACCCAGAAATTTATTTTACGGTTTCTGATCAGCGACTTTATGCTCTCGTGACAGCGACGGATGATAAGGGGTTACCCCTGGGAGATATTTTTAGATGGGATGAGAAATTGGAGAAATGGGAATCTTTAAAAATTCCTTACGATAAAATTTCAGACAAGGCGTCTATAGATGAAATAGTGGTTACTTCTCAGAACATTTTTTTAAATGGCGATTTTTCCACTTATCAATTGAGTAAAAAGGAAAATGCTTGGGAGATTTTCGAACTGCCTCGCCAGCAATTTCAGAAAATAAGAGGAGGAAAAATCCATTCTCTTTATGGACTTCCTGGTCGTGTTTATACTCTAACTTCACATCGTCAGTGGAAAGAATTAGGAAAAAAATGGCCCAATACTGAAGCGATGGATTTAATAGAAGTAGGGGGGGGATATTTTTGTTACTGCGGATGGAGTTTCAACCTTTTTAGTTCTTAAAAAGGGGAATGAGAATTGGCAATCTCTCAAAGCTCAATTGCCGGATTCATTTTGTTGCAGTTTTAGTTTGCAGTTTTATCAAAACACTTTTTACACCCTTGCCTATCATTCTAGTAAGACAAAAGAAAATAAACTTTTTCGAATGAAAAAAGGTGATTCTCAATGGGAAGGTATTGAAGGCCCCGCCCCTCATCTTCGAATTGGACATGCTCCTGTTTTTACAAACACGGGTTTATATATTTTCACAGAGGATCTTGAGACTCAAAAAGGCGGGTTTTTTAAATTGGGATTGAAAGATAAAGATATGAACAGATGAAGGGGGTATTACAAGCTCTTGTTGTGCACGTAGTGTTGATTATGTGAGTGGAAAGTTGCTGAAAAATGGGAAAGCTCGACTTGATATTGTCCAAAAGTTTATTTGACATTCGGAATCTATATTCTATCATACAGAATATGAAAACAAGTCTCGTCATAGAAGATAGTCTGTTTAAAGCTGCCCAAAAAGAAGCCCAAAAAACAGGTGGAAATATCAGTGAAACGATTAGCTATTGGGCGCGCATGGGAAGGGAGTTTTTGGTAAAGAAAAAAAAGAGGTCTTCATTAAAATTCAAGCCCGTGGATTTAAAAAAACCGGCACAAGTTGATATTAATTGCCGCCGTGATTGGATGGATATTCTCGACCTATGATTGCCGTTGATACCAATTTGATTATTCATGTGCTGGTGAAGTCCCAAAAAGAACACCGCAGGGCTTATGAATGGATTACCCGAAACTCCTCTCCACTTTGCACGACTCATGTGAACGTGGCGGAAGTGCTTCGTTTGCTCACTCATCCAAAAGTTTTTCCTTTTCCTTTAAACTTAAAAGAGGCCGTAGATGTTTTTAACAATTTTTATGAAGCCTTCGGAATCAAAGTTCTGGAAGAACCCGAAGAATGGTGGTCAGAGCTTAATCACTTATTGCAAGTTAATCCTTCTTTAAAGGGAAATGAAATATTTGATGCCCAGATTGCACTTTGCTTGCGTTATCACGGAGTCAAAGAGTTTGCGACGTTTGATGCAGATTTTTTAAAATATCCTTTTCTCAAAATCATCAAGATTCCATAAGCCCAAACAAAAAAAGATTTGGCTTTCCCCATAGAGTAAACATGAACTCCAAAACCCATTTCCCCCAAAATCCTTCTCCTTTCCGTCTCTATTTCACCGTCACCCTCAACACTCTTTTAATGTTTGGTTTTTTTATCTGGCTGGCCCACACGCGCAATGTAGACGGAGACGAAGGGCTTTATCTCGAAGCCGCTCGCCTGGTGTTTGAGGGGAAAAAACTTTACCTCGACTTTTTTTATCAACAAATGCCGCTCATCCCTTATCTTTATGCGGGATGGATGAAGATTTTTGGATTCACGCTTTATGCAGGGCGCTATCTCTCTGCCTTGCTCACCGCTCTTGCCTGCTGGGCGGCTCTTTTTTATATCGCTCGTGCGAGTAAAAATTTGGGGGTGCTTTATGTGTCGGCCATTTTATTGTTTGCCAACGGTGTTTTACTGGCTTGGGCGCCTGTTATCAAAACACATCCCCTGAATATGTTCACCCTCACTCTTTCAGCGGTGCTTCTGCTGGAGTGGAGAAAAAATCTTAAGAAGCCTTTCTGGATGATCGCAGTAGCGGCTTTTGCCATCGGCATTGGAGTCAATGCTCGTCTGACTTTGGCGCCTTTTGTGCCCATTTATTTGGGGTTTGTTTATTTTTACAGTCCCCAGAAAATAAAACACAGCCTTCTCTTTCTTTCTATCATTCTCCTCACCTCTCTCCCCACTCTTTATTATTTTTTTTCAGACCCCCAACTTTTCATCCGATTTAATTTTACTTATCACACCCATATTTTCCCCGGCATTGCTTCCGCAGAAACAAGGCTGGCCATTGCCACCTGGATTTTTGCGAGACTGCATTTTTTTATTTTGATTGCTTTGGTTCAACTGGGAATTTTGTATTCAATCTCTTCACCCTTCGACTCTCCTTCGACAAGCTCAGGATCGCTCAGGGCAGGCTCCTTCACCCTTCACTCTTTTTTAAAATCCGACGAAGGTTTCATTTCTCTCTTATTGCTTGTTTTCATTGCCGTGCATCTGTCTACCGCAGAACCCTTTACCCAATATTTTTCTGCCATGGTCCCCTTGATGGTCATGGCGACCCTTCCTTTTTTAGAAAAAATGCTCGTCCCACTCACTTCTTTGAAATTAAAATTTTTGATCCCGGCTTTGATCCTCTATCTCTTCACTTCAACGGCGCAAAAGGGGTTTGAGATTTACTCTGTGGGGTCAGATGATCCGTTTTGGAAATTAAGTAATATAGAGTCCACCATTCGAGCTGTTCAAAAAATTGTAAAACCGGGTGATTATTGCCTTACCTGGTGGCCAGGATATGCTTTTATGGCTGGATGTCAGTCTGTACCAGGGATGGAAAATCACATGAGAACTCATGCCATTGATGTGGGTATTCCGGGGCATACCTTGCAAGAATATAAAATGATGTCAGATGAAAAATTGTCTGAACTACTCCAAGAAAACAAATACGATATTTTAATTGATGGGGCTTATCATTTAAAAGGACCTTTGACTCCACAGATAGAATTTATGATTTGGAAAAATTATCATCTGATTCAAAAAATAGAAGAGGTTAAAATTTATCGAAAGCAAGAGGCGAGGGGGGATATTTTTTAAGTAGGGTTGCTAATGAAATGTCGCCACAACCATTTGGGTCGAAAATAGTAAGCTCGATAGGCTTCTTCTTTTAAAGAGATAAGTTGTGTGGGCCTTAAGTGGGGATGGTTAAAAGTTGGCGTATAGACATCAAATTGATTCCAATCTTTTTCAAAAATTTCATCTTTTATTTGATCGTAAAATGGAGTGCCGGGATAAGGGGTTACGATATTAAATTGGGCATAGGAGTGGGGAAGTTGTATGGCATATTGAATGCTGGCCCGGATGGTTGCTTCAGTATCAGTAGCGTTGCCAAACAGATAAAATCCACAAACTTTGATTCCTTTTTTTTCACAGTATTCAATAATTTCTTTTTGATGAGTGGGTAAATCTGTTTTTCTTTTTACGTTTTGAAGTACTTTTATATCAACAGATTCTATTCCCACATTCAATCCTCTAAGGCCTGCCCGGTGAAAAAGATCAATCAGTTCTGGGTCGAGTCTGATCAAATGAGTTTCACAAGCCCAAGTGGTGTTTATTTTTCTGCGAAGAATTTCTTCCGCGATTCCTGCTGCATGCGATCGTTGAAGAGTAAAGATAGGATCCCGGAATAAAAAACCTTTGGCTCCGTATTTTTGAATGAGCATTTCCATTTCATCCACCACATGTTTGGCAGAACGATAACGGACAGTGCTGCCTTGCTGAGAAGGGTAGGGGCAATAAAAAGCACAGGAAAAAGGACAGCCTTTGCTGCTGAGAATCGGAAAAAAAGGTGTTCCCGAAATATAATGTTTGTGGGCAAATTTTTTGTAAGGGAAAACAGACCAATCGGGAAATGGAAATTCTTCCAAATTTTTTACAGGTTCTGCCTGAATGATACCGCTTGCTTTTCGAAGATCCATCTTTCCAAGAATGTTTTCAGCTTCTCCATGAATCACGAAATCAGATACAGAAGTAAAAAGATCAGGCTTTGCGGAAGCGAGGCTCCCCACGAAGCCTCCTTTGCCTAGTTGTCTGTTTTTTATCTCTTTTGCATAAGCGAGTTCCGCCTGGTGTTCCACTAAAGAGCCATAAATAAGAAAAAGGTCGGTATTTTTTGAAAATTGGCCTGCGCTATAATCCACCTCATGACCTTTTTCTTTTAGAATGGCTGCAATATACCCCAAGCTAAGAACAGGTAATCGTACCGATGAACGTTTGATCCATGCGAGAGCGCGAGAGGGTAAACTTTTTCCATAATTACTTGCTGTTCCAAAGCCTCCTGCGAGATCTTTGTTGATGGCTGTTTTGCGGGTACGCACATCGACAAGAGTAATTTTCAAAGGCGTTCTCCTTAAGCTGTCGGGTTTTGTTCTGTATGATTTTTTTGAAAACGGTATCGAAGAAGATCAATGAAAAATTTAATCACATCAGAGGATTTTACAAAAGATTTACGACGGGTATTCGGATAAGGTTCGATGGGAATTTCCGATATTTTAAGCCCCAGTTTTTCTGCCTTGATGGCAATTTCTGCGTGAATGAACCAATCCTCTGAATTTAATTTTAATTCCCTGATTTTTTCTTTTCGAAACACTTTGGGCATGGCATTGATATCGTGGAGTTTCGAGCGAAAAAGAAGATGAAAAATAAAATTATAAATTTTAGTGATGATTTTTCTGTAAATACCGTCCAGTCGCTTGACACGATAAGCTTGAAGTAAATCCAGTTGTTTCTCTTCCATTTTTAAAACGCTGATAGCGATGGATTCCAGGGGAGCCTGTCCATCGCCGTCAATTACAGCGATATATTCACCTGAGGATTTTTCAATACCGCTTTTCATATCCCAACCATACATCCCCTGTTTTTTCAGAGTCACAGCATGTACATTTGGAAACTGCTTCTCAAGTTCTTTGACGAGTCGGGTCGTTTCATCTTCCTCTTCACCTTCAAATTGGTTGCTGACGAGAATAATTTCCCAGGGAAAATTAAAAAAGGAGAGTTGGCGATAAAGAGATTCGACTTGGGAAATAATGAAGGATCCTTCCTTGTAGCAGAGGATGACAACCGACAAATAAATTCTTTCTAAGTGATCTTTCATTATTATAAGTATGGGTCATGCAGAAAACAAAATCTTCTCTTCCCAGAAAAACTCTTTTTTTATTACTGGGACTCCTGAGTTTACTACCCCCTCTGAGGCTTCTCATGGTTCTAAGTCAAACAGGTGATAATAATCCCTTGGTAGAAGACATTTTGTTTGTACCCATTTTGCATGAGGTTTTGCAAGGCACTTATCCTTGGAAAAACATCTTTCAGGACACTTACCTGCATTTGGGCCATTTCGCTCTTATTCCGGTGTTGATTCAAATTCTTTCTGCGTATTTCAATGACTATAATGTCTATAATATTATTTATTTCGGTGTTTCTCTTTCATTTTTTAAATTATTTCTGCTTTATTTGGCTTTTACCCAACTTATAAAAAGCCCGGTTCGAATTTATCTTTTTCCACTTCTTTCACTTCTTTGTTTTTCTTTTACAACAATGAGTGATTTTGAATTTGATTTAGTATCTCTGCACGTAAATCTTCAGCACGTGGGGATGGCGCTTGGGATTTGGGGCCTCGTACGATACAAAGGAAAATGGCCGGGTCTGTTTTGGATGGCTTTTGGGGGGATTTTGGGCAGTTATTCGTGGGGTGGTGGTCCACTGCTTTGGCCCGCTTTTTTAGTAGGTCTTTTACTTTTAGGTTATCGTCGTTGGACTCATTATCTGGTTTGGTTGTTTTCGGGAGGGGTGGCCGCTTTTCCTTATCTCTATTTTATTTTTAAGGAGCATCTTCTCGGAGCAAAACCCGTTTTTTTTTCTGGGTTCAACATTCCATTTATCGTCCAAGCCATCGGTTGGCCACTTTCAAATTTATACACCCCTTTTTCTTATGCTTATGAAAAAGGGATCGCAGGTCTTGTGTTATTTTTTCTGGCAGTGGTTTTGTTTGTTTTGAAAAAAGACCGCAAGATGTTTATCCAAGCTACTCCTGGCTGGATACTTCTTGTTTACAGTTTTACCCAATTTTGGTTGCAAGGCCTGCTGAGAAATTATCTTCAGCCCTGGTATACCTATCTCTTCATGACATTTTGGTTTGGTTTGCTCAATCTTGTTTATGTTCTTTGGTCGAATAGACAAATGTCTTTTGGGGAAAAAACGGGAAGGAAAAGTTTTTGGTCAAAATTAGTGTTTGTTTATTGTGGGCTGAGCTTACTTTTCCTCATCGGTTTTTATTTTCATTCCAATCGTGATTACCGAGACAAGTCGATTTATATGATGGGGAGAAGCCCCGTTTCAGCCACTTGCTTGCGTCATTATGCCACTGCGCCTACTTATTGTGAGGATAAGATCTTCTTATGGGATTTGGCTTTGGTAGATCAGCCTCTGGAAAAAGTGCTTTATAGCAACCTCGTGCAGGCCTCTGTCTTTCCTCAAATGCTCCACATGGGTCGTCCCTTGGAAAAAAGTCATCTTTCAGTCTTTTCCCCTTCTCAACATTGGACTTTGCAAGGAGATTTTATTTTGGACCAAGTGCGTGTTAATGCGGCAACAGATGTTCCTCGTTTTTTCTGGACGAGAAATCTTGCCGCAGAACCGACTCCTTTTTCGGATTATGAACATTTGAATCTTTTTTTACATTCCCCAAGCTCTGTTTCTTGGGATCTTCAAATCCCTCAGAATTTAAAAAAAGCAGTCTTGCATTCAGCAGTTGCCATCAGCACTAGCGCTCCATACGTTTCTGTATCAGATGGAGTTACTTTTGAAGTAAAAACTGTGGGGGAAGATGGATCAGAGCTGAGATTATTCACTAAACATTTGGGGCCTAATGAGCGCCAGTGGGACTCCTTTCAAATTTCGCTTTTACCTTTTGCGGGCCAAAAAATCACTTTAGTTTTTGGATCAAAATCAGAAGGGAATAATATTCATGATTGGGCGATGTATCGTTTCCCGTATATTGATTTAGATCTTGATCAAAATTTTACAAACAAGAATTTAAATGATTTTGAGTGGAGACCTTCCAATACAGATTTAAATCCTTTACTTCCCAAACCTACGAAGCAAGACTTTGTGCTCGATTTTCAAAACGACATCTTCAGGAAATGGGAAGTTTCAAATTTGGATGTATCGGAAGTGGAGAATCTTTCTTCCCAACCTTGGCAACTCATGAAATCATCCTCTGTGGTTTACAACCCAGAGAAACCGCTGCGATTTTCTGATTACTCTCATTTGTATTTTCGTGTTGCTGCTCCAGCAAATTACTATACGGGGTATCTGAAAATTTTTATTCAAGTAAATCATCTGTCAGGATATCAACGAATAGTGCAAATTCCTCTTTTAAGGGATGGCCTTTTACATGAATACACCTATGATCTTAAGCTTCTCGATTTGGATCCCAACCATGCGGTGACGCAAATAGAAGTACAGCCCAATATTTTAAACCCTCTCCACGGTGCTTCATGGTTTTATCTTCCGGAAATCCGTTGGATTCAAGGAGGAGCCCATTGAGAAAAATTATTTTCTTCATTTTAATGGGATTTTTGAGTTTGTTACCCCCTCTGCGGCTTCTTTTCGTTTTAAGCCATACGGGAGATAACAATCCTCTGGCCGAAGATATTTTATACGTGCCTATTTTTCACGAAGTTTTACAAGGGACTTATCCTTGGAAAAATTTCTTTTACGACACTTATCAACATGCAGGACACTTTGTTCCTTTCCCAGTTCTGATCCAAATTCTATCGGCTTATTTCAATGACTATAATGTCTATAATATTATTTATTTCGGTGTTGTTCTTTCATTTTTTAAATTATTTCTGCTTTATTTTACTTTTACAAGGCTTTTAAAAACTTCAGCTCGCATTTATCTTTTTCCGCTTCTTTCTCTGCTTTGTTTTTCTCTTAGTACCCTCAACACCTTTGAATTTGATTTTGGCTCTCTTCAAATGAATCTCAATCATGTAGGGATGGCTCTTGGAGTCTGGGGCCTTGTTCGATATGCAGGGAGGTGGCCGGGTTTGTTTTGGATGGTCTTTGGTGGAATTCTGGCCAGTTGGTCTTGGGGAAGTGGGCCTCTCCTCTGGCCGGCCTTTTTACTTGGGCTTCTTCTGCTGGGATTTCGCCGCTGGATTCATTATTTTGTTTGGTTAATTTCAGGGGCCACAGCAGTTTTTCCCTATGTGTATTTTATCTTCACTCAGCATTCTTCTACTGCTCACTTTGATTTAGTTTCTTGGTTCAACGTTGATTTTATGATTCGCGCAATCGGGTGGCCTTTTGGAAATTTACCCGAACCCTTTTCCTATACCTATCAGAAGGGGATCGTGGGTTTGATGCTGCTTTTGATCGCAGTAATTTTGATCTTTTTGAAAAGAGATCGAAAAATGATTGTACAAGCCACTCCTGGCTGGATCTTGCTTGCTTATAGTTTTACTCAATTTTGGTTGCAAGGTCTGGTGAGGGGAGAGCTTTCAGGTTGGTATACCTATCTCTTTATGCCTTTTTGGATGGGCTTGTTGGATTTAATTTATGTTCTTTGGTCGAACCGAAAAACATCTTTGGAAATAAAAACAAGAAGAAAAAATCTTTGGTCAAAATGGGTGTCAGTCTATTGTGGGGTGACATTACTTGTTTTGATTGGATTTTATATTCACTCCAACCGTGATTATCGAGATAAATTATATTTCATGAAAGGGCGAAGTCCCATCTCCTCTAGTTGTCTTCGCCATTATGCTACAGCGCCTACTTATTGTGAGGATGCCGTTGTTTTGTGGGATGTTGCAAGTATGGGTAATAATTCTATTGGAAGAATTCTTTATCAAAATCTCATCCAGTTTTTTGTTTTTCCCCAAATGCTTCACATGGGTCGTCCTTTGGAGAAAAGCCATCTTTCAGTCTTTGCGCCGCAGCAACGTTGGACCCTGCAGGGGGATTTTATCTTGGATCAAGTGCAGATTCATTCTAAAACAGATCTTCCTCGTTTTTTTTGGACGAGAGATCTTACAGCAGAACCGACTCTCTTTCAGGATTATGAACACTTGAATTTATTTCTACATTCTCCAAATTCTGTTTCTTGGAATCTTGAGATTCCTCAAAATATTAAAAAAGCTGTTTTACATTCGGCTGTGGCCATCAGCACCAGTACTCCCCAGCATGTTGATGCAGATGGGTTAACATTTGAAGTCAAAGCGGTGAGAGAAAACGGATTGGAGCAAGTATTGTTCAGCAGACATCTGGGCCCCAATGAACGCCAGTGGCAGCCTTTTGAAGTTTCTCTTTTACCTTTCGCAGGCCAAAAAATAACTTTGGTTTTTGGATCGCAGCCTGGAAAAAATAATATTCATGATTGGGCGATGTATCATTTTCCGTATATTGATTTGGAATTAGATCAAAAAAAGAAAAATATAGCTCTTCAGGATTTTGAATGGCAACCTTCCAATACCGATCTCAATTCTTTACTTTCAAAACCTGCAAAAGATGATTTTGTTTTAGATCTGCAAGAGGATATATCCTCTTCTTGGGAATTTTCAAACCTGGATGCAGAAGAAATCCAAAACTCTTCCTCTCAGTATTGGAGAGCCACGAAAGCTTCTGCCTTCAGTTACAAACCCAATAGTGATTTGCCGCTTTCCCATTATACCCATCTTTATTTTCGCATGGCAGCCCCCGCCAATTATTACACGGGAGTTTTAAAAGTTTATCTTCAGGTCAATCACTTGTCGGGATATCAAAGAATTTTTCGCATTCCTCTCTTAAGCGATGGTCTTTTGCATACTTATACTTATGATCTGAAATTGCTCGAATTGGAACCCGATGCCATTTTGACACGCATAGACATCGAGCCCCTGTTGGTAAAGCCTTTGGAAGGAAGGCCCAGGTTTTATCTTCCGGAAATTCGATTTATTCGGGGAGAAGTTTCTCAGCTCTGAGATATTCTTTTAAGGCCTCTTGCCAAGAAGGAATCCTGATTTTTTGCAGGATTTCATTTCGCCCAGTTTCTAGTACAGAATAAGAAGGCCTGGGCGCTGATGAAACAAGATCTTTTGCCAGGATGGGAATCACCGTGCATGAAGATTGAATTTTCTGAAGAGTGTATGAAATGAATTCAAGCATGGTACAGCCTCCACGGCAGGAGAGATGGAAGATCCCGGAAGTGTCTTCCAGCAGATCCAGAGTTCTCCTTGCAATCCATTCAGCGGGATTAGGTGTTCCAATTTTATCGGTGACTGCCTTTAAAATTTGATTTGTTTCTTTAAATTGTTGGAGATGATTCATGAAATAATTGATGAAATTTTTGCCATTTTTCCCGTAAGGCCAAGTGACTCGGAGAATTAAAAATTTTTTCTCGCCCAAGTTTTTTTGAATCACTCGCTCGCTTTCCAGTTTCGTCCAGCCATAAAAATTAATGGGCCTTGTGTCATCGGATTCCAGGTAAGGGCTTTTCTTCTCTCCATCGAATACGCTGTCGGAACTATAATCCACCAACTTGATTTTTTGTTCGGCACACGCTTTTGATAAAATTTTGATTCCTTGAATATTGATATGTTTTACTTTTTCTTGTTCATGTTCGGCTTTGTCGACATTCGTGTAACCCGCACAGTTGATGAGGAAGTGGGGTTTTAATTCCTGCAGACATTGCTCGAGAGAAACAGGCGAGGTGATGTCCAGTTCAGCATGATTTTTTGAAATAATTTCGAAGTTTGGAAAGTCTGAGGGAGAAATTTTCTGAAATTGCGAACCTAAAAGTCCTCCTGCTCCTGTGATCAATACTTTCCTGGTTTTTTGCATATGTGATGGGGAGGAGGTAGTGGAAGGGGCCCGCATTGTCTAGCGGAAATTTTCATGCATGGGGATCATGGGGATAATCAAATAGTTAGACTGACTCTTCCACAGACGGATAATCACAGACGGATAATCAGACGGAGGACCGATAATCGGAAATAGCCAAGCTGAGTATTCCAAATTCCGGACTCTTTTCTCTCCTTTATCCCATCAGATCTTATTTATCGACAGCTCCTGCTTGGCACTGAGCTTGCTTAGTATCTGAGCATGGCTTCCTATCCCCGATATCTCATCGTCTCCGATGGTTCCACCTTTCATGTCACTTGGCAGTGTCATAACAAAAGCTGGCTCCTTCAAGAAGACTGGGCAAAAAAACTCTATTACTCCTTACTTCTCAAGTACAAAGCCCTCTACGGAGTTAAAATCCATTCTTATTGTTTTATGGATAACCATCCTCATCTCACAGGCACGATGACTTCCAAAGAAGAATTCTCGGCTTTCTTTAGAGTCGTCAATTCCCTCATCGCCAAAGCCATCAACAAAAGGCATAAACGACGAGGACAAGTCGTCATGGATCGATTTAAATCCCCCAAGATTGAAACAGATCGTCATCTTCTGGAAGTCATGGCTTATATTGACTTAAACCCTTTTCGTGCCAAGAAAGTAAACCATCCTAAAGAATACACGTACAGCTCTTACGGTTATTATGCTTATGGCAAACATGATCTCTTAATTGATCCACCGGATATCTACCTCGCCTTGGGAAAAACCCCGGTGACCCGACAAAAGGCTTATCGGGAGATGGTTGAATTTGTGATTGAACGGGATGGCCGAAAAAAGAAAAACTATTCGAAAACTTATTTCATTGGAAACCCGGAATGGGTGATTGGAAAACACAGAGAATTTAGAAATGAACTCACAGAAAAAAGATCTTCAAAAAAACATAAACCACCTGATTAAGAGAGATAAAATACAAAAATAAAAATAAAAATTCCTCTACTCTCTGAAAGCTACGCACTTCTCTGTTTAAAATTCCGCATTTCTATTTTTTAAGTCTTTTATTTTCACTCAATTTACTTGCTGATAAAAAAATTACTGTTTTTCTCACCTGAAGATTCCATTCATCTACTTTTCTTGATTTTATTCCCCTCTTAAATCTTAATTTTCTCTCATTCTCCTCCGTCTGCTTTTTCTGCGATCAGAGGAGAAGAATTGTTTTGCCCTGCATATTGGAGTTGATCGAGAAAACCTTTTTTAGCGCGAAGCTTGGAGCTCCACTGAAACTCAGAAAGAACATTAATAGGCTCAGCTTTATCCGCAGTGGTGGGTTTTAGTTCTTCTTTAAAAGGTTTATCTTTTAAAGGTTTTTTTTCTGGATCTACGGAGGAAGTCTTTGAAACTTGCATTTGTGGCTTATCCGCAGAGCCTCCCTTGTTTTGCTTTTTCTCCAAGGTTTTTAAGAGCGAGATAATATCAGCTTGAGCGGAGGGGAGGGAGGAAAGCAAAAAGGTGAAAAGAATAAAAAGGCTAAAAGAAAATCGGGTTGTTTTGGGATTCATAAATGAATCCTCCTGTGAAAGGGTTAAGCTTCAAAAATTAAGGGGATTTTAGTTAAAAATCGGGTGACGGCAAGATTAAAATTAAATATTTTTATTAGAAATCAATCTCTTGTACGTGTACCCCGCTTTTTATAATCGAAGAGATAACAGGCAGCAATGATCTATGCTGCCGACTGTCTTGCTTGCCCATGAAGAAAGTGTTTTAGAATATTAATTTGTGATTTTTAACGAGCATGCTACACCTCGCTTATGCATCTTCAGTGGATACGTGGCCAAATAGCTAAAAACCAATATTTGTGGAGTATGCATGCCGATGAAGAGCGACGTAACGACGATCTTGAAATTGCTGAAGTGGAAGCCGCCATTATGAATGGGGAAATTTTAGAAAGTTATCCCAAAGATCCAAGAGGCACTTCCTGTCTCATTTATGGTGAGGCAAACGGTACACCTGTTCATATTGTTTGCGGTAAAAACAAGTTGGAACAGCTTGTGATCGTCACAGTCTATAAACCCAGTTTGCCAAAATGGAAGAACCCAACCGAAAGGAGTAAAAAATGAAAAACTACGGGGATTGTATTTATTGTGGAGGAGAAGTTTCTAAAAAGAAGGAGAGATTAGACTATCGATACCATGGCCAACTTTTTATTATGGAAAATGTTCCCTTGGGAGTTTGCAATCAATGTGGAGAAAAATTTCTTAGCTCCAAGATTGCAAAAGAATTAGAAAAAGCTGTTAAAAATTCTAAAAAGCCTCTTAAAACAATTGCAGTTCCCATTATTTCTCTCGCTGCTTAAATTTTTCTATTTTTCAATTCCCCCCTTGCCTTATCAAAAACTTAAATGCTAGCCCCTCAAGATCTTCTTTTCGAGGGAGGTATTATGCAACATAAGAAACTCTCTTCTAAAATTTTTTATTCTTCCATTGTCTACCTGACTCTTTTTTCTTTTCTGCAGGTCACTCTTGCCTCAGACCTTTCGATTCAACAAGATTTATCCTTTTATGAAACAAAAGCGGTGGCCTTGAGTGGGGGTGGGGGAGGAGGAAGTGGAACAGGAAGTGCTGGAGGCGCTGCTCCTGCCCCTGCCGGGAGTGGAGGATCTAGTGACGCAGGGACTGGGACGGTGACTGTGGGAGGGTTTTAAAAGATACTCCTCTTTCAGAACTTTATGAATTGATTATTTTAGAAAAAAGGATTGCTTCCAAGTTAGATCTTCTATGGGATAAAATGCAAACTGTAAGGTTAAATGAAATAAACAATAGATTGAGTCAGATTGAATCTGAGCTTAGGCAGTTGCTAGATTTTAAAAATAATTTTGTGGGAGGAGCTTACCATGGGATCCAAAATGACCTGGGAAGAAATGAAGAAAGAATTTCCGAATGAATGGTTGATGGTAGTGAACTTTACCGTGGATCGATTTGGAGAAGTGGCAGCGGGAGAAGTGATCAGGCATTCAAAGGATAAATCTGAAGTCTATCAACCCGTCCCCAATCTGTATAAAGAGGTTTTCTTTTCTTACACCGGTGAAAGCACTTTTGAAGGAGGTTTTAGATTTCATGCAGACCATCACTGTTTTTGACACCTCTCAACATCATGTTAATCTTCGCGGTCATCTACATTTCATCAATGGCTTGTCACTAGGTTTTAAGGGAGTCCTCGACACAGGGGCTTCAAAAACAGAACTTTCAGTGAATTTCTTAATCGCATCCAATATTCTCACCTCAGAAAAAATAAAAAAGATGAATTTGGAACATGATCAAGAAAGCCAAAAGATTGGAAAAATTAAATTGTCTCAACTTGATATTTGTGGCCAAAGTTTAAGTGATTTTGAAGTTTTCGTTTCTCACTTCTCACCTCATTGGGGCATCGATGCCCTCATCGGCTTGGATTTTTTTAAAAAATTTCGTGTCACGGTGGATTATTCTGTGGGGCATATCGTCACAGAACCTTTCTAAATAATAGTAAATCAAAGTAAATCTTTTGGATCCATTTCTAGATTCTTGGCGATTTTTTCCACCATTTTGAGAGTGGGAGAAACTTTTCCACGAAGCAACATTGATATATATCCCTTACTAATATCACTCTCATAAGCCAGTTTTTCTCCCGTGATCCCCTTCTCTTTTAAGATCGAGGCCACTTTCTTAATGAAAATCTGTTCGAGGGATTCTTGTTTACGCACTTCAATTTTGTAACAAAATCACCTTGACAATTAGTTCAATATATTGAATCTGTATTGCCGCGTACAAGCCCCCCGGTTTACTCTGGCGCATAGAGGAGAAGTGACATGAAAAAAATCGTCGAATTGAGGTCGTATTTTTTGTTATGTTGTTTTCTTTTTGTTTTTTTGTTTTCAAGCTTGGGTCAGGCAGCTGCGAAGAGCACAAAAGGAACATCGCTTACAAAAAATAAATTTAATGACCGTAAGGGTTTTCTAATCGGTGTAGGACCTATTTTGGGAGGAGAGGTCAATACGGTGGATCAAGTTGGAGGGGGTCTTGAACTCAGAGTGGGTTATGGATTTAATGAAAGGTATCTCCTTTACTACGAGGGGGATACTTTTTTTACCCAAAAGAGCGGAGTCAGTTACTTTTTTGAAGATGTCCAGGCGAAAGGACAAGCTTTTATTTGGAAAAATCTCTACGGCGATCTTGGTTTGGGTTTCACAATAGGAAATCAAAAAGTGGAAGGAGTGAATTTTTTTGGAAACAATGTGGATGAAAGTACAACGAGCGTAGGATTTGTACTCTCTTTTGGTATAGGATATGAGTTTCGTTTGACTCGTTATTTTTCTATTTCCCCTGAATTTGCCTTTAACTATCGACATGTGGGTGGTTTGAATTTTGTCACTCCAGGTCTGATTGTAAATTGTGGCTGGTATTTTTAAATAAAACAATTCACAGCTTACAGCTTCTCTTTTCCAGGTTTTTAAGAAAGGAAAATGCCATGAAAAATTCTAAAATGTTCTGGGTTTTTATTTTTATTTCGATCTCTTTTATGAGTGGTTTCCTCTTGTCTGCTTGTGGAGGGTGTAAAAGTGCAGATGATTGTGCGAAGGATGAGGTCTGTGTTGCGGAGCGCTCCACTGATACTGAAGGAGAATGTAAAAATGTGAACGATTTATAAAATGCCCTGAATTTTAATAAAATCTTATGCGATTTTTTTACAAAATGGAAAGTTGAAGAAAGGAAGTTGTGGATCATGAAAAACATTATTCATTTTATTTTAGGGTTCATTTTTATGGGATTAATAATTTATGTGGGGATTTCTTGTGGAGGATATTCTCAACCTGGAGTTAATGGAAACAGATCTTCGACTTTGAAAGCTACAGGAGAAAGTTGTAGCGGTGGACAGGGGTCTGAAAAAGAATGTGAAGGGGCTTTATGCCTGGATCTTACAGGAGAAAACAATCAGGGCCCTAATGGGATGTGTTCAAAATTATGTTCCGGGGACAATGATTGTAAACAAAATGAAGTTTGTTTGATTGTTCAAGAAGGAGAAGGGGTTTGCTTAAAACAATGTAGTACTGATCGAGATTGCCAAGATGGTTTTGTTTGTAATGTGACTGCGAAAATTTGTTGGATAGATTCTTCCCAACCACAGGGCGATGGAGGGGCGATTGATTGTACTGCCTCTCCTTGTAATGGTTCTTCTTATCCGGACTCGCTTAATCTTTATTGTAATGATGTATTGTCCACAGCAACTAAACTTTGCGATTGTTCGGGGACCTCTCCTTCAAATTCTTGTCGGCCAGCTTCAGGAGCCAATCTCTACTGTTGCCCTTAATAAGGGGGGCGATGTTGATTTTTAGTCAGGCTGTGGATAACTTTAAAAAATGAATAGATTTACATTGTCTTTTTAAATTCTTGCGTGCTAATCCCTACAAACTTTGTTTGCGTTTATGAAGGAGGTATTATGCAACATAAGAAACTCTCTTCTAAAATTTTTTATTCTTCCATTGTCTACCTGACTCTTTTTTCTTTTCTGCAGGTCACTCTAGCCTCCGATCTTTCGATTCAACAAGATTTATCCTTTTATCAAATAAAACTGGATGATGCCCACAAACTCTACTATGATTTTCGTATTTCCCAATCGGAGCGGGCCTACAAGGCAACCATTGACGGGCTGTTGTTTCTCTCCGCCACTCCCGGACGCAATCATCTGCTGAGCGAGGCTTATTCAAGACTAGCCGTGGTACAAGATGCCCAGTGGAAAATCAAAGACTCGAGAGAGTCGATGTATCAATCGGCTTCTCATGAACCCACCCGCGCGTTGGATCCCATGCAGTATTCTCCCCGTATGCGGGACGAGTTTAATGCCGCGCGGGAAAAGTTTTTGCTCGATCAAAAAACAAACGCCGTAGCCTCTGCAAAAATGGCGAAGGCAAAGGAAGACAAAACCAGGAAAAAATCTTTTTTCAAAAGCTGGCCCTTTTTCCTGATTGTGGGAGTGGTCGTGACAGGAGCCGCAGCAGGAACTGCGGTGGCCTTGAGTGGGGGTGGCGGTGGAGGAAGTGGAACAGGAAGTGCTGGAGGCGCTGCTCCTGCCCCTGCCGGGAGTGGAGACTCTGGTGACGCAGGGACTGGGACGGTGACTGTGGGAGGGTTTTAGACCTTGCTTTTTAAAAAATGTTATCTTAATTTTTACTTCACTCTTATGCCTACCTCAAAAAAGAAATCTTCTCCCAAAAAAATAAAAGACACTCCTCCTGCCGAGCGTTATGCGGGAGTGATTGCTGAAGATTTCGATTCAAAATTCGGCCTTATTCTTGAAAATATGGCAACCATTGAGAACCGTTCTACCCATAGGTTGGAAGCATTTCAGTCTGTTATGATGAAAGAGATGGCTAAGGTAGATATGAGATTTATGGCAGTAGATAAAAGGTTCGATGTTATAGACAAGAAGTTCGATGCCATCGATAAGAGGTTTGACAAAGTAGACTCTGAAATTAAACAGGTACGCACGGAACTCACGGAAAAGATTGAATCTGTAGAAACAAGGCTTACTGATAAAATTAATCATGTTGAAATAAAGCTTACTGAGAAAATTGAATCTGTAGAAACAAGACTTGCCGAAAAAATCGATTCTATCACCCAACGGATAGAGCCCTTGGAAGAAGATGTGAAATATTTAAAATCTGGGGCCAGCTTGGTTTAATAATTTAAACTTTCCTACTAAAACCATAAGCTGCAAATAAAGTTCTTAAGCGTAAGCCCAGCAACGCGCTCACCACCTTCATCATATAAAGAGGGCCTTTGAGGCCTCTTAAGCTGGAGGTGCCGGAGGTTCTGGGGTTCATCTGCACTTTTACTTCTTCGATCTTCATTCTTTCCCAGGCGAGAAGGGCGATGGTCTCGGGTTCGGGATATTCGTCGGGCATGTTTTTTAAAAGATAGAGGATGGCTTTTCTGGAATACACCCGAAATCCCGAGGTGGGGTCTGTGATGGGGATTTTTGTTTTAAAGAGTCTTAAGAATTGTGAAATAAAAATACTGCCCAACCTTCTCAAAAAAGTGGTGCTTTTTAAAGATGTAAAAATACTTTCCTTGAATCGTGATCCGATCAGCAAATCAGCATATCGATCCATGGCGACCTCCACCAAATGGGGGATTTCTTCCACCGGATGCTGGCCGTCGGTATCGCATTGCACGACATAATCCCACTTTAAAGTTTCGGCGATTTTAAATCCGGTCAGAAGGGCTGCAGAAACCCCCATGTTTACCCGGTGGCTGGTGAAATGACGGGGTGAATAAATTCCCAAAATTTGTTTTGTAAGATCCGTGGAAGCATCGTTCACCAAGCAATACTCTAGATGAATAGGGGCCTTTTCAGTTTGCTCTTTTAACAGGAGGCAAACATTTTTAACCGAGGCCTCTTCATTAAAGCAGGGCAGAATGATTAAAACTCTGGGGGGAAGCTCTTGATGAGGCTCGGGCTGAATTCTTTTTTGCAAAAAAAGAAAAGCCGCCTCCTCAGTGAAGATCTCTCTCATGCTTTTGCTCAGCTTGGCGAGTTCAGCACTTTGTTCGATGGATAAAAACATGAGCAACAAAATCAAGCCCGCAAAAATCAGGTTGCTCGCCAGACTCACCCCTAAAAAAACGGCAAATCTTTGAAAAAAAGTTGGATAAAGAATAGCCGTGATAATAAAAAGACTGACGATCCACCAGATGAAGGCTTGACGGGCAAGTAGGCGGGAGCCAAATTGGGAAAAGATGTAGAGGAAGAAAATAATAGCGATAATTGCAACAGGAAGGTATGTGCCCATTAGGATGTGGTTCATAGATTAAAAAAACTCATATCACATCAGATCTCATGAAATAAATGAGAAAAAAGGATTGGAGTTTGTAATTATTTTGAACTTCTGTCCGGTTATTATGAATTTTCTGAATTTTTAGGGAGTGTTGTGATAATAGGAATCTTGATATTATTCTTTCTTGAAATATAACCTCAAATTTGAGATAATGTTTATGGGTGCTGTTAACATCATATTTTATAAGGAGGGTGACTCCGTTCCAATTCTCGAGTTTTTGGAAGAGATTCCTAAGAAGGCCAGCGAAAAAGGTGAAGTAAAATTAGAAAGACTTGCCGAATTAGGCAATGAACTTCGGCGTCCCGAGGCAGATTTCTTAAGAGATGGAATTTATGAACTTCGATGGCAACTCCAGGGAATTCAATATCGGTTATTGTATTTTTTTCATGGAAGGGAACTTGTGGTGCTAAGTCATGGAATTATTAAACAGGAATCAGAGGTACCCATAAAAGAAATTGAGTTAGCTTTAAAAAGAAAAATAATTTTTGAAAAAGATCCTAAAGCGCATTCTTACTCTGAAGATAATGATGGAGGATAATATGGGGAAAACAACAAATGGTTTAGAAATCTTAAGACGCAGGAGGGAAAAAGATCCAGAGTTACAACGACTCTATGAAGAGGAAAAGCTAAAAGATCAAATTGCCAGACAAGTGCGGGAATTAAGAACAGAAGCAGGGCTCTCTCAAGCAGATCTTGCAAAGCTACTCAAGACTTCGCAATCCGCTATCGCGAGATTAGAGGATGCAGATTACGAAGGGAATTCTGTAGAGAAACTTCAGCAAGTGGCCGAAGCTCTAAAATGTCACTTAGAAATCAAATTTGTAAAAGACAACTCAGATAAATTTGAAACTCATGAAGTTCATGCCTAACAAAGATATTATCTCTACAAAAAAATCACAAAAAAATCGGAGGAAGAGGGAGGAAGAAGAAGTAACAATTTTCCCCGTGCAGCACTTTGTTCGATGGATAAAAACATGAGCAAAAAAATCAACCCCGCAAAAACCAGGTTGCTCGCCAGATTCACCCCCAAAAAAGCGGCAAATCTTTGAAAAAAAGTTGGATAAAGAATAGCCGTGATAATAAAAAGACTGACGATCCACCAGATGAAGGCTTGACGGGCAAGTAGGCGGGAGCCGAATTGGGAGAAGATGTAGAGGAAGAAAATAATGGCAATAATTGCAATAGGAAGATATATGGGAAGCTCCCATTTATTGGAAAGATTCAAATGCGAAAAGCATTATTCCATTTTTATTAAAAACAGGTTCTTCTTTTATGCCAAAATCTTTCAAAAAATATTTTTGACAAATTTTCGTTTTTTCTAAAACATTTTTTGGGTTTAAATTCGGTTTCCTTACTAAAAGATAATTTATCTGAGCATTCCTTATAAAGGCTTCTCTAATGTTTTTATCTTCAGAACAAAAATTCTCCACATAGTTTCTCCACGAATAAAGAATTCCTTTACCAAGTCCCAAATGAAAAATAGTGGGTACTTTTATAAAAGGTAAGACAGTTGTAACAGGACCATCTGGAAGAAGCCAATTTTCAATACCAATTTTGTTATGGTAGGCAGGAATTACGACATTACCATTTAGACTTAAAGAGTTCAGTTCATAAACAGCTTTTACCTCTTGGCTATAAATAGAATCTTCTGCCCCTGAATGATGGATCTCTTTTTGGATTTTTACCCCAAAATAAGAAACAACTACTATGGTTAAGAATAGTGGAATTAAAAGAAAATTATCTTGGATATTGTTTTTTCCAAAATAGAAAAAATTGGGGCCCTTAAGCTTGAAGTACTGGTAAATCCCATAACTAGTAGGGATGAGAATTAATAGCCACACATATGTAGACCCTAAATACCCACCTGATAGACTTAAATAAGAAACTAAAAGGTCAATGAGTCTCGATTTATGAATATCAAATTGTTCTATAAATTTAATAAATAAAAGTGTAAATATTCCTCCACAATAGACTCCCCCCCAAACTATCAAAAAGACAGAAAGAAATTTTTTCAAAAATTTAGGCTCTTTTTTAAAGCTTACTACAGTTAAAAAGATAAAAACCGATGCGGGAAAGAAAAAAATAAATGGAATAGAGTATATATAAGGATAATGAGAAAGAACTCGGAATGGAATAAAGTTGGAAAAAAGGTTATTTACTTCTCCTGGAGATCTCAAGAAGAGTAAGAATTTGAAATATTCTTCTTTAAACCAAACGGGCATGTTTGTAACACCATACTTAATAGTTTCTTCAATAGAAAAAAGTAAGTTGCTCACTAAACAACGGAGGGAAAAACACAACTCACCATGCACAGGTTTTATAAGAAACTCTCTCTCAGAAGCTAGGTTGAGATAATTTGCTTTTTGTAGAGAATAATAACCAAATACATTTTCAACAAAAGAGCTTAAAATAGGAAGCTTACTAACAATCCATGGGTCGAGTGATAAATATAGGGCAGAAAAGAGAATACTAATGAGTAATTTTGATGGTTTTATATAATCTTTACTAATTATGTTTTTTCCAAGAGTGAAAAGATGCAGAAGTAATATTGGCAGTACAAAGGTAAGTTCTAAAAATAAAAGAACCGGATTAAAAGTTAAGAGTATTGAGCATACAATTGGGAATAAAATAATAGAGTATGAAATTATTTTTTTATTTTTTAAAAAGTAGCCCAAATAAAAAAATAGTAGGGGCGTCATCATGAGACTTGATGCGCTAAACCGGCCTGTTCCTAACAAATCCCAAACTGGATATGGAATTTTTACAATAAAGAATACATAAAAAGTGAGCAGTAAACCACCTGTTAAAAATAAATAACTAATTATTTTACTGGATTTAAAAAGGGACACAAATTTTATTGAGACCAATTCCAATAGAACCAAACAAAAAAGCAAGGCTTGATAAAATGGCATCATTTTTACAAATATTGAATACATGAGAGCGTTTAATCCTAAGGCAGACCAAATAGAAGTGAGGTAATGAAATCCTTTAGGATATTCTGAAAGTATATTGGTAAATCTCTCATTCAATGGAATAAAACCCATCTCATAGACATGAAGTCCCCAATAGATATGTTGGTGCATATCCAATCCTAATGCAGACAAATGATTGCTATAAATTGCGAGTATAGGAGCAATAATAATGGAGGCTACCAACAGATAGATGAGATAACTTGGATTGATTTTGAAAAAATCTTGGAATCCCATGCTTATGTTATTTCTTATTTTATAAATAAAAATAGAAAGTGCTATGAAGAAGAAAGAATAAATTAGCCAAGGCATGGGGATAGATTTCCCCGTTGAGAGATAAAGAGCTTCGTTTAGAAGCATTAATGGAAATAAAAAAATGAGGGTAAAAATTTGACCAAGCCAAATTCTAGTAAACAAAGGAATGTTTTTGCTGTTTTCATCTGACTGTAGAAAGAAAGCGATTGTAAAACTGCCAAAGCAAAACATGATTGTATTTGCTAATAAGAATGAAACAGAGGCTTGGTATTGGATGTCTTTTGAAGGAAGAATAAAAAATATAGTTAATGAGAGAAAGAGTAACAGGATGGGCTTCAAATTGATATCCTCTTTTTTCAAAATAAAAAACTCGCACTGAAAGAAAGGAGAAAAAGAAGGGGAAGTAAAAGAGGAATGGGGTGCATAAAAATCCTTAAAATTACCACCAAATAAAACAAAGAAGGAAATACTTCATAATAAAAAAAAACGAGTTAACGAAAAATTGAGTAATCAATATGAGTATACCTGAATAAATTTGATCGAAATTTAATTTAAAAGTAGCTTTTTCAAGTAATTTTCTATCTGAAGTTTTTCTTAGGTTTTGAGTTTGATTTCTTTTATGTAAAACTCTGCGCCAATTAATGAATACCCATCGATAGGTATCATATTTACTCTTGAAATTAGACCGATCTTTCCAGAAGACAAATGCCCATGTAATTAACTCAGCTAGTATTAAGGAGGGAAGGAGAAAAATTAAAGTTAACCATTTGAAGTTTTTACATAACATTAAATAACGATTTCGTTCTTGATAGAAAATTTTTAGATTAGTTAATTTAAAACTATAATCGTGGAAAACAACACTTTCGGGTACATAAACGCAACGCCAACCCGCAAGCTTTGCACGGACAGAAATATCTGTGTCTTCCATATAAAGAAACATATCTTCATCAAATCCTTCTAAAGCTTCGAACAAGCTACGGCGTATAGCAAATGCAGCTCCAGAAATAGCCAGCACATCTTCAATTTTATTCAGTAAATCTTTTGGATAACCAAGCCCTCTACATTGAGTAATACCAGTAATATGTACATTGTTACCACAAGTATTAATTTTTTCTGGGTGATGAGAAAGTAGTATTTTAGAAGTTACCAAACCAATTGAGGAATCAGATTGTAATACTTGAATTAAAGCTTCAAACCAACCATGAGTAACAATTGTATCTGGATTCAAAAAAAGTAAAAAGGTTCCATTGCTGTGAAGTGCACCTAAGTTACACCCACCCCCAAAACCTAAATTTTTCTTAGAAAAAATAACTTTTACATTTTCAAACTTTGACTGAATGAAATGTGTGGTCCCATTAGTTGATGCGTTATCAACGACAATAATCTCATAATTATTATGAGTATTATTTATAATTGATTCTAAACAACGCACTAAATCTTCATAACAATTATAATTAACTATTATTATAGTCGTTAGGGGAAGATCTGGAGATGGATGTTTAATAGTGGAGTTAAACACTTAAAAATAAGTTTTTGAGAAACTAAACTACCCTCACCTTCAGGCAAGGGGTTTGACCCCAAAGTTTAGATACTAATTGTTAAAATGAAATAAAAAACTAGTTTATTTTAAATTAACTTCCATCACTTTTACTATTGTTGATGACTTCTTCTCCACTCACTGATTTATTTAACACGAAACACTCATCTATTAATCCATGATAGTAAGAGTTTAGATGAGGAACATGCCCCATTTTAATGGGATTAGAATTTAGGAATAATCTTTCATTAATAGGAGTTTGATTTTGTAATGATTCATTCAAGAAAAGTTTGATACTTGTTCCATCAAAAGTACCAGTGCCTCTGAAATTATTATTTAGAAGATTGGTAATATCACCTCTTACATCATTCCATTTAGTTGTAGTATGTATTTGAAATACAAGAGTAGTTCCACCTAATTGGTTTAAACCTGGACCTGGAGTTGGATTGTCTTTAAAAAGAATGGGTACGATATCTGGTGTTAATAATGGGTTTATTTTACAAGACATACTAAATGAAGCATTTAATGCAAGTGTTCCACTATGCGCCACTTCTACCCAGTCGTCTGTTCCATCAAACTCCAACACACCTCCTAACAAATCAGCATTCGGGGCTTGTAACCACATTGGATTTCCACGGGGGACCCCATGATTATTCTTCCCCGAATAATCACAAACCGTTTCTCCACTTTGTCCACCTGCACAAGTTTGGCCCATCATGGGATCCTCATCAAATCTCCACCATCCCACCACGCTATCATCGGTTCTAAAAGTGCGGGGTGAACTGCAAGAGTTTGTCTCCCAATTATCGGTAGCACAAATTTTCCAAGTGTAAGTTTGGTTGGGGCTTAAATAAATGGGAGTAACACCAGAGTTAGGGCTATAAGCTTCTCGCCCATCCGTAGAAGACTGAATCACAAAATGAGTATTCGTAATTCCACTGCGATAAGGAGTCGTGCCAGGGTTTGTGCCGTTTGCAAAATAAACATCATAAGTGACGGTATCGCCCAAATTAGGATCCATCGCAGGCATCCAACTTAAGTAAAGTCGCGTCGGCGCCCAAATGGCGTTGTTGGCGGGTTGAGCGGCAAGAGTGGGGGCGCGGGGGGGCATGTTGTTGGCGGGGGCGGGAGTCGTTAGCACTCTCTTCGCATGCACATTCTCAATCGTCATCCCCGTGGGAGTGCCGGCCCATACGACTAAAAAGTTTCTAAAATCGCTGGCGACTTGAGCCAGGTGGTTCGTGGTCGTGGCGGGAGTGGAGATATCAAAAGCGCTGCGTGTCATCATCATGTTGGCATCCATCACCACGCCTTTGAGAATTCCGTTTTGAACATAAGTCACCATGAGGGCTTCGGGGGTGACAGGAGTAGAAGGGGTTCCGCCAATGCCGCAGTTGCTGCCGATGCGGGGTTCGGTTTTGTTTTCAGCGCCCACCAAAAACTGGGAGATCACGCCACTCGAAGTGGTGACTTCTCCCGGAGAAGTGTTGAGTCGCACGAGAGAAATATTGTTGGTGTCGTCATAAGCCAAGATCACGTCGTTATGAAAAGAAATGACATCCGGATTTTGAAAATAAATTCCCTCGGGCGCCTGCACCATCATTTGCGCTTGGGTGGGGTTGTTCACGGTGGCGTCATTGTTGCTGTTAAAAGTGATGAGCTTGGCGCCGATATCACTTTTCACCGGAGCCCCGCCACGCGTGAGTTCAAAGGCGACGACAAAATCATCCTGGGCGCTGTTGTAAGCAATCCGGGGCTTTTTGGCGCTGGTGATTTCATGCAGGTAAGCGCCGCAATCGGGAGTGGTCGTGGCCATCGTAAAAGGATCGGCATAAACACTTCGGTTGGGAAGAGATCCAATGAGAGGTTTGTTGTTCGCAGGAGTGGTGGATGAAAAATTTTGATCAATATAACGAGCATTGATAGAATTCATGGCCCGGCTCGCAGAATCGTTACAGGCCAAGTAATCCCGGTTCGTTTGCCAAGTGACGACAAAACCATCCGAGCTCAGCTTGGGAGCAACGGAAGGACTCACGGCCCTTGCCCAAGAGCGAATCTGGCTATTCATCGACACCCGATTCGAATCGTTGGATCCAATAAACAAACGATTGATCATGAGGCCTTCATTCCATTCTGAAGAAACGGGTTGAAGATTTTCTGCACTGATGATTTTTGCAATAATGTTTGAAAAACGATTTTCAGGATCGGAGGCAGGAAAAGCAGCCTGGCCTTGCAACTCCCAAGCGACCAGATATTTGCCATTGTTGTAAGCCACTGAAGGGCTTTTCGCATGAGGACAAGAAGTGGGAACCGTGAAGGCTCCCACCGCTGTGCCACTGGCCATGCCCACATAAAAGCAACCTTGGGTAGGCCGCTCGGTGCTGATTTGCACAGGGTTCCCCAAAGCAGTGCCATCTCTGTTGCGCAACTGCCCCATGATATTAAAAACCCCGGGAGCCGTTTCTTCTTCCCACACGATGAGATAACGCTGATTCGCCGTGTCGTAAGCCACTGAAGGATGAGTGGGATCGAGGCCCACCATGCCGGCAGAGACCAAGGTGTCTTCGATCAGAGGAGAAGAATTGTTTTGCCCTGCATATTGGAGTTGATCGAGAAAACCTTTTTTAGCGCGAAGCTTGGAGCTCCACTGAAACTCAGAAAGAACATTAATAGGCTCAGCTTTATCCGCAGTGGTGGGTTTTAGTTCTTCTTTAAAAGGTTTATCTTTTAAAGGTTTTTTTTCTGGATCCGCTTGCCCTGAGCTTGTCGAAGGGGCCATCTTCGGTTTATCCGCAGAGACTCCCTTGTTTTGCTTTTTCTCCAGGGTTTTTAAAAGACTGATGATATCCGCTCGCGCTTGCGGGAGAGAGGAAAGCAAAAAGGTGAAAAGAATAAAAAGACTAATCGAAAGTCGGGTTGTTTTGGGATTCATAAATGAATCCTCCTGTGAAAGGGTTAATGAAACAAATCCTGTTATCCGTAGTTTTCGGCGATAAATTGGAAAAGTTGCCTAAAATAATTTTTATTTCATTCTCCCTTTTCGGGAGAATGGGAAATATTCAAAATTTAAGGGGATTTTAGTCAAAAAAGGGGGAAGATCAAGATAAATTTACTTGCAGGAGGGAGAAATCCCCCTCAATTCCCCTTTTACAAAGGGGGAGCTTGAAGAAAAGTTAGGGGATTTTTTTTCCTCTTCTGCTCCTCCCTTTATAAAAGGGAGGTTGGGAGGGATTTTAATCGGAGATTTTCTTTTCCCGAACATATTGATAAATTGTCTCAAGCACCCCTTGTAGTTCTTGTCTGATCTCATGATTTGTAAATCTCATGACTTTTAAACCAAGTTGTTGAAGATAAGTATCTTTTTCCTGATCGTGAATAGACTCTTTTTTGGAAAAATGTTGTCCTCCATCTACTTCGATAACCAGTTGAATGGAGGGGGCATAAAAATCAACGATGAAAGTGGCTAAGGGTTTTTGTCTATAGAATTGTACTTCCATAATCTGTTTTTTTCTGAGTTTGTTCCAAAGTAATTTTTCACACTCCGTTGAGTTTGAGCGTAATTGTCTGGAATAGGGTTTTAATTTTTCAAAATAGGGAATCATGGAAATTTTTCTCAGTTTAAAATCCCCCCGGCCCCCCTTTATGCAGGGGGGTGTATACAAAGCTATCCCCCATCGAACTTCTACTCTTCACTTCCCACTTTGTAAAAGGGGGATTGAGGGGGATTTTAAACTGAGAACAAAATAGATTCACTAAATTCAGATCACAGGTACAAATGAGGTTTTTGCAAGAAAGACTTCATTCCACGACAAGATACGTGGTGAAAAAGTCATGATTGATTATTTTAAGGTGAGAAGAAATGGAAGAGGGGGATTGATCGATCAGAAATAAATTTTTTTCGAGAGAAGAGAGAATAGGTTGTGGACTCGCCTCACTTGACTCCACCACCAGATCCCCCACCTCCGGAGCGTTCTCTTCACTATAATGATACGCCAAAGGCAGCCCTCCCACTTTCTCCATATAATACTGAAATCCCCAATGCCCCACAAACCAGAGCTCGGAGTTTGGGTTTCTTTTTGTTTTTGAAAATTTTTCGGCTTGGTCCCGGTAAAGCTTGGCGTAAAGAAAATCGGCATGAGCGAGGGAGAGGGATAAAATGAGCAAAACAGGAAGCAGGGCAAAGCAAAGTTTAAGATAATTTTTGGCAAGCTTTTGAAGCTCAGCTAAAAGAATTAAAATCAAGGGGGGCAAGGCCAAGAGCAAATATTTGGAAGCGAACATGACGTAAAAAAGAGGGATGGCGATGATGGAAATGAACCATAAAAATAAAATCATCCAGCGTAAGTATTTTTTTCGTTCGAGGGTGAGAGGTTCGAAAGTAAGGGAAAATGTTTTTTGTAGGGGCGATTCCATGCCAGAGGCAGGCGCAGCGCGAATCGCCCCTACAGAGTGAAAACTCCAAAACTTATTCTGCTTCCATTCTCTGTAAAAAATGGCGCCTAGATAAATTAGGGTAGAAAGTCCCAGCCCAAAAAATATTACATCCGGCCACATGGCAAAATGAATCACCTGTTGGGATTGTGCGGCGTATAGGGCGAAGTCGAGGGAGAGAAAGGTGATGAGAAGGGTCCAGAAGAACCGGTTTTTTTTAACGAGTAGTAATACAAATAAGGGAAGTAGAGTGGAAAGGGTGAGATGATTATTAAAAGCCCAAAAATGCCGGATGAGCTCGTTTGCATTTCCAAAAGTGCTCAGTACTTCGCTGGTGTGAGAGCTGTGATACATTTGCTGGCTAAAAAAGATCCAAAGAAAAAACATTCCCAAGGCAATGAGGCTGGGTAAACTTGCTCTCAAGACTCTCCCCCCTCCCTTCTGGGGAGGGGGTAAGGGGGAGGGGTAGGTAAGTCCGAACAAAAACAAAATTAAAATCATCGGGACGGCATTGTAGCGCAAGAGGGTGGCGCAGCCGAGAAGGACTCCGCTGAGAATCAATTCGTAAATCCCCTCCCTCTTGTATCCACTGTCACCCTCTCCCCGGCCCTCTCCCATCAAGGGAGAGGGTGAATGGGGGAAGCTCTGACATATTAAGGATTTTCTCCATCCCCTGATCGCTAAAACCAAAGCGCTTAAGGAAAACGAAGTCATGGCCACATCCGGCATCGCCATGTTGGCTGACACCGCATACGCAGGACATAAAGCAAAAAGAGCTGCGGCGATAAAACTGTTGAGGGCAGAAAAATCAAATTGTCGGGCCAAAAAATAAAATGAGATCACTCCCAAAATTGAAAAAGGAATCAAAGAAAGATGAATGAGCCATTCGGGAGGATAAACAAAATTCCAACCGATGAGAGCCAGATAATACGCAAACAGGGGAGGGAAGCCTGCAATTTGGTGAACGGGTTCCAGTTCAATATGCCAGACATAATTAAATCCGTAGGGATCCAAGAAATGTTCTTTGATTTGTTCGGCAATGCGCAAAAAAAGCGGCTCATCAATGTGATAAGCGTGATTTAAAAAGGGGAGGGTATAAAATAAAACGAATAAAGATAAGAGAAGGCAAAAAGAAAGGTCGGGATGTTTACGAAGCATGATTAAATGATTGGATCATCTCCCAAAATAGTGGCTGCTTTGCAAGCATGAAGATGTTGGTGCGGGATCCCGGAGTTCGGGATCCCGGAGTTATATTCCTCCGTCTGAAATTTTTAAAATTTTTATGGATTTCTTAGCATGTCGTGGGTTCCGATTCGTCTCAGGTAGAGCCCGGTAGCCGTCTTGTGAAAAGTAAAGCGATAGTTCATCGTGATGGATCCTTCCCAGATAAAAGGATGCCCTTTTATCTTTTTGATTCGCAGAGAAGGGTGAGTGAGTTGAGAGGAGACTGCAAGTTTCATCTTTTCTTCAAAAAGGTTTTGAACTTCTTTGGGCAGTTTTCGGAAATCTTTTCTAAAAGGTTCGGAAGTGTCAAAGGTCACTTGCGTAAGTCTTTCATCAAATGATCCACATCTTTTGAGTGGTGCACTTTCTTTTTCTTGATTTCCTGTTCCACCTCATTTTCTTTTGCCTGCCATTCTGGGGTCCAAAACCATTCTTGCTCAGGATGAATCAGGATTTGCTTACAGGGTTTTAAAATAAGAACCCCATCCCGAACTTCAGGCTCCAGATAATCTCCGGGATTAATCTTAAGTGAATCCCTGCATCGATTGGGGATCGTAAATTGCCACTTGTCCGTGATTTTAATTGCGGAATGCGCCATATTCATCCTTTTCTTAATTCTTAAAACAAGATTACAAGAATATCTTTAAAGTGTCAATAAAACAAATGGGGATAAATTGCACCTCACTGTGGATAACTTTTAAAAATTAAAACATTTATCTTGCCTTTTTAAATTCTTACATGCTAGCCCCTCCGAAGTTTGTTTGCATTTGTGAAATTCCACCAGCTTTTCATTTTTCGAGGGCGGTAACATGCGACAAAAGAAGTCTTTCAAAATTTTTCATCTCTCTGTTTTATACCTCACTCTTTTTTCTTTTCTGCGTGTCGCGCTGGCCTCTGACCTTTCCATCCAACAAGATTTATCCCTTTACGAAATAAAACTCGATGACGCCCGAAAACTTTATTACGATTTTCGTATTCCCCAATCGGAGCGGGCCTATAAAGCTGCGATTGACGAGTTATTGATTTATTCTGCCACTCCCGGACGCAATCATCTGCTGAGTGAGGCTTATTCAAGACTAGCCGTGGTACAAGATGCCCAGTGGAAAATCAAAGAGTCGCGGGAGTCGATGTATGAGTCCGCTTCTTATGAACCCACCCGCGCCTTGGATCCCATGCAATATTCTCCCCGCATGCGAGACGAGTTTAATGCCGCGCGGGAAAAGTTTTTGCTGGCTCAAAGTGCAAGCGCTGCGGTTGCGGTAAAAACGGCGAAGGCAGACAAAACGAAGGATGACAAATCCAAGAAAAAATCTTTTTTCAAAAGCTGGCCCTTTTTCGTGATTGTGGGAGTGGTCGTCGCCGGCGCCGGTGCGGGAACTGCCGTGGCGCTCAGTAGTGGAGGAGGGGGAGGAAGTAGCGGGGGAGGAACGGGAACGGGGACCGGCACGGTGACGGTTGGCGGGCAATAAATTTTTAAAAGGAGAAGCTTATGCATCAAAAAAAATACATGATCGCAACACTGCTGATGATACCGCTGGTTTTATTCATCGGTTTTCAATTTCGCCACAAAGAAGTGAAGTGGGATTGCCCGCAAAGGGTGATGGCGGCGGTGACGTCGGGGAGTCTTGCAGCGGTTCGTTATCCAGACCTCAAAGGAGAACTTGAAGTTTATAATTCTGGGGATACTCGCATCAATACTTTTCCAGTAAGAGATCTAAATTGGAAACTCAAACATTCGAATCGAGAAAACTCTGGTCATGTGGTGAAATTTTCTTCCCTAGAGGTGGCGAATTTAGATCCTGGAACTTACCAGTTTGATCTGGTTTTAAGACGGGCAAGCGATGATCTTAAATTAGCGAGACTTCAAGTAAAGAATGTAAATATTAAAGCAGGATCCTCTACAATTAGTTTTGATGATGCAGATTGGGTCTATGATGATCCCAAAGATAATAGGAATGCCATAGCCATAAAAGACAAGATGGATTCAGATGGAGATGGATTTAATAATGTGACGGAAATTATGGATGGTGATTTTGCCGCTCCAGCTTCAGGAGAGACAAGAGGTTTATGGCAACCCCAAGAGAAGAGTTATACCGATTTGGCAAATTATCCTACACGAACTCTCTTGCTTCAACCTTCTGCTATGAGTGTCATGGCTGTTGGCCCAAGTGGTAATTTAAGAATTGTAGGCGATGCTTTTTCAGTTCAACCGGGGGTGCTGGTTAATGCTGAACTTGTGCGCTCGGCGGGTACTCCTCCTACTTATACTACTTCTTCGGAATTGGACGGAAGTTTTGAATTGATTATTCCTACGGGTGTGTCTGTGGGAGATAAAGTGAAGATTTATACCGTTTCGAGAGAGGGTCTCGATGCCACAAGTCTACTTACACCAATAGCATTCACGAGATCTTTGAGCGCCTCTGACTCCTCTAGAGCCCAAGTCACTTTAGAAGTAAAAAACCTACAAGGCTGCCAATAAAAACCATGAGTTTAAACTTTAATATCCCAGGAGCTTTTATGAAACACACATCCCTCATTTTATTTCTTTTCCTCACCCTTCTTCTTCTCCCTCACTGCGGTGGCGGCGGAGGAGGGGATAATCCTTCAGCCGATGCGAAGACACTGGTACAAGGCTGTGGCAATGGAAAAATGGATGCCGGAGAAGAATGTGATGATGGCAATCAAGACAACAGCGATGGCTGCAACGCCAACTGCGCTCTGGAAGTGGGGCAGGCGATTTGTGGGAATGGCGTGAAAGAAAATAGTGAGTGTTGTGATGATGAAAATACGGTGGATGGGGATGGGTGTAGTAATACCTGTAATTTTGGGACGAATCATGCGCCTACGGCTCCGGTGCTGGCTGCAGAGCCGCATGAAGGTGCAACCTGGGCCCCGACAAGGCTATATCTTTCTTGGAGTCCCGCAACGGATCCTGATAATGGAGACCAAGTGCTCTACGATGTGTATTTTGAAGAAACAAATGGTTTGTCTCCTACTGCGGTGCCTTATAGGCGGGGAGTTGCAGACACCCACTTTGTGATTCAGGCTTCAACCGATAATCGTCCTCAATATCTTAAGAACACTCAAGTTCCAGATGTTTACCTGGCGCCTCCCACTCCTCCCGCCAGAGAACGATTATATACCTGGAAAATTTGTTCACGTGACAAATCAGGAATTTCAGTCTGCAGTGCGGAAAGGCATTTTAAAACGGATGACTCTGTGGTGGGCTGGTGGAGATTTGATGAGCAAAGGTCAACTCCTTGCCCCGCAGGACTGGGAAAGGCAACAGCTCCTGCAGGAAGTGGAAACATATTTGCTATCGAAACCATTTGTGATTATTCCGGACTAGGCAATCATGGGATTCCCAATGGAAGCCCCACTTGGTCGAATGCTGCTGATTCAGGCATGGTGGGGGGTGCTTTGAATTTTGATGGAGTGAATGATTATATCGAAGTGCCGAACGATGCTTCACTGAATCCGGATTCGATGGGAATTTTTGTGTTGTTTAAAACTTCAGATAAATCCACAGGACAACAAATGCTGGATAAAAGGGCAGAAGGAGGAACCCCGCCGGGTGGAGGGTATGGATATAATCTTAGAATAATTCCAAGATCAGCACCTGGTTTTCCTCTAAAATATGATTGGCTTATCCGCAGTAATGCTAGAAGCGAAACCTATCTTAATCCTGTTAGTATCATCGAAGCTAACACGATTTACAATATTGTCTGTGATCTTGATGCTTCAAATCTTCTGATGGATACCTTTTTGGATAATGTTCGATTGGATACTCTTTTGGAAAGTGCTCTGCCGGGTTTTGTTCCTGGCTCTCCTCTGGAGAGCAATCAACTTCCTAGTAAATCCCCCAGATCTCTCATTATTGGAGATGAATCTTATATAGCGAGACCCACAGCTTCAACTTTTAAGGGCCAAATCGGCGATATTATCTTTTTAAATCGCCCATTTCTTGAAGAGGAAATAAAAAATAATAATTCATCGCTTCGTTAATGGGTACATTACCCCCCAAATCGTTTAAGCTCTGCTTCAAATTTTTCTTTTTTTCTGATTTCTTCTGCAAGGAGGAAAGCAGACGGAGGAAAATGAGAGAAATTACGTAAGACTTGAATCACTTTTGATACTACAATCAAGAAAGATTTTTATTCCGAAGAAAAAAAATACCTCTCTATTTTTTGGGTTTCAATCGGCTTGCCATGAATCAGGGGATACCAATAAACAAAAACTCCCCAACAACAGACGAGAAAAACAATGCTGTTCCACTGAGTATGGCGTTTTTTATCGGGGAACTGGTCCAGTAAAAATTTGAGGGTAAGCCCCAGCGCCAAAGCGTAAAAAGGCAGGACAGGCAACATATAATACAGGGCAGGAGCGGGTTTGAAAGTCCAGAAAGCAAATTGCATGAGGATGATGAGGGGGATCCAGAAATATTTTTTGAAAAGATCGCGCCAACAGAAGAGCCAGAGTAAAAGAGCTATTTCTGCGAAAATCCAAAAAGCGGCATTTCCCATGGCGAAAATGGCATGGGAGTACTCCGAGTCGATTTTTTCTTTCAAATACCAAATGGGTTTTTGAACGATCAACCATTCGGGCCAGTGCGACACAATACTTTCGTGGGGATTGATATAACGTTGGAAATTCCAAAACCAAAGGAGCTGGTCTTTCATTTCTGGAAGAGAAAATCCCAGGATGGCGTAAGAGAGCCAAAAGACAAGAAGCGTGGGGAGGGTAAAGGCCAAAGTGAGATGAGTCAGGGGGATCCACTTTTCAGACCTCTCCCTAACCCTCTCCTTGTCTAAGGAGAGGGAACTAGAGGCAAGGCCCATCCAAAAAACAGGATACAAAACAAGAGCGATCATTTTGATCGAAAAAGCAATGCCCAAGATTGTGCCGAGGAGATAATATTGTAGGGGCGATCCTTGTGATCGCCCACCCATTGGGACGAATACCCTCCAAACAACTGGCGGGCAGGCAAGATTCGTCCCTACACGAATCTTCAAAAACACCCCAAAAGCCAGCAGCATGAAAAAAGTGACGAAGATATCCATCATTCCGATGCGGGAATGAATGTAAAAAAGAGGGTCAGAGAGCAAGAGCAGCGAACTCCAAAAACTCACAAAAATATTTTGAGTGAGGTGATAGGCAATCCAAAAAACCAATATAATGCTGGCGGCTCCAAACAGGGTGGAAAGCCTACGGGCACCTGCCGGGCTGTCTCCAAACAGAAAAAGAGAAGCTAGTAAAATTTCCCGACCCAGGGGCGGTTGTTCGGGGGCAGAGTAAGAGCTTTCGGCGTAAAGAATGCTGCGGGCTCCGTTGACGTGGGTGATTTCATCCCAATAAAGCTGGGGGGGGTGTCCTGATTGAAAAGAGTAGAAGGCCCATGCGATCAAAAAAAGGACAGGGATATAAAAATAAATTCTGGAATTTTTCCCAATCACTCCCTTGAAATTGAATAAATAAAATTCTTTGTCAATTTGTTAAATAAGGGATTAGTAACGCCTCAGTTTCACCCCTTTCAGTCGCTGCGGAACTCGCGATTGTCTAATCGCACTTTCCTAAAGGAAAGCGCAATTTTTAAGGAGCGCTCAAACAGTCCTCGCTCTTTCCAAGGGTGAAACTGAGGCATTACAGGGATTAATTTAAATTGCGTAAGGAAAAATAAATGGAAAATAAAATGCAACGCTTGGGTCTTGCCTTGGCCACTTGGACAGAAAAATGGTTTCCGGATGCCTTGGTGTTTGCTTTTCTCGGAGTGGTCATCACTTTTATTTTGGGGATTTGTATCGGAGAGTCTCCCTCTCGTTTGGCGATTGAAGGAGGGAAGGGTTTTTGGTCTCTGGTTCCTTTTACCATGCAGATGGTGATGGTGATCATCGGGGGATATGTCGTGGCGACAGCCCCTCCGGTTTATCGCCTGATTGAAAAGTTGGCCGCTTTTCCCAAAACGCCCAAAGGCGCAGTCGCTTTCATCGCTTTTTTTTCGATGGCCACTTCTCTGGTTTCTTGGGGATTTAGTCTGATTTTTAGCGGATTACTCGTGAAAGCCATTGCCCGTCGCTTGAAAGATCTGGATTACCGCGCCGCGGGAGCCGCAGCTTATCTGGGTTTGGGGGCCATTTGGGCATTGGGGCTTTCTTCTTCGGCAGCGCTCATGATGGCGACGAAAGAAACGATTCCCTCCAAATTATTTGCGATCAGCGGACTGATCCCGCTTACTCAAACTCTTTTTCTTTGGCAAAACGGGGTGATTACGATGGTGTTGATTGCACTTTCTGTATTCATTGCCTGTTTTTCTGCCCCTTCTGCCAAACATTCGAAAACAGCTGCCAGTTTTGGGGTGGATCTTCAGCCCGAAAAATTTGACCTGGGCCGACCCCATCAACCTGGAGAATGGCTTGAATATCATCCGATTTTAAATTTTGGTGTTTCCGCTATTCTGATTTTTTATCTCGTGCAGGTCTTTAAAAACTCTCCCCAAGGCATTTTAGCCGCCCTGGATCTGAACACTTACAATTTGATTTTCATCGTGGCAGGGCTTTTACTTCATCGCAACCCCAGAAGTTTTGTAAGAGCGGTGACCCATGCGACGCCTGCGGTGGGGGGAGTTCTCATTCAGTTTCCTTTTTATGCCGTCATTTTTGGAATGATTGTCGGTACCGGTATTTCAGAATATCTGGCCCTTTTGTTCACCCGGATCAGCACCCAAGAAACTTACCCTCTTTTGGTTGCTTTTTATTCTGCAGTTTTGGGGGTTTTTATTCCGTCCGGCGGAAGCAAGTGGATCATCGAAGCTCCTTATCTCTTGCAGGCTGCAACGCTTCATCAGGTTCATTTGGGTTGGGTGGTGCAAATTTATAATGCGGCCGAAGCTTTGCCAAACCTGGTAAATCCGTTTTGGATGCTTCCTTTATTGGGGATTTTAAAAGTGAAGGCGCGTGATTTGGTCGGTTATAGCTTTTTACAATTCATTTTGCATATTCCCATCGTGTTTTTTTTATGTTGGATACTCACTAAAACCTTTTAATTTTCTGTCTTTGAACACTTGGTTTAAGGTGAAAAGAAAAAAGGCAACTTTTTCTGAAAAGTGACGAGAACTGTGTTTAAGGAGTAAATAAGAAATGGCAGGCAATCGAGTTATTTTGGATGCTGCGGTACCCAACCCCGCTTGTTTGGAGAAAAAACCGGGTTGTGTGGTTAGTACATCCTTTCATATTCAACAGGAAAATGGGGCGATTGATCCGAATCGCTATACGATCCTCTTAACACCAGGGGAAGGAGACAGCTATTCCCTTGCAAGTGCCACTCCGAACGATCCTGTTTCCGCTTTATCACTTTCCACTTTTCAAAGGAGTTTTAAAGATGTTCAAGAACAGAAGGCTTGGCTTCAAAAACAGGCGGCTGTTCTTAACTCCATGCGCTTATTGTCATGGGTTCAAGCAGATCCCCTTCAAGATCCCCTTCAACGACGTTTGATCAACTTTTTTGTGGCGGGAGAGATTGCTCATCCGGATCCTGTTCAACAAAAAGCGATGGCTGATCTTTTAAAAGAAGTTTTTTCACTTTCTCCTGAAAATCAAGTCTGGATTCAACAAATGCTTAAAGGATTTCAGATGTCTCGCATTCAGGATCATTTGGATTCTGGGGTTGCCGAACGCATTCGTTGGTTTGAAAAAGCCATCGAAGATTACAAAGCTTTTCATCAAATATTTAAGGGAGTTTCTGCGACAGTCACAGTCCCCACTTTTAAAGAACAGGCTCAAGCATGGTCTCAAGAAGTTTTTATTTATCTGGTGTCGGGGGCGGGAGATCTTCAGTCTGTTTTTTCTTCTCTTAAAGAAATGGTTCGAACCATGAGTCATTATAAAGATAAATTGAATCTCTCCAAGTTTTTTGGACAAGTGTTGGTGGGAGAGTTAAGAAAATTATCTTTCCCAAAACAAGGCCTCGAAAATTTTTTAGTTCGTTTTTCAGGGGAGCTGAAGTCTGCCCTTGTTGAGAATTTTTGTCTGCCTTTGGAAGAACTTTTTCCCATTCTTTTTGTGGGAGCCCTTCAGGCCGCTTCCCAGGCTCAAGTGCAAAGCATCAAGCCCAGCCAAGAAATTGAAGTGGATGGGGTGCGTTTTCGTGTAGATAATACTTTGGTGCAAACCCTGGCGAACTTTTCTGTTTATCACTCTCACCCCGATAAACGTGCGGCTCAGGCAGAGGAGATAGCAAACATTTTACTTCCTTATATGAAATTTTTGCCTCGCGATGGAATAGTCGCCACTCTCCAAATCAATGACACGGAAACCTTTTCTATAGACACGATGATAGAGGCCATTGAAGATTTAAGTCGTGCAGACAGAATTTTTGCCTTTGTCGTATTGCGGTATGTTTTTGGGGCTGATTTTAACGGCACGAGGCGATTTTCTATCATGACCCCGGGGGGAGTTCTTTCCATCCACTTCAAGCTTACGCCAGCAGAAATAAAAAAAATGGAAGCCTTAGAGGCGGATCTTTTAAAAGATGTTTTGGGTACAAGGTCCGGAGAACAAGAGAATTATGAGCGTTATGCTTTTATTGCTGCAGGGATTATAGGTGCAGCAATTGCTGGAGTAGGGGCAGGAACAGGTTCAGAAGATTTGACTTGTTTTGGAAGTGCCGCCGGCGCAGCAGCTGTGACGGGTTTGGGTTTTCAATTTTTTATCGATGATACAAAAGTGGAAAGCGATGGTCTTCGTTTGGGGATCCACTTGGGAGCAGCTGCCGTGGGGGGAGCGGGAGGATATTTGCTCTGCAATCGCTTGTACAGTTTGACGCATGAAGAGGCAGCTCCCATCCCCATGATGATGAAACCTCCGGTCAGAGAAAATACCCCCAATATAGATCCTACTTGTATTCCGGGCGAACCCGGTTGTGGTCTTTAGATCTTATTTGTGCCTTCCTTCGAGCTATGTTAATGCCGAAAAATGTCTCGCATTCAAAAACTTCCTTCTGAAATCGCCGAAAAAATTGCAGCAGGTGAGGTGGTTGAGCGACCTTTTTCTGTGGTGAAAGAACTCGTTGAAAATAGTCTTGATGCCGGTGCCTCTCGTATCGAAATTTTTATTGAAGACGGCGGTCGCAAACTGATTCGCGTGCAAGATGAGGGTTGCGGCATGACTCCCGAAGAAATGAAACTTTCTTTGGAACGCCACGCCACTTCCAAACTGCATTCTTTGGAGGATTTATTTTCCATTCTTTCCCTGGGTTTTCGGGGAGAAGCGCTTCCTTCTGTTGCGGCAATTTCCAGGTTTACCTTAAAAAGTCGCTCTCAAGAAACGACCACCCTATCCGGTTATGAAATTTTTGTGGAAGGAGGAAAAGTCTTGCGAAGCAATGAAACAGGGCATCCCCTGGGAACCACAATCGAAGTGAGAGACCTTTTTTACAACACTCCCGCACGCCTCAAGTTTTTAAAATCCAATGAAACCGAGTGGGGCCATATTGAAGATTACCTGATGGGCATGGCGCTGGCTTATCCCGAAGTTCAGTTTATTGCCCATCATCAAAATAAAGAAAAAATCCGCTGGACCCAACGCGGAATCAAGCCCCGCTTGTTCGAAGTTTTTGGGGCCGATGTTGTGGAAGGGCTCTATCCTGTGCGTCACGAGAGAGATTCTTTGATCTTGGAAGGATTTGTTTCGCACCCCCACTTCAGTCGTTCTTCCAATTCTTCTCTCTTTCTTTTTTTGAATCAACGACTGATCAAAGACCGTCTTTTAAATCATGCGGTGATGGCAGGTTATCGTCATCTTCTCATGAAGGATCAATATCCTTTGGTCGTTTTGTCTTTAAAGATGCCGCCTCATTTGGTGGATGTGAATGTGCATCCCACGAAAAGAGAAGTGCGTTTTGCCCAGCCGAATGTAGTGCATCAATTTGTGGCGGAAGCGATTGGAAAAACTTTGGCAGAGGCTCCTTGGACAAGATCAAATGCTCACCCGCCCCCCAACCCCCTCCCGTCGAGGGAGGGGGAGAAGGAACAGAAATTGTCTTTTCTTACACCCTCCCCCCTTGCGGGGGAGGGCCGGGGAGAGGGGACAGTTTCAAATCAAAATTGGTTCAGCTCAAACTATAAACCCCTTGCTGAATCGAGTTCATTCTCCCGCGTCGGCCGTCTTCCCTTTTCTTCTCTTTTGGTTATTGGCCAACTCAAGGGCACCTATATTCTTTGCCAATCCGAAGCACATCTCGTGCTCATCGATCAACACGCGGCCCATGAACGCATTGGATTTGAAAAATTGCGCCGCGCTTATCAGGCGGGAAAAATCCCCATGCAACAATTGCTCATTCCCCAAATGATCGAAGTGAAAGAATCAGAAAAAGAATTTTTGCAACCTCATTTGAAAAATTTAAAAAATATGGGCTTGCTGATTGAAGAGTTTGGAGAAACGACTTGGGTGGTCAAAGGAATTCCAGCCCTTTTAGGTAATGCTCAGATTCTTAACCTTATCAAATCTTTAATCGTGGATCTTCAAGAACATGGTTCAAGTCAAAAACTGGAAGATTACGCCGATGAACTTTTTGCCTCGATGGCTTGTCACCAGCAAATCAGGGCAGGGGACTCCCTTTCTTTATCAGAAATGCAGGAGTTGGTGAATGAACTCGATGAAGATGCCTCTCATTATCATTGCCCGCATGGTCGGCCCGTGATGGTGCAGATTGGTTTTCAGGAAATTGAAAAGTGGTTCAAAAGAGTTCTTTAAAACCTAAAATCATTATTCTCTGCGGCCCCACGGGTGTGGGCAAAACAGAGCTTGCCATTTCACTCGCCGAAAAAATCAATGCCGAAATTATTGTGGCCGATTCACAATCTGTCTTAAAAGGCTTTGATATTGGCACGGCGAAACCCAGCCCTGAAGAAAGAGAAAAAATTTCACATCATCTTATGGATGTGGTGAGTTATGGCGAGCCTTTTGATGCCGCGACTTTCTCTCGTTTGGCTGATGAGGTGATCTGCTCTATTTTTTCCAGAAAAAAACAGGTGATTGTATCCGGGGGAACCGGTCTTTATCTCAAAGCTCTTTTATTTGGACTCATGGAGGCCCCGAAACGCGATGATAAAATCCGTGAAAAATTGGAAGAGCGCATTCTAAAAAAGGGGATGGCTTCTCTTTACCAAGAGCTCCAAACCTTGGATCCAAAACGGGCAAAAGAAATTCATCCCCATGATGCTGTTCGAATCATTCGTGCTCTTGAAATTGCAGAGCTCGCCGGCAAGCCTTCAGATCTTGTAAAAAACCATGGCTTTCAAAAAGAAAAATATGAAGCTTTGAAAATTGGCCTGACAAGACCGCGCGAAGAATTGCATCAAAGAATTAATGACCGTGTCTTAATGATGCTGAATCGGGGTTGGGTGGAAGAAGTGAAGAACTTGATGGAGCAGGGAATCGATCTTATCCACGGAAAAACAAAAACAATCGGGTATCCCACTTTGGCACGCCATCTCAAAGGCGAAATTTTTATCAAAGAAGCCATTGAAGAAATCCAAAAAGAAAGCCGCAAACTGGCTAAACGGCAGATGACTTGGTTTAGAGCGGATAAACAAATCCAGTGGTTTCATCCGGATCAGGGGGAAGAGATTTTTAAGAAAATGGAAGCATTTTTGCATAATAAATGAGAGTTTTATTATTTATTTCAATTGACTATATAGTCAATAATATTAAATAATATTGCATGTTTTATACCCCCCTCCAAACTCGAGAAATCTTTCATCTCATTTTTTTGCAGGAGTTTCTTCGCAAGTTTGATCCGAAGTTTGTGGTGCTCAAGGGAGGGGTGAATTTGCGTTTTTTCTTCAAGAGTTGTCGCTATTCAGAAGACATGGATCTGGATGTTCAAACGGCCTCTTTACTCACGCTTCAAAAAAATGTTCTCAAAACTTTTGAAAGAATTGCTTTTCCTCTCAAGGCCTATGGGATTACAGAAGTGATTTCTCCTTCGATGAAGCACGCGAAGCAAACGGAGACCACCCAACGTTTTAAAGTTCATTTAAAAACTCGCCAAGGGCTGGATCTTTTCACCAAAATTGAATTTTCCAGGCGAGGAATTCAAGACGAGGCAAAGTTTGAAAGGGTGGAGGAGGGGATCTTGCGTAACTACCGGCTTTCTCCTGTTGTGGTGCAACATTACACGGCCTCTTCCGCGTTTGAACAAAAAATATTGGCCCTGGCAGGTCGTGCAGAAGTTCAGTCCAGGGATGTTTACGATCTTTATCAACTTCTTTCTTTTTTGCCCCAGGATTTTGTTTCCTCCGTCAGTAAAGAAAAATTACAAAAAGCAATTCATCGTACTCAAGAGATCTCTTATTTGGATTACAGAGAATCCGTCGTCGCCTATTTGACTGAAGAAGATCAGCGAGCACTGGGTTTGGAAGAAGTTTGGAGAGAAATTCAAACTACGGTTGTGCAAGCGATGGAGAAGGGCAGGGAAGTCCCATGAATGAAAGCGATGCTTTGGATGTGATTCGAAATTCTGGTAGCGTGATTTTAAGTACTCGCGAGTTTTCAATGTTGGCCAATATCAGCAGCAGCTTTGCAAGCCAGATGTTACGCCGTTTAGCCGCCAAAAAAAAACTCACCCGACTTTTTCAGGGCCTGTGGGCCGATACTCAAAACCCCCATTTTAGTCCTTATCAAGTGGTTCCTTTTTTAACACGACCTCATCTTGCTGCGGTCTCCCTCCTCTCCGCTTTGCATTTGCATGGAATGATCGAGCAGATTCCCCAGGTGATTTATGTCGTTTCAACGGCACTCACCAAGAAAGTAAAAACTCCCGTGGGAGATTATTCTATTCACCAGATCTCCCCGGATTTTTTTGAGGGATACGAATATTATCCCGCAAAAGATTTTTTAATGGCGAGCCCGGAAAAGGCACTCGTTGATTGTGTGTACTTGTCAGCGAGAAAGAGAAATCGTTTCGTCACTTTACCAGAAATTTATTTCCCCAAGAATTTCAGTCGCCGGCGGGCTTTTGTATGGGTGAATCAAATCGCTTATCCAAGGCTTCGTGAAGCGGTGAGAGGGCGGTTAGATAAGTTCTTATTTATCAATAAATCCAATTGTGTTTCTTTAAAAAACTGCTAAACTACAATAGTGTTTTATGAAACGACTGGCAGAAAACTATTTACAGGCATGGAAGGACAGGGCTGACCGAAAGCCCTTGTTGCTGCGTGGGGCAAGGCAGGTGGGCAAAACCTATTTGGTAGAGCAATGGGGTCGGCAGTTTTTTCCTTCTTTTTTAAGAATTGATCTGGAAAAAAGACAAGATCTCCATTCTGTTTTTGATTCCAACAACCCTCAGGAAATCATCCAAACCTTTTCAGCGGTTTTAAATACCGAAATTCTTCCCCGAAAGACGCTTCTTTTTTTGGATGAGATTCAGGCATGTCCCAAGGCCATCGCCGCTTTAAGATATTTTTATGAAGATCTCCCCGAACTTCATGTGCTTGCTGCCGGCTCCCTTTTGGATTTTGTGTTGAGTGATTTTCCTTATTCCATGCCCGTTGGAAGAATAGAGTTCCTTTATTTAAATCCCATGAGTTTTGAAGAATTTCTTTTCGCACTGGGCGAAAACCCCGTTTTGGATTTTATAAAAGGCTTTGAATTAGAAAAGCCTATTCCCGATGCGCTGCATCAAAAATGTGTAGAGCTTCTTCGAAAATATTTTTTTGTGGGAGGTATGCCCGAAGCTGTCTCGGCTTATGTGCAAGAGCAAAACCCGGTGGCTGTTGCCCGCATTCATGCCTCCATTCTCGGCACTTTAGAAAGTGATTTCTCGAAATACGGAACACGAACGCAAGCCCAACATATGCGGCAGATTTTGACTTATATTCCACGTCATGTGGGAGAAAAGGTAAAGTATGTGGCCATTGACCGATTGGCGCGATCCAAAGATTTAAAGGTAGCCCTCGAATTACTGGTTTTGGCACGAGTGATTCATCGTGTACGACATAGTGCAGCCAATGGAATTCCTCTGGGTGCTGAAGCTGTAGAAAATTGTTTCAAAACCATCTTTTTGGATATTGGTCTTTTAAACCAGGGGCTCGGTTTGGGGTTTGTACCCCTTGATCAATTGTTAACGGTTCAGGAAGGAGGACTTGCGGAACAATATGTAGGGCAAGAACTGCTGAATTGGGGGGAGGTTTTTGAAGACAAAAAACTTTATTTTTGGACGAGGGAAGCCAAAAATTCAAATGCCGAAGTGGATTATGTGATAGCAAAAGGAGCTGAGATTATTCCTGTTGAAACCAAGGCCGGAAAAACGGGTAGTTTAAAGTCTCTTCACGTTTTTCTGGCAGAAAAGAAAAGGAAAATGGCAGTCCGCTTAAATTTAGACCAACCTTCTGTCGGAAATTTTCAGACCAAAATTCACACCCAACAGACTACAGGCCCTGTTGAGTTCAGACTTTTGTCGTTACCTCTTTATTTAACAGGTCAGGTGTTGAGATTGATTCCGCATTTTTGAGCAGCGCTACAGATTATTTCTTACCACCCCAACACAACCGCAAACATCAAAGGCGCCACAATTGAAGCATCCGACTCAATAATAAACTTCGGAGTATTTTCTCCCAACTTTCCCCAGGTAATTTTTTCGTTGGGCACTGCGCCCGAATAAGAACCATAGCTCGTGGTGGAGTCGCTGATTTGGCAAAAGTAGCCCCAAAGAGGCACGTTGGTTCTTTGCAGGTCTTGATGCAACATGGGAACGACGCAGATGGGAAAATCTCCGGCAATACCTCCCCCAATCTGAAAAAAACCAATGGAATTGTTGGCAGAAGTTTTTGTGTACCAATCCGCCAGTTCAATCATGTATTCAATTCCCGTACGAACCGTGTGCACATTTTTCACATCTCCACTGATACAATGGCCGGAATACATGTTTCCCAAGGTAGAGTCTTCCCAACCGGGAACAAACATCGGCAAGTTTTTTTCGGCAGCAGCGATGAGCCAACTGTCTTTGGGATCAATCTGATAAGATTTCTTAAGCTTTCCACTTCGAATGATTTTGAACATGAACTCATGGGGAAAATATTTTTCACCTTTTTGATCGGCGGCCACCCATTCTTCTAAAACCTCTTTTTCAATTCGGCGCATGGCTTCGTGTTCAGGAATACAGGTGTCAGTGACCCGGTTTAAGTGTTTGTCCAAAAGAGCTTTTTCATCGGCAGGAGTGAGATCCCGATAGTGGGGAACACGCACATAATGGTCATGAGCCACCAAATTAAAAATATCTTCTTCAAGATTGGCTCCGGTGCAGGTGATGGCGTGTACTTTGTCTTGACGAATCATCTCAGCCAAAGAAAGGCCCAGCTCTGCAGTGCTCATGGCTCCTGCCAAGGTGACAAACATTTTACCTTTGTTCTCCAGATGTTTTTGGTAGGCAAGAGCTGCATCCACAAGAGTGGCTGCATTAAAGTGACGAAAATGATGTTGAATAAACTCTGTAATCGGTTTTTGTGGCATAGAGTAGGTCCCCTTTAGTTTTGAGGGTTTAGATATAGAAAATAAGAAATTCTTTCAAACTAAAAAAATAAACTTTTGCTGATCGGTATAAAAGTGGGTAAAATGTTTTTCCTTGTCCATCTTATTTAAACAAATTGGACATGGTGAGCTTGTCGAACCATTATGCCCAGTTCATTTATTCCTTTTTCAGTCACTCCTTCCTGGTATTTACCCCTGGCAATTTTTTGCGTGGTCTTGAATGCTTTTTTTGTGGCAGCGGAATTTTCGATGCTGAAGGTGCGCTCTACCCGTCTGGAAGCGCTTCGGAGAAAAGGCGGATTTATTACAGGATGGGCCTACACGATTGTTCAACATCTCAATGATTATCTCACCACCTGTCAGTTGGGAATTACTTTGGCCAGTTTGGGTTTGGGTTGGTTGGGAGAACCTGCTTTTGCAAAACTCATCGGTCCTTTTTTGGAAGTATTCACCTTAAGTGAGAAAACAATCCATGGTCTGGCTTTTGCCATTGCCTTTGCCTTGATCACGATGTTGCACCTGGTATTGGGAGAACTCGTTCCCAAACAAATTGCCCTTCAGACGGCTGAGAGATTGCTACTTTTACTGACGATCCCCATGCGGATTTTTCATTTTCTTTTTTATCCTTTTCTTTGGTTCTTTAGTCTGCTGACCAATTTTGTGGTTCGTTTATTCAGTTTTAACAAGATGGGAAAATCAGAATCGGTTCATACCGAAGATGAGATCCGCCTGATTGTGGAAGAGTCTTATGAGGAAGGCTCGCTTTCTCCCCGAAAGGCCTCTCTTTTGGAAAATGTGTTTGAATTTTCCCGTCGCTGCGCACGAGACATCATGATTCCTCGCCAGGAAATTGCGTACTTGTTGTTGCACCATACGACCGAAGAAAACCTGATCACGGCCAAAGAATCGGGCCACACGCGCTTTCCTTTGTGTGATGGAGGTTTGGACCATGTGATGGGCCTGGTGAACATCAAGGATATTATTTGGCAATTGGAAGATAGCGATCATTTGATTAATTTATACGATCTTAAAAGACCCATTTTACTGGTTCCCGAAGGAAAGCCCATTGACCAACTTTTAAGAGAATTCCAAACCAAAAAAATCCATATGGCAATTGTGGTGGATGAGTATGGCGCCACCACAGGTCTTCTCACTTTGGAAGATGTCATTGAAGAAATCGTGGGTGAAATTCAGGATGAGTTTGATCAGGAACAACCCAAAATTTTCAAACAATCCGAAGATGTTTTTATTGTGGATGGGAAAGCCACAATTCGGGAGGTGGAGCAAGCGTTGGACCTTCCTCTTCATGATGCCAACAATGTTTCCATTGGAGGATATTTTGTCAATCACCTGGGGCGTTTGGCGAAGGAGGGGGATGTTTTAACGATTTCTCCTTATCAGATAAAAGTTTTGGAGGTGAAGAATCGAAGGGTGGTGAGGTTGGGGTTTGAGAAAATGAAGGAAGTTAACACGAAGAACGAATTACGAAGAACGTGAACGAAATTTGGTGCCCACTTATTTTTAAAATAGGACAAACGTTTTTCGTTCACGTTCTTCGTTCTTCGGGAAAATTTGTTGCACCAAATTTTATGCGAGAGAGGGGATTCGAACCCCTACACCGTTTCCGGCGCCAGACCCTGAATCTGGTGCGTCTGCCAGTTCCGCCACTCTCGCTTTTTTATTAGACCTCTTACATAACCGTTACGAGCGGGCCAAGTGCAAGGCGGGTGAGGAGAAAAACCGCAGCGTATATGGAAATACGTGAGGATTTTTCGACGAACCCAACGCAGCAATTGGCCCGCGCAGTAGGTTATGCAAGAGGTCTATTTAAATCTCATCCTCGTCAGCAGAATCCTCTCCTTCCTCAAAATTCTCCAATCCTTCTTCATTAAAAATTTCTGTGCTGCAATTAGGGCAAACGCTCTCTCCTCCCAAAAAATGTCCGCAATTGGGGCAATAGTCTTCAAAAGGATTGTCGTCACGAGCTTTAATCACCATGGTTTTATTTTCCCTTCCATAGAATTGCTTTGTTTTAAAAGCAGAGCGATGATAGGAAAAAGAAAATAGAAGGTCAAAGTCAAAATATGAGTTCTTCCAAAAAGAAAAAAAATTCTTCCCATTCCCCAGATATCAAGAAAACCGGTGTAGTCCAGTTGCATGCCGATGGCTATGGTTTTTTGATTTCAGAAGTGAGGGGAGAAAAAGATGTTTTTATTCCTGCCCACGCGACAGGCGGAGCGATGGATGGAGACCGCGTGGAAGCGCTTATCCTTTCTCATGCCCACCGTAAAAGAAAAGAAGGAAAAATCCTGAAAGTGTTAAGCCGTGCGCATGAGCAGCTCGTCGGAAAATTTCAAAAAAACGAAAAGGGTTCTTTTGTAATTTCTGAAAAACGGGGAGGAAGTCTCAAAATACACCTCTCTAAAAATTGGGCGACCCCTATTTTACCGGATGAGGCCGTGATTGTAAAAATTACACAATATCCTGAAGAAGGAAAACTACTCGAAGGAGAAATTGTAAAAGTTTTAGGCATGAGACAAGACCCCAAAACAGAGACGGAAATTATTATTACAGAGCACCGTCTTCCCACTTTATTTCCGGATTCCGTGCTTCATGAAGCGCGTCACTTGGATGAAACTATTTCTTCAGCCGAGTGGGAAAAAAGAAAAGACTTGAGAAATTATCCCATTATTACCATCGATGGAGAAAACGCGCGCGATTTTGACGATGCCATTTTGGTTCAAAGAATTCCGGAAGGATTCAAACTTTTTGTGGCCATTGCCGATGTTTCTCATTTTGTGCATCCTGCAACGGATTTGAATACAGAGGCCCTGACTCGCGCCACTTCAGTTTACCTCCCCACCCAGTGTATTCCGATGCTCCCCGAGGAGCTTTCCAATCATTTGTGTAGTCTGGTTCCTGATCGGGACCGCCTGTGTTTTGTGGCCGAACTCGATTTTGATCGCCAAGGCCATAAAATAAATTCTTCTTTTTATAAGGGCGTGATTCGAAGTGCTTCCCGGCAAACCTATACTCAAATTCATCGTATGATGGAGGGAGATTTGGATTTAAGAAAACGCCATGCTTCGCTGGTTCCTCATTTGGAAGTCGCGTTTGAACTTTACGAATCTTTGCGAGCCATGCGTCTCAAAAGAGGCAGTATTGATTTTGATCTGCCAGAACCCGAAATTGTTTTGGATGTAGAAGAAGGGATCGCTACGTCTATTATCAAATCCCACCGCACTTCTGCCCATATGTTAATCGAGGAGTGCATGATCGCCGCCAACGAAGCGGTGGCAGAGTTTATAGAAGAGAAGAAGATCCCCATGATTTATCGTATTCATGACACTCCCGATCCTGAAAAATTGGGTGACTTTAAAATTTTGCTTCATAACCTGGGGCACGCTCTTCCTGCTGTGGATCACATCACTCCCAAAGACCTCTCAAAAGTGGTGAGAGAAGTACATGGCAAGCCCTATAAACGTTTGGTCAACACCTTGTTACTTCGCTCACTCAAGCAGGCCATTTATTCCACTGAAAATGTGGGTCATTTTGGATTGGCTTCCAAAAGTTATACCCACTTTACTTCGCCGATCCGTCGTTATCCCGATCTTGTAGTCCATCGCTTACTCGAAGAAACACTTCTAAAGTCTTCGAAAAAACAAAAAAAAGGGGATAGCTCTCAGGCCTTGGATCGATTGGCTGAAATAGCGGGACATTGTTCCAAAATGGAAAGAAAATCCATGAAGGCAGAATGGGAAGCCCGCGATCTTCATGTGGCTCTTTTTATGAAAGATAAAGTGGGAGAAGAGTTTGAAGGAGTCATTTCGAGTGTGACTCATTTTGGTATTTTTGTGGAGTTGATGACTTATTTTGTTGAAGGTTTGGTGCCTCTTCAAACCTTTATGGGGGACAGCTACGAATTTATTGAAAAACAGCATGAGTTAAGAGGACGGGCGCATAAAAAAAGGTTTAAAATTGGGGACAGCGTTCGGATTAAGGTCGTCAAGGTGGATATTGAGAAAAGACGTCTGGATTTTATTCTTATACCAGAGACATCTCACACTTGACGAGAAAGGGCCTTTTGACATATAAGGCCGCCATTTTAACTGGGTCAAAATCTATCAATTTTAAGGATATTCAGCCGTGGATCTTCTTTTATACCTCTTTATTGGGGTTTATTTTTTAATTTTGTCGATTCTTTGTATTTTTGGTGTTCATCGCTATTATTTGGCCTATCTTTATTTCCGTTATCGAAATGTTCGGCTTTCTCATCCTCTTGCCTTTGAGGATTGCAAAGACCTGCCTTTTGTAACCATTCAGCTTCCGATTTATAATGAACAATATGTACTTCCCCGTCTCATGAAAGCCGTTTGTGCCTTGGAATACCCCAAAGATAAACTGGAAATTCAACTGCTCGATGATTCTACAGATGAAACGGTTATACGCGCACGAAACATTGTTCAAACCTATGTTCGCAGGGGATGTCCGGTCACTTTACTGCATCGATCGAATCGGGAGGGTTATAAGGCCGGAGCTTTACAAGAAGGAATGAAAGTGGCGAAGGGGGAACTCATTGCCATTTTTGATGCTGATTTTATTCCCACGCCTGATTTTTTAAAGAATTTGGTGCCCCATTTTATGTCGAATCCCAAAATCGGGATGGTTCAAGCCCGTTGGGGACATGTAAATCCGGATTATTCTCTTCTCACCAAGGCTCAATCGATTTTTTTGGATGGTCATTTCGTCATTGAACATACCGCCCGAAATCGCTCGGGCCGTTTTTTCAACTTCAATGGAACGGCGGGAATGTGGCGTAAATCCTGTATTGAAGACGCAGGAGGCTGGCAACATGACACCCTCACAGAAGATTTGGATCTTTCTTACCGTGCCCAAATGAAGGGGTGGCAGTTCATCTTTTTGCCTGATATTGTCATTCCCGCTGAACTGCCGGTAGAAGCCAATGCTTTTAAAGCCCAACAACACCGCTGGGCCAAAGGATCGATTCAAACGGCCAAAAAACTGGTTCCCAAAATTATCACCGCAAAAATTCCTTTCAACGCAAAAGTGGAAGCGCTTTTTCATTTAACCAACAATTTTGCTTATCTGCTGATGGTTGTTCTTTCGTTACTCATGCCGTTTTCCATTTATTTTCGCTATCAACTGGGCTGGATGCATTCTTTTTATATTGATTTGCCGCTTTTTGCTTCCGCCACTTTTTCAGTCTCTTTTTTTTATACCTGTGCTCAACGAGAAATTTATTCGGACTGGAAATCACGTCTTCGCTATATCCCTTTCAATTTGGCTTTGGGAATTGGCCTTTCTGTCAATAATGCCAAGGCTGTTTTGGAAGCCATTTTAAATCATACGAGCGAATTTAAAAGAACTCCCAAATATGGGATCGAAAAAAAGACGGATGAATGGAGAAATAAGAAGTATGTTCATCAGATGAATTGGATTACTTTTGTAGAAATCAGTTTGGGAATTTATTTTTCAATTGCTTTAAGTTATGTCATTGAACAGCAAATTTATATTTCTATTCCTTTTATGATTCTTTTCCAAATTGGGTATTTTTATATGGCTTTTATGGGTTTGTTTCAAACACGTTCTTTGCTGTCTTTGACGCCAAAACAGCAGTTGAATTAAGGGCACATCCGGAAATAGAGTTTTCGGATGTGCCAATTAAAAACCCATTGACACTTTTTTTAAAGAAAGGTTTATACTTTTTTTATGAAAAATTCATACGAAGTTTCTATCCTCAATCAAAAATTTGTTATAAAATCAGATGCGGATGAACGCTATGTGCATCGGGTGGCAGATTATGTGAATAAAAAACTCCATGATATCATGTCGAGTCTCAAAAGCGTTTCAACCTTACGGGTGGCCATTTTGGCTACTTTGAATGTGGCAGATGATTATTTCAAGATGAGAGATAGAAAAAAAGAGTCGAGTCAGGCCGTGGAAAAGAAAATTAAAAGTATTTTATCGATGATTGAAAGCCAAATCAGTTAAAGAGAAGATTTATTGTTCTTTGATCAATAGGTTTAGGTTTTTAAAAGATTCCCTGCCTTGTTCGTGCTTGGATTGAAATTTAAAGAACCTATAATATGTATCGGGAATTGTCCCTTGCTGTGGTGAGCACGCTCTGTTTCGCTCTTCAAAGGGGCGGCACAGAGAAGCCTAAAGCAGTAAAATGATCCCCACCTTTTGGGTGCGGGTTCTCAAATAACAGTTCACACGACAAAGGCGGGGTTTTTGTTTTATACTTTCAACCTTTAAGGAGGTTTGAGTTCATTTAATGAAGAAGTTCTTGTTTTAAAAGGAGTATGAGTAAACTACTGAAGAAAAAAGGCATCTGCGATTTTTTAAGAGTAAAAACCATGAAATGGATGATGGAATTTTGACAAGTTCTTTTGTTTCAAAACGAAAATAATGAGTAAAATTATTTTTCATATGACCTCTAAAATTTGACTTTATTTGATTTGAAGAGAGTTTTTCTGCAGATTTCCTTTTTTGTTCCCTTCCTTTTTTAATGAGGTTTCTTTCTTAAGCTCAAAAATAACAGGGTGGAGCAGCTCATTGCTCAACAAAAAGAGCGGGTTCGAAAAAAGCTTTTGGGCTTGTTGGCTTCTTTTTCCCCTTCTTATTTGAAGGCCTTGTCTGAGAAGGTGCAAGAACAGGTGCTTCATTCCCCTCTCTTTCAAGAAGCCCGTTCCATCGCTATTTATTCTCCTTATCGTGGAGAAGTAGAAACAGGGCTCTTGTTTGAGCAAGCTCAAGCGGAAGGAAAACAGATTACTTATCCTTATATTGCTTCTGAAGGTCATGCGTTGCTTTTTTATGGGATAGATTCTCTGGAACAGCTTACCCAAAGTTCTTGGGGGCCTTTGGCTCCAGATCTTGCTTTGAGTCTTCAAAAAGTGGGGATGGAAGAGATTGACTTAATGCTGATTCCCGCTTTGGCTTATGATTTAAGTGGTTGGCGCTTGGGAAGAGGAAAAGGTTTTTATGATCGTACCCTGAAAGGCTTTAAAGGGATTCGATTGGGCATTGCTTATGATTTTCAACGGGTGTCTGCAGTACCCCATCAAGAAGGGGACGAACCCGTGCAGTGGTTGGCAACAGAAACAGGATTTTATCAAACATCTTGAAGTAAACAGGAGGTTTTCAAATGGTTAGCATTTTTATCACGGCTTGGCTCACATTACTTGCAGGTTTGGGTTTGGGTTTTTTGATTCGCAAGAAAATGGCAGAAAAAAAACTTCACTCTGCAGAATTGCAATCACGATCTCTTTTGGAAGAGTCGAAGAAAAAAATCGAAAATTTAAAGAAAGAAGCCGAACTTGAAATCCGGGATCATAAATTTCAGGCAAAGACTTACATGGAAGAGGAGTTAAAGAATCGCAAACAGGATATTTTGGAACTCGAAAAAAGAATTCTTCATAAAGAAACAAATCTGGAGAAAAAAATTGAAATGTTTGATTCGCGTGAACAAGATCTCAGCAGACGTTTTCATCAATTAGAAACTCGTGAACAGGAAACCAAAAAAAGCGGGGAAAAATATCAGGAAATGATCGCAGAAGAAAAAGTTGTCTTGGAGAAGGTAGCGGGTCTTTCTGCAGAAGAAGCCAAAAAGAAAATTTCAGAGACTGTTTTCGAAGAGGGCAGAATGGATGCCGCCAAAAAAATAAAATTATATGAAGAAGAAATCAAGAATGAGGCCGATAAAAAAGCCCGGCGTATTATCACCCAAGCCATGGAGCGCATGTCGGGTGAATATGTGGCCGAAAGAAGTATTACGGTGGTGAATTTGCCCAGTGATGAAATGAAGGGGAGAATTATCGGGCGCGAAGGTCGTAATATCCGTACCATCGAGCAAATGACAGGAGTTGACCTGATTGTGGATGATACTCCCAATGCCGTTGTTCTTTCCTCTTATAATCCTGTGCGACGTGAAATCGCCCGGGTGGTGCTCGAGGGACTCATCCAAGACGGAAGAATTCATCCCACACGCATCGAAGAAATGGTTGAAAAAGTGACGAGGGATATTGAACAACAGGTCAAAGAAGCAGGAGAGGCCGCGGCTTTTGAATTAGGCATTCATGGCATTCATCCCGAACTTATCCGGCTTTTGGGAATGCTTAAATTCAGAACGAGTTATGCCCAAAATGTTCTCACGCATTCCATGGAGGTGGGATTTCTTTGTGGCAATATGGCTGCCGAGCTCAAGATGAATGAAAAGCTCGCGAGACGTGCAGGTTTTATGCACGACATTGGAAAAGCCGTGAGTCATGAAGTGGAAGGCTCGCATGCCATCATCGGTGCAGATCTCGCCAAAAAATATGGGGAAGATCCACGAGTCGTTCATGCCATTGCCGCGCATCATGAAGATGTGCCCCAAGAAACCGCTTTGGCCCATTTGGTAGACGCTGCCGATGCCTTGTCGGGCGCGCGTCCGGGAGCCAGAAGTGAAGTTCTCGAATCTTATGTGAAGCGAGTGGAAGATTTGGAAAAAATAGCCACTTCTTTCAAGGGAGTGGGAAAGGCCTATGCGATTCAAGCCGGTCGGGAAATGAGGGTTTTGGTTGAAAATGAAACGATCACCGATGAACAAGCAGGCATGCTTTGCCGGGATATTGCCCGAAAGATTGAAGACGAACTGACTTATCCAGGCCAGATTAAAGTGACGGTGATTCGTGAATTGCGTGCAATTGATTATGCGAAGTAAAATATGAAAATTCTTTTTCTAGGCGATATTTTTGGCGATGCAGGGCAGAAGGCCGTACGGGTGGGAGTTCCCAAAATCCGTGAGGCGCATAAAATCGACTTTGTGATTGGCAATTGTGAAAATGCGGTCAACGGAACAGGAATCACTCCCAAAATCGCACAAGATTTTTTATCGATTCCCATCGATGTGCTGACTTCTGGAAATCATATTTTTCATTTTAAAGAAATTCTGGATTATCTTCCCAAAACTCCACGACTTTTAAGACCCGCAAACTATCCAGACAAAGCTCCGGGAAAAGGAGTGTGGATGGGAGAAGTTTATTCCGGTGTCAAAGTGGCGGTGATTAACCTGATTGGGCAAGTGTTTATGAGTCCTGCCAACAATCCTTTTGAAAGAGTGGAACTTGAACTCAAAAAGGTGGAATCCGAGGCGGATATTATTGTCGTGGATATGCACGGAGAAGCTTCCAGCGAAAAAAAAGCGATGGCCGTTTATCTGGATGGAAGAGTTTCTGCTGTTTTAGGCACACATACCCATGTTCCCACTGCGGATGAAATGATTTTACCCCAGGGAACCGCTTTTATTACGGATGTGGGCATGTGTGGCCCTTATGATTCCATTATTGGTATGAAAAAGGAGTTGGTGTTACAAAAATATTTAACAGCCGTTTACGAAAAGTATAAACCTGCGACTGAAGATGCGCGCCTATCCGGAGTGATTCTGGATATAGAAGAAAGCACGGGGAAGACAAGAAGCATTCAAAGGATTCAGGAGAAAATCGCATGAAAAGCCCAGCAGAACAGCTTGAGCAGATTAAAAGAGGTTGTGCCGAACTGATTACAGAATCAGAATTGATTGAAAAACTTAGGGAAAAACGTCCTCTGCGGATCAAGGCTGGTTTTGATCCTACAGCCCCAGACTTGCATTTGGGGCATACAGTTCTGATTCAAAAGCTGAAAGACTTTCAAGATCTGGGACATGAAGTTTGTTTTTTGATTGGAGATTATACTGCCACGATCGGTGATCCCACGGGAAGAAATGAAACCCGACCTCCTTTAACCCGGGATGCAATTCAGAAAAACGTGAAAACTTACGAAGAACAAGTTTTTAAAATCTTGGATCCAAAAAAAACCAGGGTTTGTTTTAATTCTTCATGGTTTGAGAAATGGTCTGTTTCTGAAATGATTAAACTCGCCAGCCGATACACAGTGGCTCGCATGTTGGAGCGGGATGATTTTGAAAAAAGATATCAGGCAGGTCAGCCTTTGGCCATTCATGAATTTCTGTATCCTTTGTTGCAAGGTTGGGATTCGGTAGAAATGAAAGCCGATGTGGAATTAGGAGGAACAGACCAAAAGTTTAATTTATTGATGGGACGGCATCTTCAAAAACAAGAAGGTCAAGCCGAACAAGTCGTGATGACTTTACCTCTCTTGGAAGGCACCGATGGCATTCAAAAGATGAGCAAGTCTTACCATAATTACATTGGAATTACAGAATCCCCCCAGGAAATGTTTGGAAAACTCATGAGCATTTCTGATCCTCTCATGTGGAAATATTATGAGTTGCTCAGCGGTAAAACTTTATTGGAAATTCAGACTTTAAAAGAAGCGGTTCAAAATAATTCTTATCACCCCAAACAGGCAAAAGTGGATCTTGCCAAAGAAATAGTCGCTCGTTTTCATACGCCTCAGTGGGCAGAAGAGGCCGCGCAGAACTTCGAAAAATTTTTCAAACAAAAAGAAATTCCGGAAGAAGTGGAAGAAGTGAAGTTCCCCGCAAGTCCCCAAAAAAAGAATCTCGGGCAACTCCTTGCAGAACAAGGCTTGGCCGCCAGTAATTCCGACGCCCGCCGCCTGATTCAGCAAGGGGGAGTGAGTGTGAATAGTGAAAAATTTTTGGATCCCCGCGGTGAAATTCTCATGCAGGGGGAGTATCTTCTCAAGGTGGGAAAGAGAAAATTCAAGAAAATTATATTTCAATAGTTCCCTGAAATTTTAAAAAACTTGCAAAACGAGAGGGGATTTGGATAAAAGCATGTTCTTTACTCGGAGGAGCATTCCAGAAATTTCTTTAGACGAGGAATTTTGAGGAGGGCACCGGAGACGTATTGAATGATACGTTGAGGATGCCCGACGAAAAATGACGAAGGATAAAGGAATTTATGGAATGCGACAATTGCGGGAGTAACTCAGTGGTAGAGTATCACGTTGCCAACGTGAGGGTCGCGGGTTCAAATCCCGTCTCCCGCTTAAATCCCCCCAACCCCCCTTTCATAAAGGGGGAATATTTTATGAAAAATCTCAAAGAAAACCTCCTTGAGCTCATCCGCAAAACTTCTGCAGAACTTCCTGGCGACGTGGTGAGAGCGGTGGATCATGCTTTGGAAAAAGAAACGGAAGGCTCTCAGGCACGCTACGCCCTGGAAATTATCCGCAAAAATATTGATCTGGCGAATGACAAGTCGCAACCCCTTTGCCAAGATACGGGGGCCATTCTTTTTTATATCGAGTCTCCCAAAGGTTTTGATCAACTTCTTTTTGAAAGAGAAGCGAAAAAAGCAGTTTCGCTGGCCACAAAAAAAGGTTTTTTAAGACAAAATTCGGTGGATTCTCTAACAGGAGAAAACTCGGGGACCAATCTGGGGCCAGGAACGCCGACTTTTCATTTTCACCAAACTTCAAAAAAAGAAACTTCCATTCGCCTGATTTTAAAAGGAGGGGGTTGTGAAAATGTGGGTGCCCAATATTCTTTACCTCACACCGCTCTCAAGGCCGATCGGGATTTGGAAGGAGTGAAAAAGTGCATTTTAGATGCTGTCTTGCAGGCGCAAGGCAAGGGCTGTGGTCCTGGCATTTTGGGAGTCACGATTGGAGGAGATCGGGCGACAGGATATTCGTTTTCAAAAGAACAATTTTTGCGCCCCTTGATGGATATTCATTTAAATCCCACTTTGGCAAGGCTCGAGGAAGAAATGGTGGAAAAAGCCAATCGATTGGGAATTGGTCCCATGGGGTTTGGAGGCAACACGACTTTACTGGGTTGCAAGATAGGAGTGTTAAATCGTCTTCCGGCCTCTTATTTTGTGACGGTATCGTATATGTGCTGGGCCTATCGCAGACAGGGGCTTGTCTTGACTCCGCAGGGAAAAATTAAGAAGTGGTTGTATTAATTGTAGGGGCATCCGCCTTAGGCGGATGCCCCTACAAAAAAATCTATATGAAACTCCAAACTCCATTCACCGAAGAAAAAATCCGATCCTTAAAAGTAGGAGAGATGGTTCTTATTTCGGGCGTGCTTTTTACAGGCCGAGATGCGGTCCACAAATATTTGCATGATGGAGGAAAACTGCCCGTTTCTTTGAAGGATAGTATTCTTTACCATTGCGGTCCTGTGGTGATTCAGGAAAAAGGAAATTGGAAAGTCACCGCTGCAGGCCCCACCACTTCGATTCGGGAAGAACCCTATCAAGCAGAAGTGATTGAACAATTGGGTCTTCGCGGTGTCATCGGCAAAGGGGGCATGGGCCCTAAAACTTTGGAAGCTTTAAAAAAGTTTGGCTGTGTTTATTTTCATGCCATCGGTGGAGCTGCCCAGGTGCTGGCCGAGTGTGTCAAAAAAGTTCGGGGAGTTCATCTGTTGGAAAAATTTGGAAGCCCTGAAGCGGTGTGGAAATTAGAAGTGCTGGATTTCCCTGCTGTGGTCACGATGGATAGCCATGGAAATTCTCTGCACAAAGAAATTTTTGAAAAGTCCAAAAAAAAATTGGAAGAAATTACTTCTTAGATCTCTTGATCTCCTCTTCAATCACCAAATTGAGCATCACCGGGTTCATCCACTCTTTGATCACACGACCATTGATAAAGAGGGTGGGGGTTCCTTCGACATTCACACTTTTTCCGGCTTCAATATCCGCCAAAATTTTATTTTTGGTTTCTTCAGAATCCATGCAGGTTTCCAGTTTCTGCACATCCAGATTTAAATTTCGGGCATAGTGGAAAAGCAATATCCTTGAAAACTTGGGCTGATGGGCAAAAAGCTCGTCATGATAAGGCCAGAATTTTCCCTGGGCAGAAGCGCAAAGAACGGCCTTGGCAGCTTCGCAAGAGTATTCGTGCATGTTACGCATCATATAAGGATTGCAATTGCGATCGAGGGGGTAGTTGAAAAAATAAAAAGCGACATCTTTTTGATAATCTTTGAGGCGGGGTTTCAAATTAAAAGCGGCCCGTTTACAAAAGGGGCATTCAAAATCACTAAATTCAATAATCGTTACGGGAGCCCCCGCTCTTCCCCAATAGGGGCGACCCTTGGGATCGATGTTTACAGGGGAAGGCAGATAGTGAAAATCCAGATACGCTTGATGATCAAAATCTTCATAGTCCGAAGCATATTTGGCTTGATGGCCATAGAGCACATACAAGCCTATGGTAAAAATAATACCGGCGTAGAGAAAACTACTCCAGTTCCATTTGAAATGAAATATTTTAAGAAGAGGAATTTCCAAAAAAGATTTGAGAAGCAAGAAAATCAGGAAAACAAGAAGGTAAAGGGAGATGCAAAAAATACAATAGGTTTTCAAAACAAAAAAACTCACAAAAGCCAGATAAAGTGAAAGCACGAGGCCTGGCAGCGTGACAAGAAAAGGAAAAGCCAGGGTCGATTGGGCGGTATCCAAGGCCAGGCGTGCATAAAGCAGGGGAAAGAGAAGGTAGAAAAAATAAATCACCCCCAAGCCCGCAACAGGTAGCCCCAAGAACTTCGAATACCGGCTCATCATCACACTGTCACAATCAAACCTGTCATTAAAACTGCAAAAACTGTGTCCTAAAAGCCCTTCTCTTAAAATTTGAAAGTGGTGAAGCGTGAGATAGGCAGAAACACCTATCCCCAAAAGAGCAAGAAGAATGAGAAGATTCAATTTCCATTTTTTCATAATGGAAAAAGATTTACATGAAGTGATTGGCAATAGACAACTATTTTGTGTGACTTGTTTATTTCTCAGGCGAATCCGCTTGAGGTTGCTAAAAAAATGAGTAGGATGCGATTTTTATGATGAGCGAAGAACATCTCAAAAAATTGCGGGAAGTAATCGATCACATCGACACACAACTTTTAACTCTTCTTTCTGCGCGGGGAGAAAAAGTAAAGCGCATTGGTGAACTCAAGAAAGAAGCGAAAACCCGGTTCTACGTTCCCGAACGTGAAGAAAAAATTTTGGCGCGGTTGAAAGAATTAAACCCGGGTCCTTTCAGTCATGAAGCGGTTGAAACTGTTTTTCGTGAAATTCTTTCGGCTTCCCTTGCTTTGGAATCTCCCCTGAAAATTGCCTACCTCGGGCCGGAGGCTACCTTTACTCACTTGGCGGGCATCAAACGTTTTGGCCTTTCGGCCCAGTTTCAACCGCAGTCCAGTATTCAAAAAGTTTTTCAGGAAGTGGCCTTGAAGCGCGCAGATTTTGGAGTGGTGCCGATTGAAAATTCCACCGAAGGAGTCGTGAGTTATACTTTGGATCTTTTTGTGGAGTTTCCCTTAAAAATTTGTGGGGAAGTAAAACTCTCCATTACGCATAACCTGCTTTCTCATGCCGTAAATCTTTCAGAAATCAAGAAAGTATATTCGCATCCTCATGCTTTGGCTCAATGCCGGGCTTGGCTGGATAAAAACTTGCCGGGCGTTCAGACGATTGATGTGGCGAGCACTGCCAAAGCGGCGGAAATTGCGAGTGTCGAAAAAGACGCGGCTGCGATTGCCTCGGAATATGCAGCCACGCGCTATGGGCTTGCTGTTTTGGCGAAGCATCTGGAAGATCATCCCAACAACTACACCCGCTTTGCGGTGATTGGCCATCAGGCCTGCGGGCGAACGAAGCATGATAAAACCTCCATCATGTTTTCTGCCAAAGATGAAGTCGGAGTGCTGCATCGTTTACTGGCTCCCTTGGCCAAATCCAAAATTAACCTGACCAAGATTGAATCTCGTCCTCTCAAAGGCAGGGCCTGGGAATATATTTTTTTTGTGGATTTGGAAGGTCACCAAGAAGAATCCAAAGTAAAAAAAGCGCTGGAGGCGATGAGCCGCTCTTGTGCTTTTTTAAAGATTTTGGGTTCCTATCCGAAAAGTACCTGACATGAAACCACTCTTTTCTCACATTACCATTATCGGTCTGGGACTCATCGGCGGCTCCATTGCCCTGGAGATCAAAAAGAAAAAACTGGCACGTCATGTCGTGGGAGTTTCCACTTCACTTGAAAATCGGGAGCGGGCTTTGCAACTCAAGGCCGTCGACGAAGCCTTTGCCAGTGTGGGAGATTTTATTGAAGATTCGGATTTGATTATCATTGCCACTCCGGTGGGTTTGATTTTGCCGTTTCTTTGTCAAATCAAAAATCATTTAAAGCCTGATGCACTGGTGACGGATGTGGGAAGCGTGAAGGGAGAAATCGTAAGGGAGGCTTCTCGTTTGAAGGGACTCAATTTTATAGGAGGTCATCCGATTGCCGGCACTGAAAAGTCGGGGATGAAAGCGGCGCAGTTGAATCTTTTCAAAAAAAAGAAATGGATTTTAACGCCTACTTCCAAGGTTTCTGCCGTACTTCGAAAAAAACTGATTCGATGGATTCGTGCTTTGGGATCCGAAGTGGTTTTAATGGATCCCGCAGAGCACGATCGTATTTTTGCAGCCGTATCTCATCTTCCCAATCTCCTGGCCTATGCCTTAACGAACACGGTGGAATCTTTGCAGGATCCCCGACTGCTCAAGTTGGCGGGATCCAGTTTTCGGGACATCACGCGTGTGGCTTCGAGTTCTCCAAAAATGTGGAGAGATATTTGTATCTCCAATCGGGTGGAAATTTTAAGGACCCTCCGTCGCTTTGAAACAGAGCTCGCCCGTTTTAAGCAAAGTATTGAAAATGGATTGGAAACAAATTTGCTGAAATCTTTTGAACGGGGGAAAAAGTTTAGAGATGAGTTCATCTGATTGGTCCTATAGGCCCTATGAGTCCTATTAACTTTAAAATTAAATTATGAATTCTATAACCGTTTACCCCGCCACTTCTCTCAAAGGAGAGCTCACTCTTCCCGGAGATAAATCCATTTCTCACCGGGCCATTATTTTTGCTTCGCTTTCAGAAGGAATCACCCAAATTCATCATCTGCTCGAAGGCGAAGACGTGCTTTGTACGATCGATTGTTTTCGCGCCTTGGGTGTTCCCATCGAAAAAAAAGGTGAAGAATGGATCGTCGAAGGCGTCGGCTTGCAAGGCCTTAAGCCCCCTTCAAAAATCCTCTACTGTGGTAATTCAGGGACCACTTTGCGACTTCTTTTGGGAGTTCTCTCTGCTCAAGCTTTTGAAAGTGCGCTCACCGGAGATGCTTCGTTAAATCGCAGACCTTTGAAACGAGTGATGGATCCTCTCACTCAAATGGGTGCCGAGTTTCGTGTGGAAGGAGAGGGAACTCCTGAAAGAAAAGTGTGGGTAAGGGGAGGAAAATTAAAAGGTATTCATTATCAAAGCCCCGTGGCCAGTGCCCAGGTAAAATCGGCAGTACTCTTGGCAGGGCTTTGGGCAAAAGGGGAGACGAGTTTTACCGAGCCTTCTCTCTCGAGAGATCATACGGAGAAAATGCTGGAAATCTCAGGGGTGTCTCTGGCGAGAGAAAAAAATAAAATTATTCTGACGCCTCCCCAAAAATTTAAGACGCCCCCACTTTTAAAAATACCGGGTGATTTTTCTTCCGCTGCTTTTTTTATGGTCGCGGCCAGTTTGGTTCCAAATTCGAAAATTATTTTAAAAGAAGTGGGACTCAATTCCACGCGTACGGGAGCTTTGGATATTTTAAAAGAAATGGGCGCGTCGATTGTTATCAAAAATTCAAAAAAAGCAGGCGCCGAAGAAATGGGAGATTTGGAAATTTCTTCTGCATCTCTTTATGCAAAAAATATAGGTGGACCCATCATTCCCCGACTCATCGATGAAATTCCTGTCTTAACTATCGCAGCGGCTTGTGCGCAGGGGAAAACTCGCATTTCAGAGGCCAGCGAGTTAAAAGTGAAAGAAAGCAATCGCATTCAAGCTTTAAAAACCTTGCTCACCCAAATAGGGGTTTTAGTTCAAGAAAAAGAAGATGGGCTGCTGATTGAAGGAAAAGCAAACTCTCTCTTCAAGAGTACTTCAGTAGAAAGCTTTTCAGATCACCGCATGGCCATGTCGATGGCAGTGGCAGCCTTGCTGGCAGAGGGGCCGATCTCCATTCGTGATACCGACTGTGTGAAAACTTCCTTCCCTACTTTTTGGGAAAGTTTGAAACATTTGGGCGCTTGGGTCGAAATGTCCACAAATACCACAAATACCCTTTGACAAGCCAAAAAACTTGGGCCTATATTGCGCGCCTTCATTCTTGCGCCTAAGGAGAATGAAGAAATAAATATTTCAAGGAGGCGTTAGCCTAACTTATGACCGTGACTACACAAGATTTTGCAAAACTGTTTGAAGAAAGTGTTCTACAAAAACCCGTAAAACAAGGAGAGCTCGTCAAAGGAACTGTCGCAAAGGTCTTACGCGATTACGTTCTGGTGGATATTGGTTACAAGTCAGAAGGCCAGATCCCCATTGAAGAATTCAGAAACCTGGATGGAGAAGTAACGGTTCAACCCGGTGAGGTCATCGATGTGGTGTTTGAAACCATTGAAGATGATAATGGCCTCATTGTTCTCTCCAAAGAAAAAGCGGATGCCTTGGCTGCCTGGGATAAACTGGCAGATGCAGAACAGCACGCCACTCCCATCGAAGGTCTCATTGTGAACAAGATCAAGGGAGGAATGGTGGTGAATATAGGAGGCGTGAAAGCGTTTCTTCCCGGTTCACAAATCGATCTTAAACCCATTAAAAGTTTGGACAAGCTGGTAGGAAAGAAATTTCGTTTCCGAATTTTGAAACTGAATCGTCAAAAAGGAAACGTGGTGGTTTCCCGGCGTGCTGTTTTAGAAAAAGAATTGGAAGCCGCCAAAACAGAACTCTTGGCCACTTTGCAAGAAGGTCAGGTGGTTGAAGGAATCGTTAAAAATATTACCGACTATGGTGCCTTTGTCGATTTGGGAGGCGTAGACGGACTCATTCATATTACCGATATTAGTTGGGGACGTATTGGCCATCCTTCAGAAGTGCTTAAAGTAGCGGATAAAATCAACGTTTTGATTTTACGTTATGACGATGAAAGCAAAAAGATTTCATTGGGCTTAAAACAGCTTTCTTCTGATCCTTGGGATCATGTCAAAGAAAAATATACACCGGGTACGCGCGTCAAAGGAAAAGTGGTCAACATTACCGACTATGGTGCCTTTATCGAGCTGGAAAGCGGCGTAGAAGGTCTTGTTCATATTTCTGAAATGAGTTGGACTAAAAAAGTAAAGCATCCCTCAAAAGTCGTAAACTTGGGAGATGTTGTAGAAGCAGTAGTTTTAGATGTAGATGCCCCCAGTCGTCGTATTTCTTTGGGAATGAAACAGATTGAAGATAATCCCTGGAACGAACTGGAAGGCAAATATCCTTTGGGCACTCGTATTAAAGGTGAAGTGAAAAATGTGACTGATTTTGGAATTTTCTTGGGGGTAGAAGAGGGTATTGATGGCTTGGTGCATATCTCAGACCTTTCTTGGACCAAAAAAATCAAACATCCTTCCGAACTTTATAAAAAGGGAGATGTGATAGAAGCGGTTGTTTTGAATATCGATAAAAAGAACGAACGTTTTTCCCTGGGAATCAAGCAACTTGAAGAAGATCCTTTTGCCCAAGCCTGTAATACTTATCCTTTGGGAAAAAGAGTGGAAGGTAAAGTGACCTCTGTGGAAACCCATGGAGCACTTTTTGATTTGGGTCTCAAGATTGAAGGGTATATTCCTTCCAAAGAGTTTGCGCGCGAAGCCCCTCTTGTAGACTCGACTCTTGATGTCGAAGTGATTGGACATGATGAAAAAGAACGCCGCATTGTGCTTTCAGTGAAGCAATATATTAAACATGCTGAAAAGAAAGATCTGGAAGAGTTTCGCTCCAAGCAGGGAAAAGTAGGGGCAACGCTTTCAGATGTCATGCGAAAAGAATAAAGCCCACATGCACCCTCTCCCTTGATGGGAGAGGGCCGGGGAGAGGGTGACAACGGATTAAGATAAGTTCTTTAAGGAACAGATGAAGTCTAAAACGTGCTGGATCATCGGGGGTGTTTTTGTTGGACTCTTGGCCTTGGGGGCCTTGGGAATTTCTTTTCTTGCCCTGCTTTTTTCCTCTTCTTTTGAATGGAGTGAGCCTGAGGGTGATATTGCCATTGTAGAAGTAAAGGGGCCCATCTTTTCATCAGAATCCATCAACGAAAAACTGGAAAAATTCAGAAAAAAGGATGAAGTCAAAGCCGTTGTCCTGCGGATTGATTCTCCTGGCGGTGCGGTAGCTCCCTCTCAGGAAATTTATGTCGAAGTGAAAAAACTGGCCGAGAAAAAGACAGTGGTGGTCTCGATGGGAACTGTTGCGGCTTCAGGCGGCTATTATATCGCGGCTCCAGCCACTCAAATTGTGGCAAATCCCGGCACCCTTACGGGCAGTATTGGAGTTTTAATGGAGCATCTGGAAATTGAAGATTTATTAAAATGGGCCAGAATTTCTGCAGAAACTCTCAAAGCCGGAAAAATGAAAGATGCGGGATCTGTTTTAAGAAAAATGACCCCCGAAGAGCGTGTTTATCTGGAAGCCGTGCTTAAAAATATGCACGAACAATTTTTAAGAGCCGTTTCTGAGGGAAGAAAAATTAATTTGGAAGACCTGCGCAAAATTGCCGATGGGCGAATTTTCACGGGAGAACAAGCACTTCAAGTAAAATTGGTGGATCAATTGGGAAATTTGGAAGATGCCATTTTATTGGCAAAAAATCTGGCGCATATTCCTGGAGAACCGAAGTTGATCAAGCCTGAGAAATCAGACTCTTTATTAAAAGAACTTTTTTGGGGTTCTTCAGAGGAGTCTGAACAAATCATGAATAAAATTTTTAAACCCTTGCGAAGTGCAAGGGCCCTGTATTGGATGTCTTTATAATATTTTAAGGAGACAATCATGACCAAAAGTGAACTCGTCGAATTAATTTCACAAAAACTGAAAAGCTTATCCAACAAAGAAATCGATCTGGTGGTGAGCACACTTTTTTCTCGTATGACCGACGCCTTGTCTCAGGGAAACAGGATCGAAGTTCGGGGTTTTGGCACTTTTGAAGTGCGTGTGCGTCCTTCCAGGCAGGGCAGAAATCCCAAAACAGGAAAAGAAGTTTTTGTGAACACTCGTCGGGTCCCTTTTTTTAAGGTGGGAAAAGAATTGAGAGAGAAAATAAACCACGCGTCTTCTAAGGGGCAGGCAAAGCCCCCTCCATCGGCAAAGCCGATAGAGCCTCCCCCTCTCGCTCACGGTGTTCGCTAGGGGGAGAGTTTTATGAAACAACTTTGGGCCCCTTGGCGCTTTCAATTTATTAATGAAAAAAAGAAAAAAGGCTGCATTTTCTGTCTATTTCCCCGCCAAAAAAACGATCGTGAAAATTTAATTATTCATCGCGGCAAAAAATCATTCGTCATTTTAAATAAATATCCTTATAATTGTGGCCACTTGATGGTGGTTCCTTATCAGCATACGGCTCAGTTGAAAAAATTGGATTCGGTAACACTTGTAGAAATGATGAGAACTGTAGATCTTTCTGTGCAATATTTGACTCAAACTCTGAAATCCCAGGGGCATAATATAGGTCTTAATCTGGGACTCGCAGGAGGCGCTGGAATTGCCGATCACCTGCATATTCATGTAGTACCTCGGTGGGCGGGAGATACAAATTTTATGCCGGTGCTTGCAGACACAAAAGTAATGGTGGATCATTTATATGATACTTATGATCGGCTCTTTCCTTTATTTAATAAAAATAAAAGTTCCCCCTCTTAAGGTAAGAGGGGGTGAGGGGGCGTTATGATCCGCCTAAGGCGGACATAACCCCTCCCGGCCTCCCCTTACCTTAAGGGGAGGAGATATGGAGGATTTCTATTATGTGGCGTTTTTTAAAAGTGTTTTTTGCAGCGCTTGTCATTTTTATTATCGTTAATTTTTTACTCACCAATCTGGATGCCCAAACTCTGGGCTATAAGGTTTTCTTCAAGTTCTCCATCCCCCCCGTTTTATATTTGGAATCGATGGCTTTTCCTGTGGGGATTCTCATTCTCATTGCCTTTTGTTTGGGGATGATTTTTGCGGCTTTCATGGGAGCCATCAGTATTTTTCATCGCTCGAAAGAGCTGAAGGCCAAAAATCGCAGCATCCGGGAACTCGAAAGAGAAATCGAAGAAATGCGCGCCCTCTATGCCACCCAACGCAAAGGCAGCTTTGAACCTCTTTCTTCTCAGGCAGATTCTTCTGAAGAACAGAGGATTGAATAATCTATTTGGCACATCGGATGTGCCCTATTTTTCCTCCGTAGACTTTCTTTTCTTCAAATGATATTTGCCTCTTCCATTTAATACCCATGTTTGAGGTTTGTTTGAATTATTTTTTTATCACAACCCTGGCAATTTTATTTCAGATTTTCACTTGTTCTTTTTCTTTGGCCCTGGCAACAGAAGCCACGGCAGAAGCAGACTTGTCTTTGATTGCTGTAACCCAGAACAACTCTATTCCACCCGAGAAACTTTCCTTTGATCTTACCGATTGTGTACGGATGGCACTTCGAAACAATTCTGAAATTCGCGGGGCAGGTTATGATATCGAAAATTCAGAATGGAAACTGAGCCAAACACAACTTCATAGTATTCCCATTGTCGAGTATCAATATGAAGCTGCACCTGTTCCCAACAACGCCGCCACAGCGGTGAGCAGTTTTTTTTCGGGGGACATTGTTTTACTCAATCGCTTTAAATTTGAGGCAGGATTACCCATTACCACTTTTGGAAAGGTCAGCACAGCCCAGGAGCTGGCCAGATCAGGAATCCAGGCTTCCAAAGAAAAGAAAATTCAAAAAACAGGGGATGTAATCCTGAAAATCAAACAACTTTATAACGGCATTCTCTTCGCCCGGGATTTGAAAGACATGTTGCATGAAGCCCTGAAAAGTTTGGATGAAGAAATTTCAAAGAGAGAAGTTTCCACAACTCCTGCAGATCCTGTGGACCTTGCCAAAATGAAATTGGCCCGTTTTGAAGTTTTAAGACGTTATGGAGAAGTGACTCGCAAAGAAGAAGTGGCTTTGGAAGGGCTGCGAATCCAGATGGGAGTTTTACGATCCACGCCTTTTGAAATCAAAGAACAACACTTAAGGCCCGTAGAATTTATATTGAAAGAGCTTTCTTATTATTTGGAAGAAGCAAAACGCTATCGTCCCGAATCCAAACTCTTGGACATCGCCATCAAGGCAAAAGAAGATGAATATCGTTTGGAAAGAAAAAAGTTTTTTCCCAATCTTGGGATTGGGGGATTTTTTGAAATTGGCAGAACTACAGGAAATGTGGCCAATCAGGAAAGCACGGATGATTTTATTAATCCCTTTAATTTTACCCGTGCCGGTTTGGGAATCCGCTTGAAAGGAGAATTTAATTGGACTCAAACCAATGCGACGATTCATCAAAAAGAAGCGGAATATTACAAAATGAGTGTGAGCAAAGACTATGCGGAAGAAGGTTTGGATCTGGATCTTCGGGACACTTATCTGACGGTCAAACAGACAAAAATTGATTTACAAAACGCTGAAAAAGCTTATCGTTTGGCCCGACAAATTGTTTTTTTGACCAAAACAAATTATGACGTGGGAGTGGGAGAGAAAAAAGATTATGGAGACTCTCTTCAATCTTATCTCGTGATGAAAGGGCGTTATTTCGAATCTGTTTTTAATTACAATGTGGCAGTGGCCACTTTGGTGAGTAAAGTGGGTTATGAGTACACACCTTAATTTTACAAGGAGAATGTCGTGACGAAAAAATATGCGGGATTCACTCTTCTGATTTTTGGGGTCTTTTTTTCTTTTTCGCAAAAAATCTGCGCCAAACAAGATTCTACCCTTCAACGCAACAAGGGAGATGCCTCCACGGTTTCCACTCCCGCTCCACCCGCCACTGCCGGAACTCCTACGCGGGCGATCCAGGAACTGGAAAACAAGACAGACAGTTATAAAACTTCAGAGAAACTTTCGGCAGAAGATCGTAACTATAATGCCAAATTGAAACATGAAATCATTACCGGTACGTTTAATATCCAGGAGCTTTGCCGACTCTCCCTGGATCAACATTGGGCAAAACTGAGCCCTGGGCAACAAAGTGAATTTGTGAGCTTGATGATTCAGCTCCTGGAAAAAAAGGCGATCCTTTCCAAAGAGCAAAGTAAAACGAAGGGACAGCAATATTTTGTAAAATATTTGGGAGATACTTATCTGGATCCCCAAAAGACAAGAGCAAAAACAAAAACACTTATCCAGATTCCCAAAGAACAACTTCGTATTGCCATCAACTACAAATTAATCAAAGTGGGAAAGCAGTGGAAAGTTTTTGATGTGATTGTCGATGATGCCAGTCTGCTCGATAATTACAAATATCAATTCAATTCCATTATCACCAAATATGGTTACCCGGAACTTGTGACTCGTATCAGGAAAAAATTGAGTGAGATCGATACTGAAAAATCATGAGTCCTTATAAGCGCTGCCTTTTATTGCTGGTTGATGGCGCAAGACCCGATGTGTTTCGCGAACTTTGCGAAAAAGGGGAGCTTCCTTATTGTGATCAGCTTTTTCGCAGGGGAGGCCGTTTTGCAGAGGCCACGACGGTTTTTCCATCCACGACAGGCCCGGCTTATCTTCCATTTCTGACGGGGAACTATCCCGGAACCTGCAATATCCCCGGTATTCGTTGGTTTGATAAAAAAGTGTATGGCAGAGGATCTCCCCGCTTTAAACGTCATCGCAGTTATGTGAGTTTTGAAATTTTGTGGATGGGTCAGGATCTTTCCCTGAACACCCCCTTTCTTTTTGAAAATTTTAAAAAACCGGTAAATATTTTTAATCCCATTTATCGGGGAGGAGGTTTTCAAAGCAAAAAAACCCGGCAAAGTCGTATTTGGTACTGGTATTATGCCCATCTGACCGATCGCTGGTCTTGGGTGGATCAGATTGCTTCCCAAAAGCTTTTGAATGCTTTGGAGCAAGACTGTGATTTGGCCTTCGTTGTTTTTCCGGCCATTGATGTTTATTCCCACCTTTCTCATCCTCGTCATGAAAAGACTTTGGCTGCTTATAAAAATGTGGATCAGTCTTTGGGAAAAATAATTCAACAACTCGATCGAAAAGGATGTTTGAATGATACCCTGATTTTTCTCGTCAGTGATCATGGTTTATCTGCAACCCAAAATCATTTTGGAGTCGCTTCTTTTCTGGAACAAAGGGGAATTAAAACTTTTTACTATCCCAAAATTTTCAAACGAAATTTTGAAGCGGTGACCATGGTTTCCGGCAATGGAATGCTGCATCTGTATTTTAAGGATCCGAAGGATAAAACTTCTTTCAAGGGTTGGCATGCGAGAACCCCTTTTGAAGACCTTGAAAGCGAACGAAAGGATTTATTGCAGGAATTGTTGGAGCATCCTGGCGTAGATATTCTTGCTGGAGAAGCGTCAGATGGTTCAGTGGTGATCTGTAGTAAAAGAGGAAAATCCAAGATTAAAAAAATGGGCGATCAATTTTTTTATCAAGTTATTTCGAAAGACCCTTTTGCTTACCCTCTATTGCCTGCTCAAATGTCTGAAAGAGAAGCATTAGAACTTACTTTTCGTACCGATTATCCCGATGCTCTCGTTCAACTTTTTCAAATTTTTAGTGCTTCTCGCACCGGGGATGTGGTGATTTCTGCCAGCAAGGGTTGGGATTTAAGAAAACGCCATGAGTCTCCCGAACACCATTCTTCTCACGGAAGCCTGATTCAAGAACACATGCATGTCCCCTTTTTCTCAAACGCGCCTCTTCCTTCTCATCCCTCTCGCACGGTGGATGTGTTTCCGACTCTTTTGAAGTTGATGGGAAAGGATTTGCCTCAGGGAATTGATGGGGTTTCGTTGATTTAACTTGGCGGTAGGGGCGCCCGCCAATAAGTCTGTGTGGCGGACGCCACTACTAGACTGAATAAACTATTTTCCCCGTCCTTAAAATCTCACTTAAAAAATCTCCTGGTTTACATTCTTTGAGATCTTTGGGGGTATAAGGAAAGGCTTCAATGAGGGGAGTGACTTCTCTGGCTGCCCGGTCGAGTAATAAACAATCTTTTTCTTTTTTATCCTTAAAGTCTTTGGAAATCACAGCAACATCAATATCACTATAATCCCGTGGCTTACCTCTTGCATAAGATCCAAATAAAATTATTTTTTGAACCTTTATTTTTTTTCCAAAATTTTTCGATAAGTATTTAAAACAGAATTTATATTTTTGATTCTTTTTTTAACCATTGGTAGATCTCCCATCATTTTCAACTCATCAGAGCTTTCCACTTAATATCTCCCCCTCCCTCGACAACCTTTCAAATAATGTACTTTCATTGTATCACCCTCTCCCCAGCCCTCTCCCGTCCAGGGAGAGGGTGAATAGAAGAGCTGTTCCTTCATAGAAAACGGAATATAAAAATTTTTATAATTTTTAGCAACTTTTTATAGACCTTGCCGAATTTCAAGTATAGTTCCAAAACCAAATTTTATTTTTAGATAGGAAAACATATGTCATCTGTCACTTCCCTCACTTCGTATTTCAACACCGCTTCTTTCGGGGATCAAAATGCATCCACCCGAAATCAGAAAGAACTTTCTCTTACGCTGGATTCAGCGGCTCATGAACTCGGTAACTGGAAAACTTTAATCTCGATGAGTGCTGGCGGAGTGGCTTTTGAAGGGGGGCAGCTGGCGGCAACGGCTTTGTTTGGTTCTTGTGCTCCCTTGGCGGCACTTCCTTTTATTTCCAAAGCTTTTTCTTTTGCGTTGGGAGCGGTTTCGGATACGGGCATCACAACAGCGGTCAATCATGCTTTGGGAAACGGGGGAGGGGACGAAAGCTTTTTAGAAAGACTGAATACCCAAGGGCTTGCAAGAGCCGTGGGTTTGATGGCGGTGGGCCAAAGCTTTGCGGTGATGCAAGTGATGCAGGGAGTGGCGGGAGCTACTCGGGAAGCAATGTGTGAAGCTTCTTCTCAAACGAAACCGGGCGCAGTGCTTCATCAAATCGTGATGGGACTTCAATGTCATTTGGGATCAACAGTGTCCGGGGTTTTTGGCGGAAATATGGTGCAAGGAGTGGAGCAGAGACTCAGAATCAAAACCCAAAACATGAGAGTGGAAATCGGAAACCTTTTGTCTGCTTCTCGCAGAGACTGGGGAAATCGGGCTTTGCAGGCTTTGGGGATTCATTCGGAAAATTTATCTCCCGCCCTTGCCGCTTCAAATGGAAAGCTCATTCAAACTCCCCATGCAGAAGAATTAGCTCTTTTATCCCAAGCCAATGAAATCAGAAGTAGTGATTCTAAAAAAGTGGATTCTCCTTCGGAAGTTCCTATTAATTTAACAGCACCTCCCGCAAAGAAATTTCCTTATCGTCTTTATGGGTTCTCTATTTTAGGAATAGGAGCTCTTACTTTATTCCAAATAGGAGGAGTTCCCATTGGAACAGGGATAGCTCTTGCCTGTGGCGGGCTTGCGGGTTTAACTTTTCCATTATTCAAAGGAAAATATAAGACTATTTCTGCCGCTCTTTTAACAACGGGAGTCGGTTTTCTTGCTGCTTCAGCACTGGGATCGGGCCTTGCCATTGCCTGTGGCGGGCTGGGGGCTTTAAGTCTTCCCTTATTCAAAGGAAATTATAAGCTTCTAACCCTCCTTCCTTTAGCCGCTTGCCTCGCGGCTTCAGCACATTTTGGAATCCCAGAGCAAATTGCCGAACTTACTTTCTTGGGAGCCGTCTCGCTTTTCACTGCTCGTGAAGAAGTCTGGGTGCGCAGACGTCTTGCGGATACAGAACGTATTCATTTTTGGCAGCATAATATTCCTCGAGAGAAATATATGCGTACTCATGCCACCGAAAGAACCGCCGCCGATTATCGCGAAATCATGGGAGAGGTAAAACCTGTTGAAGTCAATCCAGCCGATGCTTCCTGGTCTCTCAAGGCAATCTCAAGAGATGAAAGTGGAGCTGTTAAATACGATAAAGATGGATATCCAGAAACCTTTGTTCGTTTTATTCATGATGCAGCCCCCAAGCCAGGTCTTATTTGGGGCAATTATCTCTACCATCAACTCTTTGATACCGCACGCCTGACAGCTGTACTCGAACAAATTTGTTCAACCGCACGCATGGATGGAATTTATAAAGCCGCAGCCCAATGGTGGTTAAGAAAAGATCTGAAAACTTTTTTGGTGGATACATTTAAGGTAAGTTATCCCGAACGTTTTGGTTGGGATAATTTAAAAACTTTTGGTAATTTTTTCACTCGTCCGCTTATTGTTCCTCAAGAGGGTCTTCCTGTAGCACCTGGCCAAGCTTTTCATGATGGGGTCTTAGATGTGATTGCGCGTGGAAAATTACTCAAAACAGGAATACGAATTGCTGGCAAAGGCCCCATAGTTAAACGCCCTGTAGTAGGAGAAGATGGTATTACGCGAGAACAAGTCGTGGCAGACGATGTGACAATCCCTTTAGATCAACTGTTGGGAAGAGCCTCCAAATGTTATGAGGGGGATGAATCTCTCACCGTGATTGCCACTTATCTTTCTCCCAGGCATTGGCATCAAGCCTTGTCTCCTGTATCTGGTACCGTGAAAGATATTGAAGTGATCGAGGGTTTTAGACATACAGTGGATCCGGCCCTGCGTCAGGTCAGTGAAGATCGTAATTTTGGGGGTAAGCCGGGAAGTTTATTTCAATCTGAAAATGCCCGAGTGGTTCTTACGATAGATTCAGACGACTATGGAATTGTTTCCATAGTTTTTACGGCAGCCGCCATGGTGAGCACCTCTCGTTTATTTGTTCGCCCAGGACATCGTGTGAATTTGGGTGAACTGATTCACGAATATCGTTTTGGTTCTCATAATACGATTGTATTTGGATCAAAAAGGGCTGCTTTGGCTCCCAACTTGGTTCCTGGTCGGCAAGTCTATGTACGAGGCACTCAACCGGAGGGTGTCGATGGAATTACCGAACTTTTTGTGCCGAGAGATAGGGTTTGAGGACTTACGATCAGAATTTTTAAAATCCAGGACCAGAATCCAAGGTCGCAATTTGCGACTTCAAATCCATAAGTAAAAAAATTGACAGAGAGCCCAAAAGAGATGTAGTGTGTAGGGTGTATGAAACATCGCACACAAATTTTATTGGAAGATTGGCAATATCAATCTCTCCGCGAGATGGCGCGTAAGCTGGGAACCAACCTTTCTTCTCTCATCCGGGACTGGGTCAGTGAAAAAATACAAAAAAGGGGGGAGAGTTCCCGAAAAGGTATTCTCGCTCTGGCCGGTAAAGTAAAAGACAAGCCAAATGTTGCACGAGAACATGACCGTTATTTAAGTTCCACCTAAAGCTTATGGAAAAGGTGTTTATTGATACGAGCGGTTGGTATTCTTTTTTAAACGTAAACGACCCTGTTTATCTCAAGATCAAAGATTTTATCTCTCAAAATCCAACAAGCCTTGTGACTTCAAATTTTATTGTTGCCGAAACTCTTAATCTTTTGGTGTCACGCCGCCAAAAACATATGGCCTTAAGCTTTGGAAAAGCTTTAAAAGAAAATTCAGAGATCATTATTTATTCAATAGAACATCCCGATGAAGCTGAAGCTTGGAAAATTTTTCAAAAGTACAAAGATAAAGATTATAGTTACACGGATTGCACCAGCTTTGCCCTCATGAACCGCCTGAAAATACAAGCTGCCCTGGCTTTGGATGATGATTTTGCCAAAATGGGATTCACTTTAATTCCCCAAATAAAATAAAAGGATTTCCTGCCTGATAATTTTTAAAAATTTTTAGCAACTTTTTCTAGACCTTGCCGAATTTCAGGTATAGTCCCAAAACCAAATTTTATTTTTTGAAAAGGAAGAATTATGCCATCCGTCACATCCCTCACTTCGTATTTCAACACCGCTTCTTTCGGGGATCAAAATGCCCTCACTCGAAATCAAGAATCCTTGGCTCTTACTTTGGATTCAGCGGCTCATGAACTCGGTAACTGGAAAACTTTAATCTCGATGAGTGCCGGCGGAGTGGCCTTTGAAGGGGGGCAGCTGGCGGCAACGGCTTTGTTCGGTTCTTGTGCACCCTTGGTGGCACTTCCTTTTATTTCCAAGGCTTTTTCTTTTGCGTTGGGAGCGGTTTCGGACACAGGCATCACAACAGCGGTCAATCATGCTTTGGGAAACGGGGGAGGGGACGAAAGCTTTTTAGAAAGACTGAATACCCAAGGGCTTGCAAGAGCCGTGGGTTTGATGGCGGTGGGCCAGAGTTTTGCGGTGATGCAAGTGATGCAGGGAGTGGCCGGTGCCACCCGGGAAGCCATGTGTGAAGCTTCTTCTCAAACGAAACCGGGCGCAGTGCTCCATCAAATCGTAATGGGACTTCAATGTCATTTGGGATCAACCATGTCCGGGGTTTTTGGCGGAAATATGGTGCAGGGAGTGGAGCAGAGACTCAGAATCAAAACCCAAAACATGAGAGTGGAAGTCGGCAATCTTTTGTCTGCTTCTCGCAGAGACTGGGGCAATCGGGCTTTGCAGGCTTTGGGAATGAAAGAAAATTGGGTACCGGCAGGGGGAGTTTTAGATCCAACTCATACAGTATTTTCAGAGACAGAAGAACCCCGAGGCACAAGTGGCTCAAAACTAACACTTGTGAAAACAGGAGAAAGTGAAAAAAGAGTAAAACCTCCTTCCAAACTCACTCCCTTATTGAAAACTCTTCTTCCCAAAAATGGAGCAAGTTTAGGGGCAGCTCTCTTAACAGCAGGAGCCCTTTCTATGGCTTATGTAGGGGCTCTTCCTTCTGCTACAGGGCTTTTGATAGGAGCAGGAATTCTTTATTCCAAAAGAAACACACTTGAACCTTCACAAGATTCCACAAAACCTTTTATGACCTTGAAGCATTTAGTTCCAAATGGAATTACAGCCCTTGCTTATGTAGCGGCTTTAGCCTCCATAGATTTTACAATGAGTGGAGCCTTTGGAGCCGCAGCACTGTGTTTACCTTTTGCCGCGGTTTTTGATCTTTTTGATGGAAAAGCCGCAAGAGTTTTACATGCGGAGCATCCTGCAGGAGCACTTTACGACTCTCAGGCAGATCTTAGCGCTTATGCAGTCGCCACTGGGATTTTTGCAAAAGCTCTTTTAACGAGTTGGGGAATGCCTGAAAAGGGGTATATTGTAGGCCTTACCATTGCTTTTTCAGGTCATTTGAGATTGGGAATTTTCGGTGTTTTAAAGGAGTTTGGAATATGGGAACCTTCACATGATATTTTTGGAAATAGAATCTCTAGAGAAAGAAGTGATTTTGTAGGGATGGCGACTACTGTAATGGGGCTTGTCGTTCCTCTTTTATATGCCATCTGTGGAACAGAAAACCCTCAGCTGACTACATTTTTACATCGTATAAGTGGCAACATCACTTCCCATGATCTTTTTTATTGGGGTGCTTTTACTTTTGGCTCCGCCATGATGTGGCCTGCCCGTTTTATTAAAATGGGCGGCATGCTTTTTAGAAGTGATAAAGACAATCCTCTGCGAAGAGCTATGGCAGTGGGGGATGCTGTCGTCCTTTCCGGTTCTGGAGTTTCGACTTTGGCGAGCGGAAATCCTTATTATTTAGCTTATGGAGCCATGTTTGTGTTGGGAAGTTATATCACCTTGCCTTTTACCGAGAGAGCCATCCGAGAAGTTTACGATCGACGTCTTATTGCAAGAGAGAAGCGTCTTACAATGCGTGTGATTGATGATTTGGTGGAGGAGATCAAAAATGCTCCCGATCCCATAGAGCAACCTCCAACAGATCCTTCCTCATAAATCTTTTTGTGATTTAATTTTTGGATGATAGATGGGGTTGTGGATCAAATAAAATTTACATTTTTATTCCTTATTACTTTTTTACTTCCCCTCCCTTCCCACGCCCTCGAACTTTTCGTAAAAGTTCACATCCTCTCCCACTCTTCTTTTGATCAGGTAGAAATCACCGGTGTAGTCGCCAAAATAAAAATTTTGGAAAAAGGAGGATTGTACCGGGAAACCTTGTTGCCGCCGAATGTTCCCCTGCAATTAAAATCCTCAAAAAAGTGGATAGAACTGGTTTTGAGAACTGATCTTAAAAAAGTAAAAGAGGTGATGATAGAAGTTCCACAAGGGCGAAAAAGTTTTATCACGTTACAATTTCCCAATGCCTTGCAGAAAAAAATTTATGGAAAACTCACGGTGCGTTCTCTTAAAGGGAATTTGTTTTTTATCGAAGAATTACCGCTAGAAGATTATGTGGAGGGGGTCTTGGAATCTAAAATTCCGAAAACCTTTCCACTGGAAGCCCTCAAAGCCCAGGCAATTGTCATTAGAAGTCTCGCTTTTTCCTCTTTTAAAAAACACGCCAAAGAAGGTTTTGATTTTTGTGATCAAACACATTGCCAATTTTATGAAGGCAAAAAATTGAATACTTCCAGTTTTGAAAAAGCCGTTCAAGCCACGAAAGGTCTTGTGTTGAGTTACCCCTCCGAGTCCATTGAATCCGCTTATTACACGATGTGTGGCGGACAGAGCTTGGGTACTTGTGAGTGGGGTGCAAAAAAAATGGCGGAGGAAGGAAAGAAATTCGATGAAATATTAATTCATTATTTTCCGGGAGCTCAGTTGATTCAAAGATGAGCGTATTAAAATAATGAAGAGGGGAAGAAAAAGTAAAATATCGACGGCTGCCAGTTTCCACTCTTTGAGCCAAAGAGTAATGCCCCAATTAAAAAAGAAAACACCGAGATAAAGAAAAGTTCCCAGCCAGGGTTTTAGGCCTTTCCATCTATTTTCTGACAAACAATATCCTTGTTGATTGAGAAAAATATCCAGTCTCTGAAATAAAAACACGATCACAAAAGCCACCAAGGCCCAACCTGCAAAATTGCTAAGGGGAACACCAAAATAAATTCCCCCGTGGGGATAATAATAAACTTTTCCCAGAAACCAGCGCTCTCCCAAAGCAGCAACAGGATCAATAATCACATCAATCCCCATCATCAAAAGAGTTGAAAGAAAAAGAGTTTTTCCAGAGCTGCGGAGTTTTAAAGAAGAGGCAGATAAAAGCAAAAGCGCTGTTGCATAACTGGCATACGCCAAAAAGGTATAAGAAAGAGAATCCCACAGGGGAACTCCAAAAAGAAGCAGCTCTCCCTTTAAATTTTCATAAACATATTGATAATCTCCATACGGAAAAGTATTGCGGATCGAAGAAGCTTCTGAAGAAAAAGCAACAACCCATCCTATCAAAAGAAACAAAAGAGTTCGGATAAACCCCAGTTGAAGAATTCCAAAAATCAGGAAGAAGGCCAGAAAAATAAAAACATAAGGGCGGTGTTGAAGAGTCGTGCATAAGTGTGGAAGAAAGGGTGTGAGTTGAGTCATAAAGCTTGCTTCTCCGTTGGATTCCTGCGTAAAAAGCGTTTCTACTATGTCGTTTGATATTAAACAACTGATTGAAATGCACCACGGAAAAAATTTTTCTCTTCATGAAGAGTTTATCAATCCCCAATTTGTAAAAGTATTACGCACCATTGGCTTTGATAAAATTTTCGAACGTGCCGAAGGGGCTTGTCTTTACGATTCAGAAGGCCAGGCTTATCTCGATTTCCTCTCGGGCTATGGGGCTTTCAATGTGGGTCGCAATCATCCGGTGATTCGCAAGGCGCTTGAAGAAGTGTTGCAGTTGCAAATCCCGAACATGATTCAAATGGGTTGTTCTTTGCTTCCCGGACTCTTGGCCAAAAATTTGATTCAACATTGCCTGCCCCCGATCGACACCGTTTTCTTTTGTAATTCAGGCACCGAAGCCAATGAAGGCGCTCTCAAGTTTGCACGAGCCCACACGCGTCGGGATAAAATTTTATATTTAAATCATGGCTTCCATGGTCTTTCCATGGGTTCTCTTTCTTGTAATGGAAATGAAGAATTTCGGGGGGGATTTGGCCGCCTTCTGGAACCTTCACAAGCCATTGCCATGAATGATCTGGAAGGATTGGAAAAAGCACTTTCTCAAAAAGAGGTCGCCTGTTTTATGCTAGAAGCCATTCAGGGAAAAGGTGTTTTTATTCCCGAGAACACTTTTTTGCCAGAAGCCCAAAAGCTTTGCAAAAAATATGGCACCTTGCTGATTGCTGATGAAATTCAAACAGGCTTGGGTCGCACCGGAAAATTTTTTGCTTTTGAACATTGGAAGATTGAGCCCGATATCATCACGCTCGCAAAATCCTTGGGAGGCGGCTATGTGCCTGTGGGCGCGATTTTAACCCGGCGGGAAATTTACAATTCCGTTTACACAAAAATGGATCGCTGCATGGTGCATTCTTCCACTTTTGGAAAAAATGATTTGGCCATGGCGGCAGGCCTTGCTTCTCTGGCTGTTTTGGAAGAGGAAAAATTAACGGAGAATGCAAAAGAAGTGGGAGAATATCTTCTTTTGAAATTGAATGAACTCCAATCAAAACATGAAATGTTAAAAGAAGTGCGAGGGAAGGGGCTCATGATCGCGATGGAGTTTGCCGAACCCCAATCTCTCAAATTAAAAATGGGGTGGAATCTGATTCACAAAGCTTCAAAAGGTTTGTTTGGCCAGATGATTGTGGTGCCTCTTTTTACAGAGCATCGCATTCTTTCCCAGGTGGCCGGGCATCATATGGATGTCATCAAACTCATTCCGCCTTTGATGATTTCTCAAAAAGAGGCGGATTATTTTGTATCGGCCATGGATCAAGTGCTTGCGGCTTGCCACAAATTTCCAGGTTCTGCCTGGGAAGTGGGCTACACCCTTGCGAAACAAGCCTTGAAGGCGCGTGGCGATACTTACAGGGAGACAGCATGAAAAAAATATTAATCTTATTTGTTTTAATCCCATCGATATTTTTATCTTCTATAGTTTTATCTTCTGAGGAAGTGAAAAATAATCTGGAAATCCCTCCAGGACTTGATTTTAAAACCCGCAAAGCCACTCGTCGTCTGATTGAATTTGAACCCTTTGGAGGAGAATATCTGGGCAATCTTACCGAATACAGTTTTATCGTCGGAGGGCGTTTGGGATTTCGAGTGACCGAAGCCATTACCGTAGGCGCTGAATTTAATTACAGCCGAATCAATTATGATCCCACGAGCGACTTTGGCAGGTCTGTCACCGCTCATAATGAATATATTGTGGATGCTTATATGAATTATGCTTTTCCCATTCTACAACGCGCCGGCAAAACCATTCAGGAAGCGGATCTTTTTGTGACCCTGGGAATAGGGGATGTTCATATCAATGCAAAAAACCGTCTGGCAGGGCTCATTGGAGGAGGCATCAAGGTTTTCTTTTCAAATCCGGAGTGGCTGGCTCTGCGCTTTGATGTGAATACCTATCTCTATAGTATTCCTACCTTGAATTCTTCCCAGTTTGGGGATGATTGGACTTTCAGTGTCGGCCCTTCTTTCTTGTTTATGCCGAAGAAACCGAAGACCTCCTCTTGAAATATTTTTTTTAATTTTTCCTGAAGGTTTTTACGTTTCGGTCTTTGTGGTTAAGATTTCTTATTTCTTCTCAAATCCCTGACTTTTTTTCACCAGATTGATCCACTGAACCGTCAGCTCCGGATCCCATTGGCCCATGTGCATTTCCCGTTCGAAAATTTTGATGGCTTCGGAAGGGGAGATGCCTTTGCGGTAAGGGCGGTTGGAGGTCATGGCGTCGTAACTGTCGACAATGGCGACGATGCGGGCACCCAGGGAAATTTCCCCGATATCAATTCCATCGGGATAACCTTTGCCATCCACACGTTCGTGGTGATGACGAATAATCGGGAGGGAGTTTTGAATCGATTTGAGAGATTTGCAAATTTCACATCCCCGGGCGGGATGGGAGCGAATGTGGGCCAGCTCTTCCATCGATAATTTTTCGGGCTTGTTGAGGATCGACTCGCGAATGCCGATTTTTCCAATATCGTGCAGCAGGGCTCCGCGACGAATGATGTTTTGATCGGCCTCTGAAAGCCCCACAAATTGGGCCAGCGCCACTCCATAACGCGCGACTCTTTCAGAATGGCCGCGGGTGTAAATATCTTTGGCTTCCAAAAGATCTGCCAGGGTAAAAATAATATCCTCGCTCATTTCCAGATCATCATAGAGGACTTTCAGTTTGAGCAGAGATTTGATGCGTGTCAAAAGTTCCACCTTGTTAAAAGGCTTCATCAGAAAATCATCAGCCCCCATTTCAATGGCTTTGATTTTGTCATTCAACTCTTTTAAAGCGGTGATGACGATCACAGGAATAAATTGCGTCTTCTTGTCTTTTTTAATGCGCTCGCAGACTTCATAGCCTGAAAGCCCCGGCATCATGAGATCGAGTAAAACAAGATCGGGAGGATCAGATTCTATTTTTCTAAGCGCTTCTTCCCCGTCTTGAGCCACGGCTAATTCATAAGGGTAGGGTTTAAGATGAGCACGCAGGAGTTCAACATTGGTATAGTTATCATCCACGATTAAAATCTTGTATTTTTTTTGGGAAAATTCTGCTGTGAGGTTCATGGTTTTTATCCTTGGCTTGACATTCTTGAATGATCCGAAGATACCAGAGAAACCAAATGTTCACTTTTGTCAAAAAGATTCTGAAGATTACTCTTGTTCTCGTCGCAATTGCAGTCATTTTTGATTTTCATTACCAGGGAAAATCGGCCCGGGAATATGCCCGTATTTATGGTTGGGAAGCGCTTTCTTATCTTTATACCCAGGCAAAAAGTTTGGTGGGAAAAGATATTGAAGATCTTGCCCCAAAATCTTTCAAGCAGCTTCCTGGGCAAATCGAAGCGCTTTTGCCTTCGCAGTCGGAATCTAAAAAATCGGTTCCCTTAAAAGGGGATGCTTTAACTCCACAAGATCGTGAAGCACTGGATAAACTTTTAAAAGAAAAATTAAAAAAACACCCCTCTCCCTGACCCTCTCCCCACGGGGGAGAGGGGAGGGTGAGGGAAAAAAGGAGAGACAATGAGCGAAGCTAAAAAATGTAAAATTGAAAATTGCAAACGACCTTACCGCGCAAAAGATTATTGTAATGTCCATTATAAAAAATGGAGACACGGTGAATTTAAAAAAGCCCGCTATAAAACTTGCGTGAATGAAACCTGCCGAAAACCCATGTTTCAAAAGGGATTATGTGAACCCCATTATAAGGCTTTAGTCGCTGGCAAGAAGGGTGCTGAGACTACTGCTCCTGTCGCGTCTGCTGCTCCCGCGCCAGCTGAAGCAAGTCCTGCGAGTTAAGCCCCCACCACTGATAAAACATAAGCGTCAAGGTGGATGTATTTTTGGGCGATGTGTAAGACATCCTCGGCAGTAATTTTTAAAACTTTGTCGGGAAAGTTTTTGATTTCTTCCACTCCCAAGCCGTAAAGCTGGTTGAAGGCCATTTGAGTGGCCACGTTGGCATTGCGTTGCAGGTCAATTTCGTAGGATCCAATCAGATATTTCTTGGCCCGTTCCAATTCTACTGCGCTTATTTTTTCTGTTCTTATTTTTCGAAGCTCTTCCAAAATTCCCTGGATGGCTTGATTCGCCTTCTGGGGTTCGGTGCCCATATAAACAGATAAAAATCCGCGCTCAATGCCTTCCTGATTAATGCTGGTCACGGAATAGGCGAGGGACTGCTTGTCCCGGAGTTCCAGAAAGAGACGCCCCCCCTGACCCGCCAAAACATTATTCAAGACCTCCAAAGTATAGCGATCCTGATTCCTGATTTGAGTGCCCAGAAATCCCAGGACAATATGCGATTGCATCTTGGATTTCTTGAGAGATGTTTTTATGGTTTGAGCAGGCGCGTGAAGATCAGAAATGTTGAGCTTGGGAAGGGATTGGGGTTTTAAGTGTTTCAACTTTTCTTCAAAAAATAATTTAAGAGAACCAGGATCACAATCTCCCACCACAGAAATCACCATTTGTCCGGGATTTAAAAGCTGGTGATGAATTTTCAAAAGATCGGCCCGGGAAATTTTTTTGACGGTTTCTTTACTGCCTTGAAAAGGCATGCCGTAAGGATGTCGGGGATAAAGAGAAGCCAGAAACTTTTTATAAGCCACGGTGGCCAGTTGATCATCTTCTCTTTTCAAGGTTTCCAGAATATTTTTTCTTTCTTTTTCCACTTCTTGGGGATCAAAAGTGGCGTTCAAAAGAACATCACAAAACAAATCAAGACCCGCCTCCAATTTTTCGCTCAAAAAATCTCCCTGAAGTCCGTCCACATTTTTTCCGGAAAAAGCATCGAGCGAACCTGCAATTTGTTCTATCTCTTCTGCAATCTGCTCGGAAGAACGTGTCTTGGTTCCCTTGGCCAGGGTTTGAGCAAACAGGTGATGGACGCCATTTTTAGAAGGCGTTTCAAAACGAAGCCCTCCAAAATTGACAAGCCGGATAGAAACAAGAGGAAGATGCAGGGTTTCTTTGACGAGAAGAGTGATCCCGTTTTTAAGACGATAAAGTTGAAACTCTTTTTTGGATATTTTTTTGGGTTCCAAAAGAGAAAGCCCTGCCAGAATTTTTTCAGGGTGCAGATCTGCCGTTGAAAGTTTGCTTTGCCGGGGAGAAAGCATGGCAAAATTTAAAGCCTCTTTTCGAAAATATTTTTTAACCACTTCGTGAATCGCATCGGGATCCACTTCATCGATCTTTTGATAATATTTGCGGTCGAATTGATAGTCCCCCACGGAAGTCTCAAAATATCCATATTTGCGGGCAAGCCCCTCCACCGTTTCTTTTTCGTACCAGGCATCGCTCTTGATATTCACGCGGGCCCGGGAAAGTTCTGAATGAGAAATACGATCCTGATCGAGACCCAAAATTTCTTTCAAAATTTCCCGGGTGGCTTTCACCACATTTTTTTCCGGCGCCGTAAAACCAATCACAAAAAGACCGGGATGTTTGGGAGTATAGGCATAGGTATAAATAGAATCGACCAAGCCTTTTTTTTCTTTAATGCGCTGTTCGAGACGGGAACTTAAACCTTCTCCCATGAGGTGAGAAAGAATATCCAAGGCAGGAAGATCCGGGTGATCCAGACTGGGAATGGGAAAGCCTATTTGTACATAGTGCCCTTCGACTTCTTTTGAGACAAAAACAGAGCGAGCTTGTGTTTGAAAAGCTTCTTTGGAAATCTGAAGGGCGGGAGCCGGCCTATCCTGAAAATCCTTGAAAGTCTCACGAATTTTTTCAGCGGCCTTTTTCGAGTCAAAATCTCCTGAAACCACAAACACCAGATTTCTCGGGACATACCAGCGTCTATAAAAATTCAAAACTTTTTCCTGGGTAAAACTGTTCACGGTTTCTTTGGATCCTATAATCGGTTGTCCATAAGGATGCGTTTGAAAAACAATCTTGAACAGGGCTTCGGTTAACACTTTGCCGGGGCTGTCTTGAGAGCGATTGATTTCTTCCAGGATCACGGGTTTTTCACGGGCCATTTCTTCTTCATCAAACAGGGGATTCATCACGGCATCCGAAAGAATGCTCAAGCCCTCGTCGAAATAACGGGAAGAAATAGTGCAGTAATACACCGTTTCATCAAAACTGGTATAAGCGTTGATTTCACCCCCGGAGGCTTCAATGAGGCCTGCAATCTGCCCTGCAGGGCGGGTGGGGGTCCCCTTGAAAATCATGTGTTCAATATAATGGCAAATTCCCGCTTCATCCGGGGTTTCAACCACAGAGCCTACCCGGAAACAGGCATTGAAAGCCACGACAGGACTTTGATGAGATTCAATGAGCAAAACAGTCATTCCATTGGGGAGTTCCAGCTTTTCAGGTTTTATCATAAGAGGGGTTGAAGCAGTAATTGACGAAATAGTAAATTAATTTTTATACTGACTTCCCTTATGCTCGAAATTTTTCTGATTCGTCACGGACAAACCGATTGGAACCGCGAACGCCGTATTATGGGGGATAAACCCATTGCCTTAAACTCCACTGGGAAGGCCCAGGTAAAGGCTTTGGCGGAATTTCTCAGGCACTTTCCCATCGATCATTTTTATACTTCTCCTCTCAGGAGAACTTTGGAAACGGCCGAGATTTTAAATGAAGGACGTGCTTTGTCTCTTGTTCAGAAAAAGGAACTCCGGGAAGTGGAATGCGGTCAGTGGGTGGGTAAAACTTTTTATGAAGTTAGCTTGCTGCCCGGCTATGTTGATTATTACGAGTTCCCCAACCAGCCCGTGGGAGTTACGGGAGAATCGTTGAAGCAGTTACGTGAGCGCTCTGTCCATTTCGTGGAAGAGCTTCGATCGAAACATCGCAAAGGTAAAATTGTTCTGGTGAGTCATGCCGATTGGATTAAATGCCTCCTGATGCATTATTTGAAGATGCCTCTGCAACAACTCCATCAGTTGAGAATTGACAATGCCTCACTCAGTCATCTTGTTTTTGAGGATGGAAAAGAAAGAGTGATTTCGATCAATCAAAATATTCATCTGGCAAAAATAGTATGAAAAAAATGAATGTGGAAGAATTAGAAAAACAAATCCGTCATCACAATGCTCTCTATTTTGAAAAACATAAGCCTGAAATTTCTGATGAAGATTTTGACCGATTAGTCCTTCGCCTTCAAAAAATAAAACCCGACTCTCCACTGCTGGGAGAGATCGGTTCGGATATCCGCAAGGGAGTCGTGGTTCCCAAGATTACTCATCTCACTCCCATGCTTTCGCTGGATAAATGTTACGACTTAAAAGACCTGATGAACTGGGCCGATAAATTTGAAGGGGATCTTGTCTCTTCTCCCAAGATTGACGGATGCGCGGTAGAAATTCGTTATGACGAAAAAGGAAAAATATTTCTCGCCGCTACCCGAGGGGATGGAGTGAAAGGCGAAGACATCACGGCAAATGTTCACTTTGTAAAAGACATCCCACAGAAGATAAATCCCCCCCAGCCCCCCTTTACAAAGGGGGGTGAATATCAAACTCCCCACTTTGTAAAAGGGGGGGCGGGGGGGATTTTAGAAATCCGCGGCGAAGTCTACATGCCTCTTTCCATCTTCAAAACCTTTAAAACAGAATTCGCAAATCCACGAAATCTGGCTGCGGGAGCGATTAAGCAAAAACAACCGCGTAAGACGGGGGAGTATCATCTTTCGTTTTTTGCCTATGATGTGAAGAGTTTGGGGGAGGGTGAAAGAAGTATAGAATATGGAAGTGTCGAATATAGAAATATTAAACATGAAATCGATAAAATTCATTTCCTAAAAAAACTGGGATTTAAAACAGTTGAAACTCGAGTGGTTAAAAAAGAAGAAAAAGTTCTTCAAGCGGAGTGGAATCGCTTTTTAGAACTTCGTCATTCGCTGGATTATGAAATCGATGGAGTCGTCTTTAAAGCCAACTCTATTTCAGAACAAGAACGCTTGGGGGCTTCGGCTCATCATCCCCGGGCGGCGATTGCCTACAAATTTCAGGGAGACTCTGGCATTACCACTCTGCGCCAGGTCGAGTGGAGTGTGGCGCGTACCGGTGTGATTACGCCTATTGGAATTGTTGATCCCGTTGAGCTTTCTGGTGCACAGGTTTCGAGAGCTTCACTTCACAATTATGGGATGCTTCAAAAATTGGGAGTCACAGTTCCTTCCAAAGTTCTGATGATTCGCAGAGGCGGGGTGATTCCTCATCTGGAACAAGTTTTAGAGAAACAGGGCAAGCCCGTGCAGATCCCCCAAAAATGCCCTTCCTGCGGGGCAGAAATTGAAATTCGGGAGGATTTTCTTTATTGCACGAATGCCAAAAATTGCCGCAAAGCCAAGATGGGAGAGCTTTCCCATTTTCTTAAAACGGTGGAGATCGACGGCTTCGGAGAAGTGCTCATCCAAAAACTTTACGAAAATGGTTTTGTGGAAGATCCCGCGGAGTTTTATTCTCTCACCAAAGAAGATTTGCTTTCTTTCGAAAGAATGGGAGAAGTATTGGCCACCAAGCTCATTCACAATATCCAGGAAAAGAAAAAAATCCCCCTCGATGTTTTTTTACAATCTTTGGGAATTCGCGAACTCGCCAAGCACAGTTCCAAGATTTTGGTAAAAGAATTTGGAACTTTGGATCGCCTCTTAAAAGTAAGGGAAGAAGAGCTCTCTGCCATTCACACCATAGGCCCCGTGATTGCGCGAGAGGTGGTGGAGGGATTAAAAAAGAAACGAGATTTGATCGAGAAATTGTTGAAACAAGTAAGCATTGTAGGGGCGATTCGCGAATCGCCCCTACACGGCCCATTACACGACAAATCCTTCCTCTTCACCGGTAAGATGGCTTCGATGGAAAGAGGGGCCGCAGAAAAAAAAGTAGTGGAAAAAGGAGGTGAGATTGCCTTGGGAGTTTCAAAAGATTTAAATTATTTGGTGATGGGTTCTGAAGGATATCAAAATCGGGAGAAGGGGAATAAGTGGATTAAAGCAGAGAAGTTAGTGAGCAAAGGTGAAAAAATAAAAATTATTTCAGAGGAGGAGTTTTTGAGGATGATGAAATGATTTTCCCCCCTCCTTTGCAAGGAGGGGGTCAGGGGGAGGTAGAACGTGGCAAACCGCTACGCAATGTTCTACCCCACCCTAACCCTCCCCTTGCAAAGGGGAGGGGAATAGAGAAGGAAACATTTATGTTTAACAATTCCAAAAAAGACATCGAAACTTTGAACAAAAAAATCGATCTATTAACTCAAAAAGTGGATGAAATTAAAAATACTTATGAAGCACAGGTTAAAGTTTTAAGACAGCAGATGGCTGGGCTGATCGTAGGGCTTCCCGCCTCGGTTTCTTCTGTTCTTTCGGGTTTGCCTTATTCAGAAATTTCCAAAGAGCAAGTGCCGGGCTTCATCCAACAAACTCCCCACTTGCTGATTCTCGATGTGCGTTCGGATGAGGGCTGGAACAACGGTTATATTCCCAACGCCAAGCATATTCCCGCCAATCAGGTGTTTGTGCGCTTGAATGAACTTGCAGACAAATCGCGGCCCATTCTTACCATTTGCGCGAATGGAAATACCGCCGTGAGTATCGCCCAGCTCTTGGCGAAAGAAGGTTATCGCCATGTGTTTAATGCTTTGGGAGGGATGGCAGGTTATACCGGCGAGATTGTAAAGCCCCAGCTCGAAGCCTCTCATGCGGAGACTATTTTGGGAGAAGATCGCGAACTGATTCATCAGGTGATTCAAGTGATGGACCGCGATGTGCGCCCAGGATTAAAGCGAGACGGAGGAGATTTGAAAATTATTTCAGTCGAAGAGGGAATTGTGAAACTCAAGATGGTCGGGGCATGTCTCGGTTGTGGCGCCCAAAAACGTACCGTGGAAGACGGAATTAAAACGCATCTCATGAAGATGATTCCGCAAATAAAAGGGGTGGAGGATTTAAGTTGAGGCCCGTTTTTTTCCATTTCTAACGAGCGGTAAACGAACACGAAACGTTGTTCCTTGGCCTACTTCGCTTTCAAAATCAATATTTCCTTGATGGTCTACCACTTTTTGTTTCAGCAGATACAAACCTATCCCGCGCCCTTCTTGGATCCCTTTCGTAGTAAAACCTCTTTCAAAAATTCTTGCTTTATTTTCAGGAAGAATTCCCGAACCGGTATCTGCCACCTCGATCACCGCCATTTCATCTTGGGCAAAGACCTTCACTCTAATACTCCCTCCTTGAGGCATGGCCTCTTGCGCATTGACAAGCAGATTGGTGACGACAGAATCCAAAGACTGGCGTCTTCCATAAATATGTATATTCTCTTCTATATCTGTTGTTATTGTAATTTTCTGCCGCTTAAAAAGCTCTCTTTGTATTTCGACATTTTCCATGACCAATGTAAAAATGGGAATCTTTACAAAACTTCCTGTCAAAATAAGTCGCCATCTTCCTTGAAGATTGTAGGCTTTTTCGAGAGCTGTTTGGGCTGTTTCAAGTCTTTCTAACAAGTTTGAAAGAGTTGGAGCTCTTATTTTTCCCAACAATCCTTTCAAAGTAGTTACTGCCAAACCCGTATAACTAGAGGCTATACGAACCGGGGCTTGCGCATCATGCATGATGCCCCCTACTGTATCTATCATTGCTTTTTCCAGTTTTCCCACTTCCCACAAAAAATGAGCCGTAAGGTCCTCTTCAAAGGGTTTGCTTCGAGCTTCTAAAGATAAATCAGAATGGTCAGAATCTTTTGGACGATAGCGAGGCATTTCAGGAGCATCCGATAGAGTCGTCGCAGTTTCCAAGATATCCGAAAACTTTTTACCCCTGAGATCAGACCCCAAAAACCGGAGGGCTTCTGCATTGGCGTAAACAATTTCTTCTGACTTATTGGTGATAAGAACAGCGCAAGGTGCTTGCTCTAAAAGTCGCCCCAATTTTTCTGGAGTAATGGCAGAGCTGCCTTGCGGACCCTGAAGGGCCTGCATCCGAATAGCCCTTGGTTTTCCAGTCAGCAGGCCCTGTTCGGGGAGGGGAGTGAGTAGTAGGGGCGATCCTTGTGATCGCCCTTTGTTTTGGGCGAATACCCTCCAAACAACTGGCGGGCAGGCAGGATTCGCCCCTACATTTACATGCCTTGTTTTAAGGCTGATTCTCTGCTCCGCTGCATTCACGATTCCACCTGTAAAACCTGCAAACATTCCGGATCCAAAATAACATTGAAGTCCCGTGATGATTTGGCGAAGCATTCCGCCTTGTTTTTTTCCATCAGAATTCTCGCCCATGGCTTCCCGGGCAGCTCCCGCCACTCCCTGCATCACTTGCATCACCGCAAAGCTTTGGCCCAGCGCCATCAAACCGACGAGTCTTGAAGTGCCTTGAGTATTCAGTTTTTCTAAAAAGCTTTCATCCCCTTCTTCATTTCCCAAAGCCTGATTCACAAGGGTGGTGAGGCCGGTGTCCGAAACAGCTCCCACTGCAAAAGAAAACGCTTTGGCAATAAAAGGAAGTGCCGCCAAAGGGGCAAAAGAGCCAAACAAAGCGGTTGCCGCCAGTTGACCGCCTTCAAAGGCCGCTCCGCCGGCGCTCATGGAGACTAAAGTTCTCCAATTACCCAGTTCGTGAGCCGCGGAGTCGAGTGTTAGGGCGAGTTCTTTTTGATTTTGGGTATAGGTGTTTGTATCCCCAAAAAAGGTGGTGTTGTAATAAGAAGTAAGAGAAGTAATGGGCATAAGGTCACATTATTTTTAATCTGCTTCGGTAAGCCCTTAAAAAAGTTGCTTAAAAATATTTTTTATTTTTTAAGGATACTGATGGACATTTTTTCTCTCAAACAAGCTCCTGCCAGCGGATATCGGTACACGTTGGATTCCTTCTTACTCGCTCGTTTTTCAAATTTCAAATCAACTGATACCGTTTGTGATTTGGGAGCGGGAGTGGGGGTCTTGGGGTTCTTGCTTCTCTCTCGTTCGGGAATCAAAAAAGTGGTTTCTATAGAAGTGCAGGAAGAGTTCGTCGCCCTTGCCAAAGAAAATATCCAAAAAACGGGTTTTGAAAAGCAAATGCAGGTGATTCATAAAAATTGGAAAGAGCTTCCCCAATTATTTCACAAGGCCGGTTTTGAGGGAGTCATTTCAAATCCCCCCTACCGTAAAGCAAAGACAGGCCGTGTTTCTCCCGATCTTTCAAAAGCCGTTGCCAAGCATGAAATCCTGGGAACGATGCAAGATCTTTTTCAAACCGCTTTTTATTTGCTGAAACCCCGGGGAAAATTTTGTCTGATGTATCCCACTCTTCGTTTTGAGGAATGCATGAGTACCCTGGAAAAAGTCAGATTGAGAATTCACCGCTTACAATTTATTCAGTCTTATCCCGATAAGCCTGCAAATCTTTTTATGCTGGAGGCCGTCAAATTCAATCCGAAAGAACCTGTCATTGAGGCTCCGCTAGTCGTTTATCAAGATTCCAAACATTACACGCCAGCAGTAGAGGAGTGGGTGGGGAAAAAAATCAGGCTCCTTTAAATTGGGGCTTTCTCTTTTCCTGCGCCGCTTTTATGCCTTCTCTCAAATCTTCGGTCGCAAAAGAGGCGGCTTGGCCTTCGGATTCATAATCAAAAATTTCTTCGAGGGTCAGAAGGGAGGCTTTTTGGATTCCTTTTTTCATGAATTTTAAAGCCAGGGCTGCGTTTTGAACAATTTGTTCGGCAATTTCTTGTGCCTTTGTTTCCAAAGTCTCTGAAGCACAGACCTGGTTGACGATTCCCATTTGCTGGGCCTCGTGGGCACTGAGCGTGCGGCCGGTGAAAAGAAGATCTGCAGAGCTTGCAGGGCCTATCAGTCGGGAAAGAAAAAAAAGAGTGCCCATTCCCGAACTCAAACCAATCTTGGCAAAATTAAGCCCCATCTTGGCTTGATCGGAACAAATTCTCATGTCACAGGCCATGGCAATACAAAGCCCGGCTCCCATGGCATGGCCGTTCATAACAGCAAGAGTGGGGACTTCGATGGATCTTAAGGCCAAAAATTTGGAATAAAACGCAATCATCTCTTTTTTATTTGTTTGGGGAGTTTCATTCGCATGGTCCAAAATAAATTGCAGATTTCCTCCGGCAGAAAAAGCACGTCCGGCTCCCGTCACTATCACGATACGTAAATCCTGGTTTTGATTGATTTGTGGAATGAGCGCCGCCAACTCATCCGCCATTTCAGGGGTCATGGCATTGAGCTCGTCGGGATTGTTCAGGATAATTTTTCCAATGGGACCGTTTTGTTTGAAAAGAATAAGAGACATTCTCTCTTTTTAGTCAGCCGACATCTTGCATGCAAGTAAATCTTAAGTTATGAAATAAAAATGAATCGTATCGCTTTGGTACAAGATCCCCGTTATCTGGAGCACCTCACAGGCGCCCTGCATCCCGAAAGGCCTGCCCGTCTTCAATGTATTGAAAAAATGCTCCGGGAAACAGGGCTGGCTTCTCAAGCCATTGCCCTGGAGCCCAGAAAGGCAACAAAAGAAGAAATCGCCAGAGTTCACACTCTCGAGCTGATAAATGAACTGGAAAAAACGGCCCTCCAAGAATCTACTTATTTAGATCCAGATACCCACGCTTCACGTCATTCTTGGGAAGCGGCCCAGCTCGCTGCAGGTGGACTTTTGGTGGCCATCGATGAACTCTTTTCCGGAAAGATTGACGAAGCTTTTGCTTTTCCCCGTCCTCCTGGTCATCATGCGGAACGGGATCATGCCATGGGATTTTGTTTGTTAAACAATGTAGCCATTGCGGCGGAATATGCTCGTCACGAAAAAGGCAGCAAAAAAATCGTCATTTTGGATTTTGATGTTCACCATGGAAATGGCACTCAACATACCTTTGAAGAACGTGCGGATATTTTTTATATTTCCACTCATCGCTATCCTTTTTATCCAGGCACAGGAGCTTCAGACGAAAGAGGAAGAGGAGAGGGTGAAGGTTATACTTTGAATATTCCCATGCCCGCAGAAAGTAATGACGCTGATTATGAGATACAATTTCGGGAAAAAATTGTTCCGGCTGTTTTACAGTATAAACCCGACTTCATGATTATTTCTGCCGGCTTTGATGCGCATCGCCTGGATCCCTTGGGAGGGATGGAAGTCAGTCATAAAGGTTACCAAAGGATGGCAGAACAGATCGAAGAAATGAAAAAAAAATGCGGCAACATTCCTTTGCTCTATGCTTTGGAGGGAGGATATGATTTGAAAGCTTTGTCAGAATCTGTAAAAGAGGTAGTGGAAGTGATGTTGGGCTGATCCTTACCCCTCATCCGTCCCGAATTACGGGACACCTTCTCCCAAAAGGGAGAAGGATATATGGAATTGAACCTATAATAGGAGAAAAATATGAAAAAAATAATTTTAGTCTTGGTACTTATCTTTAATCTTTTTTATTTAGGAGAAACCATGAGTAAATCTATTGCAGTAGAAGAACCCAAAGCCATCACGATTGATCCCAAAAAGCACTATGAAGCGATTATCTCCACCAACAAGGGTGATATCACTGTCACTCTCAATGCTGAGAAAGCTCCCCTATCAGTCAATAATTTTGTCTATCTCTCCAAAAAGGGTTTTTACAATGGGCTAACTTTTCATCGCGTAGAGCCGGGCTTTGTGATTCAGGGGGGAGATCCATTGGGGAACGGAACTGGCGGTCCAAACTACACGATCCAGGGAGAAACCAAGAATGGGCTCACACATACCAAAGGGGCCTTGGCTTGGGCACGCACGGGAGATCAGATTAATCCCGAAAAAAGATCCAGTGGTTCCCAGTTTTATATTACCCTACAAGCGACTCCCTTCCTGGATGGCAATTACACGGTGTTTGGACAAACAATTGCAGGAATGGATGTCGTTTCTAAGATTCAAAGAGGCGATGTGATTCAGAAAATTACAATTATTGAAAAATGAGTCGATGAATAAACAAAATCTCTATGTTTCTTTTTTGAATGCCTTGTTGGGCGTGGTGATGAGCTTGTTGCTCAGCGGGAATCTGCTGATCTATGGGCTTATTTGCATTTTACTCACCACCGTTATTTTTATTGAGCGGCGGTGGATTTACGAACATATCTTTAAACGGAAAAAATGGCTGGCCCTTTTGGGATATGGTTTTTTGCTCGTTCTGATTGTGTCTTCCGTTTTTTTCTTTACCCAACCCAATCGGGATCTGGCCCTGATCGTTAAAGAAACCCATCTTTTTCTCGATGAATTAAAACCGGGACTTTATGAAAAAGCTTACCAAGAACTTTCCAGGGCTTCTCAGGAAACTTATTCACAACAAGATTTCGTGACAGATCATGAACGAGAAAAAATAAAAGTGGAAGATTTCAGGATAGAAGGCGTGAGCATTAACGAATTTGATAAAAACAAGGCGGTGATTAAAGTTTCAAGTCCTTTTTTGATTTATGGGGAACCTCTTTTGAATCTCAAGTTGGTGAAAGAAGGAACGGATTGGAAAATTGCTTTTGGGAAAGACATGATGAAAAGATTGAAACCCCCTGAGATAGAAGAGGATCAAGATCCTCCCGGGCTTTATAGAACGAGCAACAAAAAACCAACTGATAAAGAGAAAAAAAGAGGAGCCGTGACAAGGTTCTTTAAAAAACTTTTTTAAAAATTTTTTCGACCGCTGCAGCCTGATTCAGAGTATAAAAATGAATCCCAGGCGCCCCATGTTTTAAAAGATTTTTACACTGCGAAGTGGCGTATTCCACTCCATAATTTTTGACCCCTTCAGCATCTTCTTTTATGTTTTCCAGATCTTCCTGAAGTTTTTTGGGAATTTTTGAGCCGCACATTTGGGTAAATTTTTGAAGCTGGTGAAAATTGGTAATGGGCATAATCCCCGGGATGATTTTTATTGAAATACCTAATTTCTTAGCGCGATCCACAAAATCAAAATAATCCTGATTATCAAAAAAAAGTTGGGTCAGTATATATTCTGCTCCCGCATCTGCCTTCTTTTTTAAATGCAGAAGGTCCAGTTTTTTATCAGGGCATTCGATATGTCCTTCGGGATAACCGGCCACTCCAAGAGAAAATTCATCCCCTGTTTTCTCACGAACAAAACTCACCAGCTCATTGGCATAACGAAAACCATCGGGTGGGGGATTATAAGTAGTCGCCCCCTGGGGAGGATCCCCTCTCAGGCAGAGCAGATTCCTGATTTTTAATTTTCGCAAACGGTCAATAGAGTTCAGAATTTTTTCTCGTGTGGCTCCCACACAGGTGAGATGCGCCACTCCATGAATTTTATATTTTTCCTCTATTTGTTGCACAATCTCAAAAGTTTGCCCCTGGTTGGAACCCATGGCGCCCATGGTCACCGAAATAAAAGAGGGATTTAATTTTTTCATCCGATCCAGATTTTCATAGAGAAGTTTCGCCGCCTCGGGTGTTTTGGGAGGATAGAGTTCAAACGAAAACGTTTTTTGCGAAGAATTTATTAATTTTCTGAGTGACATAAAAGAGTCTTTTTAAAGAAAGCGAATTAAAAAGTCCAATTTTAATAATCGTAATATTGCCGTGGTACCCTGAGGATGCCCGCCCCAAAAGGGAAGCCAGCTCAAGGCGACGAAATGAAAAGTGAGCAGGGAAGAACAGGTCCAAGAGAGCCTTGGAGTGTTTTGAAAGAATTTTTTTAAGGAAACAAAAGAAGAGTTGGCCCAAAAATCTTGCCAAGTTCTCAGAATAATCATTCCAAACCCGTGCATGAGGCCCCAAATGAGAAAAGCCGGGGAAACCACGTGCCACATGGCGCAGAAAAAGAAGGTCAGAAGATAATTCAGGTTTTGATGACGACTTTGCCCCCCCAAGGGTTTGTAAATATAATCCCCCAATATACTCGAAAAAGACATGTGCCAGTTTTTCCAAAAATGAGCGAGGTTTCGGCGAAAATAGGGATAGTTATAATTTTCACAAACCGGGATTTGTAAAAACTTTGAAGCGATCAGGGTGAGATCGTTGGCACCGGAGGCCATCAAATAAAAAGAGATGGCTCTCACATAAAGAATTTTAACCAGTGTCAGATAGGGCAGGGTTTCGGTTTGATTCCACAACTCTTCATAAGGAAGAGAAAGAAGGGTGCTGCATAAAATGATTTTCAGGAGCCCCCCCAAAAATCTTAAAGCCATGAAGCGGTCAAAATAGGGCTTCCATTTTTCCACAGTAAAAAATGCAGCCCGATAAAAACCCTGGTAACGCTCGATGGGCCCCCACATCAGGGTGGGAAAATAAAAAATATAATTAAAAAAATGAAGAAGAGAAGTGGAAGGCAGTTTTTTCCATCGTGCATCGACAGTGACATGGATCACTCTTAAATAAAGATAAGAAATCCCCAGATCCTGAACAGAAACGTGAATGAGCGACCAACCCACCCGGTAGGCATTCATCAAGCCAAAGTAGAGTGCGGAAGAAAAAAGCAGAATAACCCACTTGAGGATATCTTTCGAAGATTCTTTTTCAAGTCGATCAAAGCATTGGATCCCCATCCACCACAGGCAGGAAAAAAACAGGATTCCAACGGCCGTTTGAATCCCCAAAATCCACACGGCATAAAGAAGCCCCATCCCCAATAAAATTTTTTGGCGCTTGCGTGGAAATATGAAAAACAACAAGGTTGAAAAGAAAACTGCGGTGGTAATACGCAAAATCCAGAACAAAAAATCATATTGAACAAGGGCGGGAAGTTCCTGAATAAAAAATTTGAATAATAGGGAATGATACATTAGTGTTTATCAAAATGGAGAAATTATGATCGCATGCTTGGACCTCGAAGGCGTTTTAGTCCCTGAAATCTGGATTAATGTCTCGAAAAAAACAAAAATCAAAGAACTTTCTTTAACCACCCGGGATATTTCTGATTACGATATCCTCATGAAAAAAAGGCTGAAGATTCTGGATGAACATCATCTGACTCTTAAAAATATTCAAAAGGTGATTTCTACTCTCAAGCCTTTACCGGGTGCAAAAAAATTTTTGAAATGGCTGCGCTCAGAATTTCAGGTGATTATTCTCTCGGATACTTTTTACGAATTTGCGAAACCCCTCATGAAGCAATTGGATTATCCCTGCCTGTTTTGTCACAGTCTTGAAATTGATTCCAATCATCGCATTGCAGACTACAAACTCCGTGTGAATGATCAAAAAAGAAAATCAGTGGAAGCCCTGCAAAAGCTTAATTTTAAAGTAATTGCAGCGGGAGATTCTTATAATGATACGGGGATGCTCTCCCAGGCGGATCGGGGAATATTATTTCAGCCGCCACAAAATGTGATTCAAGAGTTTCCACAGTTTCCCGTCACTAAAAATTATAAAGAACTTCAAAAAACTTTTTTAAAATTTAAAAATGAGTTGGAGTAGAAACTTGTTATAGGCACATCCGGAAACTCTGTTTCTGAAACGGCATCAGATGAATCAAGCACCTTACTGCTTTTTATATCCTTGATTCATCTGGCTTTCCAAATGGCGGCAGTGGAGCCATTTGGAAAAAAGTGGAAGAAACAGAGTTTCCGGATGTGCCTTATCGAATTCCCAAGAGTTCTATCCTGAAAAGCAGGGTAGCATGAGCTGGAATACCTTCTACAGATTTGTTCCCATAAGCCAGTTGGGGAGGAATGACTAAATTGCGAATCCCTCCTACTTTCATGCTGGCAATTCCTTCTTCCAACCCGGGAATGACTTCTCCGCTCCCCAAGGTAAATGTAAAAGGCAGGGGATCCCTCAGTCGTGAGTCATTACTACTGCTGAACTTGAGTCCATTCAGAAGGTAGCCTGAGTAGTGAATCAAGAGTTTATCTCCCCTTTGAGGTTGAAGACCTTTGCCAATTTGGAGATCGGTATATTGAAGACCCGAGGCTGTGGTGACAGTGGTGTGGGCTTTTTCTTTTTGCTCGAGAGCAAACGCCAAATTTTGGAAAATAAAAATTCCAAGAAAAAAAACAAAGAAAGTTTTCAGAGTGAAGTTAGGCGTTTGATTTTTTTCCATAAACGTAAAGCCCCAGGATGAATAATAAAATAAAGCCCTGAGCCAAGAGGGTTTCAAGCGTGGGATAAAATCCCAAAAAATCAATCCTCCATTGCAAGGAGAGTGGAGTCATCGGAATTTTTCCCGTCTCTTGAAAAGCATGAAAGCTTTTTCCCATTAAAATAACAGCCAGAAGAGACATGAGAAGAGAGGAAAGATTAAAAAGTTTTTTAATAGGAAGTTGAACGCTAAAGCGCAAAAACAGATAAGCAAAAACAAAAATAAAAAGAAAGGAAATGGAAACTCCGAGTGCCATCATCGTTTTTGCACCGGCTCCCCCCTCTAACCATAAAGCACGCAGAAAAAGCACCGTTTCAAAGGCTTCCCGGAAAACGGCCATGAAAGAAATAAAACCCAGACCCAAAAAACTTCCTCCTGAAAGAGCTTTTCTGGTTTTTCCATCGATGAAAGCGGTCCATTTTTTAATCCCGGTTTTTTGATGAAGCCAGAATCCCACATAAAGTAAAACAACGACGGCAGATAGAGAGGTGATGGCTTCCATCATTTCCCGACCAGCACCACTCATTTGCATTAACCATCCGGAGAAAACCCAGGCGAGCCCCCCCAAAGCCAAAGCAAGGATCCATCCTCCGTGAACCCACCGGGTGGCCTCAGGCTGTTTGACGACACGCAAAACTCCCAGGATCGAAATAATAATCAATGCCGCTTCAAAGCCTTCCCGAAGAATGATGGAAACTGCCATGAAAAAAACAAACCAAAGGCTGGAGGATTTATTCTGAAGAATCTCTGCTGCTTTGGATAAAGAAGTCTCTGCAAATAAAATGGCTTGTCGCAGCTCTTCGGGATCTTTTTTTAGATCGATCAGGCGACGAATGGCTCCCATCTCTTGTTCCAGGTTTAAAGTAAAAGCAGGGTCTAAAGTTTTTAAGGAGGGTTCCAGGGGCTCTATGCCTTCCAGATAGGCAAGAAGTGCTTTTTGTTTGGCAGTTGCATGGTCCTGTTGCTCATAAGCAAGGAGCGCTTCTTTTAAATAAGTTTTTGTTTTTTGAATAAAGGTTTCTTCCTTAAAGATGGGGGCATTTTGAGAAGAAGTCTGGGAAAAAGAGAGAACATAAAACACAAGATCCCAAATTTCCTGGTTTGAAAGCTTTTCAAAAGTGGGCATGGCCGTTTTGGGAATGCCCAATAAAATAGTATTATAAATTTGAAAAGAGGAGCGAGCTGCCATTCTTTCCTGATCCAAAAAATTGGCTGGTTTTGGATTTAATGTGGCTGCAGAGGGTCCGTTTCCATCTCCTTTTATTCCATGACAAATGGCACAGTTTTTTTGGTAAAGTTCTTTTCCTTCTTGCAGGTTGGGATTGCGGGAAGGGCTTGTCTCAAGATTTGAAACATTTAAAACTTCTCTCTCAATTTCAAGAGCGAGCTTTTTTACCTGAAAAGAATCAGCCTTTTCCAAAATTATTTCATGGAGGTAAGAAAGTTTGTTTTGTAAGGATGAATCTTTGAATTCTTTCAAATTTTTTCCCAACTGAATGGCGAGTTGGGAAAGCTCTATCTGTTCCTGATATTCCATCGCATTTGTCACGCGCCCCTCTGAGACGGCCGCCCCATAGTCTTGGGCCAGATACTCCAACAAGTGAACCAGGTAACGGGGAGAATCTGAAGAAGCAAAAGCAAAAAAGGAACTCAAGAAAAGAGAAATACAGAAAAGAAAAGTCAAAAACTTCTTGTAACTCTGTGGCATAAAGTGAAAGTACTTTTAGATTCCTTTCAGCTTCTTGACAAGAGAAGAGTTTCAATCAATAAGGACTTCTTGATGAATACAGAATCCACCCTAGAAGTCATTGTCGCTCGCAGTTCTGGCACCTGCTTTGGAGTAGAGGCTGCCATTGAATTGGCGGAAAAGCATCGCAAGCCTATTTTGGGCCCGATTGTGCATAATCCCAAAATTGTCCAGGATTTGGCAAATGAAGGCATTCCGATTTTAGAGCGCTATCAAGATTTGGAAAATCTGAATGAGCAGGGAATTAATGAAGTCGTCATCACGGCTCATGGTTACCCCAAAGAACTCAAAGAAAAATTACAGCAAAAAGGCATTCAGTTTCACGATGCGACTTGCCCTGTGCTTCTCAAATGGGTGTACCGCAAGATTAAAACTTTTGAAGAGCAGGGATTTCATATTATTCTCGTAGGCAATCCCCAACACGCCGAGATTATTGCCAGCCGAAGTTATGGAAGTAATATTCATGTGGTTTATTCCAAACAAGAAGTAGATGCGATGCCCACCAATTTGGGAAAAACAATTGCCATTTGTCAGACCACCATTACAGAAGATAAATTCAAATATTTGGTCGAGTATATTCGAAAAACAAAATATCCCGAAATGAAAGCCATCGATACCCGTTGCAAACCGGTGAAAAATCAGCAACAGGCGGTGATGGACTTGGCTCAATGGGTGGATGCCATGCTGATTATCGGAGGTTATAACTCTTCGAACACCACCAATCTTGCAAAGCTCGCCCAAAAATATTTGCCCAATGCGGTTTATCATATCGACTCTTCCGATCTGGTAAAAGTGGAATGGCTTCAAGGGATTTCTCATTTGGGCATTGGGGCAGGGACATCCACTCCGAAAGCCCAGATTGACGAGGTTCAAAGAAAAGTCGCTGAACTTTTTCCAGGAAAAGTTCAATTTAGAAAAGAAAGCGATGGCGGCGAACTGCTGGATGCAGACTTTTCTATAAAAGATGAGTTCTAGAATAGACCTCTTGCATAAAGGTCTAATTATCCTCTCAAAAAATAAACAAACACCACAATGAGTGCAAAGAGAAAACGATAGATCACAAAAATCCGGTAAGTATATTTTTGAAGATAAGCGAGCATGTATTTGATGCTCAAAAAACCAAAAAGGGCAGACACGCCCACTCCTACAAGCGATTCCAAAGAAATTCCCGTGTGAAAGAATTCTTTTGCCTTGAGTAAGCAGGCCCCTGCTGTGATGGGAGCAGCCAGTAAAAAAGAAAAACGGGCTGCGGTGGTTCGGTCAAGGCCCCGGAAAAGTCCGGTGGTAATAGTGACTCCTGACCTCGAAACGCCTGGAATGATTGCCAAAGCCTGGGATAAGCCGATCAAAAAGGAATCTAAAAAACTCACTTGCCCCAGATTTTTTTTCTTTTTTGAAACTTGATCCACGAGCCAAAGCAGAATGCCCATCGCAGACATGGTAAAGGCAATGAGAAGAGGGGAGCGAAAAGTTGTTTCCGCATGTTTTTCCAAAAGATACCCGATAGCTGCCCCAGGAATAGAAGCCCACATCAAATACCAAAATAGTTTTTCATCCAAAGTGTAGGCGGATCTTTTCTTGGAAATAGAACTAAAAGCGGCCTTGAGAAGCCGCATCCAATCCTTGAAAAAATAAAAAATAATGGCGAATAAAGTTCCGAAATGCAGGGCGACATCAAAAGTAAGCCCGGGATCTTCAAATTTCCCCAACCAGGGGACAATCACCAAGTGAGCCGAACTTGAAATCGGCAAAAATTCTCCGAGACCTTGAACTACTCCCAACAAGACTGCTTGTCCTAGTGTCATTTTTTACCTTTCTTATTTTTAGAGAGCATCTTCTGAGACATGGTTCTTTTTAGTTTTTGGTTTAGAAGTTGAAGCAGGGGCAGGGGAGGATACTTTTTGTTCTTCTTTGATTTTAAGTCCTTTTAAATCCCCAAATCCCACTTTGTATCCTTTGAGAAATCCCCCTTGATATCCACTTACAAATTTTGCACGGCTTCCATATTCATAACGAAATTTTTTATCAGCTAATTTGTAATTTTCTTGGGCAGTAGGGTTTTGTTTTTTGTTCTCTTTTTTATCCCCTTTGCCGGATTTTGTTCCTGCGTCATAACCCAATTCAAACCCTCTTTTATAGGCAGGATCTCCGCTATAGACTTGCGTTTTCCCATCTGTAAAAAAAAATAAAGTGAAAATAAAAGAAAAAAGGATTAAGGGATAATATATTCTTTTTGACATTTTTTTACTTTGGTAAAAAATAATTGGGCTTGTTCTTAACGAGGGTGTACAAAGCTGTCAAACACAAATTTTTTTATCAATGAACCTGTTTTTATTTAGCAACCTTTTTGAAAAGAAAACGATAACTTCTCACAGAAGAGGAGATGAAAAAATGATTCCAACCAATCTTGAACATCAGCAAATGCTTTTGGAAAAAATTGTAGGCGCTTATCAAAGTGATGGTCCGCTTCCAGCCCTTTCAGACCTTCATTCTTGCATCACCCGAATGGATCCCAAAGAGCTGGCTCAAGCCATTTATTTTTTACAATATAACGAATGTCTTAACGTGTTTTCGGGCCTGCCTCTTTATGAAAATGAAAATTTAAACCACCGGCTCTTTTTTTCAAAAGGGATGAAGACCAATATCGAAAAAATATTTATGGCGGTAGTGGAGCATTTTCGGCGAGGACCCGGGCAGGCTTCACAAACAGTGGATCAAATTTTCCATTATTTTTATCAGACCTTGGTATGTCTTTCGACGAGGCAGGGACTCATTAGTTACAACTAAAATCACCTTTGTCATCCTGAGTGAAACGAAGGATCTCAAACAGATATTCTATTAACTTTCGTCTGATCCTTTACTAATTCCTCAATGGCGTCGAGAAGAGAATCTGCAAGTTTTTCTTTAAGTAAAACAGGAAGGGCTTGTGATTGACCTTTTGGCCAATAAAGAGTGAGTTGATTTTTTTCTGAGGCAAAACCCAGCCCATCTCTTGAAATATCATTGGCACAAATAAGGTCCAAGTTTTTTTCTTTAAGCTTGCGCAAGGCTTCTTGGGCTATATTTTCTGTTTCAGCAGCGAAACCCACTAAAATTTGATTTTTTCTTTTTAATTTTCCCAATTCCGCCAGGATATCCTTATTTTTAGCCAGCTCCAAGTGTAAATTAATTTCTGACTTTTTAGCCTTTTGAGCGAGTTTAAAGCGGGGACGAAAATCTGAAACTGCTGCGCTTGCAATTACAATATCCATTTCAGAAAATTTTTTAAAAACGGCTTGGGCCATTTCTTCGGCTGTTTTCACACGAGTCACCTGAACTTCTGCAGGATCCGTTAAGGAAGTAGGGCCTGAAACTAAAAATACCTGAGCGCCACGCTTTGCAGCTCGTTCTGCCAAGGCAAAACCCGTTTTGCCTGAGGCAGGGCTTGTGATATGGCGGACGGGGTCGATAGGTTCCCAAGTAGGGCCTGCAGTAACGAGCAGTTTTAAGCCCTGTAAGACAGATTCCGTAAAATAAGTTTCGAGATGGCGAATGATTTCCAAGGGATCTGGGAGTCTGCCCATGCCTTCATAGCCACAGGCTAAAGAGCCAGAGTCTGGCTGTATGACATCCATTCCACGCTCTTTAAGAAGCTTTAAGTTGTCTTGGTGGGCGGGGTTATTCCACATATTCACGTTCATGGAGGGGCATAAAATCTTGGGCTTGGTACTCACTGCAAAAAGAGTCGTCAGGAGGTCATCGCAAAACCCATGAGCCAGCTTTGCCATAAAGTCTGCTGTGGCTGGGGCTACGAGAATCAAATCCGGAAGCTCAGCTAAAGCAATGTGGCTCATTTTAGACTCTTGATCCAAATCAAAAAGCTCGGTGTGAACGGGGTTTCCAGACAAGGCTTGTAAGGTTAAGGGAGTGACAAATTGGCAAGCGCCTCGGGTCATCACGACATGAACCTCGGCGCCTTGATCTCTTAAGCGGCGAACGAGGTCGCAAGCCTTATAAGCCGCGATGCCGCCGCTGATTCCCAATAATATTTTTTTAGAAGAGAGAGGCATAGTCTTACTTTATGAGAGGATTTAACACGATTGCAAGCGCTGAGATATGAGAGGTTTATTTAATATAACATAATATATATTATACGATAATTATATTATTCCCCCGTATCTTATATATAGCGTCGCCTTTCCAAAAAGTAGTCTGCAATTTTCTGTTTTAAAGCAGGAGCATTCACATAAGGAATATGAGAGAGTCTTGTGATATCTGTTCTGGCTTCTGAAAGTTTTTCAAAATTTCCAAAACTTGAAATATGAGCCAGCAGAAACTCAGCTTGTGTGGCCATTCTATGAAACTCTTCATTTACAAAAACCTCGGCCATGTTTCGGGCATTTTCATAAGCCGCCTTTTCAACTGGTCCTTTTTCTGAAAGTTCTAAAAGCCCCCGGTAAATCCTTTTGGCTACGGCATCTAGGGTATAAGCCGAAGTCACAAGATCTGCTAAGGGCATACTGATATCTTGTCCGGTTGTATCGTAAAGCGGACTCTTTCTATCTAATGTGATGTCTTTTAAAAAAGGTGTTCCGGCAACGAGTCCCAAGCAATATTGAGCAAGAGTTTTTGCGTGTTCTGCGGTTTGTATGAGGAGCGTAACTTCTTCAGGGGCTGTTTCTCTGGATAAACGAGCTGTTTTAGATTTGTGCTCTTTCATGACTTGACCCAAATCTGTAGGAATATTTCCATTTCTGAGCACGCCTTCCCCAATAATTTTAGTGCGCATAATTTCGCTGGAACCTTCATAAATACGTGTCACTCGCAGATCTCGATGAATCGCTTCAATGGGAAAACCTCTGATGACACCATAACCTCCAAAGACTTGTACACATTGATCTACCGCATGACTGACCCCTTCAGAACTACGAAGTTTGGCAACCCCTGCCAAGGTTCCCATCTCTGTAGCCACTTTTACTTTGGTTTCAAGAGATTTCGCATTTCCAATTGCTTCCGCTCTTGCATCTGCCAGCCCTGCATTGGCATGCACCACAGATTCTGCTGCAAAAATCTCTATGCCGGCCTCTGCCAACAACTTTTTAATGGCATGGTATTCGCTGATGGGCTTTCCACCCTGAGTGCGGGTTTGTGCATATTCCAAAGTCAGATCAAAACCTCTTTTTCCATCTCCCACCACTGTTGTAGCGACTTTCCCCCGTCCCAAGTTTAAGGTGGTCGCCATCACTTTAAAGCCATCCCCTACTTTCCCTAAAATATTTTCTACAGGAATTTGTAAGTCTGTAAAGGTTAAGGAAGTGGTTGAGGTGTCATCCAAACCCATTTTTATTTCTTCTTTTCCAATTTCCAAACCGGGTGTTCCCATTTCAACAAGGCATGCAGTAGGTTTGCCGTCTACCTTCACAAAAACAGTAAACACATCTGCAATACCCCCATTGGTGATGAATTGTTTTTGGCCGTTTAAAGTCAAAGTTTTTCCATCTGGGGATAAGGCAGCTGTTGTTTTCAGTCCGTGGGGGGCATCGCTGCCCGAGCCGGGTTCTGTGAGAGCAAAGGCTCCTATTTTTTTACCCTCAATCAGACCTGGTAAATGCCGCGCTTTAAGTGCTAGAGAACCGAAGAGAAGAAGAGGCATCATGCTAATCCCCGAGCTGCCTCCCACTGTGTTTTCAAAAGAACGAGTGGAATTTCGGTCTACTGCTTCCCAAATTGCTACAGAAGTTCTTTGATCTAATCCCAAGCCACAAACCCCCTCTACTCCTGTTTCAACCGGCACATCTACTGAGTAGAGCCCTTGTTCGCCCAAGTATTCGGCGACTTTTAGCAAGCCCTCAAAGTCTTTAGAACCATCGGCCAAATGTTGAACAAGATCTTGATAGGTTTTTCCTTTTCCAAGGACTGTCTCGGGAGCTCCTCGAACAGCGACTCTCATTCCTTCAATAAGATCTAGGGCCTCACGAGACAAAAACTCTGGGGCATGAGCAGTCCGCCAAGTATCCAATACTTGTTCTCCCAGAAACGCTGCAGGGCCACTAGGTTTTTGAGGGGCACTTTTCTCTCCTCCTACCACTATACCTACCATTCCCGCTGTAGCCGCCAAAGTGAGGATCGGATTTAAAGTGTGCCCTGTCCCAGAAACGGTCATTAAAGCACCTCCCAGAGCCACAGAAGTAGCCATAGGATGATCTCTCAAAAATTTTGTGGCGTCTTTTAGACGAGAAGTAATTTGTTCCAGTGTAAATTCTTTTCCCAAATGAGATTCTACGATATGAGAAAGAGGGTGCCCTGCTTTCATCCCTGCGGTAAAAGCCAACCTTTCTACCATGGCCTTGGCGCTAAAGGCATGAAGGGCCGCGGTTTTGAGAGTAGCTGCGTTAACATTGTCACTCCCAGGGCCTGTCACTTGTCTGGCAGTAGATTCAAAACTTTCGTAGACGGTAAACACCCCATATTCTGCTGAAAAGCTGGCTAAGCCCGCCGCAGGTTTTAAAAAACCCATGGCCCCGGCGCTAAAAGCAAACATTCCCACGCCATAAACATAATCCTCGAACTCTTGTCTCAAACTGCCCAAATGTTGGCCTTCTATTCCTATTGTCCAGGCTTTATGCGCCACATGAAAAGCGGTTGCGCCTATGAAAAAGAGAGCGAAACTGGCAGGAGCTCCCAATCCCAGAGTCGCAATGACCGCTTCAGCAGAGCTAGAGGATAAAAGAGTCAAAGCGCTCTTTAATCCTTGTGTCAAAAGAGCTTCATTGACGACAATCCGTTTCGTCAAATTACTGAAAGTGGAAGAAGCCGAGACTCCGAACATCCCTACTCCCATTTGCCCCCACTGAATATCTGCAATGGACTTTCCAGCATTCGAGGTTACCCGCGTGGATTTGGCAAGATAAGGAGAGGGTTGGGGTAAAAGAGAAGGGTTCAATCGTTTATTATCGATGGGGGCTGAGAATCTAGACATGCTTTGCTTCCTTAAAGTTTAGAATTTTTAAAAATAATTGTTCAAAAGTAAAAGTATTTCCTGCTGCGATTTCTTCTGGAGAAATATATCGAATTCCTGAGAACACCACAAAGATTCATTTTTTATTGGATCTTTACAAATTAAATCTATGGCCATGGTTTACCCTTTCACTTTCATTTATTCCCCTGCTTCTAGAATAGGATGATTCTCGTGAACATCGACAAACGACCAATAAACCTGATTCCATTCCCAGGTGTTTTGCGCTTCCGCTTCGTTTAGAAATTTTGTGTAGCGAAAGGCGCTTGCTGGAATGGGGGTTCTCGTGATGCGTGCTGCGATATAACGATGATGGCCATTTGTAATCTTTCTTTTACCGCTGGGGGTTACTCCAATACCAATAGGACAATAGTGTGTGCTATCCGTCACATCATTTATTTCCACCATTTTATCCCAATCCCATTTTCCTTCTAGCATCCTCTTCGCATAAGCTTCGACTGCATCGACATATACATTCTCTTGGCCTGCCAAGAAAGGACAGTCAGCCCCTACTGCATCTAAAAGAGTTGGGTAAAGTTTATTGTTGTGAAATGAAAACTGGGCGTGAGGAACTTCTTGAACTTCTCCGAGTTCATAAGCACGTGTGATTCTATAAGACCTATCAAATTTTCCTAAAATATAATCCCAACCTTTTTGCTGAGCAGTAATAAGCAGATGCGCATCTCTTATCGCAAAGAGAAACCCCCTGCTGTCTCTAGCGATCCGAATAGAAGGATAAGAGCTCCGATCAAGCCATTCTTTTTTTCTATAGTCAGAAATTTTTTGGGCCGAAACTCTACCCTCGTTAAAACGCAGGCTTGGAATATGATAATAGGCTTCAGTATAAATTCCAAAGGGGTCCTTTTTGCCAATAGAGAGAACAGAAGGTCTTTCTAATCCTTGAGGAAATGAGAGGGTGAATGGGCATTGCATTCCATAAGGTATTTTTATTACCCCTTTTCCATCAGGGGTTCTCTCTGCAAATTGGTAATAAAGATTTTGATCTTTAATTTGTTTTTGGACTTGGGCTTGTGTCCCCATCATCCATCGAATTCCCTCTCTACCTCCTCCACTTAAATTTAGACGGTAAAGAATACCCAAAGCATCTAATCGCCGTAATTGTTCTGGCACTGCTTGAGTTTCTATCTCTTTTAGAAGGGTTTTTTCTCTTTCCAGCTTTTCTGGAGCAATGCCTCCTTTTAAAAAAGGGAATGGAGGAGGCACTATTCCTAATCTAAGCAGGCTAGGATCTGCTGTATATCCGGAGGATATTCTTCCATCTGCCAAAACTTCTGCTTCAGCAACAGAAGCGGTGCCATGGCTAAATGGAGGAGAGGCACCTCCTGGAGTGGATAATAAAGGAAGTCCTTTTTCAACAAGAGGATTTAATCCCAATCTTCCATTCAATACGGCAAAACCTTCTGAAAGAGTTTTTGTTAAATCAAAATTCGCTCCTACATTTGTATTCTTCGTTCTAAGGCTGATTCTCCGTTCCACTGCACTCACCACTCCCCCGCTCAAAACTCCAAAAGCCCCGGAACCCAAATGACAGCGAAGACCTTGAATTATAGAAGGCAGAAATGCCCCGTTCCAGCCAAAGGCTGCTGAGCCCCTGGCGCATGCGGGGCTGGGATTTTCTTTACACAGCATTCCCCCACTCACCGACGCTAATCCTGTAAGAACTTGCATCACCGCAAAGCTCTGGCCCATCCCCAATAAATTCATTCCCCGTACAGAACCTTGATCCAGCACCCGTTGCCAAAAAGATTCGTTGTTTCCCCCAGGCTCTCCGAAGATTTGACTTAAGAAAGTGGTAAACGCTGTGTCTGCCGTGACTCCAGAGGCAAAAGTAAAAACTTTGGTGAACAAGGGAATAGCCGAAAGAACGGGAAGCGTACTCAAAAGCGTGGTGGCCAACAGTTGCCCCACCTCAAAGGCAGCGCCTCCGGCGCTCATGAGGGCCAGACCTTTACAATCTGCCAGTTGACGGGCAGCGGCATCCAGAGTCAGGGCCAGTTCTTGCTGATTTCGGGTAGAGGCGTTGCTATCCCCAAAGGAAGTGGTGTTGAGATAGGATGTGAGAGAAGTAATGGGCATAATTTTGCTGTCATCGCGAGGAGGCCGAAGGCTGACGTGGCGATCTCTCGGATGCAATTTGAATACGGGAGATTGCCACGCTTCACTGCGTTACGCTCGCAATGACAATCTTTCGGTACTTTTGATTTTTAGTTGCTCAATTTCTTGACACCTGCTTTTTAGAAGCTATACTTCCTCACCTTTTTACCATGCAAAAAGAATCTACTGCAAAAACGACTTCTTTTAAGTTCAATTCTTCGGAAGAAAGAATTGCCGAGGCCGTTCAAAAAGCTTCAAATTTGTTGCTCGCTCAACAATATCCAGAAGGCTTTTGGTGGTATACCCTGGAAGCGAATGAATCGATTTGCGCAGAGTTTATCATGCTACTGCACTACCTGGGTGTTTCCGAAGACTACCCGGAAATTCAAAAAGATTTGGCGACAAGAATTTTAAACAAACAGCGTAGCGATGGTTCTTGGGCGATTTATCACGATGGCCCTGCAGATCTTTCTACCACTCTCGAATGTTATTTTGCATTGAAGCTGGCAGGCCGCAATCCGGATGAGCCTGAAATGTTAAAAGCAAAAAAACTCATTTTAAGCCAAGGGGGAATCACCCAAGCACGAGTATTTACAAAAATTCATTTGGCTCTTTTTGGAATTATCCCTTGGGAGGCATGTCCGGCGATGCCGATTGCCTTTATGCTTCTGCCGGATTGGTTTCCGGTAAATATCTATGAGTTTTCTAGCTGGGCGCGGGCCTGCATTGTGCCTTTGCTCGTTGTGTTAGAAAAAAAACAAAGTGTTTATTTGCCAGGTTTTTCTCTGGAAGAACTTTTTGTCGAAGAAGCTTCCCAAAGAGATTATAGTTTTAAAAATAAAGAGGGGTTGTTTTCGTGGAGCAATTTTTTTCTTCAAGTCGATAAAATTTGCAAGTGGAGCCAAAAATGGATTCCTCCGACTCCTCTCACCTCTCTTGCCTTAAAAAAAGCAGAAGAATGGATCGTGACTCATGTCGAAAAAACAGAGGATATTTATCCGGCCATGGCTTATGGGGTATTCGCTTTAAAAGCCTTGGGACATCAATTTCAGGACTCTATTTTACAAAAATGTTTCAAGGGGCTTCTTTCTTTTCAGCAAGATGTCGAAGAAATACTTCCCCCTCTTCCCACCCCGGCACATGACTTTCTTTTTGATCCTCCTGAAAATTTTAAAGTGGCTCCTTTTCAGAAAAAACAAATTCATCAGCAATGTTGTATTTCTCCGGTATGGGACACCCCTTGGGTTCTCACGGCTCTCCTGGATGCGGGCACAAAAACGAACCACCCTGCCCTGCTCAAAGCCGCACGTTGGTTGATTTCAAAACAAATCACCGAAACTTATGGCGACTGGGCGATAAAAAACAAGAAAGCAAAACCGGGAGGTTGGTCTTTTGAATTTGAAAATGAATATTTTCCGGATGTGGATGATACCATTCAAATTTTGTTTTCCATTTTTAAATCAGACCTGCCCAAAAAAGAAATGATGGAATCTTTCCAAAAAGGTCTCGATTGGCTTTTCTCGATGCAGTCTAAAAATGGGGGTTGGGCGGCTTTTGATAAAAATAACACTTTAACTTGGGTGAATAAAATTCCCTTCTCAGATCATGGGGCCTGCCTGGATCCTCCGACTCCCGACATTACCGGAAGAATGTTAGAGCTCTTGGGTTTTATCGGTTATTCCAAAGATCATCCTGTTTGTAAAAAAGCCCTCGGTTTTCTTTTAAAAAACCAGGAAACAAACGGTTCTTGGGAAGGTCGTTGGGGAGTCAATTATTTGTACGGGACTTGGTGTGTGCTTCAAGGTTTGCAAGCCATGGGAATCCCTTCGAGCGACTCTTCCATTCGAAAGGCCGTGCTTTGGCTCAAATCCATTCAAAATAAAGAGGGAGGATGGTCAGAGTCTTGCGAAAGTTACTCTCAAGGTCGCCACATTCCCCTGCCCTATTCTACGGCCTCTCAAACCGCTTGGGCTCTCATGGGGCTCATCGCTGCAGAAGAAGGAAGATCGAAGGAAGTGAAGCGTGGAATAGAATTTTTGATTTCTACCCAAAATAAAAGCGGTGCTTGGGACGAAGAAGCCTATACAGGGACCGGATTTCCTGGCCACTTCTATATTCGATACCATGGTTATCGGCATTATTTTCCGCTACTCGCTCTTGCCAAATACAGTAAAAGTATTTTCTCCAGGGTAAGTTTCTTGTATTAATTTCTCTAGGGCACATCCGAAAACTCTGTTTCTTCCACTTTTTTCCAAATGGCTCCACTGCCGCCATTTGGAAAGCCAGATGAATCAAGGATATGAGAAGCAGTAAGGTACTTGATTCATCTGATGCCGTTCCAGAAACAGAGTTTCCGGATGTGTCTTCTACTTATTTTTATCTGTCGGATCTTCCAAAGTAATTTTAATATGATCCGACTGTTTGCCTTTCGAGAGGAAAGAAATACGGGCGTCAATATGCATTTGCATGGCGGATAAAGCTTTTTGAATTTCTTCGTGCACTTTTATTTTCGCAAAAAATTTTGAAACTTCGTTGGCGATGACTGAAATGAGATCGTCTTTTTGTTTTTTGGCCTGATCAAACACATAACCCACCGCTTCTTTGGGAAGTTTTAATTCGGCGATTTTTCCGCGGATAGATTCCTCGGTCATAAAAACAGCTCCGAGCCCCGTCAAAAAAAGTTTTTTGGCAATGTCTGAAAGCATGCCCCCTTTTTCAGGATTTGAGTTTTTCTTTTTTGAAGAAGTCATTCCGCTCTCTCCTTAAACTCTTTCATCATGACTGGCAAATTTTTTCCCACCAAAATATTTGAAATACTTTTAGGTACAAATAAGCCCAAATCAATTTCAATTTCATAAAGAGCCTCGGTAAGCCCTTTTTTAATTTCATTTAAAATCCAACGTCCTGAATTAGATTTCATGAAGTCTCCCTTGAGTAAAGACCATGAAAACCCATGGGGAGGATCGAGTTGGATATCGAGAACATAGGTGATGGTTTTAATCACATCCACTTTAAATTCCACCTGAAGATGGCGCGGACTTTTTTTAAGAATTTTGGCTCCTTTGCTTCCGGAGAGAAATTCTGGATAGGCTTCAAAGTTTGTAATTACTTCGTAAACTTTTTTAAGGGGAGCTTTGATTTCGATGCTGGTGGTTGTTTTTGCCATATTGAAAAGGGAGGGAATTATTCAAAACTTGGGTTTAAAATCAAAACGGTGAGTGGCTTCAATAAAGCGAATTGTTTTTGTTTTGCTTCGCATGACCACCGAGTGAGTTTCTGCACCGCCAGGGAAAAATCTCACTCCTTTTAAAAAATCCCCTGTGGTAACCCCTGTCGCAGAAAACATCACTTCTCCTGCAGCGAGTTCTTCAATTTGAAAAACCTTTTCCAAATCGGTGATGCCCATTTTTTTGGCGCGAACTTTTTCTTCTTCATTTCTGAATTTGAGTCTGGCCTGCATATCTCCATCGACGCAGCGCAGAGCAGCAGCGGCCAACACGCCTTCGGGGGCGCCGCCGGTTCCCATTAACACATCCACTCCGGTTTCTGCTTTGCAAGTCGCAATGGCAGCAGACACATCTCCATCCGGGATCAGTTTAATGCGTGCACCCACTTCTCTCACCTCGCGAATAAGGGCTTCATGTCGCGGGCGATCTAAAATGATCACGGTGAGATCATTAATGTTACAACCTTTTGCTTTTGCGATTTGCTGCAGATTCCAGGTGGGAGACTGGGTGATATCAATTTTTCCTTTTGCAAAAGAACCGACTGCGATTTTTTCCATATAGGTATCGGGAGCATGTAAAAACTTTCCATGTTCTGCAATAGCAATGACCGCAATCGCATTGGGGGCGCCTTGAGCACAAAGGTTGGTACCTTCGAGAGGATCCAGGGCAATATCCACTTGAAGGCCATTGCCCTTCCCCACTTTTTCACCGATATACAGCATCGGTGCTTCATCACGTTCTCCTTCCCCAATGACGACGGTTCCATCAAAGGGAATGGAATTTAAAGCCGAGCGCATGGCATCAACAGCGGCTTGATCAGCGACATGATTATCTCCGCGGCCCATTAACCTGGCGCAGGATAAAGCGGCCGCTTCAGTGACACGCACCATTTCCAAGGCTAGATTTCGATCCATATTTTTCTTTCACCCCCCTCCTTTGCAAGGAGGGGGTCAGGGGGAGGTAGAACGTCGCAAATTGCTATGCATCGTTCTACCCCACCCTAACCCTCCCCTTGCAAAGGGGAGGGGATTTAAGGTTTTTTACACAGACAAAATTTTCTTCAACTCCCTCACATCCGCTTGAATCACTTTGGGCTTTACTGAAACTGAAATCGCATTCTCAGGATCTTTAAGCCCATGCCCGGTCAGCGTACACACCACAAGATCCCCTTTTTTGAAAAATCCTTTTTTTGAAAGTTTTAAGATCCCGGCAATCGAAGCCGCAGAAGCAGGTTCACAAAAATAACCTTCTTCGCTGGCAACATTTTTGTAGGCGGTTAATATCTCATCGTCCGTGACACTGTCAATCAAACCACCGGATTCTTCCCGCGCTTTGAGGGCGAGTTTCCAACTCGCGGGATTTCCAATGCGAATGGCGGTTGCCAGTGTTTCCGGATTTTCAACCACATGACCCAAAACAATGGGAGCCGCTCCTGCCGCTTGAAACCCCAACATTTTGGGAAGACGTTTCGATTTTTTATCCTTGAAATAATCCTGATAGCCTGCCCAGTAGGCTGAAATATTGCCTGCATTTCCGACAGGAAGAGCATGATGCGTCGGAGCATCTCCCAAACTTTCTACAATTTCATAAGCGGCGGTGCGTTGTCCCATCAGGCGATAAGGATTGACAGAATTGACAAGCGTGACAGCGCTTGTCTTGGAAATTTCTTTCACCATTTTCAAGGCATCATCAAAATTGCCTTTTACCTGAAAAACTTGTGCGCCATGCATCATCGCTTGGGCCAATTTTCCGAGGGCAATTTTCCCTTCGGGAATGAGTACGATGGCGGAGATTTTTGCCCGGGCGGCATAAGCCGCTGCCGAAGCAGAGGTGTTTCCTGTAGAAGCACAAATGACAGCCGGCGAACCCGCTTCTACGGCTTTTGAGACGGCGTAAGTCATTCCACGATCTTTGAAAGAACCGGTGGGATTTAGGCCTTCCAGTTTTAAAAATACTTTTACCCCTACGCCCAATTTTTTTGCCAGACGAGGAGCTTCCAGAAGAGGCGTGTTCCCTTCATTTAAAGAAATAATCGCGGAAGATTTAACGGGGAGATATTTTGAATATTGATGAATGATGCCTGGGTACATAAAATTTACTTTTCTACTCTCCCCTCACCCTCCCCTCTCCCCTGTGGGGAGAGGGTCAGGGAGAGGGGTCATTTTTCCACTCTAATCAATAATGTCTTTTCTTGAATGATAGAAAGTTGATTAATCGACTCCAATGCTTCCAAAATATTTTTCTCTACCCCCTCATGAGTCATCATGACGACAGGAACTTTTTTGCCTGTTTTTTGTCCTTCTTGATAAACCGATGCAATACTCACCTCATGTTTTCCCAAAGCTCCTGTGATTTGAGATAAAACTCCCGGCTCATCGCTCAAGGTGAAACGAAGATAATATTCTGATTTTAGATTTTCCATTTTTTCCAAACCTGTTTTTTTGACAGGAAATTTTGTATAACCCAAAGGTGGAACGGTATAGTTCACTCCTTTTAAAATATTGCGGGCGATTTCTACAATGTCTCCCACCACCGCAGAAGCGGTGGGACTTTTACCGGCTCCTTTTCCGTAAAGCAAAGAAGGACCGACATAATCTCCTTCAATCAAAATGGCATTAAAAGCTTCTCGTACACTCGCAAGAGGATTCGCAAGAGGAATCAGGCAGGGATGCACGCGCGCCTGAATCCCCTCTTTTGTTTTTTTTGCGATCGCCAAAAGTTTAATGCAAAAGCCAAAACGCTTGGCGCATTCAATATCCAGGGGAGTAATCTCCCGAATTCCCTGGGTATAAATTTTTTGGGGGGGCATTGAAAGGCCATAGGCGATGGCGATGAGCAAAGAAAGTTTGTGAGCAGAGTCAATGCCATCAATATCAAAAGTGGGGTCTTGTTCGGCATATCCCAAATTTTGGGCTTGTTCGAGCACCTGTTTGAAACTTTTTCCCTTCTCAGACATCTCGGTCAAAATGTAATTACAAGTTCCATTGATAATGGCCAAAATGGATTGAATTTCATTGGCCACAAAACCTTCGCGCAAGGCCCTTAAGATGGGAATCCCCCCCCCTACAGCGGCTTCGAAGCAAAGATCCAATTTTTTTTCTTGGGCCAGTTTAAAAATTTCTTCTCCGAAAGTGGAGAGCAATGCCTTATTGGCGGTCACCACATGCTTGCCTTTTTTTAAGGCAGTTAAAATAATTTTTTTGGCTTCTGTCGTCCCTCCAATGAGTTCCACAATCACTGAGATAGAAGGATCAGCGATCACTTCTTCCCAGGAAGAAGTCACCTGGGCGCGGGTAAGCCCCCACTTTAAAAGCTTTTGAGGCTCACGATCCGCCACTTTTTTGAGAAGGATGGGAACTCCAACCCGTTCGGTTAAAAGAGAAATTTGCTTCGTGAGAATTTCAATGACACCGCTCCCCACTGTGCCAGCGCCGATAAGACCTATGTTGATGGATTTAGATTTCATTTACATCGCTCTTTTTATACCACGCACTGCCTGCAGTATTCTTTTTTCATTCTCGACCAAAGCAAAACGCACATATCCTTCGCCATATTCTCCAAATCCAATCCCCGGAGAAACCATCACCTTTGCTTCTTTGAGAAGAAGCTTCGCAAATTCAAGACTACCCTTGGCTCGGTGGCTTTCAGGAATTTTCGCCCACACAAACATGGTGGCTTTGGGTTTTTCAATCTGCCATCCATTTTTTAGGAGGCCGTCGCATAAGACATCCCGGCGTTTGCGATAAATTTCAGCAATTTCTTTCACGCAGCTTTGGGGGCCATTCAAGGCTACTGTAGCGGCGATTTGAATGGGCTGAAAGCTTCCATAATCCAAATAACTTTTCATTTTGGCCAAGGCTGCAATCACTTCTTTATTACCACTACAAAAACCCACTCGCCAACCGGGCATGGAATAACTTTTAGAAAGAGTAAAAAATTCTACGGCCAACTCTTTAGCCCCTTTCACTTGCAGAATGGAGGGAGCCACGTAACCCTCAAAAACCAAATCCGCATAAGCAATATCATGAATTAAAAAAAGTTTATTCTCCCGGGCAAAATCCACCACGCGTTCGAAAAAAGAAAGTTCAACCGTCATCGTGGTTGGATTGGAAGGAAAAGAAAAAATTAAAATTTTGGGTTTGGGCCAAATACTTTTCGTGGCGCGTTCCAAATTTTCAAAAAAATCACTTTCAGGATCGGCACGGATGGCTCGAACATCGGCTCCCGCAATCACCACTGAATATAAATGAATGGGATAACTGGGGCTTTGAACAAACACCACATCTCCCGGCATGCAAGTTGAAAGAACCAGGTGGCTGATCCCTTCTTTTGCCCCAATGGTCACAATCGTTTCAGATTCAGGATCCAGCGAAACATCAAAACGCCTGGCGTACCAATCGGTGAGTGCTTTTCTGAGCTTTGGAATTCCACGGGATTGGGAATAGCGATGATTGATGGGTTTTTGCGCTGCTTCCACAAGCTTGTTCACGATATGAGGCGGTGTGGCGAGATCCGGATTCCCCATCCCCAAATTGATAATATCTTCCCCCCGCTTACGCGCTTCCATCATGAGATGGGTGACCACGCCTAAAACATAAGGGGGCAATCTTTGTATGCGTTCGAATTCCATAAATATTTATCTCCCCTCTCCCTTTCGGGGAGAGGGTTAGGGTGAGGGGAAAATGGGTTGGAAAGTTACTTTCGAAGAAAGTTTAAGTCAAAGGGAAAAGAAGAAAATTATCCAATCTCTGCCAAATTAAGTCTCCCCTTCCAGCGATGAAAAAGAATTTTCTTCATGTTTTGTGATTCGGGTGAAGTGAGATGAGGGTCACTCTCTAACCAGCCAAAGGCTTCTTTGCGGGCATTCTCCAACAGGGGCGCATCGCGTACGATATTGGCAATTCTAAAATCTGGAATTCCGGATTGGCGGGTGCCCAAGAAATCTCCAGGGCCTCGCAACTCAAGATCGGCCTCGGCAATTTTGAAACCATCCGTGGTTTGGCACATGATTTTTAATCGTTCTTTGGCGAGATCACTTTGGGGCCAGGCGGCGACCAGAAAACAATAAGATTTCTCGGCGCCGCGCCCTACCCTGCCTCGCATTTGATGCAGCTGGGAAAGCCCAAAGCGCTCGGCGTGTTCTATCACCATGAGGGTCGCGTTGGGAACATCCACGCCGACTTCGATCACCGTCGTCGCCACCAAGATCTGAATTTTATTCTGGATAAAATCCTGGATGATTTTTTCTTTCTCATCTCCTTTCATTTGTCCGTGAAGTAGCCCCACTTGGAAGTCTGAAAAAATTTCTTTTTTCAAACGTTCGTACATCCGGGTTGCATTTTTTAATTCCAAAACCTCACTTTCTTCAATGAGAGGATAAACCACATAAGCTTGTCTGCCTTTTTGAATTTCTTGACGCATGAACTGGTGAAGTTTGAAAAGTTCTTTTTCATAAACCACTCGAGTGAAGATGGGTTTTCGTCCGGCAGGCAGTTCGTCCAAAATAGAAACATCCAAATCGCCGTAAGCGGTCATGCTCAAAGTCCGGGGAATAGGCGTGGCCGTCATGACCAAAAGATGGGGGTTCTTCCCCTTCTTTTTAAGAGCTGCCCGCTGAAGCACGCCAAATCGGTGTTGCTCGTCTATAATCGCCAAGGCAAGTGAGGCGAACTCCACTTCCTCCTGAATGAGGGCATGCGTGCCTACTGCAATTTGTATTTTTCCTTCTGCAATTTTTTGAAGTCTCTCTTTTTTTTCAGGCGAACTTAAATCACTTTTGATCAAGGCAGTTGAAATTCCCAGAGGCTCTAAAAATTGGGCCAAACTTCGGGCGTGTTGCTCTGCCAAAATTTCTGTGGGAGCCATCAGGCAAACCTGATGACCTGCAGAGAGCGCCAAAAGGGCTGCGGCCATGGCTACCAAAGTTTTTCCACTGCCCACATCCCCCTGTAACAATCGGTGCATGGGACGATCTTGGGCGAGATCTTTTGCAATTTCCTGAATCACTCTCTCCTGGGCTTTTGTTATTTTAAAAGGGAGAGTTTTATAAAAAGAGTCGAGAGTGGAAAGAGGGGTTTCAAGAGAAATGCCTTCTTCTTTCAAAGATCCTTTTCGTTTTAGGGCCAGCCCCAATTCCAGGAAAAAGAATTCATCAAAAATAAGACGTTGATGAGCGAGAGAAGCATTTAAATTCAGGGCTTCCACTTCGTCCCCCAAAGTGGGGGAATGAATTTCTTGAAGCGCACGGGAGTAAGTCATCCATTGGTATTTTTGAAGAAGTGATTCGGGAAGTGTTTCGAAAAGAGAGGGAAGAATTTTTTCAAGGGCGGAATTTAAAATCCGTCGTAATTGTTTTTGATAAATTCCTTCCGTAAGAGGATAGATGGGCACAATACCCGCAGCCCTGCCCTCTTCTTCTCCCTCATCACACCATTCTATTTCGGGGTGAACGATTTGTTTTTCTCCGCGATAAAAATCCACTTTTCCTGCAAGAAAAGCTTTTTTTCCTTTCTTGAAATTTTTCCCCATTTGTTTTGCATAATAATTAAACCACTTGGCTTGAATAAAACCACTTTCATCCGAAAAAACGGCCTGAAAAATTTTTCTGCGGGATTTTCCCAGAGGCATTTCTCCAAAAGTAACAAGGGTGCCACAAACCACAGCCTCAGCTCCTGCGGGAGCTTCCCGAATAGAATAAATTTTTTGGCGATCCAAATAACGATGAGGAAAATGATAGAGGAGATCTTCCAAAGTTTTGATGCCCATCTTTTGTAAAAGAGAGGCAAGGTAAGGGCCGACGCCTTTTGCAAATTGGACGGGAGTTTGAAGCAAGTCAAAGGTTTGTTTCATGATTTTTTCCTGATATCCCCCCCTCCCTGGACGGGAGGGGGTTGGGGGGCGGGTGGTCTAATGAAAGCTTCCGAATAATGTACTTTTCAATCTATCACCCTCTCCCTGGCCCTCTCCCGTCAGAGGGAGAGGGGAATATAGAAAAAATGCTGACAAGTTTAGACGATCTCTATTGCTCCACGACATTAAACTCTGTTCTTCTGTTTTGAGCCCGACCTGCGGCTGTTTTATTATCCGCAATAGGACGTGTTTTGCCATAACCCACGGATGCAAGACGAGTAGGGTCAATTCCTTCTTTAATCAGATAGTCTCGCACTGAATCTGCACGACGCTGGGAAAGTTTCATGTTGTAGGCTTCAGATCCAATCCAGTCGGTATGTCCTTCAATACTCATTTTTTTGATTTGCGGATTGGCTTTTAGTACCGAGGCCACATCATTTAAAATTCCGTACGAGTCGGTTTTGATATTGTATTTGTTAAAATCAAAATGAATCATTTGATCGATGGTGATTTTCTTGGCAACAATTTTGGGAGCACGAGGAATCACTTTTTCAGGAGTGTGGTAGGTGTAATTCATCCCCAAAAAAGCACGGTAGTCGGGGGTTCCCACTCCGATGGTAAATCCCGCTCCACCCCCGGCAGTCACATCAATATTTTTGGTTGCATGAAAACGAAAGGCAGCATCGGCTTCGGTGGGGGTTTGTATTTTGTTTTGAAAAAAATTATTTGCAACAGTGGCCGTTTGACCTTCAAGAATAATATCAAAGCGATCATGGGGAATCACATTCAAGGCAGCTCCCAAGAGCACCATGTCATTGATATTGGTTCCTGCAATCGTGACATTGGGTTTTGTGACATAACCCGCATTCAAGCCCAGGCGCACTCTGCGATGGGGATCCACTTGAAAGGCAAGTTTTCCCCCTCCTCCCACCTGACCTGTTCCCATAAAAGTACTGGATTTACCTGTAGGGACCGTCACAAAAGGAATCAGCGCAATGCCCCCATATTTTTTATGAAGAAGACGAAATTTAAAATCCACACTGATATCGCCCAGGGAAATATCTTTGCTGGCATTGTTTTGAATACCGGGATTTAAAGGATCTACCAGGCCTTGATAGTTGTTTAGAAATACGACAGGGATCCGGGCCCCCGCTTCAAACCAGCTCGTGATTCCATAACTTCCTATCAAATCAAAAACAATCGTGTCATCCACCGTTCCCACACGTCGTGATCCTGGAGGGGCTCCGAGTTCCAAAGGGTTATGAGCATAGTCAATATAGAAACCTGCATTCCATTCTCCCCGCTGATGGGTATCGGCATCATATAAAGTAATAAACCGGGTGCTATCTACAGGGGGTTTGAAATTGATCGCATCAATACTTTGCGTGAGAGCTTTGAGTTGGGGAGAATACAGCATTCCTATTCCAAAAAAGAAAAGGATGGGGAAAAATAAAAGAAGAAACTTTTTTTTCATAAAATTAATCTCCGTTGGGGTTGGATTTTTTAACCAGAAAAATACGTAGAACTCTCAGGGGTGGGTGTCAATGAAAAATACGGGTGCGCCTCACTCGTAAGATCAAAAGGGGCAATAGTCCTGTCAGCATCCAGAGTCCGTTGCCTACAGAGCCTGTCGAAGTGAAGCTACATTTGAGTCCACCACTTCCGCCTTCCAAGCTCGCCGGTTTTTGAATGATTTTGACAGGACATCCGGAAGCTCCTCCTTCAATGGAATAAAAAAGATGATAAACACGCTCTTTGGATTCTACAAAGAAAGGAAAGTGTCCTTGCAAACATTGGCCGTTGTTTAAAACAGTGGCATTGTTATTTCCCTGAGGGTCTATACCCAAGACCGCTGGCGAAGCCGTCCAACTCACGGCTCTTCCTGCTGAAAGAGCACGAAGAGAGTCGTCTACGCAAACCGTCCAGGGATCGTTTACCCATACTGAAAGTTGCTGCAAGCTTGTCGGACAACTTTGTGGGGTAATGGTGGGGCACTTGGTGAGATCCATTCCTCTTGTCAGATGAGACTCCTGTCCTGTGTCATCCCGGGCAATGACAGTGAAGGTGTAAATTTGGGGAGTGGCAGGAAGAATAAAAGAAGCCTCTACAGTGCTGCTTGTGTTTAAGCCACGTACTTGTAAATTGGCAGAAGGGGTCCAGCTTGGATGATCTGTTGTAGAAAGTACAAGTGAGACAATACGACGTCCGGGTGTTGGGGTGACCTGGACTCCCACTGTTCTGCTGGCACAGTCTGCAGTCGTATTGATACTGATCGCAGTGCGATAGTTGATAAAAGCTAAAACTCCTTCACTCGGTATCAGAGAACCTGTAAAACCGGGATCTGTAATATGAGTGGCATTTGAAAAAGAGTTGGTGGGAGCATCAATCCCAAAATCAATGGGAGTACACAAGCCCCCACAAGGGTTTGAAGGAATGGTTGAAAGTAGTTTCTGGGCATATTCTGCCCAGGTCCCCCAAAAAGTATTTCTACTGCTTTGAGTAGATAAAGCAGAAATAAAAATTCTAAAAGAGGAAGCGGTGCTTACAGCAGAACTGGGATTAAAAGCCTGGGGAAATTCCCCTGCAAGACTCGCGGTTGCAATCAAGTCTAAACGCCCATCTCCATTCATATCTGCTGTTTGAATATATTTGGGAGGTAAAGGATAAGTACCGATCACATTTTTGCTGAGAAGATTAAAAGTAAAAGCAGTGGCTCCTTCTAGCGTAATCAGGGCACTTCCGTTGTTAGAGGCGATGGCAATATCCAAAATTCCATCCTGATTAAAGTCCCCTAATGTAGAACTATAAGGATAATTCAAGTCTGTAATCACTTGAGTGGTTTGAAATGAAACATTGGGAGTTCTCAAGGGCGTTGTATTTCTGAGGACAAGCACATTTCCACTATTTCTCGTATATCCACTACATTGTCCGGTGGCAGGATTTATTGTAGGCACCCCACTCTTATAACAAGTCATGAGGAGATCGCTCTGCGCGTCTCTGTCAGGATTAAAAGTCATTAAACCCGTGGGAGCATCACACTGATTTTGAGGGAAAGTAGAAGAGCGTTGAGGAGAAAAAGCATTAGAGTTCATTCCTCCCGGGGCACCGGTGTTGAGATATGCAATCAAGAAAGAACCCCAGGCGCTATTGCAGGGATCAACAGCGGATTGAGCGGTTACAATATCTTGACGACCATCCCCATCGAAATCTCCGGCAACAAGAGAAAGGGGAATTGCTTCACTCTTGTCATCGAGAAGCACTTGAGGACCGTAAAAAATATTGGTTGGATTGGCTCCCCCGTTCCCCAAGCCTTTAAAAACGATTAAATAACCCCTAAAAGGAGATTGGCTATAAGCGATAATCGCCAAATCGTCGCCCCCTCCATCAAAGTCAGCGACGATGCCCCCCAAAACAATGAGTGAAACTGGTTTTTGTTGGAAAGCAACAAGTCCTCTGAGGCTGATAAAATTAGAGTAATTACTACAAACTCCTCCTCTGTAATTATAACAAAACCCAAATCCTTCCCGGGTTAAAATGACATGCTCTGGAGTAGGATCCGGATCAAAATTTCCTGTGAGTATTTGGATGGGTTGTTTGTATTCCAAGAGAGATAAAGTATTGAAAGAGTTGTGAAGCAATGAGAAGTAGCTGTTGTCATTTGTAGAAGCCCAATTATTTTGATGAATATTTTCCGAGCTCAAGTCTTCTCCATCATTCCACCAGGTGGGAACAGTAATATCCACGCGATTTGTAGAAGAGCCGGGGTTGTAGACGGTAAAATTTCCCGGATGAACAATGGGAGTGGGAGCAGATCCCACCAGAGCCCGTGGGTCATTATAAGTTTTTTTCACATCAAAATTAATAGAAAAAGCCCCCAAGGGTTTTGCAATAAAAAGAAGCATCACCCCACAAACAAGCCCGCCTAGTTTTTGAAGAATTTTATTCATCCTGTTTCTTTCTATCTATTGTAATAGAGATATCGACAAAAGCTCCAAAAAAGTTGCCTATGAAAAATTTTATTTCATTATTTCCTTCTCCCTTTTCGGGAGAAGGTGCCCATAGGGCGGATGAGGGGGCATTTAATTTGCATCAATTTTTAACTTGAATATACTTTTTTAACTTCTCAAATTTTTTCTGTTTGATCCCCTTCACCCTCATCAGTTCTTCACTCTTTAAAAAAGGACCTTTTTTTTGCCGGTCTTCCACAATATGCTCAGCCATTTTCTTGCCAATGCCCGGTAAAATCTCCAGCTCTTGACAGGTCGCCTGGTTAAGATCCAGCTTTTCTCCCAAGGCCATCCGGCTGGCGGCAGGTAAGTTTTCCAGGTTTTGAGGGGATAGAGAACTTATTCGTATCTCAGGGGAAGTCCTCAAGAAAAATCCCCGGGCATTTAAATGATGATACCCAAGGGCAAACAATGCAATGAGAAGCCCTAAAAAAAGCAGGCTTTTATTCAATCTCTTTGAGAAGTTTATATTCAAGACTATCTACCAAAGCCATCCAGGAGGCTTGAATGATGTTTTCGGAGACCCCCACGGTGCCCCATTTTTCTTGACCATCCGAAGATTCCATTAAAACGCGCACCTGAGAGGCTGTTCCTTTGTCGGATTGTAAAACCCGTACTTTGTAATCAATTAATTTTACTTTTTTAAGAGAAGGATAAAATTTTTCAAGGGCCTTTCGAAGAGCGCGGTCGAGGGCATCGACAGGGCCATGTCCCTGCGCATTGGATTCTTCAATTTTTCCATCCACCTGAATTTTAATTTTTGCCTCTGCTCGCGCGGTCTGAAGAGTAGAATCTTTTTCGTCGGTTACCCGAAAGCTCAGGAGTTTAAAAAAAGTCCGGTGCTCACCCAAGGCTTTTTTCATGAGGAGTTTAAAAGAAGCTTCGGCCCCTTCAAACTGAAAGCCTTTGTTTTCAAGAGCTTTTAATTCTTCTAAAATTCTTTTAATCACAGGGTCTTGGCTATTTACACTTAAATTAAACTCTTTGGCTTTATAAAGAATATTTGAAGTGCCTGAAAGATCTGAAATTAAAACGCGGCGATGATTGCCCACTTGTTCAGGTTCAATGTGCTCATAGGTTTTCGGGTTTTTAGTAACGGCATCCACATGCACTCCCCCTTTATGGGCAAAGGCCGAGTCGCCCACGAAGGCCTCATGGGTATTGGGCATGCGGTTGGCAAGCTCATCTACAAAATGTGCGGTCTCTCGCAGTTGCTTGAGCTGATCAGGTTTGAGAATCGAAAAACCGAGTTTGAGTTGAAGGTTGGCGATAACAGAAACCAGGTTTGCATTTCCGCAGCGTTCTCCAATGCCGTTGATCGTTCCGTGGACTTGCCGAACTCCTGCCTGAATGGCGGCGAGTGAGTTTGCCACGGCGACTTCGCCATCGTTGTGACAATGAATCCCCAAGGGGGTTTTGATTTTTTGCCTCACCTTCCTCACGATTTCATCGATCTCATGAGGCAAAGAGCCCCCATTTGTATCGCAAAGCACAATCCAATGAGCTCCTGCCTGCTCAGCGGCCAGCAAGGTTTTGAGGGCGTACTCCGGATTGGCTTTGTAGCCATCGAAAAAATGTTCTGCATCGTAGATCACTTCTTCCACTTCTTTTTTGAGATAGGCAATGGAATCGGCAATGAGATCCAGATTTTCATTTAATGAAATTTTTAAAGCCGCTTGGGTATGAAAATCCCAACTTTTTCCAAAAAGAGTAATCACCGAAGTTTTGGCCTCCAAAAGTGCTTTTAAATTTTTATCTTTTGCAGGAGTGGTTTTGGCTTTTCGGGTGGCTCCAAAAGCGACGATTTTAGCGTTTTTTAATTTGAGTTTTTTGCAATGCTTGAAAAAATCCAGATCCCGTGGATTGGAACCTGGCCAACCGGCTTCGATATAATGAATACCAAGATCATCCAATTTTTCGCTGATGCGAATTTTATCTTCGACAGTAAAAGAAATATCTTCTGCCTGGGTTCCATCGCGCAGAGTGGTGTCGTAGAGGGTTAAAGGTGAAGTCATTTCCCTTGATCCAATCCAAAGGCATCGTGCAAGGCTCGCACAGCAAGTTCTGTATATTTTTCATCCATCACCAAAGAAATCTTGATTTCAGAAGTAGAAATCATCTGAATATTCACGCCTTCCCGGGAAAGCACCTGAAAGACTTTGGCGGCAACTCCCGCGTGAGAACGCATGCCCACTCCGACAATGGAAACTTTCGCAATTTTTTCATCTGAATCAATTTTCTTGGCACCAATTTCGTTCGCCACCTGGGAAATAATTTTAAGCGCTTTTTTGAGATCGGCTTTGGGCACCGTAAAAGTAAGATCGGTGGCCCCTTCGGCGCTTACGTTTTGCACAATCATATCGACATTGATATGGGCCTCGGCAATGGGATTAAAAAGCTTCATCGCAATGCCCGGTTTATCCGGAACCTGACGTACTGCGATTTTTGCCTCATTTTTATCATAAGCAATGGCGGTGACGACAACATCTTCCATGGCAGAATCCTCCTTGCAGACTACGGTGCCCAGGTTTTCGTTAAACGATGAGCGGACATGAATGGGAACATTGTACTTGGCCCCAAATTCTACCGAACGAATTTGCAGCACTTTGGCTCCGGTGGAAGCCATCTCCAACATTTCTTCATAAGAAATTTTATTAATTTTTCGGGCACGTTCGCAAATATTGGGATCGGTCGTGTACACTCCATCGACATCCGTATAGATTTCACAAGAGTCGGCTTTTAAAGCAGCGGCCAGAGCAACTCCGGTGGTATCAGAACCCCCACGTCCCAAGGTGGTGATATTTCCTTTTTCATCCATGCCCTGAAAACCGGCGACGACCACGACATGGCCTTTTTCAAGTTCTTGGCGGAGTTTTTCAGAATCGATGGATTTGATTCGCGCTTTCGAAAAAGAATCATCCGTTAAAATTTTTACCTGATGCCCTTGAAGTGAAACCGCCTTGCCCCCCATCTGTTGAATCACCAAGGCGAGTAAGGCGCTGGTCACTTGTTCACCCGTGGAAATTAAAACATCCACTTCGCGCTCATTGGGCATTTCACAAGCTTCTCCTGACAAAGCCAAGAGACGATTCGTTTCGCCCGACATGGCACTGACGACGACCACGACCTGATTTCCCGCTTTTTGGGTCTTGAGCACACGTCGGGCTACGTTGCGGATTCGGTCGAGGTTTGCAACGGAAGTGCCCCCATATTTTTGAACAATCAAGGCCATAAGAGCTGCGCATCCTACTCGAGAGGAAGCGGGGAAGTCAAGATGAGGGAGGTGATTAAAAAAGTGATGTTAAAAAATCTATTGCCCATAGAGGGTATTTTTCATTACTATAAAGAAATCTTATGCGAGACAATTTTTCAAAAACCATTTTTCTACTGACTCTTCTCTCATTCCTCACACTTCCCTTTTATACTCAAATTTGTAAAGCAGAGGGAGTCAAAGCTGCTGCACACTCCTGCTGTGAAGATCAAAAGGATCAAACAAACACCTCTTCTCCCACTTCGGTTTGTTCTTATTTATGCAACTCTGCGAAAACTGTTTCTTCTTCCTCTTTTTCATTGGAAGAAATGGATTCTATCGCTTTCAATACTCCCGCCCGGTTTTTCATTTCTTCTTTTGAAGGAAAACCAGGAAATGATCTTGGGCAAACTTTTCACTCCCCTCCCCTCTATTTAAGTTTAAAAACTTTTCTTTCTTGAAACATCACTTCATCTTTGTGGAGTTTTTGTTTAAGGTGGCAGCCACTTCTTATTTTGTGGATGTTATTTTTATACAATTTTCCCCTCACCCTTCCCTCTCCCTCCGCCACTAAAACTTGGCGGACAAGCAGGGGAGAGGGTGAAAAAGGAAGAGTAAGGTGTCTAATGTTTCAGCGTTTGTTTTGGATTTATTTTTTGATCATCCTGTTCGAAATTCCTATTCAAAATAGTTATGGGGAGTCGAAGCCCGGCAGTACCCCCTTAACTCTGGAAGAAGCCGTCATGGCGACTCTGGAACAAAATCCGGAATTTCAGGCCATGAAAAAATCGGCTGAAGCCGCTCATGATAAAATTACCCAGGCGCGCTCGTGGGACGATCCACAAATCGGCGTTCGATTTTTTCAAATTCCATTCAATGGGCCGCAGGATGAAACTTCTGATATTGATTATATTGTGGCGCAAAAAATTCCTTTTCCGGGAAAGAAAAAAGCCGCTTCTCAAATCGTCTATCACGAATATTTACATCATTTGGAAGAAGCTGGCGCCAAGGGACGGGCGTTACTAAGAGAAGTAAAAACAACTTATTACGATCTTTTTTCTGTGGGTCATCTGCTGGAACAAAACCGGAAAATTGAAAATACTTTGAGAACCCTCATCCGTTCCACCCAGGCCAAGCTCAGCGCAGGTCAAAGCTTGGCCAGTGATGCAGCCCTGGCTCAAGCCGAACTGGCAAGTATTTTGGTGGCAAGACAGCCTCTTTTGGAACGTCAAAATAGTTTGAAAGCAAAACTCATAAAACTGATGGCGCGTGATCCCGCTCAGGAATTTAGCTTGGCTTCTCAGATAGAGATTCCTCACTGGAAAACGACAACAGAAGAGCTATTAGAAATTGCACAACTCCGACATCCTTCTATCAAATTGGCAGATCATGACATCGATCAAAAAAGATGGGGTGTGAAAGCCGCCAAACGAGAATACTTGCCGGATTTGAACGCCCAACTCGAATATATTCAAAAGCCTTCAAATTTTCCGGATGCCTGGACAGGTGAGTTCATGCTGAATGTTCCCCTTTTGGTAAATAAAAAATCCAAAGCGGTTTCAGAGGCCCAGGCAGAACTTGCCAGCGCGAAATACGGAATGATGGCTGCCAAAAATGAAATTACTTATTCGGTAAAAGAAAATTACGCCAAGATGAAAGCGGCGGATGAGATTTTAGACTTGAGTCGTGGCACCGTGATTCCACAAACCCGTCAGGCGCTTGAAGCCACGGCTGCGGCTTATAGTGCTGGCAAGATTCCTTTTATCAGTTACCTCAGCGCCCTTCGCGGTTATTTTGAAGCACAAATGAATTATTGGAAAGCCTTCGCAAGTCTTGCCAGCTCGGTCTACGAGTTGGAAGAAGCGGTAGGCGCCACACGTGAAGAACTGGCGGATTTAAAATCAGAAACAAAGGTTCAAAAATTATTGCGTGTGGAAATAAAAAAGTAGGGGCGAACGCCCCCACAGAAAGATTTTATGAAAAAAAATATTTTTATGTTTTTTATACTCTCCCTGGTTTCAATCAGTTCCATTTTTTATCTCTCAGCTTGTTCCAAGAAGAAAACTTCTGGTTCAGAAACACATCCCGTTCATGAAATTAAAAAAATAAAATATTACACCTGTTCCATGCACCCTTTTATTCATGCCGATAAGCCAGGAAATTGTCCTGTCTGTGGGATGACTTTGGTGCCTGTTTATGCAGAAGAGATGTCAAATCAAAACACCTCTGAAACTCAAAAGTCAGAATCTCCTGCCCTCCATCTTTCTTTGGAAAAACAACAACGCATTGGAATTCAAACCATAGAGGTTGAAAAAAAACCTCTTGTTCGTGAGATCACGGCTTCAGGCCGCATTGCCTTTCATCCCGATCTTTTTGTGGCTCAGCAAGAATATCTTTCTGTGCTGAACACTCCGAATGGAGCCTTGGGGAATTTACAACAAGAGCTGACGCAGTCCGCCAAAACTCGTTTGAAACTTTTGGGGATGAGCGAAATGCAAATTAAACAGCTGAGGTCAGCAGATGAAAATCTTTTGATTCCCCAAAAAGGAAAAAATGTTTGGATCTATGGAACCCTTTACGAGTCCGATCTTCCCTGGATAAAAGTGGGAGATTCTGTGGAGGTTTTCGTTCCAGGATCTGATGATCCCCTCCTTTCAAAAATTGAATCCGTGAATCCCACGATTGACGCTGTCACACGCACCCTTGAATTTCGTCTGAGAATTCCAAATACTTTGGAAAATTTAAAACCGGATCTGTATGTAAAATTAAAAATTCATGCAGTAGGGGCCCCGTCTGCGGGGCCCCTACTGGTAATCCCTGAAAATGCGATCCTCTCTACAGGAAATCAAAACCTTGTTTTTGTAGATTTGGGAGAAGGAAAGTTTGAACCTCGTTCACTTAAAATGGGTAAGCGCGGAACCGACGAGGTGGAAGTTCTTTCGGGCCTTTCAGCAGGAGAACGAGTGGTCACTCACGCCAATTTTTTACTCGATTCAGAATCAAAGTTGAAAGCGAGTATTTCGGGGATGGAAGGACATTCACATTAATATGATCGAAAAACTCATCGAACTTTGTGCAAAAAATCGGGCGATTACACTCATCCTTACAGCCGTTGCCGTGATGATGGGTATTTGGTCTTTAAAACACACGCCTCTGGATGCCCTGCCTGATCTTTCAGACACCCAGGTGATCATTTATTCCAAATGGGATCGCAGCCCGGACATTATTGAAGATCAAGTCACTTATCCTATTGTCACGGCTTTACTCGGTGCACCCAAAATAAAAGCGATTCGCGGATTTTCTGATTTTGGATATTCGTATGTGTATGTGGTTTTTCAAGACGGTACGGATATTTATTGGGCTCGCAGTCGTGTTCTCGAATATTTAAATAAAATCATTCCCCGTCTTCCCCAGGGAGTAAAGACCGAGCTTGGGCCCGATGCCACCTCCGTGGGTTGGGTTTTTCAATACGCTTTGGTGGATAAAACAGGAAAAAATAATCTGGCAGATCTGCGTTCGTATCAAGACTGGTATCTTAAATATGCTCTTCAAAGTGTGCCGGGAGTTGCAGAAGTGGCGCCCATTGGGGGTTTTGTCCGTCAGTATCAGGTGAATATCATTCCGAGTACTTTGGAAGCTTATCGTATTCCCTTAAATCAGGTCGTCGAAGCGATTCGCAAAGGCAATAATGATGTGGGGGGCCGCTTGGTTGAAATGGCGGGAGCTGAATACATGATTCGTGGACGCGGCTACGCAAAATCCATTCAAGATCTCGAAAATATTGTGGTGAAAGTGGATGAAAAAACCGGAACCCCTGTTCTTATTAAAAATATCGCCCGTGTAGAGTTGGGGCCGGATATCCGGCGGGGCATTGCAGACCTAAACGGCGAAGGCGACACAGTGGGTGGAATTGTTGTCATGCGTTACGGGGAAAATGCTCTTGATGTTATTAAACGTGTCAAAGAAAAGTTAAAAGAAATTGAGCCTTCTTTGCCGGCCGGCGTGAAAATTGTAACGACCTACGATCGCTCAGAACTCATTTTAAAAGCGATGAACACGCTTAAAAAAACCTTGATTGAAGAACTTCTCATTGTCAGTTTTATTATTCTTATTTTTCTTTGGCATATTCCTTCGGCGATTATCCCCATTCTCACGATTCCGATTGCGGTCTTACTTTCTTTTATTCCCTTTCGGGGCTTGGGTCTCACCGTCAACATCATGTCTTTGGCAGGCATTGCGATTTCGATTGGAGTGCTCGTGGATGGGGCGATTGTCGAAGTCGAGAATGCGTATAAAAAATTACAGCTTTGGCAAGAAGGGGGACGCCAGGGAGACTTTCATGAGGTGAGGCTCAAAGCCTTAAAAGAAGTGGGGCCTTCTGTTTTTTTCTCTTTGCTCGTGATTGCAGTCGCTTTTTTACCCATCTTTACTTTGCTGGATCAGGAAGGACGTCTTTTTAAACCTCTGGCTTATTCTAAAAATCTGGCCATGGCCATTGCGGCGATATTGGCGGTAACGCTAGATCCCGCTTTGCGTATGTCGTTTACACGAATGAGTTTTGTTCATTTTAAACCAAAGTGGCTTTCTTCTCTTTTTAATCACATCACCGTTGGCAAATATTATCCCGAAGAAAAACATCCCATCAGTAAAATTTTATTCAAATATTATGAACCCATTTGTCGTACGGCTCTTCGGCATCCCAAAAGAATTATTCTTGGAGCCGTCTTGTTGTTGCTCACCACTCTTTTTCCATGGATGCAGCTCGGTTCCGAATTCATGCCCCCTTTGAATGAAGGAGTGATTCTTTATATGCCGACGACTCTTCCGGGGATTTCTGTGACCGAAGCGGCAAAGCTTCTTCAAAAACAGGATGAAATTTTAAAAAGCTTTCCAGAAGTTGATGTCGTGTTTGGAAAAGCAGGCCGGGCCGATACTTCCACAGACCCTGCCCCGCTTTCGATGATGGAAACCACGGTCGTTTTGAAACCCACTTCTGAATGGAGAAAAAATGATCGCTGGTATTCGTGGTTGCCTTTTGTTTCAGACCATATTTCTTGGGATGAACTCATTGCTGAAATGGATTCCAAAATGCAATTCCCCGGCAGCACAAACGCCTGGACGCTTCCCATCCGAAACCGGATTGACATGCTCACCACGGGCATTCGTACTCCCATCGGCATCAAAATTTTAGGGCCGGATCTTTCAAAAATTGAAGAAATCGGAATTCAACTGGAAAGTGTTTTAAAAAATATGCGGGGTTCCAGAAATATTTATGCGGAGCGTGCAGCCGGTGGGTATTTTCTCGATTTTGAAATCAGGCGCGATCAAATTGCCCGTTATGGTCTTACGATTCAGGACGTAAATGAGGTGATTACTCAGGCCATTGGAGGAGAGGCCATAACAACCACCATTGAAGGGCCTGAGCGTTATTCGGTGAATGTGCGTTACGCGAGAGAGCTTCGGGATTCCATTCCTGTGCTTGAAAGAGTCTTGGTGTCTACACCTTCTGGTACCCAGATTCCTCTCATTCAATTGGCGGATTTAAAACTGAAAACCGGCCCCGCCATGATTCGTAATGAAAATGGAATGAAAACCGCTTATCTTTTTATCGACATCGATACTTCAAAAATGGATGTGGGCACTTATGTGGATCAGGCCAAAAAAATCATTCAGAAAAATTTTCAAATTCCCACCGGCTATACCCTTCAGTGGAGTGGTCAGTACGAAAATATGATTCGCGTGAAAGAGCGTTTAAAAATCGTGCTCCCTCTGACTCTATTCATTATTTTTATGCTGCTCTATTTCAATACGAAGTCGATGACAAAAGCTTCCATCGTGATGCTCGCCGTTCCCTTCTCAGCCATTGGCGCCATTTGGCTGATTTATCTTCTGGGCTATCATCTCTCGATCGCCGTCTGGGTGGGCATGATTGCTCTCATGGGCTTGGATGCAGAAACAGGAGTCTTTATGCTTCTCTTTTTAGATCTCGCCTACAATGAAAAAGTGGCAAAAGGAGAAATGAAAACAGAAAAAGATCTCACCGAATCCATTATTCACGGGGCTGTAAAAAGAGTGCGACCCAAAATGATGACGGTCATGGCGGCCTTTATGGGACTTATTCCCATTATGTGGGCTGCGGGAACAGGAGCTGATCTGATGAAGAGAATTGCCGCTCCAATGGTGGGGGGCTTGTTTACTTCTTTTGCCTTGGAGTTGTTGGTGTATCCGGTGGTTTATTTTATGTGGAAGAAAAAGAATTTTTATGAAAAATAAAAACAACAATCACTCCTGCTGCCACTCCCCTTCCCCCTCTTCTGAATTAAAAGAAATGAAACGTCGTTTTCTGATCAGCACTCTGTTTGCTGTCCCCCTTTTTATTTTGACGATGTTTCAAATGCATGCCGATGCCAAAATTCAGGCAATACTCGCCACTCCTGTCATTCTTTGGGGGGCCTGGCCTTTTTGGGTTCGGGGTTGGAAATCATTTCTCACTCGAAACTTGAATATGTTTTCCCTCATTTCACTGGGTGTGGGAGCGGCTTATCTTTATAGTTTAAGCACCCTATTTTTTCAGACAGCCCTTCCTGTTTATTTCGAAGCCGCTGTGGGAATTGTTGTGCTGGTGCTTCTCGGACAAGTTTTAGAACTCAAGGCTCGCAGCCAAACGAGTGTTGCCATCCAAAATCTTTTGGGGCTTGCGCCTAAAACGGCACGCATCCTTCGGCAAAATGGAAGCGAAGAAGAAATTCCTTTGAATCAAATTAAACCGGGCGATCTCTTGCGTGTACGACCCGGAGAAAAAATTCCGGTGGATGGAGTGATCTTCCAGGGTTTTGGTTTTGTGGATGAATCCATGATGACGGGCGAACCCATCCCACTTGAAAAAAAAGAAGGAGACAAAGTGATAGGAGCCACCCTCAATACGATGGGAAGCTTCATCTTGAGGGCAGAGCGGGTGGGAGAGGAAACCCTGCTGGCACAGATTGTAAAAAGAGTGAAAGCCGCCCAGGAAAGCCGTGCGCCCATTCAAAAACTGGCAGATCGTTTTTCTGCCTATTTTGTGCCCTGTGTGATTGTTATTTCCCTTTTAACTTTTTTTCTCTGGATTTTATGGGGAACTGAACCTCGCCTTTCTCACGCCATGGTGAATGCGGTTGCTGTTCTTATTATTGCCTGCCCTTGCGCTTTGGGTCTGGCAACGCCGATGTCGATCATGGTGGGCATGGGTCGTGGAGCCACGACCGGTATTTTAATCAAAAATGCAGAGTGTCTGGAACTCATGGAAAAAATTGACACGCTGGTCGTCGATAAAACAGGAACCCTGACAGAAGGCAAACCCAAGCTCACCACTTTTGAGGCAGCTCTTGAAAAAATAAATCCGGATGAACTCTTGCGCCTTGCGGCCAGCTTGGAAAAAGCAAGTGAACATCCTTTGGCCCACGCGATTATTCAATCCGCTTCGGAGAAAAAATTATCTCTTTCAAATCCGGATGATTTTCAATCCATTGCCGGGCTTGGAGTTTTGGGAAAGGTGCAGGAGCACTCGGTTGCTTTGGGAAATCTTGAATACATGGAGCAGTTAAAAATTTCTATTCAGGAAACCTGGAAAGAAAAAATAGAAACCTTGCGCGAGCAGGGTGAAACCGTTTTGTTCATGGCTCTGGATTCTTATTTTGCAGGCATTTTGGGGATTTCAGATCCCATCAAAAAATCCACTTCAGAAGCTCTCACGCTTCTCAAAGAAGAAGGAATTCATATCGTCATGTTGACCGGTGACAATAAAATCACCGCTCGAGCCGTGGGCGAAAAATTGGGCATTCAAGAAATTTACGGCGATATCCTTCCCACCCGAAAATATGAAGTGATAAAAGAGTTACAAAAGAAAGGTCACCGGGTGGCCATGGCCGGCGATGGCATCAACGACTCCCCTGCTCTGGCGCAGGCCGATGTGGGAATTGCCATGGGCACAGGCACAGACATTGCCATCGAAAGTGCCGGAGTGACTCTCGTAAAAGGAGACTTGCGCGGCATCGCAAAAGCCTTCCACTTAAGCCAAGCGACCATGCGCAACATTCGGCAAAATCTTTTCTTGGCTTTTATCTATAATATTTTGGGAATTCCCATTGCGGCGGGAGTTTTATATCCCTTTTTTGGATTACTCTTGAACCCCATGATTGCAGCAGCCGCGATGAGTTTGAGTTCGGTGTCAGTGGTGTGGAATGCGTTAAGGCTTAGGAAAGTTGCGATCTAAATCTGAAAAAAACATTGACAAATTAAATCTATAAAGGCACCTTTAAACTACCTTTTAAAGGTACCTTTATGATTTCTACCAAAAACATCCTCCCTGTCACTACCGTTAAAAAAGATCTGATGGCTTTGCTCAAAAAAGTGCAGATTGAAAAAGATCCTCTCATTATTACAAAAGATGGAAAGGCTGCCGGAATTTTAATGAGTGCCGAAGAATATGAGGGCTTGATAGAAACGCTTGAAATATTAAGTGATTCGCATTTGGTAAAAAGTTTAAAAAAAGCCGAAGAAGATATTCGAAAAAAACGTGTTTATTCTCACCCACAGGTCTTTGAAGAGTGAAGCTTACTTATACCCACGAAGCAAAAGACAAAATCAGAAAACTTCCTCCAGAAACCAAAAAAGGAATTCAAAAACTTTTAGAACTGTTACCGGAAACGCCTTTTTTGGGTAAACCCCTTCAAAAAGAACTGGCGGGATATTACTCACTCCGATTTAAAAACAATCGTGTCATTTATAAAGTGACCCTGAACTCAAAAAATATTGTGATTTATACCCTGGGGCATCGAAAAGATGTCTATGAAAATTTCCTAAAACAGCTGCACAAATTTCAGTAAAATTTCTGCCATTAAGAATCACTAAAAAGTGTTTTTACCCCATCCATCATTGAATTTAAGATGGGCTCTATCTTCTCTTTCTTATCTCGTTCCCACATTTCATCCAGAATATCTCCGACAGTTAAAGGAGGATACACGGGCAAAGCCTGAGCGGCATCTGAATCATCAGCAGAAATCAACACAGGATCAACTCGTATAACAGGAGGTTGAGTCTCTTCTCTGTTTTCATCGCTTTCCCCCTCTGCATTTGTCACCCGAATTCCACTCAGTATTTTTTTGCCATGGATATCTGTGGTATAATTTATTTCAATTAATTTACCTTCTGGAAGGACGACTTTTCTGATTCCCTGAGCAGCTCCATGACCAAAAATATCGCCTCTCATACTCATGACAATTTCTAGTCCGGCTTTTGGAGCCTCTTTCAGAGCCAATCTCACACTTTCTGCTCGGGAAAGACCCAACTCTTTCTGAAGAATCTTTGAAAGGCTATCCCCTTTCACAATCCCTTTGAGCACTACGATTTCCGATTTGCTCTCGGAAGACGGAATTTCTTTTTCATGAAGAGTGATTTGCTGATCTACCGCAAAAATAACTTCATCTATTGGCTTTCGTTCGCCTTCCACATAACGCCGAGCCGCCAAAGCTGTACTGGGAATTTCTCGTGGAGATTGTGGATTTGCATAATCAAGAATACTTTCTTTCCAGACCTTTCCGATTTTTTCTCTTTTTACCAGCCAGGCGTGAGCTCCAAGAGTTCCTTTAGAATCAAACCCACCCACAACAAAATAAATTTGCTGATGATTGGGATCTTTTATCTTCTCCGATAATTTTTTACCCATTTCATAATTCAGGTTCACACAGTTGCCTGTGTGGGGAGAAGTTTCCCTAAATTTCTTTTGAGTATCCCAAAGATATGGGTATTGATCTTCTACTTTCATTCTTCGGGCATCTTCGACAGTCACTTCATCTATACCCCCTTGGTATTGGTAACCATTTAGTGGAGGCAAGTGGATGACACCCGCAGCCTCTTCTTGTTGGGGAGCCTCCTCTTTTTCAGATTCTGAAACTGGAGATTCTTTCACAAGAGGTGCTGCGCTTTTGGGGAGAGGAAATGCACTTGGGAAAAAACCATTACATTGAGTAATTGCTCTAAAACTTTGTTGTGCACCTGTTCCTGAAAATTGATAGACCGCGCATACCCCACGATCATAAAGTTCATCGGGATTCAGCTTCTGTTCCTTCATAAAGCTTTCAATCAAAGGTGAGATAGCTTTACCCGTTTTTTCATGTTCATTGTAATATTGGGCCAAAGCTCCTTTTCCTTCTTCGGTGACATGACCCTCCTTGTAAATAAAATCACGAGGAGATCCAAGCTCTTGAGCTACTTGAGAAATAAAATCGTCCGGAGAAGTAACACTAGGCTCAACCATTACTTGCGGCGATGGTGATAAAGTTTCTTTTAAAGTATCCAAAAAACCCATATTCCCTCTCTTTTAAACTTCTTAAGAGTTATCAGTTTAAAGGAGAGGAAAGTTTCTGGAATATTTTAAAAAAAATGATTTTATTTTGAAAACACTTTGGACAAGTTTTGATTTATCTTTACAAGATTAAGCAGGCTTATTTTTTAATCTGATTTCTAAAAACACACTTACAGTTTTTATTAGTTTCAATGCTGGAAATTTTGGCAGGCATTTTAAGCAGGAATTTTTACAGGAATATGCACTTCAATCCATTCTTCTTTTTCCACTGGCACTTCTTCTCCATCTTCCCGAAGAGTTTTTAAATAAAGAGAAATAGCATCTTTAATCATTTTTTTAGCCTCTTCAAAAGTTTCCCCTTGGGTCACACAGCCTGGTAAACTAGGGACAGTCACTACATATCCTCCTTCTTCTGCCGGTTCAAAAAAAGTCGTGTAAGTATAAATTTTCTTCTTTTTAATTTGTCGAGGTTTTGTTCTCATTATTTTATAAGGATAATGGAATAGGTTTATTGTTGTAAATGATTGGTTTTTAGAAATCAGATTTAATGAACCTGCAAACTTCTCTCAATCTCTTCAATTTTTTCTTGAAGATGAATGACCTTGTTTTTTAAGTCCGCAAGGTCTTGCTTTAAAACATCGTCATTTTTTTCTAAGCGTTTCATTTGAAAATTTGCGACGACGTATTCTTGTTTGAGATCTTCAATCAGTTTATAAAGTTGATCAAAACGTTGTTGAGATTCGTTTTTAAAATCGTGAAATTCTTCTTGGAAATCCTCAAGTCTTTTTTCAAGCCCTTGAAATCGAGGTTCAATATGTTGATTAAAAAATTGAATGAGTTGAGAAAGGGTTAAAGCTTTTTCTTCTTTTTTTGGAGAAGGCATAGAGGCAGATTGTTAAATAAGAAAAAGTGTTCTGACAAGATAAAAAATAAGGGCAAATATTTTAGAAATATTTGCCCTTAAAACTTCATGAAACGGATGCAAAACTACAGCTCACATCTAAACCCACTCTTGTTACAAGCCTCTACGATTTGATCAGGAGTCGCTTTGCCTTCGGTGTATTCTACCGTGCCTTTACCCGCTTTATTATCTACAGTGCATTTTTGAACCCCATCCACTTTCTTGATCGCATTTTCAATGCGGCTGGCGCAAAGGGCGCAGCTGATATCTTTAATATTGAGGGTGAGGGTTTTGGTGGCTTGAGAGAAAGCCAGGGTAGAAAAAATGAGAGAGAGAGTAATCGTTAAAATTTGAATTTTTTTCTTCATAGGATTCTCCTTTTTTTTGAGGCTTTTGAAACGCCCTTTTAAAGTAAAAAGGCCTATATAAAAACCTTTTCGAAAACCCCCTCCCCTTAAGGTAAGGGGAGGTTGGGAGGGGTTATGAGACATTGCATAAGATAGAAGCTTCTATAATTCGCATTGATTCATAACGCCCCCTACCCCCCTCTTACCTTAAGAGGGGGGAAAGAGGAAAAAATTATTTTAGGCCACTTTCGACTTAATTCTCATTCCATAGAAAGAACGGATGACGAAAATGAGAGAAACCGCAAAAAAGACACCCGACAAAATAGCGCTAGTCTGACGAGTGAGCTCAATCGCCAATTCTACAGCCAGTAATCCAAAGAGAGTCGTGAACTTGATAATGGGATTCATGGCCACCGAAGAAGTATCTTTAAAAGGATCGCCGACGGTATCCCCCACCACGGTTGCATCGTGTAAGGGAGTTCCCTTTTGTTTCATTTCCACTTCTACCAGCTTTTTGGCGTTATCCCAGGCTCCACCGGCATTGGCCATGAAGATGGCCTGGTAAAGACCAAAGAGAGCAATCGAAATGAGATAACCAATAAAGAAGAAAGGTTCCAAGCAGGCAAAGGCCAAGGTGCTAAAAAAGATGGTCAAAAAGATATTGAACATTCCCTTTTGAGCGTATTGAGTGCAAATTTCGACGACTTTTTTACTATCTTCCAGAGAGGCTTTTTGCGCATTTTCTAATTTGATATTGGCTTTAATAAACTCCACGGCCCGATAAGCCCCGGTGACAACGGCTTGGGTGGAAGCCCCGGTGAACCAATAAATCACAGCACCTCCGGTAATCAAACCCAACAAGAAAGGAGCATGAAGAAGAGAGAGGCTCTCAAGGCCTGTCGTGAGTCCATGGGTGAGTAGAACAATAATTGAAAAGATCATGGTGGTGGCTCCCACAACCGCTGTTCCAATCAGAACAGGCTTTGCAGTGGCCTTGAAAGTGTTGCCAGCTCCATCGTTTTCTTCGAGTAAATGTTTGGCACGATCAAAATTCACATCGAAACCAAAATCTTTTTTGATTTCTTGTTTAATGTTCGGAATACTTTCAATCATCGAAAGTTCATAAACGGATTGTGCATTATCTGTCACAGGACCATAAGAATCCACGGCAATGGTCACAGGCCCCATGCCTAAAAATCCAAAAGCGACAAGGCCAAAGGCAAACACCGGAGCGGCATTCATCAAGCTACCCAAGCCCTCGTTACTCACGAGATAAGCGATGCCCATCAAAATCACGATACAAATTCCCATCCAATAAGCACTGAAATTTCCTGCCGTGAGTCCTGAAAGAATATTGAGAGAAGCTCCCCCTTCTTGTGAAGAAACAACCACTTCTCTGACATGGGCAGAATGCATGGAAGTAAATAAACGTACAATTTCAGGAATGATCGCCCCTGCCAAAGTGCCACAGGTAATGATGCTCGAGAGTTTCCACCAAAGAGTTCCATCCCCCAAATCGGAGATTAAAAGTTTTGAAACGACAAAAGTAAGAATGACAGAAACAATCGAGGTGACCCATACGAGCGAAGTAAGAGGATGTTCAAAGTTCATTTTATCGCTATTACCATACTTGGCCTTCGCAACCGCTTCATTTAAATAATAAGAAAGCCCACTGGCGATAATCATGATGATACGCATCGCAAAAATCCAGACCAACAGTTGGACCTGAGTCATCGCCTCGGGAACGGCCAAAAGAATGAAAGTGATCAAGGCCACGCCTGTCACACCATAGGTTTCAAAACCATCTGCCGTAGGGCCTACGGAATCGCCCGCGTTATCTCCTGTGCAGTCTGCAATAACACCTGGGTTACGAGCGTCATCTTCTTTAATCTTAAAGACAATTTTCATGAGATCCGAACCAATGTCAGCGATCTTGGTGAAGATACCTCCTGCAATTCGAAGCACCGAGGCGCCCAAAGATTCACCAATGGCAAAACCAATAAAACAAGGGCCCGCATAGTCGGCTGGAATAAAAAGCAGAATAATAAGCATCATCACGAGTTCGGTGCTGATGAGAAGCATTCCAATGCTCATGCCGGATTTAAGAGGAATGGCATAAATGGGAAAAGGTTTTCCGGCAAGACTGGCAAAAGCAGTTCTCGAATTGGCCAAAGTATTGATACGGATTCCAAACCAGGCCACGCCATAGCTTCCGGCAATACCAATCAAACTGAAAAGTAAAATCATGGCGACTTTGCTCACTTCAAAGTGGCGTAAAAATCCAAAGTAAACCACCATGATTACCCCAATAAAGACTTCCAGGATTAAGAGAAACTTGCCTTGAGTGATGAGATAGGTTTTACAAGTGGCATAGATGAGTTCTGAAATGTCTTTCATCGATTGATGCACCGGAAGTTTTTTGACTTGGGTATAGATGATCAGACCAAAGATAAGACCGAGAGCACAAACCGCCAATCCTCGGACTAAAAGCTCATGACCCGTGAGGCCTAGAAAAGACACCGAGCTTAAGTCGGGTAAAATCAACTCTGCTTCACTGGCGTGTACAGCACCTGAGAGCAGCAAAATTGTGAAAAGAAATAAGGGATAAAAAATTTTCTTCATGATGATCTCCTGTTTCCCCTCACCCTACCCTCTCCCCGGAGGGGAGAGGGGAAGGGAGAGGGGCGAATTTAAAAAGGGCGTTTCTAGTAGCATGGGTTTTTTTTTCTGTCGATTAAAAATTAAAGAATTAAAGAATAAAAAACCTCTTGATCCACATACTCCTTCTGCCGTAATCTAAAATTAATATGGCAAAAAAAGATTATCATTTTACAGTCATCATTGAGCCCTGCGAAGAAGGGGGCTATTACGGAGAATGTCCTTCTTTGACAGGATGTCATGTCCAGGCAGATACCTTTGAAGAAACTGTAAGTGAATTACGCCATGCCATCATGGGGATTGTTGCAGAGCTTCAAAAAAGTGGTGAAACAATTCCTCATGATTCTGTTACCGTTACTTCTCTTCATATTGCTGCTTGAGCCATGTCCACGCATTTTCCAAATGTCACTGCAAAGCAAATGATCCGTGTCTTAGAAAAAATCGGATTTGTTTTTGCGAGGCAGACCGGTTCTAGCCATGCCATTTACAAACGTCTTTCTGATGGTAAAAGAACTGTTGTTCCCTATCATGCGGGTGTTTCCATAAAACGAAGAACTTTAAAATCAATTCTTCATGATGCGGGACTTACCGTTGAAGAGTTGAGAAACCTACTCTGATTGTTCAGATAAAAAGTTTGTAAGAGGTTTTAGAGACAATTTTTGATCTTCAGAAAATACCCATTGAGCAACAGAAATCAATTTTCCTTCGTGCAGAATTAAAACTTTTTCTTCTTTTTCAATATTTTTCAAAACACTTTTTTCTTCATCAGAAAGAAAAATGGTTTTGCCTTGAAGCAGATTATTTTTCATTTGAGGATCTTTGATTTCAAAATGGGAAAAAATTTGGAGAAAATGATTCCAATTTTGTTCTAATATTTTTTCTAATGAAGAAGTTTTTACAGCTTGTTCAACTTCTTCCAGAGAAACCGCTTGATCCAAATGAAAAGGCCCGCTTTGTAATCGGCGAAGTTCGGTAAGATGACCCACACAGCCCAGTTTTTTTGCGATATCAGCGCCCAAGACTCGAATATAAGTTCCAGGACTCACCTCTACTTGAAAACGAAGCGCAGGAGAGTTCCATTCCAAAAGTTTTATGGAGTAGATCTGTATGCTTCTTTCCTTGGCCTCGATCTCCACTCCTTTGCGGGCATAGCGATAAAGGGGCACCCCTTTTATTTTTACAGCAGAATAAGCAGGCGGTTTTTGCTGATGATTCCCCAAAAAAGTTTTAAAAGTTTCTTGAAGTCTTTGTAAATCAAGTTCTGGAACAGGAAGTTTTTGAAGTGTTTCTCCTGTTTCATCCAAAGTGTCTGTCAGCTCTCCCATTTTCAAGGTAGCCTCGTAGCTTTTCTTTTCTTCCTTTATATAAGGGATCAGCTTGGTAGCTTGGCCTAAAAAAATGGGGAGTACTCCTGTTGCAAAAGGATCCAGAGTGCCCAGATAACCCATTTTTTTTTGCTGAAAAAGTTGGCGAAGGAAAGATAAGATTTTCTGGCTGGGAGGGCCTTTGGGTTTATCGAGGATTAAGATGCCAAACATAAATTTTCTCCCCCTTTGCAAGGGGGAGATTAAGAGGGGGTAGAGTTTTGCAAAAGCTAAGCCTCCAACAAGCCTCTACCTCCCCTTGATCCCCTCCTTGCAAAGGAGGGGAGAATTACTTTTTCTTCGATTCCACTTCTTCAAAAAGCAAATCAATCTTGTCTTGCAATTCCAAGGATTCATCATAAAAAAATTCGAAGTTGGGCATAAATTTCAGGGAAATTCTTTGTGAGAGAAGGCGTTTCATCATTCCAGAACTACTTTTAAAACCACTCATCACTTCTTTTGATTTTTCAGGTTTTCCGGGAATATTAAAATAAATTCTTGCGACACGAAGATCAGGAGTCATCTTTACGCCCGTGACAGAAACGCCCAGCAAACGGGGATCTTGAAGATCAAAATACAGCATGGTGGAAACTTCCCGGCGGATTTCTTCTGCAATTTTTTCTTGGCGTGCAGTTTTCAAATTATAATTTTCCGGCGATGGATTCGACGATATAACACTCTACAATATCGCCCACTTTAATATCGTTATAATTTTCCAATCCGAGACCACATTCGTAACCTTGGGTCACTTCTTTGGCGTCATCTTTAAAGCGCTTGAGGGAAGAAAGTTTGCCATTATAAACAATCACATTGTCTCGCAGTAACCTCACTTTGGCGTTTCTCACCATGACGCCATCCACCACAAAAGAGCCGGCGATCGTTCCCACTTTTGAAATATTAAAGACGTTTCGAACTTCTGCCTTACCCTTGTATTTTTCAATTAAAGTGGGTGCGAGTAAACCTTCCATGGCTTTTTTGATTTCTTCAATGGCATGATAGATGACTTCATAAATCCTGATTTGAACATTTTCTGCTTTGGCAGTTTCTTGGGCCTTTGAATCGGGTTTTACATTGAAACCCACCACGATGGCATTTGAGGCAGAGGCGAGCATGATATCAGATTCGTTGATGGCGCCAATCCCCATATGTAACAAATGAACGCGCACTTTTTCGGTGGAAAGTTTATTCAAGGACTCCCGTAAGGCCTCCAAAGAACCTTGCACATCTGTTTTGAGAACCAGACGCAGTTCATGCACTTCCCCTTTTTCGATCTGGCTAAAAAGATCTTCCAATTTCATTTTCGAAAAAGTGGCCTGTTTATGGGCTTTGTCTTTATTTTCGCGATGTTCGGTGACGAGTTTTGCGATGCGATCTTCTGTCACCGCATGAACAATTTCCCCTGCATTCGGAACCCCTGCAAGACCTGTAAGTTCCACGGGAGTAGAGGGAGTGGCTTCAGAAAGTTCTTCTCCTGCTTCATTACGCATGGCTCTCACACGACCAAAATGCATTCCGGCAACAATAGAATCTCCGATATGCAGAGTTCCTTCTTGAACCAAAAGAGTGATCACCGGACCTTTACCCCGATCCAGTCTCGATTCGATCACGACTCCTGAAGCTGCTTTTGCAGGATTGGCTTTGAGTTCCAAGACTTCGGCTTGCAGAAGAATAAGTTCCAAAAGTTCTTCAACCCCCTGCCCTGTTTTGGCGGAGACAGAAGCGAAAATGGTATCTCCTCCCCAATCTTCTGCCAGAAGTTGATGCTCGGAGAGTTGTCTTTTGACTTGTTCCAAATTTGCTCCGGGTTTGTCGATTTTATTGACAGCCACAATCAGGGGAACTCCTGCAGCCTTCGCATGGTGAATGGCCTCGACCGTTTGAGGCATGACCCCATCATCGGCTGCAACCACCAAGATGACGATGTCGGTGACGGAAGCCCCTCGTGCACGCATTGAAGTAAAAGCTTCGTGACCCGGAGTATCAATAAAAGTAATGGTTCCTTTGGGAACTTTTACACGATAAGCGCCTATATGCTGGGTAATACCGCCCGCTTCTCCTTGAGCCACTTGAGTTTTACGAATGGCATCCAGGAGGGAAGTTTTTCCATGATCCACATGCCCCATGACCGTGACGACGGGAGGACGTATTTTTAAATCTTCAGGTTTATCTTCCACACGATTTAAAACATGAGCTTCTTCAAAAACATTTTTTTTGATTTCATAACCAAAATCATGCGCCACAATAGAGGCAGTTTCAAAATCAATGGATTCATTGGCGGTGACCATCGTTCCCAAGCTCATCAATTTTTTAATCACTTCTGTCGATTTAAGACTCATTTCATGGGCAAAGTCTGCCACAGTCATTTTCTCTCCCATTCCAATAATTCGTTTTGAGGCTTTTCTGAGGGTGATTTCTGTTTTTTTCCCATCCCGTTTAATGAGGGATCTTTTCTTTCTTGAATTTCGGGTGGGCTCAAAAACTCTTTCTCTTTCCAATTTTTCCGGGGCGGGAGTGACCACCGAGGCCAAACGTGTGAGTTGGGTTAAAGTGGCTACTTTTCCAATGCCCTCCAAATCCACTTCTAATTCTCCCCGCTTTGATTTTTTGACTCCTTTTTTGATTTTTTTATCTTTATTTTCTTCTTCTTCTATCAGGAGAGGAGTCGGGACAGAAGGTTTCGCCAGCTCGGTAGTAGTAGGGGAAGCTTTACTCGAAGCAGATTCTTTTAAGACATTGGATTTTAAATTAATTTGTCCTACAACTTTTAGCCCAAAACGGGGCTTTTCTTCTTCCACTTTTTTGGCAGGAGCAGCTTCTACAGAAGAAGGTATGGAAGGGGGCGGCAAATCCGTTGCCAGAGTGGATTCAGGAGTCAGAACCTTTTCTGAACTGAGGGCTTCTTTTGGGCTTTCTTTTGCAGTGACTCCTTTTTCTTGAGAAACAACTTCCTCAGGAGTTTCAACCTTGGCCCGACGACGAATAATCGTGGACTTGATTCTTTTTTCAACAATTTCGGTTTTTGCATCCATAATATTTTAATGTTTTCTAATTTATTTAACTTCTTGGGTTTCTATTTTTTCTGCGGGTGGAGTCTCTGTCGGCGTTTCAATTTTCTTTTCTTCTCTCGGTTTTGAAGCCACCTCCACTGCTTTTGCATGAATCTGCCTTAAAAGATCCTGATTTAAACCGGGTAATTGTAAAAGTTCTTCCACAGGAAGAGCTGCAATTTCGCGGGTAGAACGAAAGGCATGACTATAGAGAACGCTCGCCATGCTCTCATCAATTTCCAAATCTTCCACGAGGGCTGTTTTTGCTTTTTTCTGGATTTCTTCCAGTTTTGTTTCACTAAAAATATCGATATTCCAGGTGGTGAGCTGGGCTGCCAGTCTCACATTTTGACCTTTTTTACCAATGGCCAGAGAGAGTTGATCATCAGGGACAATAATTTCCATTGAATGATCCTTGTCATGAATAATCACCTTGCTCACTTCTGCAGGGGCAATGGCATTACAGACAAAACGCGCCGGGTCGGCATCGTAGCAGACAATATCAATTTTTTCTCCCCGTAATTCTTGTACGACACTTTGAACACGGGAACCTTTCATTCCCACACAGGCTCCCACAGGATCCACATCGCTATCTTGTGAGTAAACGGCAATTTTGGCTCTAAAACCGGGTTCGCGCGCCACGTTCTTCACTTCTACAATCCCTTCTGAAATTTCAGGAACCTCCATGGCAAACAAGGCCTTGATCAAATTGGGATGTCTTCTGGAAAGAACCACCTGGGGGCCCTTGGAATCTTTTCTAAGCTCCAAAAGAAGGGCCTGAGTGCGATCATTAGGCTTGTAAGTTTCCGTTTGAATTTGTTCTTTGTAAGGGAGGATGGCTTCTGTTCTTCCGAGATCAATAATGACATTTCCTTTTTCAATCCGGCGGATAATGCCTGTCACCAGTTCTCCCACGCGATCTTTATATTCGTTATAAATAATATCGCGCTCTGCATCTCTTACTTTTTGGATAATGACTTGTTTGGCCGTTTGAGCGGCAATGCGACCAAATTGGTTCGAGTCCAGTTTTTCTCCCAAACTATCTCCCAGAGTGGCCTCGGGATCTAATTTGTGAGCTTCTTTGATAGAGATTTGGGTTTCGGGAGTTTCCACAATTTCCGTGACCTGCCTGAACTGGAAGAGCTCTACTTCTCCCAACTCTTCATTATAATGAGCCTCCAACTCGGCGAGTAAACCATATTTTTTCTTGGCGGCCGAAAGCATGGCGGATTCAATCGTATCCACCAAAACTTCTTTGGGAATCCCCTTGTCTTTGCCCACCTGCTCCAAGACACTATTCATATTAATGAACATGGATTTTACGCCTGCTTTGGCGGTTTTTCTTTTTCGTGGTGGCATGGCTATTTCTTCCTTTTCTTCATTTCTTGAGCCCAATCTATTTCAAGATGAGCGCGTTTTATTTCCGGATAGGGAATGCGGTAAAGAACAGCTTCGCATTCTATCAAAACATGATTTTCCTCTATCCCTTTTAAAAGACCTTTGAAATGACCTCTCGATTCAACAGGAGTTTTGGTTCTCAGACGAATCGTGTGGCCGGCAAAACGTTCGAAGTCTCTTATTTTCTTTAAGGGTCTCTCCAAACCTGGAGAAGAAACTTCTAATTGATATCGCTGAACAATAAAATCTTCCACATCAAGCAGCGGATTGATGAGATAAGAAAAACTCTCGCAGTCGCCAACACTCACTCCTTCTGCTTTATCAATCAAGACCCGCAAAATATTCTGCCCCTTCTCCACGAGCCACTCACACGCGACGAGCTCGCAACCTACAGAGTGGGCGACGGGTTCCAATACCTCTTCAATTTTTTCAAGATTCACAGGTTGCATTCCACAAACACATCAAAAAAAATGGGCCCTATGGCCCAATTGATCTACTCCTTCAAGAGGCCAAGCTTTTAAGTCAAACGGCAATAGAATAGCAAGAAAAAAGAAGCCCACAGAAAAATCATTAGCCCTCCTCTCTTCTTTCAGATAAGAAATAAAAAAAACTGAAAGGAGAATTCAACTTATGCCAATCGCCCTCACCCGTGGAGTAAAAATAGAAGTCGAGAGCCAGTACGTTCCCGAACAATCCAAGCCCAATCAAAATTATTATTTTTTCTCTTACAAAATCACGATTCGAAACGAGGGAGCTGAAAATATTCAGCTCCTGAACAGACACTGGGTGATTACAAATGCCGAGGGAAAAACGGAAGAAGTAAGCGGCCCCGGTGTAGTCGGCGAACAACCCTATCTGGAACCCGGGGAGTTTTTTCAATATACGAGTTTTTGTCCCTTAAATACCCCGTCGGGAACCATGCACGGCACTTATCAAATGATTAATGATGCTGGGCAAGAATTTGATGCAGAGATTCCCCTGTTTCGATTGGTGACCGAGAGTGTGACGTATCATTGAATGAAAGCCGGGCCAAAAAATTATCGACAAATTTTTAATAATGGCATATATTTTTTCATATATTTAAAACTACAACCAAACATAAGGTATGTTATGGAAAAAATAATCCCCATTTCTGATCTTCAATCCAAAGCCAAAAAATTTGTGGAGCAGGTGCATAAAACTCATGAGCCTGTAATTATTACCCAACGGGGGCGAGCCACGGCTATTTTAGTCGATTACGAAATGTATGAAGGGCATCAGGCCACCCAGGATGAAATGACTTATCCCGATTGGGAAAAGCGCCTGGCAAAAGCCAAACAAGAAAAAGGAAAGGGAGTAAGTCTCGAAGAATATAAAAAAGGCAAAAGAAGCCATGGCGCAAAAAAATAAAGTAATCATTCTTCGCCCCCAGGCCCAGCAGGATCTGGATCAAATCCGAAAACTTTCTATTCACATTGCAGATGAAATCATCCAAAAAATGGAACTATTAATGGAATTCCCGGAAATGGGGCCCGCCATGGATCAAGCCTATCAAGGCTTTCGTCAATTGCTCTGTGGAAATTATCGCATCATTTATGAAGTGATTTCGGAAACTCGAATCGAGGTTGCCTATATACGACATTGTTCCCGGCAACTGGGGTTACGACTGATTGCGCAGTAAATCTTGTCTAAGTTCGTTGGTAAACTGTTAAATGATTTTATCTATCGAACAAAAGTATTGACCTCACTCTACACCTCACTATACACTATTTAAAATGGAAACAATAAACGCCCTGAAAGTTCGGCAATCCTTTGGAAAAGTCCTGAAAAATTTGCAGAAAAAAAATGAACCTATTTTAATTGAGAAAGGAAGAACTCCTGTGGCTGTTCTTATTTCCCTCACTGCTTTTAAAGAACGATTTGTGGATTATCGGGAAAAAGAAAAAAGAGAAGCTCTGGTTCAGCTTGCTAAAAAGTCGGCAACTTCACCCAAAAAAGAATCTCTAAAAGTCCTCCGGGAATTACGCTATGGTTTACATTCTTGATGCTTCTGTCGCCATCAAATGGTTTGTTCAGGAAAAAGGCCAGGATCAAGCCCTCGAAATTTTCAAAAATGTTTTAGAAGCTCCGGAAAAATACGCGGTACCCGAATTGTTTTATTTTGAACTGTCCCATGTTTTCAATCGCATTATTCCTTCTCCCAATTCCGATCAACTTTTTCTCTTGGATCAAGTTTTAAAACTGGCAGTTCATCGATTTTCGATGACGCGTGAACTGTATCAAGAAATCCGTCGCTTTCAACACATGGGCTTATCCGGTTACGACGCTGCTTACGTGGCTCTTGCCAAGATCTTGAAAGGCCTCTGGCTTTCTTTCGATAAAAAAGCGCATCACAAAATTGCCCACCTGAAGCTCAGTCGCCTTATTATCTAAGTCTGCAAGATTTTGTCCCACGCAACCTGAAAAGGAGAAAATCATGGCCGGCTCCGAAATATCAAAACCCACGCGAGTGAAAATTTCCCGGAGATCATGACCTTTGGATCGCCGCAACAGCCCTCGAAGAAAGTGCAGTCTTAATCACAAACAATGAAAAACATTTTCGATGGATTGAAGAACTTAAAATAGAAAATTGGTTTAAAGAAAAAACCCATCCTTAAATCCCCACGCAACCTTTTTTACACCTTGCCGACGACTCCTTAAATTGATACCCAACACAAAAACAGGAGAAATTTATGGCTGGAGCAGAAGCCGCAAATCCTAAAAAAGTACAGATCCCGGGAAGCGACTATTTTATTGTGGATGCGGATGGGGATGGAATTTTTTCTCTCCCTGACTCGTTTGAAAAGCTTGAAAAAACAGATTTAAATCATGATTATTATGAAGAGGCCAGCCCTGATACCTGGGATTGTCTCAGCGGAGAGATCAGTCTTGATTGTTTCAATAAAAAACCTCGCCCTGTGCATTTCACCCGTCTCTCACTTCTATTGGAATCTTTGGAAAATATCGGTATTTCCAAACTCTGGACAGCCAGTATGTCTCATCTCGGCGAGATTTTTCGTCTTTGCAATCATGTTCGTAATAGCCCGGTTGAAGATGTGCGTCGCCAGGCAATGGCCAGGTTGTATGCCTTGGCGGATCCACACACTTTTGACTTCTTGCTGAGTACTTTTACAGACAATCGCCAAAGTGAAGATGTGCGAAGCACCGCTGCCTTGGCACTGGGCAAATTGGGGGACCCAGAAGGCCGTGCCCGCCCTCACCTGATAAGTGCCCTCCGGGCAAAGCAGGGTTTTGATCGTGCCAAGATTGTTGAGGCACTTGCTGCAATTCCTTCCCATGATGTTCTTGTGGCACTGGGTAAGGCTTACGAAAATGAAGAAAATGTTTTGATTCGTGAACAGATCGTACAAGCCGCCACAAGGCTTCTTCAAACGGGCGAGGACAAGCTGACCCGAATACAGTCCGCTCATTTGCTGGGAATGGCGCAGAACAAATCTGTTCTTGCCACCTCCCTGCTGACCGAGCAAGATCCGGGGGTTCGTTTCGAAATTGTTTTGGCACTTCAAAAGCACCTCGGCAGGTCTGACAAATCTCTTCTTCCCACTCTTGTCAAAGCATTTCAAAATGAAACCGCTTCTTCTGTACGCGAAGAAATCGTGTGCGCGATTCGAAGTATCGATGGGAACAGCACGATGATTAAAATCCTTCAAACCGATACTCATGAACTCTATAGGCTCTACGCTGCTAATGCACTGGGAAGCATGGGTGACCGCTCGCTGGTTCCTGTTCTCTTTGCTGAATACCAAAATGAAACCAGTAATAGCGTTCGCGCAGAAATAAAGTCCTCTCTTTCTGTCTTGGGTTACGAAATTACTGAAAGTGAAACGAACGGGCATTCCCTTCTTGTAAAAAAATCAGAAACCTCTTCCTCCGCTGAAGATGGGCATGCCCCTTTACCTGTGGAGGAACCTGCAAGTGTTCCTTCTGCCCAGGAAGGCCCCGTTGTACCAGCAATAGCAGCTTCCAGCCAGCCGGAAAAAGTTGCGGGAGCAGATCCAAAGCCCACCTTCACATCTGCAGAACAAATTATAAAATACGAACAACTTGCCCAAGCCGCAGAAAAATCAAATCTTCCCGAGGATGCCATCGCGTACTATGAAAAACTGATCCAACTGGATCCTCAAAATGCGGGATACCTGCTCAAGTTGGCCCGGCTTGATGCGCAATTACAAAAATATGATGAGGCAATTAAAAATTGCGGTGCATCCATCAAGCTCTGTGAAGATTGTGACGATTTGGCAGCCAAACGCTTATTGCCCCAGTTGAAAAAAGAAAGTGCATTTTTCAACAAATATTCACAGTCCATTCCTTACATAGGATTTTTCACAACCGATCCGGGTTTTGATGATGGAATTCTCAAAACTTTTGGGGATTCTTTTTTGAGAGAAATCAAAAAAACAAAACTCAAGGTGATTCTTCCAGACGTTCCTGAAATTACAGCAAATCTGTCAATACCTGCTTCTTGTACAGATGCAGAATGCACCGCTGAAATTGTGGGAGCCATGGGGCTTGAGTCGGGTTTTTACGGAACGATTGATTGGATTGTTGCCACCAAAAAATATAAATTCACCTTGAATTACGTCAGACGAGCAGATGCATCCATTCCTCATCGGGTGACTGTTTATGCCAGCAAAAGTGAAATCAAAAACCCTTTCAAGCTCAGCTATCTTGCCAACCAGATTGCACAAAAAATGTTGAAGGAGTTGAAGGGGTAAGAAAGGAAATTTATGGCCGGCTCCGAAATATCAAAACCCACGCGAGTAAGAATTCCCGGGAGTAATGTGTTTATGGTGGATGCGGATGGAAATGGAGATTTTTCACCTCCCTCCTGTTTCCCTTTAACAGGTCAGATAAATCCCCAGAAAGATTATTATGAAGACGGCCCCCGCCCTGTGTGCCCGGAGGGTCTCTCTGTTGTAGGGGCTCTGGGTAAGATTGGGCTTTCCCAGCTTTGGAAAGTCGATATGTCTCGTGTGAGAAAAGAGATGGAACTTTGCCACACACTTCTCAACAGCCCTACAAGAGATGATCGTGTCCGGGCTGCTACAGAGTCAAGTACCCTGCCTTCTCTTATCAAGGCCCTGCATCAAGATTCTGAAGAAACGGTTCGTGCAGCGGCAGCTCGATCTCTGGTTCAGTTAAAAAATAAAGCGGCCATTTCTGCTTTTGTAAAATCCCTTCAAGAAGATAAAAGCCCACTCGTACGTAGGAGCATTGTTGAAAAATTAGATATAGGATGGAAAGACCCCACTCTTCTCACAGCGCTTAAGAAAATTTTGAAAGAAGACCCGGATCCTGAAATTCGAAAAATGGCTGCTCTCAGTTTGGGACGCTTTAAAGATTTACTTGCTTTCTTTGCTTTAGGAGAGGCTCTTGCCGATAAATCCGCTTTAGTTCGTGAAGCTGCGGGTCAAGCTTTTGAAGAAGTAGGAGATCCTTCTGCTACTCTTTTCCTCGAAGAAGCTCTAGAGAAACATCAAACAGTTCCCCGCTCTGCCTTTGCTGCTTTAGCAAAATTGGCAGGAAAAGCGGCTGTTCCTCCTCTCGATAGATTTCTTCAGGGAGATGGAAGTGAAGAAATGCGTGCAGTCGCTGCCGAAACTTTGGGAACTATTATGGATAAGTCTGCCATTGCTCCCCTTGTGGCGGCCGCTGAGAATGACAAAAGTGAAACAGTGCGCCTCGCTTCACTCGGCGCCTTGAAAAAATTGAGCGAGCAAATAGAAACCTCTGCCATTGTTTCTGTACAAGCTACTCTGGCCTTGGGTGATTTAGAAATAAAAGATGCGGCTCCTGCTCTTGAAAAAATTTTAAAAGAAGGTGTTGTGGATGAAGCTTCTTTTTTGCGAGCCGCAAAAGCTTTGCAGAAATTAGATCATTTGAAAAAAGATGACAATAACCGTACCGAACTTATTCTTGCAGAACGTCTTGGAAAGCCTAAAAATGATGACACTTCCGATCTTCGAAAAACCATTTGTTTAGCCTTGGGTGAAATAGGAACTCTCTTAGCAGTGAGTGTTCTTCTTGAGATCAGTCAACAAGATCAAGATCCGGCAGTCCGTTTGGCAGCAAACTCTGCTTTTAATAAAATAGCGGGGAAATTTAGTGTTTCTGAACTGAAAAAAACAATTCATGATGTTCTCTATCATGGTTTGCCTTGTCCTGGGGGGGGGAGGTGTCGTTATTACGACGCTATTGATGAGTCCTTTGCCCATAACAACCTTTATGGTGCTATTTTGATGCTGGGCAAAAAAACAATGAGCCTCGATGAGAAGGGAGGAGCCTTCTCTATTTTTCTTACAGCTCTGACAGAAAAATCATTTGAAGAAGGTTGGAACATCCAAATCCGTGAAGCCGCTGCCATCAGCTTGGGCGAAATTGGAGATCCCTCTGCCATTGCCCCTCTTCAAAAGGCCCAAAAAGATAAAAGTGAAAAAGTGCGCAAAGCCGCGACGGAAGCCATCGATAAAATAACAGGAAAATTTTCTACCCCTGTGCGCCCTCTTCAAACAGGTTCTATAACAGATAAAAATTCTGCCCTCCCATTCATGGGTTTTTCAACTTCAGACCCTCGTTTTAGTAGTGAAATTCTTTCTCAATTTACAGAGGCTTTTTTTGTAGAAGCCAAGAGAAAAAAACTGAAGGTGGTGATTCCCAATATTCCAGAGATTGCAGACAAATTAAAAATTCCTGCTACTTGCAGTGATATAAAGTGCACGGCTGAAATTTGTGGTGCCATGGGAGCAAGTTCGGGTTTTTATGGAAAGATTGAGTGGATGGAGAGTGATCAAAAATACATGATCCGACTCCATCGCGTACTTCAGGAAAACGCGACAATCTCTCACCGAGCCACTCTCTTTGTGAGCAAAGCAGAACTTAAAAAATCGGGGCCTGAGATTGCCAGAAAACTGGCGCAAATCATGTTTGCTCAGTTGTAGAAAGGACTTTATTGATGGCTGGTTCAGAAATATCAAAACCTACACGCGTGAGAATTCCCGGAAGTAATGTTTTTATGGTGGATGCTAATAAAGATGGACACTTCGCGCCTTCCGACTGTCCAGCGGGTCAGGTCAATCCTCAGGGAGATTATTATGAAGAGGGCCCGCGCCCCCTGTGCCCAAATGATTCCTGGGTAGTGTTTGCTTTTGGTAAGATGAGACTCTCGCCCCTTTGGAGAGTCGACATGTCTCGCGCAAAAAAAATCATGGAGCTTTGTCATAGACTTTTCAATTGCACTCAAGCAGTGGCTCGAAAACAAGCTGCTGCAGACTTGAATGATTTGGAAGATTCGCTTGTGATTCCTCCTCTCATCAAAGCCTTGTTTGAAGATCCCGAAGAGATGGTTCGTGCTCAAGCGGCTGATACTCTGGGTCAGTTCCGAGACAAGTCAGTCATTTCTGCTTTTGCGAAAGCCCTTCAAGAAGATAAAAGCCCATTAGTGCGTGAAAAGATCATTAAAAAATTAACTATAGAATGGAAAGACCCCATTCTTCTGGAGGCTCTGAGACAAACCTTAAAAAGAAATTTGGATTTTGGAAACAGTGTAGACGCTGCTCATAAATTGGGAATGTTTAAAGATGCATCTGCCATACCTGTCCTGGAATATATTTTAGACAATCAAAACAACGATGATTTGCTTCGTGATGTCGCGGGCAGAACTTTGGAAGAGATAGGAGACCCTTCTGCCATTCCTATCCTTGAAAAAGCAATAGAGCGTTATCACGATATCCCTGAATCTGTTTTTTTTGTTTTAGCAAAATTGGCAGGCCCAGCAGCAGTTCCTACTCTCGATAGATTTCTTCAAAGAAATGGAAGGGAGGGATGGGGATTGAGTAAAAGCGAAGAAATGCGTGAGTCTGCCACCAGAAGCTTGGGAACTATTGTTGATAGTTCTGCCGTTCCTCCTCTTATAGAAGTGGCTGAGAATGACAAGAGTGAAGAAGTTCGTCTAACGGCACTGTATGCTTTAGAACAATTGAGCGAAAAGATAGAAGCCCCCGCTATTTTTTTTGCTTTCGCAAGAATATATAAAGCCTCCGAAAGCGATAAAATTCGTACATTTATAAATAATGTTTTGAGAAGAGCAGTTCAATCTGAAGATAAAAGTGAAAAAGTCCGCAAAGCGGCGACTGAAGCTATCCGTAAAATCACAGAAAAATCCTCTGCAGAACCTCCCATGCCTGGTCCATCATGGTCACTTCCCCCTGTGACTCTTCCTCCAAAAAATACCATTAAAAAAAAGAAGTCTGCCCTCCCTTTTATGGGTTTTTCAACTTCAGATCTTCAGATTAATAGTGAAACCCTTTCCCGATTTACAGAAGCCTTTCTTGCAGAAGCAAAGAAAAGAAATTTTAAAGTGGTGATTCCGGATATTCCGGAGATTGCAGACGAACTAAAAATCCATGCTTCTTGCAATGATGTAAAATGCACCGCTGAAATTTGTGGCGCCCTGGGAGCCTCGTCAGGATTTTATGGAAAAATTGAGTGGGTGGAGAATGATCAAAAATACATGATCCGACTCCATCATGTCCTTCAGAAAGATGCCGCCATTGCCCACCAAGCCACTCTTTTTGTGAGCAAAGCAGATCTCAAAAAATCGGGCAGTGAGATTGCCGTAAAACTGGCACAAAAGATGTTTCGTCAGTTGGAGGAATAAAGAACCTTTGAGTGATTTCTGTTCTTTTTTTATTTTATCAGTCGAGGAGTACCACTACCGGCGAGAAACCGATATATTCGTAATTATTAACCGGAGGGGTATAGCCAATAAAGGTATAGAATCCGGGGGTTGGAGCAAGACCCCAAAACCCAGTGCTGCCGTTAGGATCTTTATAGTAACTTTTCCCCTCTTTGAATTGTGCAGACATTTTGATCCATCGTTCTACATTACCCTTTGTTTGTACTCCAAAAGGGAGTTTGTGTGTATATCTGGGTCTTGAATCATCCACATTTCTTGTAGTAACCCATGGATCTACCACACCAGGAGCACCCCATGCATCTACCTTACCCTCTAATTCACTAGAAAAATAATCATAAACATATCTGAGCTCTTGCCTTTCTAATGTACACTTCTCTGTCCTAGACTCTGGCCTACATTCTTCCACCCAATAAGCGGTATCCTGATCGTCTACATATTCATACTCCGCTTCAGTGGGAAGATTGTATTTGAATTTACCACCACTCTCCAAGGTCTTTAGCAAACACCAGGCCGTAGCATGAAAGTAGCTGATTCCCACCACTGGCTGTTTAGCTCCGCTAAAAATTTTATTTCCTTCATCATACTGAGCCGACGGATCATCCACCATCTTCACCAAAATAAAAGATCCAAACACCATCACATCCCCTTTATCGAATTTAATCTCTTCAGGGATATAAGCAGGCCCGCCCAAGGCTTCCTCAGCGGTTTTACCTTTTTTCAGAAACTTGGTTTCTCCCGTCACACTCCAATCATGTTCGAGTAAAATATAACGATCACCCCCGAGGCGGGTAGCTGCAGCTCTCCATTCTGCATTGGTCACTGGGGTTACCTTAAATCCAAAAGCTTCAATTTTTTCACCCTTATGCGGACCATATAAAACCTGCCCTGCCGGAATGGGGTTAAAGCCTGCTGGAAGTGTTTTTGGGGGTGCCATAAATTTTCCTTTCTGAAATTATTTTTACAATAAAATTTTTTTTACTCTTTCAAAAGGCCATTGTAAATCCATGATCGGTGGATCTGCAAAATTGTTGCTAAAATCATGAATCCGTCATGAATCTGTCAGAGTTTTTTCTTTTGTTCACCTGAGTGAAAAAACGCACAACCTTTTTTACGCCTTGCCGACGACTTCTTAAATTGATACCCAACACAAAAAGGAGCAAATCATGGCCGGAGCAGAAGCAGCAAATCCCAAAAAAGTACAGATCCCGGGAAGTGACTATTTTATTGTGGATGCGGATGGGGATGGAATTTTTAATCCTCCACCCGATAATGAAGCTGTGGATACAGACCATGATTATTATGCAGAAGCGACTCCTCCTTTCTGGGGTTTTGAGAGAGACCCTCACCCTGTATACTCTCACACCTCCCTCCTCAGGAAATCTTTAGCCAATATTGGAATTCCCGGTCTTTGGAAAGCGAGCACCTCTCATCTCAACGCCATCTTTCACCTTTGTGCCCTACTTTATGGTTCAGATAAAAGTCTGTATCCTGGAGCCATTGCCCAACTTTCTGCATACGCAAATACAGACCCCAATATTTATAGAATCTTCCTCCATATTTTTTCGGATCCGCGTCAAAGTGATGATCTCCATAATAAAGCAGCATTAGCCTTGGGTAAATTGGGAAATCCAGAGGCTCGTCCTTACCTGACAAAAGCACTCGAAGCGAAGAAAGGTTATGATCGTGCGGTGATTGCTGAAGCTCTTGCTGCGATCTCCAATCGTCAGATTGAAAATGAGCGTCGGCCGGTCCGAGAGGCCATCGCCCGGATGGACCCATCCACCATGCTCAAAACCTTTGAAGACTATCAGCAAAGTGAATATGTGCACAGTCAAGCGGCATTAACCCTGAGTAAATTCAAGTATCCAGAGTTGCCAGCTGCGTTGATAAAAGTACTCAAAGCCAAGAAGGAGGGTTATGATCGTGTTCTACTTGTGGAAGTGCTGGGGACGATGGCCGATTTTTCGACTTTCAGAGAACTCGGCGATGTGTACAAAAGTGAAACCAATCCCTTGGTGCGTGAAAAAATAGTACTTGTTGCTACAGGAATTCTTCAAACAGGTGAGACTGAAGAGGCTAGAAGGGCTGCCACTTATTTTTTTAGAACGGCAGAAGATAAATCTCTTATTCCCCTTCTGACCCAGGCACTATTTGCTGAGAAAGATGAGGATGTTTGTTACGATATAGTTTCGGCGCTCAGTGGCATGCTGGATGAGTCTGATAAAAATATTCTTCCTGTCCTTTCCAAAGCATTCATCCATGAAAAAGCTGTAAATGTTCGTGAAGAAATAGCGCGCGCAACCCACAAAATAGACGGCGACTACAGCACGATTGTTCAAATCCTTCGAACCGGAAAAAATGAAGTTTCCCGGATCCACGCGGCTGAAGCACTGGGTGCCATGAATGATAGATCTCTTGCCCCTGTTCTTCTCGCTGCCTACCAAGAGGAGAGAAGTAAGGCTGTTTGTAAGCAAATTGAACAAGCTCTTTCCTACTTAAGTTTCAAGATTGTGGAGAGTAAAGCGTCTGAAGAAGAAAAGGGGGAACCTCTTGTGCTGGTAGATCAATCGACAACCCCTCCCCCCGCCAAGCAAGTTCCTGCGCCAGTTGCAGCACCTGCTCCTGAAAAAGTTGCAGTGGCAATCAAAGAACCCACACTTACCCTTCCAGAACAAATCGCAAAATATGAAGCCCTGGCTCAAGCCGCAGAAAAATCAAAGCAACCCGAGGAGGCCATCCTTTACTATGAACAACTGACAAAACTCGATCCTCAAAATGCAAATTATTTGTTCAAGTTGGCCCAGCTTTACGCCCAGTCAGGAAAATATGATCAGGCCGTTGCAAGTTGTGAAAAATCGATTGAACTCTGCGAAGATTGTGATGGGCTGGCGGCCAAACGTTTATTGCCCAAATTGGAAAAAGAGAAAAAATTTTTCGACAAATATTCAAAGCCTATCCCTTTCATAGGATTTTCTACAACTGATCCGGATTTTGACGATGGAATTCTCTCCACCTTTGTAGATTCTTTTTTAAGAGAAATTAAAAAGACAAAACTGGAGATTCCTCTTCCCAACATTTCTGAAATTACAGCAAACCTTAGAATACCCGCTTCTTGTACGGAAGCAGAATGCACGGCAGAAATTGTGGGAGCCATGGGGCTTGCGGCGGGTTTTTATGGAACCATTGATTGGATTCCTGCCACAAAAAAATACAGATTCACCCTCAATTACGTGACTCAAACAAACGCAGCCATCGCCCATCGAGTGACCGTTAATGCCAGTAAAAATGAGATTAAAAATGCTTTTCAACTTAACCATATTGCGAACCAACTCGCACAAAAAATGTTGAAGGAATTGAAGGGGTAAGAAAGGAAATTTATGACCGGCTCCGAAATATCAAAACCCACGCGAGTGAAAATTCCCTGGAGATCATGATCTTTGGATCGCCGCAACAGCTCTTGAAGAAAACGCTGTTTTAATCACAAACAATGAAAAACATTTTCGATGGATTGAAGAGCTTAAAATAGAAAATTGGTTTGATTGACGACTGGTCAGTAAGACGGAACTTCTACTTTGCCTTTTTCTTCGTAAGATTCTTGGTTACTCCATTCCACTTCGGGGGACAAATCTTCCCGAATGTGGATACGCTTGATGGCCGAGTTTTGCCCATTGCCCATCACGGTCATGCCGGAAGGAAGAACTCTGGCAGTTGCATTGACGAAATTCAATTTGCGAGCCCCTCCTTTTCCCGCTTTGCAACTGTCATAAATCCAAAAACCATTGGGATCCAAAAACCAGGCCAAATTTTTAAATTCGGGTTTGTTATAGAAATCTTCTACCGATAAAAATTTATGTTCATTACGTCTCTCCGCCGGAGTGAAATAATATCCTTCTCCCAGTTCCAGCAAGGTTTCATCGGAATGGCCCATGACCAGAGTGGTATATATGGGGTATTTTTTATTTTCAGAGATGATCCAAAATAAATCATAAAAAGTGTCAAATTCAGTTTCCCGATAAGTGACCCAAAACCGCCCATCTTGCAGATAGGATTCAAAAGAGCCTGGCGCCTCTTCGGGTAAATCAAAAGTGGAAAGTATCATTCTGCCATTTTCTTCATAATCGGAGGCCGCGCCGATCACCAAAACAAGAGGTCGTTTATCCAAAGGATCATGGGAAAGAAGTTTTCCGCCTCTTGCCAAGGCCTCGAGGGATTCAAAAGTTTTAAAGCGTTCGGGATGTAAGGTGAGGGCATTGAAGGAGAGAATAAAAGCATTGTAACTCTCTCTCATTTGAGGAGGCAGTTTTACTCCCCGATGATCCGCAAGAGCCACGATGGCAGGCCACATCATGCGTCTGAATGCAAAAGAGGTGATGGGCTGGCGATTGTCATACAAAAGAAGTCCCGAGATATTTTTCGACAAGCCTGGGCCGATTTTTTCAGGATGTTTCCTGATCAGCTCCATCAACTGGGCAGGAGTAAGCAATTTTGACAAATCTTCCACTTGTTGCCATGAATGGAATTTGCCCAGTAAATCAAAAATTCTATCTTCTGTAAGAGCTTGTTGAATAACAGGCAAAAAGATTTGCTTGAATGGAGGGCTTAGATTTTCTATCTCGGGAAAAGCCTCCCAAAAAAAAAGGTGATCTATAACAGATTCCAACAACTGGGGTCTTTTTCGCAACACTTCTGCCATTCTTTGAGGAGATACTTGCTGAGAGACATAATGATCGAGCATTGCGATACAGTTTCCCAGCCAACGAACGATATAATCATCATCGTCTTCTAAAATTCTTGCCAGAGGCTTTGTTTCTTCAGGATCTGAATACGCTTGCCTATAAAGATCAAAATCATATTTTTTTAAAATAGTTTTGAGGGTTTCAAAACGCGAATAAGAAATCTCATTTCTCACCGAAGCAATTTCAGAAAAATAAATTTTTCCATCCTGATTAAGATCAAAAAAACTTAAAGTTTCTGGAAGAGTCAGCTCTTTGTCTACAAACACCTTTTGAGTATCAAACCCTTCTCTTTGCATCGCTTGTTGAAGAGCAGCAAAATCTTCAGGGGTATTGGGATTCTGTTGTTGGTGAATCTTAAAGGACATATCTATAGTATTCGTCTCGAATCAATTTTAGTTGCTTGCTGATACAAATAAGATTTCATTGCCCACTAAAACACCTCTCTGCTACAGAGGCCTATGCTTTTTATCTCTCGAATCAAAATATTTTGGTTCTTTTTTTTTATTTCATCTTTGATTCCTTCTTTGCTTTTCGCCAAAGAAAAATATCCCCCCACTCTTTACTACAACGGGAATATTTTCACCGCCCGTTCGGACAAGCCGGATGCCAATTGGTTTGTGGTGCAAAAAGGGCGTTTTGTGGCGCTGGGAAGTGGAGATAAAATTCCTGAAGAATGGAAAGAACTTGAAAATAAAATTGATCTCAAGGGAGCTTTTGTTTCTCCCGGTTTTATCGATGCGCATGTTCATTTTGTCGATGGAGGTTTGGGTCTTCTTCAAAGCAACCTGGGAAATCTCGACTCTACTTCAGAAGTCATCACCGCTTTGGAAAAAGAAAAACAACAAGTTTTGGGGGATTGGGTGATTGCACGAAATTTGAGTCCCGATATTTTTGACAATCGACTTCCCACTCACGAAGATTTCAGGGGACTGCCCCCGGATTTTAAAACAACTCCTCTCTTTATTCTTTTTAACGATGGACATCATGCTTATGTGAACGAAGCGGGACTCACCAAACTCAAGATCGATGAAAAAACCCCGGATCCTGAGCGCGGTAAAATGATTCGCGATGCACAAAATCGTCCTACCGGAGTACTGGTGGACGAGGCCACCTGGGAGGCCCTCAAAAAAATTTATGAAGACATTCCCACCGAAACCTTGTCACAAGCCATTTTAACCGCCCAGCAAAAAGCCCTGTCTTATGGAATTACCACTTTGGGAGACAATACTTTTTTTCCCGATCACATGGCGCTTTATCTCAAACTTCAGAAAAAAAATGTTTTTTTCATGCGGGTGATGAGTCGGTCGTTTGGCAAAGTGTATATGACAAAGCTCATGATGCAAGGCTTGGGAGGAAGTTATACGGGGCGTAAAAGTGTCTCCCTTCAATATTTTGGTGAAAAATTTTTTCTGGATGGATCTCTTTCGATGTCTGCCCAGGATCGCTCTCCTGAAAAAGAACCCCCCGGTGGAATTCCTTTTTATACAGAAGCCGAACTCAAAAAGATTTTTCTTTTTGAAGGACGCACAGGCCTTGCGTTTCACACTCAAAGCGAAGAATCTTTAAAACGTTTGATCGATGCCAAGCATTCCATTTTAAATCGCCGAAAATCCAAAATGCCGGATGTCATCGATCATTGCGGAAGTTGCAGCGCAGAATGGATTTCAAAAATTGAGGAAAATAAATTCAAAGTCACCTTGCTTCCTTTGCAGCTCTACGATCTCAAGGGGTTAACCCAAAGTTATGGGGAGGTCCAAGTTTCAAAATTACTTGATTTCCGCGGGCTTTTTGAATCCAAGATTGATCCCGCTTTTACTTCAGACTGGCCTTATGGATTAGGCACTCCACCCCGTGGACAGGAAATAGATCTTACGCAACTCAGTTTATCTCCGTTGGCAGGAGTGGCTTCTGTTGTTTCCGGACGTTTTCCGGATGGAGAAATGATTCCTTATGCTTCCACGCGAACCCTCTCTCTGGATCAAGCCTTGCTGGGAATTACACGTTATGGGGCTGCCGCAGTGGGTCGATCAAAAGATTTGGGGAAAATTTCCATGGGTTACCTGGCAGATTTTCTCATCTTTTCAGAATCCCCTTTTCAGGTGGATCCTGTTCATTTGTATCAAATGACTCCAGAGGCCACTTATGTGGCTGGGAAAAAAGTTTATGAATCCTCCTCTTCCACCCCCTCCCCTGGAGGGAGGGGGCAAGGGGGCGGGGGAACATTGGAAAAAACTTCCCCGGAAGAACTCGCAAAAAAATTTACTTCTCCTCCCCGAGGTTGGGCTCCTGCTCCGGTGATCGGTTATGACCCCACTTACGGAATTCTTTTGGGAGGTGCGGTTTTTACTTATCCTTATAAAGAAAAAGGTTGGTTTGGAGATGTACAAATTATTGCAGCCCCCCAACAAGGAACCGTGAGATCTTATGTGGATCTGGATTATCTGAAACTAAAACCCTGGTTCACTCCCCAACTGAGACTGTATTTCAATTCCATTCAAGATCAATATTTTGGAGTGGGTAATGACACTCCTTCTCAATCTTATTTTTTAGATGAACCCCAGCAAGTAGAAGTGAAAGCAGGGGCCTTGTTTCATTTAAAACACAAGCTGCACTTGGGAGCTTATGGCATTTATGATTATCTGACAGATGGAAAAGCAGGTGCCATCGAACAAATTGCAGGTCCCTTCGAAGGATTTATTGATGGCAACGCCGCCGCTCTTGATTTTGAATTCATTCATGACACGCGAGACAATCCTTTTTCAACCCGCTATGGTTCTAAAAAAACACTCTGGTTTAAACCCTGGTTTATTCAGGGAAGCACAGGGACTCCGCGTTATCAGTTGGGTGCAGAATACGATCAATTCATTGCTCTTTATGCTCCCGATCTTATTTTAGCGATGCGTTTTGAGGGAGCCGCTTCAGTCGGTCATCCTTCCTATCTCAACAACTACACCTTGGGAGGAAGAAAAAGGCTTCGTGGATATCGGGACAACCGTTTTAGGGGAGACTATTACGCTCTAGGCACTGCAGAAATTCGCTTTCCGCTCTGGTACATTTTTTCAGGAGTTGCCTTTGCAGAGGTTGGAAAAGTTTGGGTGGATGGACTCAATAACTCTATTCGAAATATTGGCTATACCGGTGGAGTGGGACTGCGTTTTGGAATTCCCCCCGACTTTCGCATCAAACTCAGACTCGATGCAGGCTTTGCTCCGGATCAGCATGGAATCTTTTTTGGATATGGGGAGGCGTTTTAGATCCCGAACGAAATGTTCCCCACCAATCTGCGATTCTGTCCTTCACGAGTGGTTTGGCCTACTTCTTCTCCATAAGTTGCGAAATCAAGTCGTACATATTTGAAATCCATTGTCAGACCCCCTGTGATATACCCTTGATTCCCCCCCACTCTAAACGAAGGTCTGAAAAACTTTTTCATGAGAGGACCCAGCATTTCAGCCCCTACATTGTATTTTAAAATAAATTCTTGGGATTGGTTAAGCTGTCTAAAATCATTTTCGATACTGAGCTCCCAACTTCCAATCATGGGATGAAAGCCCAAACCTGCACTGACAGATTGTGGAGTATTGGGAGCTGCCCCTGTAAAACGGGTGTTTCCAACATCCTGCCAAGTAGCGCCCACCGTTGTGCGCAAGGCTTTTAGCCAACTTGAGTTTCCTGTGGGAATTTTACCTTTCACTCCAAGATCAAAACCGACTCCAATGCCACTATTACGGGGCAAAGTGTTGGAAAAACTGGAAGTTGAAACGACATCTGCGGTTGTCACTGTATTATTGACCGAGAGGCGATAGAGAATTTTAAGATTTGCACCCAGTTCCAAATAATCATTAAAAAATCCGTACGCCCCACTGAGCACTCCTCCGGCATCTGAGCGTGAATTCACCTGAATATTGGAAGAACTGCTGTCACGAAGAGAAAGGGTTGTACGACTATCTACAAGCAAAGATACCGCAAACCATTTATGCATCATCGTGAGAGCCATGAATTGGGCGTCAAGGCTTTCATACTCACCAGCGTGTTGATTGACAAAATTATTAAAGGTATCCCCTTTGCCCGCGGCTGTTGTTTGCGCATCAATACTGTCTCCCAAATTAAACAGATCACTGATTAATCCAATAGAGCCCGGGGAAAAATCAATCAAAGGGCTCACCAATCGAAAATGAAATTCTTTTTTGTAGTCGTTTACTGCAGCAGGGTTATAAAAAATGGCATTTTCGTCGATTCCTTCCATCGCAATAAAAGCATTTCCCATTCCCAAGGGACGAGCCCCTTTATAAAGGCTTGGGTATTCATTGGGGATATTAGTCTGGGCGAAAACCAGAGAATTAAGACAGGTAAAGAATGAAACGTGAAGAATGAAAAGCAGGAAATAAAAAACAGGTTTTTTGATTGTCATTTTTCCTCCTCTGTCTCAATGAAGTTCCAAAACAACCGGACAATGATCCGACCCTATCACCTCGGGCAAGTGATAAGATTTTTTTACCTGATTTTTTAAATCAGGTGTTACAAAAAAATAATCAATTCTCCATCCCACATTATTTTTTCGCGCCCCTGCCCGATAAGACCACCAGGTATAATGCCCAGGCCCGGGTTCAAAATGTCGAAATACATCCACAAAACCCTGGGAAATATATTTATCGAGCCAGTCGCGCTCCACACGTGTAAAACCGGTGTTGCCTTCATTTTCTTTGGGCCGGGCAAGATCAATTTCCTGGTGGGCAACATTATAATCTCCGCACATAATGACGGGCTTGCCTTTCTTTTTAAATTCCAGGGCAAGCTCCATGACGGCATCGCTGTAACGTAGTTTATAAGGAATTCTTCCCAAATCGGGTTGACCATTCGGGTAATAGCTGTTGATCAGAAAAAAATTTTTGAACTCTGCCACCAGCGTTCGGCCTTCGTTGTCAAATTCTTCGATTTGAATTCCTTCTTGAACAGAGAGGGGTTCTTCACGAAGAAACAAGGCGACTCCGCTGTAGCCCTTTTTCTTTGCAGAGGACCAATAGGACTTATAAGACATAGGGGACAGGAGTGATTTTTCGAGTTGATCGGGATGGGCCTTGGTTTCTTGCAAGCAAAGAATGTCGGGGCTTTCTTTTGAAAGCCAATCTAAAAATCCATAACGTGTACAGGCACGAATGCCATTCACATTCCAACTGATGAGTTTCATGATTTCTCCGTCATTAATTCCATAATTTTATCCCGATTTTTTTTGGCATCTTCATAACCCAAATCAATCAACTCTTTGAGATAGTCTTTTGCAAAAGTGAGATAACTGAGCAGTTCGATACCTCCTTCTGTATCCACATCCAACACGCGGGTTAAAAGTTTTTCCATCGCAGAAAAGCTGAAACTACCCTTGTTTTTTCTTTTGAACCATCTTCCAAAAATCTGGCTGACAAATTCTGAGGGAGTAATTTCAACGACACGGATTCTTTGAAGCCCACGACTGGCAACATCCCCTGTAATTCCCTCTTTTTGGATCATCGTATTGATTTGATCCAGATAATCTTTTCCATAAACTTTTTCGCTCCATTCAATGAGATGATTGATTCGGGTGAGTTGTTCCATATCGTATTGCAGACGATCCATGAAAAGACCGTTCATGATTCTTCCCAAAAGTTCTGCGAGCGAGGGAGGAGCCAAGACTTCTTTTTCTTCATAGGCTTTTTTTTCTTCCGGAGTCACACGATGGCGAAGACCGATGACCAAAGCCCGATTCGCACCCAATTGAATGGCGGGAGACAAAGGCGTGAAAAGTCTTAAACTCCCATCGGTATAAAAAGCTTTCCCCACCTTCACCGGGGGGAAAAAAATGGGAATCGCTGCCGAAGCCATAATATGTTCGGGCTCAAAATTCACTTCGTGAGAACGATAATCTCCCGTGTAGGAGACTTCTCTTTTCTTTGAAATAAAAAGTTCACTATACCCGGTGCGGGTGTTGGTGACTGTGATCGACATGGCTGCGATGGGTCCCTGATGAATATTTTTATGGATCTGATCCCAGGACACATTCTTTGCAAGAAAATGATGAAGGGGTTTTGTGTTGACCAAAGAAGTAAAATGAGGCCCCGCTTTTTGGCCCAACTTGAAAGGGTCCCAGGTGGTCAGATTTCTTAAAATTCCCCCGAGAGAAGTGCTAACAAAATGAAAAGCCGCAGACAGGTTTCGCTCATAAATATTTTCCTGTTTCAGACTGAGCCAAAGCTCTTTGATGCGATTGCCTTGCAGTAAAGGATCCTGGGCCATGGAGACAAAAGCAGCAATGTTGATAGCGCCCGCAGAGCTCCCACAACAAATATCAAAATTTTTGGAAGCAAACTCTTTGGGAAGGCCCGTGCGAATATAATGAATGATCCCCGCTTCGTAAGCTCCGCGCGCTCCCCCTCCCGAAAGAACGAGTGCAAGTTTCCCCATGAGCAAGACTTAACAATCTTATATATTTTTAAAAAGGAATTAATTTCATGAACAGAATTTATTTGAAAAAATACATAAACCCACTAGCCATTCTTGATAAAAAGCAGTGATAATAGACATTACATGACTTCTTCAAAATCCTCTTCACCTAAAAAGTTGGCTTTGGTCTTATCCGGGGGTGGAGCCCGTGGGGCTTATGAGGCTGGAGTTCTCCATTATATTCGCACGATGCTTCCCACCAAAACCCGCACTCGTCAGTTTGACATTCATTGTGGAGCCTCAGTGGGAGCCATTAATACCTGCTTTATGGCAGCCACTGCCCATGACCCGCATTATCAGGGAGTCGCTGCCCGGGCTTTATGGGAAAACCTTCGTGAAGAAAATATTTACCGTCGAAATTTAAAAGCTCTGTTTGAATTCTTAACTAAAAGTAGCACAGGGATGATGTCTAAAATATTTCGTGGTTTTGGAAAAGAAACTCCCCATTTTCCAGGTTTTTTGGATACAGCCCCCTTTCTTCCTTTTATTGAAAAGGTGATTCCCTGGAAAATGATCAGCAAAAACATTCAGGCGAGTTACACCCAAGCTCTTTCTATTGTGGCCACGAATATTTTTACAGGTCGTATGGAACTATTCATCGAAAAAAATTCTCATACTCCCTATACGGGAGATGCTGTTGCTCATTTTCTTCCTGTTCAACCCAAACATGCGATGGCTTCGGCAGCGATTCCGATTGTATTTCCCAGTGTACTCATTGACGGCATTGCTTATACCGATGGAGGCCTGCGTTTAAACACTCCCCTCTCCCCCGCCATTCATTTGGGAGCCGATTCTATTTTTGTGATTGGCTTGAATCATCGGGCAAAAGTGGGGGAAAAAATTCCTTTTCATGGCACACGTGGCAAAGCTCCTTCTTTGGGTCAGGTATTGGGTCGTGTACTCAATGCGCTTTTTCTGGATAAAATCCAATACGATATGGAACAGCTGGAACGTATCAATCGTATTGTGGGTTGGGCCGAAGACTTGTACGGAAAAAACTTTCTCAAAGACTTGAATGAAATGATTGCCAAGAAACATGTTCGGGGAGACGTGGCAGAACGGGGTTTGAAACAACTGAATGTCTTACGTATTCGTCCTTCCCAGGATATTGGAGAGCTTTTTAGCCACGCCTTTCGAAAAGGAAAAGACAAGCACTTCACCACTTTTGAAAAATTTCTCATCCGCTTTCTGGATATCGACCCCAGCGGTGGAATTGATTTTCTTTCTTACATCGTCTTCATGCCCGAATATCTTGGCAGCTTGCTCGACTTGGGTTTCGAAGATGCCAAAGCCCAGCACAATGCCCTCAAAGAATTTTTAGATCAGTAAAATTAAAATACTTATCCACACTCTGCCCAAAATATCATCTTCCTTATCGTTACTACATCTGCCAAGATTACACTTGATTAAGTTGTTAATTTTTGTTAACGAAAACAGATACTTGATTTTAAATTTTTTAAGCAACTATTTTGAGAGCCTCTCGATAATACTAATATGTCTTATTTTTCAGATAAAATTTCTCAAGCTGTTCACACTGTGAATAACTGGATTTCTTTCCCACCTCAAAAAGACCCTGTGATGGAACAACGTGCGCAAGAAATTGCAGATCGTATTACCTCTGCAGCAGGACTTGATCCTTCATCGGTTCGTGTGGAAGTCGATACTGCTTTTAAAGTGACAGCGGATTCTCATTTTACGGATGACGGTGTTTGCCATATCCAACTTCATTCAGGAATATGGAATCCAAAATGGGGATGGGTGAATCCGGAAAGTGAAGATGAGCTCGCCGCTTTAATTGCTCATCCGATAGCACACTGTGCCTTGAAAACGACTGATGAGCTTGAACATTCTGTTCCCACTTATACAATTCTTGAAAAAGGAGTGAGAAAATTTTTGAGGTCCATGGGGAACCTTACTTGGACAGCAGAAGATAATCCTGCAGAAGAAAGAGAAAGAACGGCTCAAATGAAGATAGAACAAGCTGCTGACTATGCGACCATGCTTTATCTACAAGATAGTGGTTATACTCCCGAAATCCTTCTCAGAATGTGGGATAGAGCAGATGAACGGCCCAATTATGCTTTGGAATTTATTGTAAACAGCCATCGCAGACTTGATTTAGAAGATTCCCTTGCAAAGCTTTACCAAAATGAAAACGAAAAAAAAGATTCTTCTGCCCAGAGTTTTCCTTAATTCGTACTTTTTAATAAAACCACACACTCCCCTTTTAACCCTGGGCGAGGAATCTGAAGAATCACTTCAGAAAGCAATCCTCTTATAAATTCTTCATAAATTTTAGTCAGTTCTCGCCCAATCGCTATTTGTGCATCAGGGAAAACCTCTTGCAGATCATGAAGTAATCCATACATTCGATTGCCTGCTTCATAAAAAATAAGTGTCGCCTCCAAAGTTTTCAGATTCTCAAAAACTTTTTTACGCTTTGATTTTTTGATGGGTAAAAATCCCTGAAAATAAAACCGGTCTGTCGTCAAACCCGAAGCACATAAGGCCGTAATTCCGGCGGAGGCCCCCGGAATGGGAACCACCAAAATATTTTCTTGAATACAGGCTGAAACGAGTAAAGTGCCGGGATCTGAAATCCCCGGAGTGCCTGCATCAGAAATCAGGGCAATGTTTCTTCCTAATTTTAATTTTTCAATCATTTGAGGGATGCGTCCTTGCTGATTATGGGCATAAAAACTGAGAAGAGGTTTTTGAATTTGAAAATGAGTGAGAAGTTTTAAGCTGTGGCGCGTGTCTTCACAGGCAATTTCATCGACTTCTTTTAAAATGCGCAGAGCTCTTAGGGTGATGTCTTCCAGGTTTCCAATGGGAGTGGCGATGATATATAGGGTTCCTTTTTTCATAACGCCCCCTTCCCCCTCTTATCTTAAGAGGGGGTGGCGGAAAGAGACTTGATATACCCACAATCTTTATTGGGGCAGCGATGGCTCTCCCCGTCTTTTTTAGAATACTTTACGAGTAAATATTTCGATCCACATTGCGGGCAAGCTTCATTTACCGGTTTATCCCAAAGTGCAAAAGTACATTTGGGATAAGCCGTGCATCCATAAAATATTTTGCCCCGTTTTGACCGACGTTCAGATAAAGCAGAACCACAAGTGGGACAATTCACTCCGATGGAAATCGCTTTGGTACTTTTACAAGCAGGATAACTCGAGCAAGCGAGAAAAACTCCAAAACGACCGCGCTTCATCAGCATCAGGGAACCACACTTGTCACACTTCTCATCCACTTTTTGCTCTTTCACGATTTCATATTTTCCCTCGTCATTTCGGGTAATTTCTTTCGTGCTTTTGCAGTCGGGATAGGCACTGCAAGCCAAGAATTCTCCATGCCTTCCCCACTTGACCACCATGGGGGCAGAACACTTTTCGCAAGTAAATTCTGTTTTGATTTCCTGGCGCTTGATATCCTTCATTTTTATTTTGGCTTGCTTCAAGGTTTTTTGGAAAGGAACATAAAAATCAGAAATCGTTTCCACCCATTCGCGTTTTCCTTCTTCCACTTCATCGAGTTCTTCTTCCATTTTGGCGGTGAACTGCACATTAAGAATCTCCGGAAAACTTTCGACTAATAAATCATTCACCATGCGCCCCAAAGAAGTGGGGGAAAATTTTCCGGCGTCTTTCACGGCATATTTTTTATCCTGGATCGTCGAAAGAATGGTCGCGTAAGTCGAAGGGCGCCCCACCCCCTTTTCTTCAAGCTCTTTCACCAAAGAAGCTTCTGTGTAACGGGGAGGTGCCTGGGTAAAATGTTGTGCCGGAATGAGTTCTAGCAATTTTAATTTTTCACCTTCTTGCAGCAGAGGCATGACTCCTTCCTGATCTTCTTCTTCAGTCACATGAGACTCGTCTCTTCCTTCACTATAGACAGCGGTAAAGCCCGCAAACTTAATCACAGAGCCTGTCGCCCTTAAATCATAAATCCCGGCTTTAATATTAAAAGTGGTTTGATCATAAACCGCAGGCTGCATCTGACAAGCCACAAAACGTTTCCAGATAAGTTCGTAAAGCTTCATTTCATCGGTTGAAAGATAGGCGGCAACTTCTTCAGGTGGATAATCCATGGAGGTGGGACGAATGGATTCATGGGCGTCTTGCGCCGCTTTCTTGGTTTTATAAACGACAGGATGTTCCGGAAGATAAGAAGCTCCATAACGTTTGTGGATATATTCCCGCACCTGAGAAAGTGCGTCGGGAGAAAGACGTGTGGAGTCTGTTCGCATGTAAGTGATGAGCCCCACTGTTTCTCCATCTTTGAGTTCAACTCCCTCATAAAGTTTCTGGGCAAACATCATCGTTCTTTTTGCCGTAAACCCCAATTTGCGAGCGGCCTCTTGTTGAAGAGTGCTCGTGATAAAAGGAGCTGCGGCCTGACGACGCCGTTCTTTCCGAAGAATTTCTTTGAGAAGAAAAGTGGATTTTTCAAGATCGTTTTTAAACTTTTCAGCTTCTTCACCTGTTCCAATTTCAATTTTTTGTCCCTCTTTCGCGATGAGTTTTGCAAGAAAGGCAGGAGGGACAGAACCTTCCATGCGTGTTTCCAAACTCCAATATTCTTTCGATTTAAAATTTTCAATTTCTGTTTCACGCTCACAAAGAATGCGCACAGCGACGGATTGCACCCGACCTGCAGAAAGCCCCCGTTGCACTTTATCCCAAAGCAGGGGACTAATTTGATACCCCACGAGTCGATCCAAAACTCGCCGGGCTTGTTGAGCATCAAAAAGATGGCCATTTAATTTGAGGGGATGAGCAATCGCTTCTTGCACTGAACGTTTTGTGATTTCATTGAAAAGAACCCGATGAATACGATCTGCAGGCACATGACTTTCTACCACTTCTTCTGTTTCTGCTTCTTTTTCTTCTTTATTCTTTTTTGCAGAAGTTTTTTTCCTGGGTTTTTTTTTACTTTTTGAAGAACCTTGCAGTTCTTCTGCAATGTGCCAGGCAATGGCTTCCCCTTCGCGATCAGGGTCTGTAGCCAGATAAATTTCATCTGCTTTTGCTGCAGATTTTTTTATTTCATCAATCACCTTCTTTTTGCCTTTAATCACTTCATAAGTGGGGTTGAACTCATGTTCAACATCTACTCCCAAGGTTTTAATGGGTAGATCTTTAATGTGACCAATCGAGGCCTTTACCAAAAAGTTTTTTCCCAAATACTTTCCGATCGTTTTTGCCTTCGCAGGAGATTCAACAATGACAAGATTTTTAGCCATATAATAAATTCACTTCCTATACCCCCTCTTAAATTAAGAGGGGGAAGGGGGAGTTATGTCTTCACAAAAAACTTTCCCGGCAATTCTTCAATTAAACCTTTTAATGCAAGTGATATTAAATTTCCCGCCACCAAAGAGGGGGCGAGATTACTGATTTCGGATAGTTTGTCAATGTGAAGCGGATCTTGAGAGAGATGTTGATACAAAATATTTTCTTCGGAATTTAATTGTAGGGGCTCAGCATGCGCCAGAGGCGCACCAGCCTTTGGCTGGAGCAGCGCCCCTACAGGATTTTGTTGCAGGGACACAAGCCCCAGGGTTTCCAAAATATCTTCCACCTTCTCTACCAATTTTGCTCCTTGCCCAATCAAGCGATGACAGCCTTTGTTTCGCAGAGAAAAAATATTACCGGGGACGGCCATCACTTCCCTTCCCTCTTCCATTGCAAATTCTGCAGTAAGTAAGGCTCCGCTTTTTTCAGGAGCTTCCACAACAATCACTGTTTTTGAGACACCCGCAATCCACTGATTACGTTTTGGAAAATGCCAAGACAAGGGCTGATCGCCCAAAGGAAAGGAGCTCATCAAAGTTCCCTCTTCCAACATTCTCTCGAAAAGCTTTCTATTTTCCAGGGGATAAATGACGTCAAGACCTGTCCCCAAAATTCCAACAGTACTTAAATTAAATTTTAGGGCAGTTTCATGAGTAAAAGTGTCGATACCTCTTGCAAATCCACTCACGACAATGATCGGTAACTCTGAAAGCCCTGCAATCAAAGTTTCTATCACTTTGCGCCCATAGGGGCTCGCCTCGCGAGTTCCCACAAAAGCAATGGGAATTTTTGAATGCCATTCCTGATATTTTCCGGCAACGAATAATTGGGAAGGGGGTTTGTAAATTTTTTTAAGCAAGGGAGGATACTCTTCGTCCTCAAGAGAAAGTACCCTCATCTTATTTTGCAGAAATTCTTTAATGAGGGTTTCCATCCACTTTTTCTTTGAGTTCTTTTCCCACTTTGAAATAAGGCAGGCGCTTGGGAGCCACTTGAATCGATTCACTGGTTCGGGGGTTACGCCCTGTATAAGCTCCATAATTTCGATTCACAAGACTACCAAAACCCCGAATTTCAATCCGTTCATTGTGAATGAGGGCTGTCGTCATGGAATCAAAAATGAGATTCACGACTTCTTCGGCCCTTTTCTTGGTAAGTCCTCTTTTTTCTGAAATAATTTCGACGAGCTCTGATTTTGTCATACGACCTCCCTTGTTTTGATCGTACATCATCGCGCATCATAACTCTATAAAATCATTACAAAAATAGCAAAAGAATTTTATGCCCCCGAGATGAATGGTTTCCGCTTTAAGCTGCAACCACTTCCTCGTACGCTGCCTACGGCCATGCTCCTCGGTCGTCGAACATGCGACCAACGGTATTTATCCTATACTGCCCCCGAGACGAATCGAACGTCCGACCAACGGTTTAGGAAACCGCTGCTCTATCCCCTGAGCTACGGGGGCAAAATTTTAATGAGTGGATAAAATTTTATTTATTGGATCAACACACCACTTGAATTGCTTCAGAAATGACATCCCCACAAGTCCTTCCACTCCCTGGTCTTTCAAGTCATGACAACGCACTTCAACTTCATTAAATTTCTGGCCCAAAGTTTCAAATTCTTTTACAAGAAGGCGATAACCTTTTTCTTTACCTACAGCAGAAGACACTGTTGAAAAACCAATTCCATCACTTGCGGAATAGCCCAGATCAAAAGCAACACTATGATCGATAATAATACCAGAAGCACCTGTATCTAAAATAAACATCCCATCATAAATACCTCTTTTCCCGACCAGATAAACAGGAACAACAATGAGTTCTCCATCTAATTGATATTCGAAATCTGCCATAAAAGGGGGACCTCAGGATTTTTAATCAGCTGGCCAGTAAAACGAACAGCAATTTTACCGTATTGTGGCATTAACTCTCTCACAGACTGATGAAATGATTTTTTATTCGGATGATGAGCCACCAGTGTACCACTGACTCCAATAGCACTAATACGTTCATAATTTACCACGGCGATCCATTCATCAGGATAGTTTTTTTTTATTTCTTCCCAAGTCATTTTTTTTCCCATGATTGACCTCCCCTATGAATATTTCACTAATGAAAAAATCTCGGTTTCTTTGAGTTTCTCCCGCCCTTTTAGAAATTCCAATTCCACTACAAAAGCGCATTCCACCACCTTGCCACCCATTCTTTGAATCAGTTGGCAAGCCGCCTTGGCAGTGCCTCCTGTGGCGAGTAAATCATCTACCACTAACACACGATCGCCTTTTTGAATTCCGTCTTCATGCATTTGAATCGTGTCGGTTCCATATTCCAGATCATAAGTTTCGCTCACCTTTCGCCAAGGGAGTTTTCCCGTTTTTCTGATCAAGCTAAACCCCTTTTTTAACGCATAAGCCAAGGCGGCTCCAAAAACGAAGCCACGCGACTCCACTCCCAGCACAATATCGATCTCTTTCTGCTCATATCGTTTTTTTAAAAGTTCAATCGTTTGATGAAAAGCGGTGGCATTTTGAACGAGTGGGGTAATATCTTTGAATAAAATTCCCGGTTTTGGAAAATCAGGAACAGTCCGGATATATTTTTTAAGTTCTTCCATTTTATCCTTCGACTCCTTTCATTTTATCTTCTTCCAATCACAGAAGCTTCGGGAGCTTCTGGTAAAAATTGAAGAGGATCCATGGGGCTTGACTTGTATCGGATTTCAAAATGCAGGTGATAACCGGTGGCATGGCCTGTATCTCCTACTTTTGCTATTTCTTCTCCCTGTTCTACTGATTTACCCTCTTTCACTTCATTTTCACTGTTGTGGGCATAAGCCGTAAAATAATTATCTTTGTGTTTTACCAAAACCAGATTTCCATAGCCTTTTAAAACTCCCGAGAAAACCACTTCTCCTGCAGCAGTGGCATGAATAGAAGTTCCTTTTTCTGCGCGGATATCAATTCCATCATGAGGTCTGCCGTCGCGCTCTCCAAAACCAGAGCTCACTTCGCCTTCCAAAGGCCAGACAAAAACTCCTGTGACTACTTTTCCGGATCCTTTTCTGTCTTTTCGAGCGGCAGTTTTTCTTCCTTCTGAAGATCCTTTCTGATTTCTAGTTCTTTGATCTTTATTAAAAATAGAAGCAAAATCACTGCAAGCATTCAAATAAAAAATACAAAAAAACAAAATCCCCAAACGGATAAAACAGACAGCAAAATTATTTTTTTCCCTCTCCCTTTTTTTGCCGATAAGCATAAGCCCCCACCATTTTTACAAATCGACATTCCCCCAGATTTTCTTCTTTAAAACCGGAGGCGTTCCTGGTCATGCAAATTAAATATTGTTTTCCCCCTTGTTCAAGAGGCATCACAAAACGCCCCCCCACTTCCAACTGATGGAGCAAAGGTTCTGGAATTTTTGGAGAAACTGCAGCGGCTAAAATAGCCTGAAAAGGCCTTTTTTCTTCCCAGCCCCTACTTCCATCCCCATATTTGAGTACCACATTTCTGATTCCAAGTCGCTTCAAATTCCTTCTCGCTTTCATCAAAAGGGGAAGCAGTCGCTCGATGGAATAAACCTGGGAGACCAAAGCAGACAAAACCGCTGTTTGATAACCACAGCCGGTACCAATTTCCAAAACTTTTTCGGATCCTTTTAATTTCAAAGCCTGGGCAAGCAGCGCCACCATAAAGGGTTGCGAAATGGTTTGGCCGTGTCCGATATTTAAAGGGGAATCATTGTAAGCTTGGGGAACCAAAGCATCTTCCACAAATTGATGACGAGGAACCTGCTCCATGACCCTTAAAACACGCTCATCCACAATTCCGCGTGGAATCAATTGTTCTTTGATCATCTTTCGACGGGCAACCGCATATTCAGAATTATAACTTCCATTCCTTGAATTTTTTGAAAGACGCATGGCTGGTCATGTCCACTTGAAGGGGCGTGATGGATATTTTACCTTCTAATACGGCATTGCAATCAGAGTCTTTGATATCTTCAAAACCTTTTTCATCTCCTCCAATCCAAAAATAAGCTTTACCCCGGGGATCCATTTTCTCAACGATAATATCCCCGTAATTTCTTTTTCCGAGCTTGGTCCAAACATGAGATTTAATCTGATTTTCTGGAAGATTGGGAACATTGACATTTAAAATAAGACCTTTGGGAAGTCCTTCCTGATAAACACGTTTACTTAATTTTGCTGCAAAACTGGCGGCGGGAGAAAAAATAAAACGATCTCTTGCCATTAAAGAGATGGCTATCGAAGGAACTCCGGCAATGGCTCCCTCGAGAGCCGCAGACACGGTGCCAGAATAATGCACATCGTCTCCCAAATTTGCGCCTTTGTTAATCCCCGAGACAATCAAATCCGGTTTTTGTTTTAAAATTTCGTAAATTCCCAAAGTGATACAATCGGTGGGAGTTCCATCCACTGAAAATACTTTGGGAGAAATTTTACTGACTCGAAGAGGACGATGAAGCGTCAAAGAATGAGATGCCGCACTTTTCTCCCGATCCGGCGCCACCACATAAACATCCCCAATTTTTTTCAAAGCCTGGGCAAGAGACTTGATCCCCTTGGAATAAACACCGTCATCATTTGAAACTAAAATAAGCATAAAAACCAAGGACTGAGGACTGAGGGCTGAGTGATGAGTTTTTACTCAGTCCTCAGTCCTCATCGCTTAGTCCTTAATGATGTCGGGGCGACTGGATTTGAACCAGCGACCACTCCCACCCCAAGGGAGTGCGCTACCGGACTGCGCTACGCCCCGAATCCGCCTGAGGCGGATTCCCCGAAGAACGAAAAACGTGAACGAAGTTTGGCGTAAAAGAGAAAAAACCTATTCCTTAAAAACATCCAAAAGCCCCTGAAGTTCGTCTTTCAAATGTTTTAGGAAATCTTTATCCACTTCTGTGGGATTAAAAAGAGGCACTTGTGGGGTGATGAGTTCTTCTTTTGATCCACTTCTCTCCAATTCTTTCAGTCGCTTTCGGGCCCCGTTAATTGTATAGCGTTCATAATAAAGAAGATGTCGAATTTTTAAAACTCTCTCCAGTTCTTTTCTTTTATAAAGCCTTTGATTGGTCCTGCTTTTTCCAGGAGCAATTTCGGGGAACTCTGTTTCCCAATAACGCAACACATAAGGTTTTACTCCCGCCAGTTTTGCGACTTCTCCAATTTTAAAATAGAGTTTGTCTGGAATGAGAGCCATGGCCTCTTCAACGTTAAGAGGAAGTTTTTTTTCTCTTCGACGAACCACCGGAGTGGAAGGTACAGTTTCAAGATTTGTCATAACCATAGTTTTTTAAAAAAGGTTAAAAAGATTATTTATTTAATGCTGCCTTTAAAACTTGGCTCGGGCGAAAAGTCAACACCTTCCTTGCAGAAATTTCAATTTCTTCTCCTGTTTGAGGATTTCTGCCCATCCGCGGTCTTTTGGAACGAACCACAAAATTACCAAATCCGCTGATCTTGATGGTTTCTCCCGTTTCAAGAGTCCCCTTCATCGTATCAAAAACAAGCTCTACAATTTCAGCCGACTCTTTTTTCGAGAAACCAATTTTTTCATAAATGGCTTCCACGATGTCAGCCTTGGTCATGGTCCCTTCTGTTTTTTTAACTTCTATTTCTTCCATAGCTACCTCCATTCTATAGGTAAAAGAGTTTTTAAACGCTCTACCAGATTTGTATGTGTTTGATTAATTTCTTCATCCGTTAAAGTACGATCTTTGTCTTGATAACAAATAGAATAAGTGAGAGCTTTTTTCTTTTCTTCAATGGGAGCTCCCCGATAAATATCAAAAAACTTCACTTCTTGTATCAGGTTAATTCTTAAGGAAGAGATCTTGTCAATCACTTCTTGAACTTTTAGTTCTTCCGGAACCACAAGGGTTAAATCCCGTTCGATAGAAGGATAGCGTGGCAAAGCTTCAAAATGGGGAATGAAAGTGGAAAGTTTGAGCAAAGTGGAAAAATCAATCTCTCCCAAGACAACAGGGACTTCCAATTCAAAATTCAGGGCCACCTGGGGATGAATCAAGCCGTAATGACCCACGGAAACTTCTCCCAAAAGAATTTCTGCAGATTTCCCAGGATGCAAATATTCTTTTTTACTTGGCACAAGAGAAAAGGAAGGAAGGTGTAAGGTTTTCCATATCCCCTCTACCTCCCCTTTCAGATCATAATAATCCACTTCTTCCCGGGAGTAAGCCCAATGTTTTTCATAACGTTTTCCCATCCAGGCCAGGCAAACTCTTTTACTCTCTAAAAAGTGGCCCGAAGTATTTTTAACATAAACATTTCCAAATTCATAAACTTTCAAAGGATGGTTTTGCCGATCCAGATTATATTTGAGAGATTCTAATACGGAAGGAACCAAAGAAGAACGCATTCTGGAAAAGTCTTCGGAAAGTGGATTCGCAATCAAAAAACTTTGCTGAATATCCAAACCAGCACGCCTGATTTTTTTTTCAGAAGAAAAACCATAATGAATCCACTCTGAAAAACCCCGGGCTTGAAGAGTGTTTCTGAGTAAACGCTCTTTGGGTTCCTGATCGAAATCATGAGTCAGGTGAGCCCTCCCTGTCGGAAGGGTTTCCGGAATTTTGGAATATCCCCCCACTCTTGCAATCTCTTCAATGAGATCAATTTCTCGTTCAAGATCTTTGCGGTAAGAAGGAACCGTGCATCTCCAACTTTCTTTGGTTTTTTTCCGGATTTTAATTTGCAAACTTTTAAGTATGGATTCCACTTTTTTTGGCGAAAAAGAAACTCCCAAAATTTTATGAATTCGTGGAATTCGAAGATCTATTTTTTTGGGTGCAAAAGGTCTTGAATGGGTATCCAAGAATTCATGGGAAATTTCTCCCCCCGCCCAGGCTAAAATACATTGTGCCAAACGATCGGAGGCGGTTTTTACTCCCTGGCTATCCACTCCCCGTTCAAAGCGATAAGAAGACTCTGTCATCACTCCCAAACGTTTCGATGTTTTGCGAATCGAAACAGGATCAAAAACTGCAGCTTCTAAAACGAGGTCTTGGGTTTTTTCAGAAACAGCAGAATGAAAACCACCCATGACTCCTGCCAGGGCAAGTGGTTTTTCAGAATCTGTAATCAAAAGGTCATCGGGATTTAAAATTCTTTCGTTCTCATCCAGGGTTTTAAAGGAAGTCTTCTGGAGAGCCCGCTCAACTTTAATCTTTCCTCCCGCAATAAATTCATGATCAAAAGCATGCAGAGGATGCCCTGTTTCCATCATGACATAATTTGTGGCATCCACCACATTGTTGATGGGTCTGATCCCGACATTTTTCAATCGATATTGAACCCAAAAAGGAGAAGGCAAAATTTTCACCCCTCGAATCATGCGCGCCGTATAACGAGGACAGGTTTTTTTTTCTTTCGCTTCGATGGCCAGCTTTCCCTTCAAAGAAAAACCTTTCTTGGGAAGCTTTAAAAGCAAGGGCGTAAAAATTTCTTGGGTAATGGCGGCAATTTCTCTTGCAATTCCCATCACCGATAAACAATCCGAGCGATTGGGAGTCACGTTAATTTCAAAAAGGACATCCGAAAGATTTAAAATCTCTGCCACCGATTTTCCCAGGGGAGTATGGGAAGGCAAAATCATGAGACCTGATGCAGAAGAAGCCAAGCCCAACTCTTCTTCGGAACAGAGCATGCCCGCACTTTCCACTTCACGAATTTTAGAACGCTCAATCTTTTTTCCATTCGGAAGAATCGCTCCCGGCTCCGCCAAGGGAACCACATCCCCTTCTTTCATGTTTTTTGCACCACAGACGATGGTATGAATTTCGGGAGAGGGAGATCCTGTGTTTACCTGACAAACCGTCAATCGATCGGCATGAGGATGCTTTTCAATTTTCTCAATTTTAGCCGTTACGATCAGGGGAGAAAGATCACCCACAGGCATGATGGATTCCACCTCAAGCCCGGCCATCGTGAGGCCATGCGCCAAGTCTTTGGGAGAAAGATGAATGGGAACAAATTCTTTAAGCCAATTTAAGGTGACTTTCATAAGCGCCCCCCACCTATCCCCTCTCCCCCAAATTAAAACTGTTTCAAAAATCGGATATCATTTTCAAAAAATAAACGGATATCATCAATTCCAAACTTCAGCATGGCCAAGCGTTCAATGCCCATTCCAAAAGCAAATCCCGTATATTCTTCCGGGTCAATCCGGACAAATTGAAAAACAGTGGGATCTACCATTCCACAACCCATCACTTCGAGCCATCCTGTATTTTTACAAACCCGACAACCGGATCCCTCGCAAATCACACAACTAATATCGACTTCAGCGGAAGGTTCTGTGAAGGGGAAATAACTCGGGCGAAATTGAAACTTGATAGAAGGATTGAAAAACTCTTTCAGGAAAAGAGCGAGCATTCCCTTTAAGTCTGAAAAGGAAACTTCACGGTCTACCCAAAGCCCTTCTACCTGATGAAACATGGGCGTATGAGAAACATCTGAATCTTTTCGGTAAACCGCTCCGGGCGCAATCATGCGAATGGGAGGCTTTTGTTTTTCCATCACGTGAATTTGTACAGGTGAAGTGTGGGTACGCAGTAACGGCAGATTGCAATGTGCCCCTACATTTTGGGGTTCCAAATAAAACGTATCCTGCATATCCCGCGCCGGATGATCCCTGGGAATTCCCAAAGCTTCAAAATTATAATAATCGGTTTCAATCTCAGGGCCTCCATAAACATCGAATCCAAACTTAAGAAAAAATGAACGAACCTCATTTAAAATCTGGGTCAGAGGATGAAGATGCCCTGCTTCCAAAAAACGCCCAGGGACTGTGATGTCTATTTTTTCTTTTTGAAGGGAGTCTTCCAGGGCCTGCTTTTTTTTCTCGGCAATAAAGGATCCGCACTTGTCTTCAAAAAAAGACTTGAACTCATTGGCTGCTTTTCCCACTTGGGGACGCAAAGAGGCATCCACCTCTCCCAATCCTTTGAGAAGATCGGTGAGCAAACCTTTTTTGCCCAGATATTTTACTTTAAGAGCGATGGCCTCTTCTTCTGTGTGAAGATGAAGAAGTTCTTCTTCACCTTGTTTTTGAAGCTTGGCAATTTTATCGATTAAAGAAGGCATGAAAAATATTTAAGCTTTACTACCCGCCACCTTGGCCATTTCCACCAATTTTCCAAATCCCAAAGAATCTGCAATGGCAATATCAGACAAAACTTTGCGATCCAGTAAAATTTGCGCTTTTTTAAGTCCGTTGATCAACTTGCTATAAGAAGTTCCTGCAGACTTTGCAGCGGCGCTTAAGCGTTGAATCCAAAGAGCTCTAAAGTCTCTTTTTTTCAATCGGCGATCTTTATAGGCATATTGCAGCCCTTTATCGACGGCCTCTTGAGCGGTCCTGAAGAGTTTGGATTTTCCTCCACGATAACCGCTGGCCTGTTTCATGACTTTCTTGCGGCGTCTGCGGGCCTTAAAGCCCCGTTTTGCTCTTGGCATAAATATCCCTTTCGTATTTTCCCCTCACCCTCCCCTCTCCCCACAGGGGAGAGGGTCAGGGAGAGGGGAAATTTTTCTCTTAGTTATCTGTGCAATAAAACCCGAATCCGAGCTTCATCGGCATGTGTTAAATAGTCTGCCTTCCGAAGATGGCGTTTCCGCTTTTTAGCCTTACTGGTTAAAATATGTCGTCGATTGCTTTTGGACATTTTTACTTTTCCAGATTTGGTTAATTTAAATCTTTTGGCCGCACCTTTTTTAGTTTTCAGTTTTGGCATTTTATTTTCCTTTATGAGTTAACCCTGAGCGAAACAAAAACTTTTCCCTTTATAATTATTATTTAGGACGAAGTTTTTGTTGAGTCGAATGGGTCAAAATCATATAAATATTTCTGCCTTCCATTTTGGGAGGCATTTCCACATCTGCTTTATCTTTTAAAGCCTCTAGCACTCGCTCTAACATTGCCCGACCCTGGTTCACATAGGCCATTTCTCGCCCTTTAAACATCACGCTTACTTTTGCCTTGTCTCCCTGCTCCAAAAAACGCATGACATGTCGAACTTTAAAATCAAAATCGTGTTGATCTGTGGTGGGGCGAAGCTTGACTTCTTTCAGATGGATCACCGTTTGATGTTTTTTGGCGTCATGAACTTTTTTAGCTTGTTGATATTTATATTTTCCGTAATCAATAATTTTGCAAACCGGCGGACTCGCATTGGGAGCGATTTCTACCAAATCCAAACCTTCGCTTTCAGCCGTCCGAATCGCCTGATCTATTGCAAGAACTCCGAGTTGTTCTCCATCCGATCCAATGACTCTCACCTGCGGCGCTCGAATGCGCCGATTAATATTCACACGCGCTTCTTTTGAAATAGGACACCTCCTGTTAAAAACGGTTATGAGTAGGGGTAAGTCATTCCTGCGAAAGCAGGAATCCCCATGATTCTACTGGATCCCCGCTTTCGCGGGGATGACACACAGACAAGTAATCTCAACAAACTGAGTACTCATTTTTCAATTTCAAAATAAAATCTTCCACACTCATTTGCCCCTGATCTCCCTCACTGCGTGAGCGGATACTGAGTTTTTGTGCACTCACCTCTTTATCACCCAATACAACCATATAAGGGACTTTACTCATCTGAGCTTCGCGAATTTTAAAACCCAATTTTTCTGAACGTCGATCTATCTCTGCACGAAATCCTGCCGCTTTCAGTTTCAACAACACTTCTTCGGCATAAGAAATTTGTGACTCAGCAATAGGAATTAACTGAACTTGTACGGGGGCCAGCCACAGGGGAAAAGCTCCGGCATAATGTTCAATTAACACTCCAAAAAAACGCTCCAAGGAACCCATCAAAGCCCGATGAATCATGATGGCTTGGTGTTTGGAACCGTCTTCTCCCACATAATTTACTTTAAATCGTTCTGGCAAATTAAAATCCACTTGTACCGTAGAACATTGCCAGGCCCTGCCTAACACATCTTTGATTTTCAAATCAATCTTGGGCCCATAAAAAACCCCTTCTCCTGGATCGACCTGATAGGCAAAACCTTTTTTCTCAAGAGCGGCTTTTAAAGATTGGGTCGCAAGATCCCAATGGGCATCGCTTCCTACATGTTTTTCAGGTTTTGTGGAAAGATAAATTTCATAGTCCTGAAAACCAAAAGTTTTCATGAAGAACATGACCAAATCTAAAACCTTTGAGACCTCTTCTTCAATTTGATCGGGCGTGCAAAAAATATGAGCATCATCTTGGGTAAAACCTCGTACCCGAAGCAAACCATGCAAAACCCCACTTCTTTCATAGCGATAAACCGTGCCCAACTCTGCATAACGCAGGGGAAGCTCGCGGTAACTTCTGCCGCGGGCATTATAGATCATGATATGAAAAGGACAATTCATGGGTTTGATTTCGTAATCTTGCCCTTCCACTTCCATCGGAGAAAACATGTTTTCCTTGTAAAAATCGACATGCCCGCTGGTACGCCAAACATCAAGCTTTGCCATGTGGGGAGTAAAAACAATTTCGTAACCCCGCTCACGATGAGTTTCACGCCAAAAATCTTCAATCACTCCTCTCACCCTGGCTCCTTTGGGATGCCAAAGAATAAGTCCTGGCCCTTCTTCTTCCAGAGTAGAAAAAAGTTCCAGCTTGGCACCCAGCTTTCGGTGATCTCGTGCTTCAGCTTCTTTAAGCTGTTCGAGATAAACTCTCAAGGCTTTGGGATCTGTAAAAGCTGTTCCATAAATGCGTTGCAGCATTTTATTTTTTTCACTGCCGCGCCAATAAGCGCCTGCTGTGCTTAAGAGTTTGAAGGCTTTTATTTTTCCTGTTTTGTCGACATGAGGTCCGCGACACAAATCCACAAAATCACCCTGTCGATAAAGAGTAATTTTTTCATCGGCAGGAAGCCCCTCAATAATTTCCACTTTATAAGTCTCACCCATCTCTCTAAAAAGCTGAATCGCTGCCTCTCGACTCACTTCTTCTCGCAGAAAAGGAAGGTTTTGCTCGGCAATCTCTTTCATCTTTTTTTCAATGGCTTCCAAATCTTCAGGCGAAAAACTTTTGGGAGAATCAAAATCGTAATAAAATCCATTTTCAATGGTGGGCCCAATGGTGACCTTAACCCCCTGAAAGAGCTTCTGCACCGCATCCGCCAACACATGCGCCGCAGAGTGCCTTAAAATCTCATTGGGATCGTTTTCTTTTCCTTGTCTGCAAACCATAAGAGTGAGGACTGAGCGATGAGGACTGAGGACTGAGTTTTTTTACTCATCGCTCAGCCCTCATACCTCAGTCCTAAATAATGTAGACGCGAGCGGGATCGAACCGCTGACCTCATGCATGTCAAGCATGCGCTCTAACCAGCTGAGCTACGCGTCTAAAGAAAGGACTGAGCGATGAGGATTGAGGGCTGAGTTTTTACTCATCGCTCAGTCCTCACAGCTCAGTCCTAAATAAAAAACCTTCTAATCCCAACAAGTTAAGCTAGTGGTGGTATACGAAAGGAATTTGAGCGTCAAGGAATTTAACCTGAAATTCCTGCTAAATCAGCTATAGATGTAAATATTAAGTTTTACCTAACAGAGTAAGTCTTTAATAAATCACCCATATGAACCGCCGGGTCAGCCTAAGGCGGAGGCCCAAAATTCCGTGGCAAGCCACGGGGAATTGACCAAGCAAGGCTTGTCCCCCGGAGCAATGCGGAGGGGGATTAAATAGTTATTTTTAACTTATTTTTGATTTTCAAAGCGGCTTCAAAAGGATTTTTATTGCCTGTTTTGACGTCTTCTTGAAGCGTTTTGAGAGCGGGATTTGAGACCAGAATTTCTCTCAGGCGATTTTGTAACAAGTCCTCTAAAATTCCATAAAATTCTTCCAAGCGAATTTTTTGTTGTTTTTGTTGATGCAGAGCACTTTTTAAAACTCCTGAAAAATGTTCATCGATTTTTTTTACCAATTCTTTTACCCCGAGAGCTTTATAAGCTTGAGTTTGCAGAACCGGAATCTGCCATTCTAAAGGGGCTCGCGTCGCCCCCTCCACCGGCAAAGCCGTCGGAGCCTCCCCCTCTCGCTCACTGTGTTCGCTATATCTTTGATGAATTTTAAAGTTATTTCCCTTTCCCATCTCAATCATTCCCAAAAGTTCTTGATGGATTTTGTGAGCTCCTTCACGATCCGCTTTGTTGACGACAAAAATATCAGCAGCCTCCAAGAGCCCGGCTTTCAAGGTTTGGATGGTATCTCCTGATTCAGGGGTGAGTACTACAACCGTGGTATGGGCTACATCGAGTACATCGAGTTCTGTTTGCCCGACTCCCACCGTTTCCACCAAAACGACATCCATTCCGAAAGCATCATAAAGTCTTACGATATCGCGCGTGGCTCTTGAGAGGCCACCATGAGCCCCGCGAGAACCCAGGCTGCGAATAAAAACATTTTCGTCTTCAATATGACTCATCATGCGAATGCGATCTCCCAGCAAAGCGCCTCCCGTAAAAGGACTGGAAGGATCCACTGCCACGACACCCACTTTTTTATTTTGTTTTCGGTAAAGAGTAATGAGTTGATCCACCAAGGTAGATTTACCCGCTCCGGGAGGCCCGGTAATCCCGATGATCTGGGCTTTTCCCAAGCGAGGTTCCAGGGCCGCCATAATTTCCGGCATTTCAGGGGAGCGATTTTCAACGTAAGTCATGAGTCTCGCTAAAGCGGCTCTATCTCCTGAAAACATTTTTTGAAGAAGTGGATTCATTTAATTCAAACGATTTAACAGAATGAAAAAAAGCTGGCAATCGTGGAATTGGAAGTGTCACAAACATTAGATATGTCCTCATCATAAACAATTAAAGATGTCCGCTTAAGGGGAGTGGTGATGTCATGAGGAGATGAATCCACATGACAAAGCCTTAACCCGGGAGGCGAGACAGA
>Ga0080064_1000189_pt1 | contig 184267 bp, 190 predicted proteins | sample Subgrocontami54m_FD_69260 | JGI IMG/M metagenome (GOLD analysis project Ga0080064, IMG submission 69260) | Subsurface groundwater microbial communities from S. Glens Falls, New York, USA - GMW46 contaminated, 5.4 m (SPADES assembly) (version 2) ...
CTTACTGACTATGAAGTCCAGTATACCCATCCGGTTTTCAGCCAGAGGACTGATCCGCCTCTGGCGGAATAGCGGACATTTCATGTGCTACGGAAAGCGGACAATTCATTTGCTACTAACATTAGTTATAAAAAATTCTTGACAAACATGCCCAACAGAATATAATGAGCTATTAGCACTCATTGTATATGAGTGCTAACATAATAATCATCGGACAATATAATCAAATTTCGTCATATAATCAAAGGGAGGATGGAGAATGGACAAGCAAAAGATTCAGCCTTTGGCCGACAGGGTGCTCGTTGAGCCTTTGGAGGCCGAGGACAAAACGACCGGTGGGATATTGATCCCAGACACCGCAAAGGAAAAACAACAAAAGGGCAAGGTAGTTGCCGTAGGAAAAGGCAAAGTTTCAGACGATGGCAAGCTCACACCGCTGGAAGTTAAAGTCAATGATCAGGTCTTATTTGGGCGTTACACGGGGACCGAAGTGAAAATTGGCGCCTCGGATTATTTGATCATCAAGGAAGACGACATCTTAGCGATCATCCGCTAATTCATTTAAACTTAAGGAGATCAAGGCAATGGCAAAACAGTTACAATACAGCGATGAGGCTCGACGCTCGATATTGCGCGGTGTGGAGCAGCTCGCGAAGGCAGTCAAGGTCACTTTGGGGCCCAAAGGCCGCAATGTTTGCATCGATAAGAAATTCGGCTCACCCACCATCACCAAAGATGGCGTGACAGTGGCCAAGGAAATTGAATTGAAAGACGCCTATGAAAATATGGGCGCCGAGATGGTCAAGGAAGTCGCTTCCAAGACCAGCGACAACGCGGGTGACGGCACCACCACTGCGACGGTTTTGGCGGAGGCTATTTTTCGTGAAGGTTTGAAAAATGTGACAGCCGGAGCAAACCCGATGGCTTTAAAGCGCGGAATTGAAAGCGCCGTGGAGACAGTGGTAGAGCAGTTAAAGAAACTTCAGAAGCCCACCAAGGGTAAGAAAGAGATCGCCCAGGTTGCGACGATCGCCGCCAATAATGACAGCGCGATCGGTGATTTGATCGCCGAGGCGATGGAAAAGGTCGGGAAAGACGGTGTCATCACGGTCGAAGAAGCCAAGTCCACAGCGACAACGCTTGAAGTCGTCGAGGGAATGCAGTTTGATCAGGGCTATCTTTCTCCTTATTTCGTCACGGACGCGGATCATATGGAAGTGGTCATGGAAGATGCTTTTATTCTGATCCATGAGAAGAAAGTATCCTCCATGAAAGACCTTCTTCCGATCCTCGAGAAGATCGCGAAGGCCGGCAAGCCGTTACTGATCATTTCCGAAGAAACGGATGGCGAGGCATTGGCGACGTTGGTTGTGAATAAGCTCCGCGGCACTTTACAGGTTTGTGCGGTCAAAGCCCCAGGTTATGGTGACCGCCGTAAGGAAATGCTCGGCGACATCGCTGTCCTTACGGGCGGTAAGGCGATCACCGAGGATCTTGGGATCAAACTTGAAAATGTCCGCGTAGAAGATTTAGGTCGTGCCAAGCGGATCACCGTGGATAAGGAAAACACTACGATCATTGAAGGTGCCGGTAAGACTGTCGATATTAACGGCCGGATTTCTACCATCAAGAAACAGATCGAAGAGTCCGACTCCGATTATGACAAAGAGAAGCTGCAGGAGCGTTTGGCTAAGATCGCCGGCGGCGTCGCAGTGATCAATGTAGGAGCCGCTACAGAAACCGAAATGAAAGAGAAAAAAGCCAGGGTTGAAGACGCGCTTCACGCGACCCGCGCGGCCGTTGAAGAGGGCATTGTTCCCGGCGGTGGCGTAGCGCTGATCCGTTGTCTGAAAGCGCTTGAAGACATGAAACTAAAAGGCGATGAACAGATCGGCGTCAATATCATCAAGCGCGCCATCGAAGAGCCTTTAAGGCATATCGCCGCGAACGCGGGTAAGGAAGGTTCGGTGGTTGTCGAGCGAGTTAAAGAGGAAAAAGGCAACATCGGATACAATGCCGAGAAAGATAGATACGAGGACTTGATGGAGGCCGGCGTTATTGACCCAACAAAAGTGACTCGTACCGCTTTGCAAAACGCAGCGTCTATTGCGTCGCTTCTTCTGACCACCGAGACGCTTATTACCGATCTTCCGGAGGAAAAGTCCGCAATGCCGGCAATGCCCTCGGGCGGCGGGATGGGTGGGATGGGCGGCGGGATGTATTGAGCACCCCTTAGAAAATCTTAAAAACCCCGGGCTCTTAAACCAAGAGTCCGGGGTTTTTTGTTGTCACAACCCCATCTATTTGATAAAATTACACCCTTATTCGATCCTAAAATTAGATGAGGTCCCCATGAAAAAAGTATTTGTGATTCTTTCATTTCTTTTCTTCACTCCGTCGATTCTCTTGGCTGTTTCCAAAGAAACCTTTTACGAGGGGACCGGCGAGGTCACAAGCGTCGACCCGCTTTACAGCCGCGTGACCATTAAACATGGAGCCATAAAAAATTTTGAGGGGGATGCCGAGACCGAGTTCTTTGTCCAGTCACCCGATCTTTTAAAAGGAATTACCAAAAGAGACCTCGTGAGTTTCAGGCTCGTCAATGAGAAAGGCGACGTGCGTATAGAAAAAATAACTAAAACCGGGGAAGCGCCTTTGAAGGATGATTCCGTGCCGTTAGGGCGCGTGGTCCAAGGCGTGCTTGTCTCGACTGGGGAGGCTGTAAAAACCGTTTCAACCCCACTCGCGCCCGCTCATGAAGCCGTCAGCGGCGCCGTGGACGCGACTACCGACGCGACGGATTCGGTGCTTCACGACGCAAGTCCCGAGGTCAAACAAAAGTTTTAGTCGCTAATTATTGATTGAAAAAATAATTTAAGGAGATATTTTTATGGGGATGTGGTTAGGCCGGGGCCGAAAGGCCCGCCGCTGCTACGGTTTCGATGAGATCGCGCTGGTTCCGGGTTCTGTCACCATCAATCCGAATGAGGTGGATACCTCCTGGCAAATAGGAAATAAAAAATTCAAGGTTCCCATCATCGCCTCCGCGATGGACGGCGTGGTGGACGTAAACTTCGCGGTTCGGATGTCCAAATTAGGCGGCATCGGGGCACTGAATCTTGAAGGCGTGCAGACGCGGTATGAAAAGCCTGAGGAGGTGCTGCACAAGATTTCCAACGTAAGCCTTGATGAAGCAACGCACCTGCTTCAAACTATCTACCGTCAACCGGTGAAGGAAAAGTTAGTCGCCAAGCGCATCAAAGAAATCAAGAAAAGAGGCGGCGTCGCTTGCGTCTCCAGTATTCCGCAGAGAGCGGAGGCCTTTGGAAAGATCGCCCAAGACGCGGGTTGTGATATTTTTATCGTTCAATCCACGGTGACCACGGTCCGGCATATTTCGGGAGAATATAAAACGCTCGATTTTCATAAATTCTGCAAGTCGATGAAAGTCCCTGTCATCATCGGAAACTGCGTGACGTATCAGACGACGCTGGAGCTCATGGAAACCGGTGCCAAGGCGCTTTTGATCGGGATCGGCCCCGGCGCGGCCTGCACGACACGCGGCGTGTTAGGTATCGGGGTCCCCCAGGTAACGGCGATTTGCGACGCGGCCGCGGCACGCGATTTTTATTTTAAAAAAAATTCCATTTATGTGCCGATCATCGCGGACGGCGGCATGACCACCGGCGGCGATATCTGCAAGGCGTTCGCTTGCGGCGCGGATGCCGTGATGGTAGGGTCCGCGTTCGCGAGGACCAAAGAGGCTCCGGGCAAAGGCTTTCACTGGGGAATGGCGACACCGCACGCTAATTTGCCGCGCGGCACGAGGATCCGTGTGGGCACCACCGGATCACTGGAAGAAATTCTGTTCGGTCCCGCGAACCTGGATGATGGCACACAAAATCTTGTGGGTGCATTACAAACTTGTATGGGCAATGTCGGTGCAAAGAATATTCGTGAACTTCAGCTGACGGAGCTTATCATCGCCCCTTCGATCAAGACCGAGGGAAAAGTTTTTCAACAGGCACAGCGCGTTGGGATGGGTAAGTAGTTTTGGCTAACAAGCCCTCCGGTAGTTTTTCCGAATATTCTATAGCTGGTTTTTTAGATGAACTTGGTTCGGCCTCCGCCTCACCTGGGGGTGGATCTGCCGCTGCTTTGACCGGAGCGCTTGGCGTTGCTTTAATTCAAATGGTTTTTAATATTAATAATCGGCGCTCCCAAAAGACCGAAACGCTGGGGGTTCATCCCAAAAATCTTACGCTTACCGAAATTCGTGAGCAATTCGAACGGTTTGAATTACTAATGACACTTGATGCAGAAGTATTTGCTAATCTTTCAAAATTTATTAAAGATGAGAGGAGCGGAAATTTATATCAAGAAGCACTTAAAAAGGCGGCGGATGTGCCTCTTGAAATGGCTCGTTCGGCATATCGAGCAATGGCGTTAGGAGAGAAAGAGATTGATCGAACGAGTCGCTGGTTGGCGAGCGACTTGGCGGAAGCGGGGATTTTATTAGAAGCCTCTTTTAATTCAGCACGCTTGAATGTGGAAATAAATCTTAAGTCTATCCAAGACACTTCTTATATTTCTAAAAGTCAAAAGGAATTGGATGATTTACAGAAAAAAGTAACTGCTTCAAAAAAGAAGCTTTCTGAAGTTTTTAGGAAATGATCAAAACAGCAAGTATTTTAAACGGCAAAGAAATAGCGGCTAAGCATCTTGAAAAGATCTCCGAAGAACTTTCCAATCTCCGCCAATCCGGCACCACATTAACTTTATCTACGGTTCAGGTGGGGGAGGCGCAGGATACCGTCTTATATGCCAAGGCCATCGCAAATCTTCTTCAAAAGCTTGGGATCCGGCACGCGCCCCTGCACTTTCCGGAAACTATCCAAGAAAATGAGCTTCGCCAACAAATTTTAAAGGCCAGCAAGGATGTTCAGATCACAGGAATTATGATATTCGCCCCGTTACCAGCGCACCTAGCGTTAGCAAGTCTGTTGAGAACGGCAGGCGCCTTAAAAGACATCGAGGGCCGTTTAACGCTGCTTTCTTCAAAATCCAAAGTGAGGCCTCCAACAGCCATGGCAGCAGTCGCTCTGTTTGAGGAGACTGGTGTGAATGCCGCCGGAAAGGAAGCGTTGATCATAGGTCGCAGCGACGTGGTGGGGAAACCTGTAGCGCTGTTGATGCTTGAGAAAAACGCGACCGTAACCATTGCTCATTCAAAAACAACCAATTTAAAAGAACATGTTCAACGTGCTGACATCGTGATTGTATCTGTCGGAAGGCCTGAACTTGTCAAAGGGGATTGGATCAAATCTGGCGCCATCGTGATCGACGTAGGAGAAAATGTCGTCGATGGGAAACTAGTCGGCGATGTTGAATTTGAAAAGGCCAAAGAGAGGGCGTCATTCATCAGTCCGGTGCCCGGAGGAGTCGGTCCGGTGACCAACGTCATGCTCGTTAGAAATCTAATCACACTATCGACGCTTCAGAAAGATCATCATGGAAATAGTTGAGATCTGTAAAAAGAAAAAATTTGTGATTACCGCCGAGCTTGGGCCACCCAAAGGAACGAGCATGGATCCGTTTTTCAAGCAAGCAGGCTATTTGAAGGGTCGCGTCGACGCAACCAATGTGACGGACCAGCAAGCCGGTCTCATGAAACTTGGCTCTCTGGCGTGCTGCCATCTTCTAAAAGATTTTGGTATCGAACCCGTGATGCAGGTCACGTGCCGTGATAAGAACAGGATAGCGCTTCAATCGGAGCTTTTATCGGCCTCTGTTTTGGGTATTCAGAATATTTTGGTGCTGACCGGCGACCCCATTGCGATCGGTGACCACCCTCAAGCAAAGCCTGTCTTTGATCTGGATGCTGCAGAACTCATGGCCGTCATAAAAAAACTTGAAAGCGGCGTTGACATGACGGATCACAAACTGGATGGCGCCCCCCAATTCTCAATAGGAGCGGCGCTGAACCCTTGCGTGGAGGATCTAGACACCGAGATCTCCAAAACAAGGAAAAAAATTGAAAAAGGCGCCGAGTTTTTTCAAACGCAAGGCGTTTTTGACCCCGATCGTTTCAAAAAATTTACCGATCGGTATCAAGCCGAAGGATTTCGCGCGCCGATCTTGGCCGGAATTATTCTGTTAAAATCAACCAAGATGGCAAATTTTATGAATGAAAAAATCCCCGGCATCGTTATTCCTAAAAATTTAATCGCGCGCCTTGAAAAGGCCAAAGACCCCAAGGCGGAAAGCATCGCGATCGCCTGTGAAACGATCCAAAACATCCGGCCCGTCATCCAAGGCGTTCACCTCATGGCGATCGGCTGGGAAGAATTGGTCCCAGAAATAGTTTCTAAAATTTCTTAAAAATGCGCCTGCGGGACCAGTTTATCAGGGCAAAAAAACAAAAGAAAAAGTGGACGATGCTGACGGCCTATGATGCGCCGACGGCGGAGTTGTTGGAAAGCGCGGGGATCGATCTGATCTTGGTGGGAGATTCGCTAGGCATGGTGCTTTTGGGCTATCCTTCGACCACACAGGTTACGATGGATGAGATGATCCACCACGCCAAAGCGGTAAGACGAGGCGCTCCGCGCTCGCTGATCATCGGTGATCTGCCGCTTAAAGGGATCGAAAAAGGTCCAAGACAGGCGTTGGCATCCGCACGGCGCTTTATTGAGGAAGCTCATCTTGACGCGGTCAAACTTGAATGGGGGAAAGACGCGATCCAGACTACGGAACTTTTTGTAAAACACCATATCCCCGTGATGGGGCATGCCGGATTAACGCCTCAGACAGCTAATAAAAACATCGGGTTTAAGGTTCAAGGACAGGACGCGGCAAGCGCTTTAAAAGTTTTTGAAGTCGCAAAAGCGTTTGAAACCAAGGGCGCGTTTTCAGTTTTATTGGAATGCGTGCCTGCCCCGGTAGCTCAAATTGTCACAAGGTCACTGCAGGTTCCGACGATCGGTATCGGCGCCGGGCCACATTGTGACGGGCAGGTGCTGGTGTTTCATGATCTGGTGGGGATATTCAAAAAATTCAAGCCGCGGTTTGTGAAACGCTACACGAATCTGAATACGGCCATGCAACGTGCAGTAGAATCCTATAAGCGGGATGTGTTAGCCGGAAAATTTCCTGATCGTAAGCACAGCTTTTCCATGAAAAAAGAAGAACTTGCGCTTTTTCTTGAAGGTTTAAAATGAATCCCTCACTTTTTTTGGTGGTATTTTTGGGCTATTTTGTAAGCTTCGTTTTATATTTCATGAATTTTGAAACTCAGAGGGAAACCCTCTATTCATGGGCAAAACGGGTGGCCCTGCTAAGTCTTTTGCTCCATTTTATTTTTCTTTCGATGTCTTTTATGAAAACGCGCCTTTTTCTTGTGACCAATTTATCGGAATACATCGAGATGGTGTCATTTCTGATCTTGATCGTTTCGTTCGTGATGGAATGGCGTTGCAAAGTGAAATTTTTGATACTTTTCTCACTACCGATCGTTCTGATTTTTTGCCTTTTTGCGATTGTGCTGACGGAACAAAAAGATGCCTCGGCGTTCGCTCACGGTTCAGGTTGGCTTTGGCTTCATATCAGCCTCATCTTGACCGGTTTTTCGAGCCTCATCATCGCGGGGTCAAGCGCTTTGATGTATTTGTTGCAATCCGCGCAGCTCAAATCCAAGCACCTCGGGAAGATTTTTTTAAAACTGCCGTCGCTCGATACATTAGACCGCATTCATTTTAGGGCGCTGGCTTGGGGTGTGATTTTGTTCTCGTTGGGCATGCTGATGGGACTTCTTTGGGCAAAAAATACCCATGAATTAAAACAGGTCCTGAAGGATCCGACCGTAGTTCTTTCGTTTCTGACCTGTTTTATGTACTGGATCATCTTAAGCTTCAGGTTCAGCGCGCTGCGCCGCGGGCAAAAGATAGCCGTAAGCACACTGCTCGTTTTCGCGCTGCTTTTTTTAACGCTTTTGACATCCAATATCGTGCCTACCGGCTTTCATCGAGGTTTTTAATGGATATCCTTGTGCTGGGTCTTAATCATAAAACAGCGCCGTTGGAGATCCGTGAACGGTTAAATATCCCAAAATCCAAAGGGCTCGATCTTTTGAAAGCACTTGAGAAGCGGCGAATTTTCAACGAAAGGCTTCTACTTTCCACTTGCAATCGTACTGAGATATACGGCGTTGGTTCTGATTTGGAAGCGGCCATACAACTGACCAAAGAGTTTTTAAGTGAGTACTCGAGCCTGAATCTATCCGAATTTGAGAATAGTCTGTATGTTCTCAAACAGCCCGATTCAGTCAAACATTTGTTTGCGGTGACTTCAGGCCTTGATTCCATGGTGCTCGGTGAAACAGAGATCCTCGGCCAGGTGAAAGACGCTTACCTTGAAGCGCACAGAAACCAGCAAACAGGTAAGGTGTTAAATAACCTGTTTCAGCGCTCCTTAAAAGTCGCCAAAAATGTCCGGACAAACACCGATATCGGCATGGGCAGGGTCAGCATTGCCTCGGTTGCCGTGGATCTGGCGGAGAAGATTTTTGAGAACTTAAAAAATGTTCGTGTCATGGTTATTGGCACCGGTGAAATTTCAACGCAGGTCGCAAAGGCCATGATCTCAAAAGGGGCATTTCCGATGATTGTTTCCACACATCACCATCAGCGTGCCGAGGCCATCACCAGAGAATGGGGAGGAGAGGCTGTTCATTGCGACGTCTACCATGAACGGATCAGGGAAGCAGACGTGTTGATCACTTCAACCACGGCGCCGCACGCGTTGATCACCGAAACAGAGGTAAAAACCTGGATGCGCGCACGACACGAAAAACCCTTTTTTCTGATTGATATCGCGGTTCCACGCAACATCGATGCCTCGGTAGAGAAACTTGACAATGTCTATCTCTACAACATCGACGACCTTAAAGATATTGCTAATAAGAACATGGGCTTTCGTCAAAGCCAGTTAGAGCAGTGCCTTGGCCTCATTCAGGGACAGACCCACTATTTCATGGATTGGCTTTTCAAAGAATTTGGAAGTAAAGCGCTTTCACGATGACCAAAGTTTTCCGTATCGGCACGCGCGGCAGTCGCTTGGCGCTGGCTCAGGCCAAAGGGGTCCAGAGGCTTCTTCGACTTAAATTGCCACGGCTTCGGACTTGTCTAGTGGTTATCAAAACCTTTGGCGATGAGTTCCAGGGTGTTGAATTATTCAAAAAAAATAATATCGGAGTTTTCACCAAGAGGCTCGAAGAAAAACTCTTAAGACACGAAATCGACCTTGCCGTCCATAGTTTAAAAGACCTCCCGACGGACCTGCCACAAGGCTTGAGGCTTGCCGCGTTTCCCAAAAGGCTGGACCCCAGCGATGTCCTGATCTCAAAGCAGCGTTTTTCAATCCTGGATCTTCCAATAGGCGCCTCGGTAGGCGCCGGAAGTCCGCGGCGGAAGAGCCAGATTCATCTGTTGCGGCCGGACCTCGAGCTCCACGACATAAGAGGAAATTTAGATACAAGAGTACGATGCGTGATCAATGAAAAAAAATATGACGCGATCATTGTGGCCCGTGCGGGATTGCTCCGCCTTAAAAAATACCTGAAATACGCGCGGGTGATTCCGCCAGAAAAACTTTTACCGGCGGTAGGGCAGGCCGCGCTCGGTCTGGAAATCAGGACGGATGACGCCGAGGCATTTAAAATAGCGAGGAAATTAAATCATCCCGCCACGGAAAAAACCGTATTGATGGAGAGAAGATTTTTAGAAGTTTTGCAGGGAGGCTGTCGCGTGCCCGTGGGCGTTTATTCCAGCATTAGGGACGGAAAAATCTATCTGAAAACAGCTGTATTTTCCACAAAAACAAAAGGCATTATTAAAGGAGAGATTTTAAAACCGATAAAACAGTACAGAGAAGCTGGAAGTATTTTAGCCAAGCGGCTGTTAAAGAACGGCGCTGGCAAATTTTTAAAAGAGGCGAGAGATGCCTGAGAAAACATCATTTTTAAAAGGCCTGGTTTCGCTGGTCGGGGCGGGCCCCGGGGATCCGGAGCTTTTGACGGTTAAGGCGCTTAAGAGAATACGAAAAGCTGATTTGATCATCTACGATTATTTGGTGAACCCGGAGCATTTACGCCACACCAAAGATTCGGCGGTCAAGATTTGCGTCGGCAAGGGGTTTCGCCACCAGCGCTTAAACCAGCAGAAGATCAATCGCTTAATTATCCGATCGGCAAGAAAAAAACTAGCCGTGGTCCGTTTGAAAGGCGGCGACCCCTACCTGTTTGGCCGCGGCGGCGAAGAGGCGCTTTATCTTTTTGAGCATCATATTCCGTTTGAAGTGGTGCCCGGCGTGACAAGCGCGACCGCCTGCGCGGCCTATTCGGGCATTCCGTTGACGCATCGCGAGCATAACGCCGCCGTCACATTCCTGACCGGACACCGTGCGGGTGATGAGAATCTCGATTCCGTGGATTGGCAGAGAATCGTCGCTCTGCATGGAACGCTGGTGATTTACATGGGATTTTACAATCTTGGAAAAATAGCCGAACGGCTTATGGATTATGGGATGCCGGCTGAAACCAAAGTGTGTGTGATTCAATGGGGCACGCTTCCATGGCAAAAATCCTGCGAGGGTACGCTGCAGAGTATCGAAAAAATTGTTTCAAAGAAAAGCATGGGCGCACCGTCGATCATCGTGATAGGCGATGTTGTTTCATTAAAAAGTAAACTAAATTGGTTTGAAAAACTGCCGCTTTTTGGAAAGAAAATCGTGATCACCCGGCCTCATGACAGGTCGAGCATTTTAAAGGAACAACTAACGGAGCTCGGCGCCTGGGTTTTGGAGATGCCCGTCATCGAGATAAAATCGCTTCGGGATTATTCAAAGCTGGACCAGGCGATCCTAAAAGTTAAGAGTTTTGACTGGCTAATTTTTACAAGCGCCTATGGAGTCGGCGCTTTTTTCGAAAGGCTTAAGAAAGCTCATCATAAAGACGCGCGGTTCATAGCCGGAATAAAAATCGCAACGGTGGGGTCGGAGACCAGCGATGCGCTGCGAAAAGAAGGCCTGTTCACCGACCTTGAGCCCAAGCGCTTTGAAACCGTAGCGATCGCGGCGGAGTTTAAAAAGCGGTTTAAGAACTTAAAAAATAAAAAACTCATGCTTCTTCGCACGGATATCGCGCCGCATGAGCTTGATGAAAAATTAAAAAAGATGGGCGCTTCGGTTTCGAGGGTTACCGTTTACCGCACCCATTTTCTTCGACGGGTTCCACCCGAAGTAAAAAAAGAACTATCAAATGGGCCGGTTGATTATGTCATGTTTACCAGCTCATCCGCCGTTTTGAACTTTATCAAGCTTTTGGGGCTTAAAAACGTAAAAAATCTCTCGGGCGCTCGGTTTGCGAGTATCGGCCCTGTCACCTCTAACACGCTGAGAAGATGCGGGTTAAGCGTTGGCTGTGAGGCAAAAATTTTTACGATCGACGGGCTTATCCATGCGATAATAAACCATGCTAAAAATAGATCCAGCTGATAAAAAGTATCCCAGCGTACGCCTCAGGCGCCTCAGGGAAAATCCGGTGTTAAGAAATATGCTTTCTGAGAATACGCTCTTATTAAAAGAGCTTATTCAGCCCTTATTTGTAAAGGAGGGCATTTCAAGACCCATTGAAATTTCCTCGATGCCGGGACAGTTCCAACTGACTCAGCGGTCATTGATCGAGGAAGCTCAAAAAATCGAAGTGCTGGGCCTCTCGGCGATCATCTTGTTCGGGATTCCCGCCAAAAAAGACACGAAGGGCCAGGCGGCCTTTATGAAAAACGGCGTGATTCAGAAAGCCGTCTCGGCGATCAAAAAGAAATGTCCAAAGATTCTCGTGATCACCGATGTGTGTCTCTGCGAGTATTTAAGCCATGGGCATTGCGGCCATATTGAAAAAGGGCGCATCGTCAATGACGCTTCCGTCAAGACTCTTGCGCAAGTCGCTTTATCACACGCCAGAGCCGGCGCGGATATCGTGGCCCCTTCCGATATGATGGATGGCAGGGTGCAGGCGATCCGGAGCGTACTTGATAAAAATAATTTTAAGCACACACCTATCATTTCTTATGCGGTGAAGTACGCCTCAGGTCTTTACGCGCCGTTTCGTGAAGCCGCGGAGAGCGCGCCAGCTTTTGGCGACCGCTCAAGTTACCAAATGAATACGGCGAACGCCAAAGAGGCTCTGCGTGAGGCGGAGACGGATCTGCGCGAGGGAGCGGATGTTTTGCTCGTGAAACCGGCGCTTGGATTTATGGACATCATTCACCGGATCAAGGAAAAATTTAACTGCCCTGTTGGCTGCTACAGCGTCAGCGGGGAATACTCGATGATCAAGGCAGCATCACAAAGGGGTTGGCTGGATGAAAAGAAAGTTGTGCTGGAAACTCATTTATCCATGAAGAGAGCCGGGGCGAGCCTCCTCGTGACTTACTGGGCAAAAGATCTGGCACGCTGGATAGTGCACCAAAATGGAATATATAATAATGCCCGCTAAGAATAAAGCCTGGGGAGAAGCCCAAAAACATTTGGCGGGCGGAGTCAATAGTCCCGTACGCTCATTTAAATCCGTAGGCGGCGACCCGATTTTCATCGAACGGGGTTGCGGCTCTTATCTTTACGATGATCACGGTAAAAAATACGTGGATTATTGTCTTTCGTGGGGCGCAATTCTTTTTGGACACGCGGACCAGGATACCGTGCAGGCTATTCAAAGACAAGCTGCCAAAGGCGTGAGTTTTGGCACCGTAACCAACTACGAAACCGCTTTAGCTATTGAAATAAAAAGAGCATTTCCGGGCATGGAGAAGATCCGGTTAACAAGTTCGGGCACTGAGGCCGCGATGAGCGCCATACGGCTGGCAAGAGGCGTCACGAAAAAAGACAGGATTGTAAAGTTTGAAGGATGCTACCATGGTCATGCGGATAGTTTGTTGGTCAGGGCGGGGAGCGGGCTCGCCACTTTTGGGTCGCCTGATTCGGAAGGAGTTCCGAAGGACATCGCAAAATGGACCAGTGTGCTTCCCTATAACGACTCAAAATCAGTGATGGATTTCTTCAGAAAAGAAAAAAATATTGCAGGGGTGATTGTCGAACCCATTGCGGCGAACATGGGCGTCGTGCCGGGCACACAGGAATTTTTGGAAACTTTAAGAAAAGAGACAAAAAAAAACGGTGCTTTATTGATCTTTGACGAAGTTATCAGCGGATTTCGTGTGGGGTTCGGCGGCGCCCAACATCTCTACGGGATTGACCCGGACATCACGATCCTGGGGAAAATAATCGGCGGGGGGCTTCCGATCGGCGCTTTTGGCGCCAAAGCAGAGCTGATGAACGCTCTTTCACCGACCGGAAAAGTCTATCAAGCAGGGACTTTGTCGGGCAATCCGCTTTCGATGGCGGCCGGGAAAAGCGTTCTTTCGAGACTTTCGAAACCGTTTTATGGCAAAATGCATAAAAAGACGGCGGCTTTTCTTGGGGAAGCGCGTACAATATTTAAGAACCACAGAGTTCCGGTGATCATTCAATCCCTCGGCTCCATGTTCACGATCTTTTTTACATCCAAACCTGTCCGGAATTTTAAAGAGGCTGCCTCGTGTGATAAAAGAGCCTTCAGAAAGTTTTTTCATCAGATGCTCTCCGAAGATATCTATGTGCCGCCGTCGGCATTTGAAACGTCTTTTGTATCCGCGGCTCATGGGAGTTGTGATTTTCAGAAAACACTTAACGCCTTTAAAAAACTATGATTCTAAAAATATCCCTCAACGATATCTACGCGCCGATAGACAAGGAACTAAAAAGTTTTTCTGAACAACTAAAAGCGGAGCTTTCGTCGGACGATCAATTGATCAGCCAGATCCATGCGCATCTACTTAAAATGAGCGGCAAATTTTTACGGCCGGCGTTGACGATGTTGTGTTCGAAAATAGGGAATAAAGAAGAACCCCGCGCCGTAAAGCTCGCGGCCGCGATCGAATTGATCCACACGGCGACGCTGGTCCATGACGATATTATTGATGATTCCGATTTGCGGCGCAACATGCCGTCGATTTATTCGAAATGGGGCGCTGAAATTTCGATCGTATCGGGCGATTATCTCTACGCCAAGGCGTTCTTGCTTTTGGCGGGACTCGGAGATCCCTGGATCAGCCAGGCCTTCGCCGCCTGCGCCCACGAGATCTGTGAAGGCGAAATGAAACAGATCGAGAAGCGAAAATCATTTTTGATGAGCGAAGTTCAATACCTCAAGATCATCCATCAAAAAACGGCCGCGCTTTTTCAAGCCGCGTGTATGGGCGGGGCTTATCTGTCGGGCACACGAAAAGAGAACATGGCCAGTTTGGGCAATTATGGATTTAACCTTGGCATGGCATTCCAGATCGTTGATGACTGCTTGGACCTCATCGGCGAGACCGAAAGCTTGGGCAAGACTACGGGCCTTGATATTTATAAAAATGACGTCACCTTGCCGCTGCTTTATTTGTTCCACGAGCTGGGCGAATCCGAACGGACGGCGCTGATGGCGAAAGTCCAGAACGACGGCCGTGATGCTTTTGAGAAGATCAAGGCGCTCGCCGTTCAAAAAAAAGCCGTTGAAAAAGCGATGGCCAAGGCTAGGCTTTACATTGAGCAGGCGATCGAAAACTTAAAACCTATTCAAGATTCCGCATCCAAAGAAAGTCTTGTTCAGCTGGCTAATTACTGCGTGGATCGCGTCCGTTGATGAAGGAACGCGTGGTTGTCGCAATGTCCGGTGGTGTAGACAGTTCGGTATGCGCGATGCTTCTAAAAGAGGAGGGTTATGACGTGATCGGCGTTACGATAAAGACCTGGTCAAATGATGAATGCCATGATGAGAAATCTAAGGGCTGCTGCTCGATCCGGGATATCGATGACGCGCGTTCCGTTGCGAGGACAATCGGGATTCCTTATTATGTGATGGACCTTTCATCGGATTTTCAAAAAAAAGTCATTGATTATTTTGTGAACGACTATTTGGAAGGCCGGACACCCAACCCCTGCATTGAGTGTAATCGAAACATCAAATTCGGGATTCTGCTGGAAAAAGCCAAAGAGTTGGGGGCGAGCTACGTGGCAACCGGCCACTACGCCAGAATAGGTTATGACGAAAAAGAGAGACGCTTTTTTATTTACGAAGGTGTGGATCTCTCAAAAGATCAGACCTATGTTTTATTTGGCATGACCCAGGAGCAGCTGTCTAAAACGCTTCTGCCGATAGGCGCGCTCGAGAAAAAACGAGTACGTCAGATCGCCGCAGAGCTCGGATTACGCGTTTTTGACAAACCGGACAGTCAGGAAATCTGTTTTGTGAAATCAAGCTATGGCGAATTTGTGAAAAACTACGCCCCTGAACGGTTGCCGGGAAAAGGCCTTTTTAAGGACCAAAATGGCGAGGCCGTGGGCACCCATCAGGGCAGCCACCTTTTTACGATTGGCCAACGAAAACGGATCCAGATCACAGATGAAAATCCTTATTACGTGACATCAATTGACGCAACAAAGAATCAAGTGACCATTGGGAGAGAAGAGGACCTTATGAAGAGCCAAATGATGGTCCACCGCGTCAACTGGATCTCAAATCCAAGGCTTGGAGATATTACAGTCAAAATACGTTCAAAGAGCGCAAAAGTAAAAGCGCAACTCACAACGATTGAAGCCGGTAGGGTTGTGATCCAGTTTGACGAACCCCAAAAAGCGGTAACGCCTGGCCAGGCCGCCGTATTTTATGACGACATTCGAGTGCTGGGCGGCGGTTGGATTATGTAGAAATTTCGGCGGTGTAGCTCAGCCTGGTTAGAGCAGCGGTATCATAAATCGCTTGTCATAGGTTCAAATCCTATCACCGCCATATTTTTATTTGAACCGGGCGGCTCTAGCTTCGAGCGCGGTGGCTTGGATCAGGTTTTGTCGCTGAGGCAGCAGCAGTTACGATGGTTTCTTCGGATGTTTTACTTTTAGCGGGGATTAATGAGTAGATTTGTAGGGCTAGAAAAAGAAGGGATATCAACACTAGTATTTTTTTCATAGACTTTTCTCTTGCAACATAGAAGGGAAGTGTGCCTGGTGATTTCTCGAGTAGCAATAGACCAATCAAATACGTCTTATAGAATTGTAATATTTCTTAAACTATATAGTTTTATGGGCCTACACTAACTTACATATAATTTTGATAAACTAAATTTAGAACTCATGCGATACTCGATGATCACGGCGTTAGCATTAATCTTGTTTATTCCAAATCCTGCTTGGTGCGAAGTGAAACCTCAAAATGATGCTACCAAATTCTATCAAGAAGTCCATGGCCTTGAGTGGATGGAAATGTCCGCCGGCGAGCGCATGGACCACTTAATGGCAACGATGTATTTTTTGAATAAAAACGGAATAGAACTAAGCCAAGCGCCGAACTATTACTATGACGCGCTTTATCATAAAATAGAAAGGGACCCGAACATTTATATGTCTAGTATTTCCAATATCTTAGCAAATTGGATCTATGAGAAAGAGCCTAAATCAAGACCCGCTTTGGACAGATTCCGGAGTAAAGAAGGCCCCTAGGACATCGTCTCACACAGGCATTGGCTAACGCAGAGGAACAAGTGTTTTTTGACATTTCTCCTGAAATTGGTATAATAGCGCTTCCAGAAATTAAAATTATCTTAATGGAGCTTACATGAAAAAAACTGCACTGCTGTTCTTGATGATTGGTTTAATATTTCAAAATTATGCGTTGCGAGCTGAAGATTCATCGAAACCCTTCGAATCATCCATGACGGCCGAGCCCAAAGCAGCCTCGTCGGAAATTCCGACGGAGTCGGCTTCCAAAGTCTCGCCCGCAACGCCGGCAGTTTCACCGGCCCCCGAAGCGGTGGAGCTCGCGCCGCCATCAGCCACCGCAACTCCAGCGCCCGCCAGCTCAGAGAATCTTGAATTCGTGTCCGGAGAAATCACCTCGACAGATGCAGCCGCTAAAACAGTCACCGTAAAGCTGTATGGGGAGACGGAAAACGCCACAAACGACAAGGTTCTTACGGTCAAGCTCGACGAGGCCACGGATATTACGGATGGTGAAAAAGACCGCGACATCAAATCGCTTACGAATGGCACCGAGGTCGATGTGGAGTATGACCCGGCAACAAGCAAGGCGACTTATATTTTCGTTTACTAATCATTTTTTTCATTTAATTTAAACGCACGGATAAAACAAATGAAATAACCTGTTTTATCCGTGTTTTTTTAATGAATTGGTCACCACGATGTCCAAGCTTAAAGAACTTCTGCAAAAAGTCGAGACCTTAAACCGCCGTCATGGCCTTTTCCAAAAAAATGACTCGCTGGTGGTGGGAGTTTCCGGCGGCGCGGATTCGATGTCGCTCTTATGGCTCCTTAAAGTACTAAAAGAAAAATACGCTTTTAAAATCAATGTAGCCCACGTGAACCATGGGCTTCTTAAGAATGAGAGCAGGAAATATTTTAACCTTGTCAAAAAAACCTCAGAGATAATCGGGACCCCTTTTTATTCGAAAAGCGTTGATTTAAGAAGCTTGGCAAAAAAGCATAAGCGCTCGCTCGAAGAGATGGGAAGGATCGAACGCTATTCTTTTTTTGAGGAAATTGCCGCCAAAACTCGTTCTCATAAAATTGTTACGGCGCATACGCTGGATGATCAGGCCGAAACGGTGCTACTCAGGTTGCTACGCGGCTCGGGCTTGAAAGGCCTGATCGGGATCCCCCACAAGAGAAGACAAGGCAGATTTCAAGTGGTAAGGCCGCTTCTTTCCACGGAAAAAAAAGATCTCTTAGTTTTCTTAAAGGAAAATAATCTGCCGTATCTTCAAGACAAAACAAATAAAGATACCGCGTTCACCAGAAACCGCGTGCGTCGCCGTTTGTTACCTGTCCTTGCAAAATATTATAATCCTCAAATCAAAAATTCTCTCGCCAATCTTCAGTCTATCTGCGAGGAAATCCAGGATTATCTTGATAAAACCTCTTCGCGCGCGTTGAGAACCTGTCTTATGGGTCGTACGTCCGGCAATAAAGTAGCGTTGCGGCTAAAGCCGCTCAATCAATTGCATCCAGCCATTCGACGGGAGGTTTTGCTGAAAGCCTTGTCGGACTTGAAAGGAGATCGCAAGAGATTTTCGTACGAACATATATCGGCCGTTGTTGAAATCATCCAATCTAAAGAAAATGACCTTGAGCGTCACTTGCCTCATTTTATAGTGGCGAAAAAAAATTGGAAGACGCTGGAGCTTATTTTAAAGCGGCGGTGATTGACACCCTCTTAAAATCGGGCTATAATTCGATCCATTGCTATAAACCTATGTCAACACAATAGAAAGGGCTGTTTATTCATGTCAAAAGTGGAAGTTGGGCCCAATGAGCCTCTTGAAAAAGCGCTTCGGCGCTTCAAGAAAAAAATTGAGCGCGAGGGAATTTTAAAAGCGTTGAAAGCAAGAAAACACTACGAAAAGCCCAGCGAAATCAAAAGGCGCAAGGCCCGTAGCAGCAAAAATAGAAAAAAGTATTAATTCTTAAGGGGCCGCTCATGGCCGACACCCATGAAAATCCTCCGGGCTTCAGCATCAAAAAAAAGGTTGACGAATCCTGGAAGGATAACGTAGAAAAAGAAAAAGAGGTTGCTGACTCCGCCGCCGGCGCGTCGGCGGGTCCTGAACCACACGCGGGGAGCCCATCGGAATTCACGCCTAGTTTTTCTTCGTTTGTCACGACGCTCGGAATGCAGGCCTTTGTCGCGCTGGGAGAGTTCCAAAATCCCGCATCGACTGAGCACGCGCCGCCCATCGACCTCGTCCAGGCCAAATCCCTGATAGAGCTGCTCCAAATTTTATCTGAAAAAACAAAGGGGAACCTTACCGAGGACGAAGCGACCGTGCTCCAAGAAATTCTCTACGGCCTTAAAATGAAGTTTGTCGAAAAAAGCGGAAAATCTTGATGTTTCTTTTTATCCTTTCATTTTTAGCGGGGGCTTTGCTTGGCGGCCTATTCGTTTATTTGATCCGCGCACCCAAAATAGCCGTGCTTAATCAACGGCTCTCTTCGGAAATAAACACCAAAGAGAAATTGCAAAACGAATTTAAATTGGCCGCAACCGAGGCGCTTCAAAACGCGAACGAGCAGTTTTTGTCGAGCGCTATCAAAGATCTTAATTTAGTCAAAAAAGAAACAGACTCCAGCGTCGACTTAAAAAAACATGAGATCCAGAGCTCAGTCAACGAGATGAAGACAAAGCTCGAGGATTACCAGAAAACCGTAAAAAAATTTGAGGAGGAACGATCCTCCATGTACGCAAAGCTGGAGCAGTCGTTAACGCAAGTTTTGAGCGCTGAGCAATCGATTCGGATGGAAACGACAGCGCTCAAGAGAGTGTTAACCACTTCAACGGGTATTCGGGGAAGTCTCGGACAAAAGTTTCTTCAGGATATTTTGGAACAAAGTGATCTTGTGAGGGGCATCGACTTCGATGCGCAGCTAAGCGTTATGGGCAATGAGGGTAATGAATTGCGGCCGGATTTCGTGATCCGTATGCCGCAAGGCAAGCGCCTGGTGATCGACGCAAAGGAAGTCACCGGAGAATATTTTTTAGCGCAGGAAACCGATGATGCTGACCAGCAAAAAGAGCATTATGAGAAACTTGTCACGAATATACGAAACAATTTTAATAAGCTGTCGCAAAAAGAATATCAATCTTTTGTGGATAGCGACGTCCCATTTGTGGTGATGTTTATCTCAAATGAGAATGCGATACGAGCCGCCTTCATGACGGAACCGAATCTTTTTCAAGAGGCTACTCAGAAAAAAATAATTTTAGCCAGCCCCATGACCATCATCCCGATGATTTATTTGATCGCGCATAGCTGGCAACAGAATCGTCTCGCTCAAAACGCTCAAGAACTGGGAAATGCCGTTGAGGAGCTCGGGAATCGTTTATATAAATTTGTGGAACACCTTCAGGCCATCCGAGGCGGCATTAAAAAAACTGTGGAAGGGTGGGATAAGGCTATCGGCTCATGGCAGACACGTGTTTCTCCGCAAATCGAGAAAGCCAAGACGCTCGGAGGCCGTCTGAAAGAAACAGAAGAGCTATCATCAATAGACGTCACGCCCAGATCCGCCGAAGAACTACCCTCCTGATTTAGTCGCTCATAAATATATTTTGCAGTATTTGTATTCAGTTGTTATACTAGCCCTAGTAAATAAAATCTAATTTACATAAATAAAATACTATATAAAGTAGCCCTGGGATTGTGAGCGCCCTTTATGGATAAACTGATCGCCAGCTTTCAGAAAAATAAGTTTGAAGAAGTCCGCGTGCAGATCAAGGAGTTTAAGGGGTACGATCTTCTAGACATTCGTGTCTACACGACTCTCAAGGAAACCGATGATAAGATCCCAACCGGCAAGGGACTTTCCATCAATGTGTCCCACTTCCAAGATTTAAAAAAAGCGATCCTTGAAGCCGAGAGCGTTCTAAGGGAGAACCATCTCCTAAATGAGTAAGATCATTGAGACCTTGAAAGCCGGCGCGATGGAGTTTAGGAAGAAAAATGCGCAGGTCGTGAGCGACTCCCAGAAGAAAAAAACCGATCATGAGCTGACGCAGGAACAGCTCGCGGATATTTATTTTGCCGGATCCGAAAAGATAAAAAAATCAGATTATCCCACCGTGATCAAGGTGATCGAGAAATCCCGCTCGTCACTCTTGGTGCCCTGGCTTATCACATTGGTGGCTCTTTTGATAACCTCTTTCAGCCTTTACTCCGGTAAACGCATTTTTATCGATGTGAAGATCGTGAACGACCGTGCCACCGCGCTTACGGCTCCCGAGAATATTTCTGAAACCAACCAAGAAGGTCCATCGCCAGGGCTCCGTCTGGGTGATAAGTTGTCTGTGAAAAATATTGATTTTGAAGGCGCGGCTAAACTGAGGAGTTCAAAAGACGATTCAAGCCTCACGCTCGTGAATAGTTCCGTCGCGCCTTTTGCGCGCGCCATTCTGCAGTTCGATTCTCCGGTGAACCTATCAGGATCCAAGATTGTTTTCTATGCCAAGGGCCTCCGCGGGGGCGAGAATATCGCATTCGCGCTGAAGGACAAAAATAACGTCTCCGCGTTCAATAAAAATAAACTTTACCCATTTTCTAAGGCCCTGACGACGGATTGGCAACGCGCCGAGATCACACTTTTCAACGCGGCGAGAGAATTTGATGTAAAAAATGTCATGAGTCTGCGATTTGAGTTCGGCTCCAAGGACACCGACAACAAGCCGGGAGACACGATCATGGTCAGGGACATTCAAGTGGTGCCCCTCTAAATCAAAGAGGGACGGATAAACAGAGGAAGCCAGGCATGCAGGTTATCGCGTTATCGAATCAAAAAGGAGGTTGCGGCAAAACAACCTCGGCCATCAATATCGCGGCATCGTTAGCCTCGCTCGGGAAAAGGACGCTCTTGATAGACCTGGATCCCCAAGCACATGCGTCTTTTGGGCTTGGAGTACGCAATGATAAACTCGAAAATTCGATATACAACGTCTTGACCGAACAGGCGGGCAAACGGAAGCATTTTATTGAAGATGTGATCGTGCCGATCGAGACCCACTTGGACCTGGTGCCGTCGCATATCCTTCTGAGTACGATAGAGCAGGAATTCACGAACAAAGACGAGTCGGTCTCTAAACTTTATGAGATGCTTTCAACACTGTCTTTTCCTTACGAATTTATTATTATTGATTGCCCGCCAAGCCTGGGATTTCTGACCTTCAACGCATTGAGGGTCGCACAGACCGTGATCGTTCCCGTAGAGCTTAGCTCTTTTTCATTGATGGGGGTGGGCAAACTTCTAAGCATGATCGAACTGATCCGTGTGAAACTCCAGCACACGCCCAAAGTTTACGCACTACCGACCATGGTCGATATGCGGACCAATTTTGCCAAGCACATGATAGGCGAAATCCAACAAGCTTTTGGCGAAAATATTTTAAATAGCATCATCCGCCAAACGGTTGCGGTGAAAGAATCCCAGGCAAAAGGTATCCCGATCGTGAAATACAATAGCAAATCAAAAGGCGCTATCGATTATTTGATCTTGACGCAGGAAATATTGAATAAAGTGCCAAGCACCGAAAGCCCGTTCGAACCCACCGGCGCCAGTAAAAACGGCCCTTTAAACCGTCTCTGTGATTTTAGTTTGAATAAAGAAGGGGTGAAAGAAGTTCATATCGTCGGGGATTTTAACAATTGGAGCGTTTCGAATGAGTCGCTGCTATGGCAAAAAGGGGAAGGGGTGTGGCAGAAAAGGATCGCTCTGAAGCCAGGCCGTTACCGCTATAAATTTGTCATCGATGGCGAATGGACCACGGACCCTTCCAACCATGTTCTTGAACCCAACCCCTACGGCGGCCTCGATTCTGTTCTGGAAATTGAATGACTTTTTAGATGCCCAAGTCTAAAAAGAAGCCCTATCACCTCATCGAATCCCATAATCTTTACGAAGGGCACGTCATTCACCTTGTCAAAGACCGTTTTATTCTTGGCGTTGCTCCAAACAAGGTCGTCACACGAGAACTTGTAAAACACCCAGGCGCGGTGGCCATTATCCCTTTTGTGAATAAAAAGCAGCTTCTTCTTATAAGGCAATTCCGTTACGCCGCGCAGGGGGATCTATGGGAAATTCCCGCGGGGACCTTGGAACGCGGCGAGCGCCCGATCGATTGCGCCAAAAGAGAGCTTGAGGAAGAAACCGGATTTAAGGCCAAACATTGGACCTATTTGACAAGCTTTTATCCGGCTCCCGGCATCAGTGATGAAATCATGACACTTTTTAGGGCTGACACGCTCATCAAAGGCCAAAAAAATCTTGACCATGATGAATGGATTGATCACCGCATTTTTTCCCTTAAATCGGCGCTTCAAATGATCCAAAAAAGGTCCATTCGAGACGGCAAAACAATCGCTGGTGTTTTGTGGGCATCTCAATTTTAACGGTGCTTGATAATTCGAAGCTTAACGCTTAAAATAAAGCTTTGACGAGGGATTTCAATGATTAAAGAAGCAAAGATATCATCCGTCGTATCTCTTTTCCCTCTACCGCAATACGTGGTCGTCTTGGAAGACGTGGAAAAGACGCGCCTGGTACCGATTTGGATAGGTGTGAACGAGGGGAACGCGATCGCGCTTGAGATGCAAGGCGAGAAATTTCCCAGACCCTTGACGCACGATCTGATGGTAAATCTCATCAAAGCGATGGGTGCAGAAACTGAAAAGATCGTCGTGAATGACTTAAAAGAAAATAGCTATTATGCGTCGATTTATATCAAACAGAATGGCAAGACGATGGAAATTGACGCGCGGCCGTCGGATGCTTTGGCCCTAGCGGTTCGCGTGCAGTGTCCAATCTACATCGATGAAAAAGTTTTAAATAAATGCCCTCAAATAGACCGTCCGATCACTCAAGAAGAAATAGCAAAATTCAAGGAAGATTTAAAAAAAATGTCTCCTGAGGAATTTTTCAAATCCTTGGAAGAGGCTCCGCCGGCCGAGGAGCCGCCGTTAGGCAGCGAGCTTGGAGAAGAAGAAAATGACGAAGAGGACGAGGAAGAGGATGATCAAAAAGAAGATCAATAACTTATGAATGGTCGCCCGGATTTAATAAAATCGGAAAATGCCCAGGAGACCGAGCTCGCCTCGTTTGACGAGATCTTAAGCGAGGAGGCACATTTTCTGGCGCCGTTTTCGGAGAAGTTGGCCGCGAACTGGTCGGAGCTTTATTTGAGCGCTTTTGGCCGCCGCGCGTTCTTTTCTTCTCAACGTGTTCAAAAAGTTTTCAAGGAACTCGTCGATCTTTTTATCGCCTGTCTTGAGGAAAAACGTCTTGATCTTTATTTGGAGAGCCTAAAAGAAAAAGGTGTCATGTTTTCGCGCTTAGGCGTCCCGTTTGAAGAGATCATTATTTCGATGCACCTGTTTGAAGAAGTGTGCGTCGAGCCGCTTTTAAATTCCAAATTTCCGCAAGTCAAGGTCTCTGAGATGATCCTCGCGATGGGAGAGCTTCATAACCAGGGGCTTGCCGCGTTTGCGATCAGTTACTTTGATAACACCAAACAAGAGATGCAGATGATCACCGACGGATTGGTCGAGGAAAACGGAAATCTAAAGAAAGAACTCTCCGAGGCAAAAGATTCCTTGTTAGCCCAAACAATGAACGAGTTGAATTCCATGCAGCTCGTGATCAGCGGCATTAACCACAAGCTGCGCCACCGCGTTTATCAACTGGGCCGCATCCAAAAAATAACCGAGGTCTTGGAAGGGGAATCGCATCTGCCCAAGCTTTTAAAGATCGCCTCTCACCAGATGTTGGCACTTTGTCCAGAAAATTCGAATCTTTTTTTCGCTTTTTTTGACGAGGAAAGAAGAAAAATAAATTTTTACCACCAAGAATCCAAGTCAAGCCCTGAATGCGACCTGATCAAGACTTTTTTCTTTTCCGAACTTCCCAAGCCCGTCCAGGAAGCGCTGTATGACGAATCTAAAAAGCACATTCATTTTAACAATCACGAGAACATGCCGGATACGCTGCTTGATATTTTCGCCGTCAAAAATCAGAAAGACTTCCTTTGGATACCGATCCGTAAATACCGCGACGTGATCGGCTTTTTATTGCTCGGCGTTCCGATGGACGGTTTTTTTTCAAAGAACAGCTATAAGTTTTATCAACGGATTGGCCAGGGAGTGTCCAAGGCCATCACCAGCGCGATCCTTTTTAATAAATCGAAACAACGGGATGACTTCGAATCCATCCTCGGAGAACTGAACAGGAGAAAATTCCTAGGCGGTCCCGTTGAGACAACGCTTGATTTCTGCCTTGGGTCATTGATTGACCTTTTAGGCGTGGAGCGCACGTCACTGATGCGCTATGATGAGGGTCGAAAAGACCTCTGCGTCTGCGCGGCGAAGGGTTATAAAGTCTATCCGATTTCGGGCGCCAGGATCAAATGGGGCGAGGGCATCGCGGGATTAGCGCTCAGAGACTCGAAGATCATCGCCATTACCAAAATGAAAGCCATCAAAAATTATATGCCCGAGATCAAAGTGAAGTCCCTGCTCTGCATACCGCTGATGGACGCCGAGAAGCCAATGGGTGTCGTGAATATGTCGACAATCAACTACTACAAAAATTTTGAAAAATCCGATATCGAAATGGCTCACCACGTGATCAACCGCATGACCGGTATCCTGAAAGACCTGATCCGCATCGAATCACACAACACAGTCTTGTGAAATTTTTAGGTCATGAGCAAAAAATACCTTCTTAAAACCGCCCCGTCCGCCCATTCGTTCAGCATTGATTATAAAAACGCGCTCAATGATTCCCAATGGGAAGTCGTCACCCAAGCGGACGGACCGTGTTTGGTGCTAGCAGGGGCAGGTAGCGGAAAAACAAGGACATTGATCTATCGCGTAGCCTATCTCTTAGAAAAAGGCACCCGGCCCGAGGAAATCCTCTTTGTCACTTTCACGAACAAAGCGGCCGACGAGATGAAAAACCGTATCGAGATGCTCTTAAAATCCCAAGCCAAGGGCCTCTGGTGTGGCACGTTTCACCACATAGGAAACCGCGTGCTTCGTATTTACGCGGGACGTCTAGGATTGAGCCAAGATTTCGGCATTCTGGACGATGAAGACAGCCGTGACCTTGTAAAGGCCTGCATGAAATCAATCGACAGCAAATCCGGTGATGCGCGTCTTCCGAAAGCCGGCGTCGTACAATCTATTTTGAGTTTTTCGGTAAACTCTAAGCAGTCGATTGCCGAGGTCGTGTCCCGCCAATACCCCTACCTTTCTCAATATATTGGAGATTTTGAAAAAATAAAATCACTGTACGAAGAAAAAAAAGGGCGGACAAACCATCTTGATTATGACGATTTGTTGCTCCGGTGGATCGAGCTTCTGAAGGTTTCCGTTGAAACACGGGAAAGATTCGCCACACAGTTCCGCTACTGCCTTGTGGATGAATATCAGGATACGAATCGCCTCCAGCACGAGCTGATCCATATCTTGTCGGGCCGCCATAAAAATATCCTGGTGGTCGGTGATGACGCGCAGTCCATTTATTCTTTCCGCGGTGCCGAAATAAAAAATATCCTCGATTTTCCAGGGCAATATGAGAACACGAAACTTTTTAAGCTAGAAACCAATTACCGCTCTACGAAATCTATTTTGAATCTGGCGAACGAAAGTATCAAACACAATATTCATCAATTTCCAAAGACACTGAAGGGCGTTCAAGGTTCAGGCACGCCGCCGCAATTCGTCAAAGTCCGCGACAGCCGTCAGGAAGCCCGTTTCATCACGCAGCGGATCGCGGAATTAAAAGAAGGCGGCGTGGACCTTTCACAGATCGCCGTTCTTTTTAGAGCGCATTACCAGGCCGCCGAACTTGAAATGGAGCTCGCTAAACAAGGGATCCCTTACATTATCCGCGGAGGGATACGGTTTTTTGAGCAGGCGCACATCAAGGATGTGCTCTCTTTTTTAAAAATCTTGATCAACCCTCTGGATGAGCTCTCCTGGAACCGTGCACTGACACTTCAGTCGGGGATCGGGCTTGGGTATGCTCAAAAAATATTTCAACTCATGGAAAAAGATTCAGCAACTCTAGAAAAAGTCATCTCGCCACGATTCGGAGAAAATCTGCCTCTCAAAGTCAGGGAAGGGTTCTCGCGTTTTAAGGGAATACTGAAATACCTTTTGAAAGAAGATCTCAAGGATCATCCCGACACATTGATAGAGGAGATCTTGGACAAAGGCTACAACAAACACGTGCTAATGAATTTTGAGAACGCCAAAGACCGCTTGGAGGACTTGAGAGAGCTCGTGAATTTTGCTCATACCTACCCCAATCTCAAAGATTTTCTCATCGATGTCACGTTGAGGGAAGGCTTTAAAGGCGAGAGTCTTTTACAGGGAGCCGACGGCGAAGTTTCTGATGAAGAGCTGGTGCTTTCCACGATCCATCAGGCAAAAGGCCTTGAATGGCGCGCTGTCTTCGTGATCCGGCTTTCCGAAGGTCAGTTTCCGCACGCGAAATCGTCCGAAAACGAAGAAGACCTTGAGGAAGAACGCCGTCTTTTTTATGTGGCGGCAACGCGGGCCAAAGAAGAGCTGATCCTGACGCATCCGATGACGCGCTATGATTATACGGCGGGCACCGTGATCAGCCGGCCGTCTATTTTTATTGCTGAACTTTCTTCCAGCGTCTATGATGATGTCGAAGTTGAAGAAGACGACTCCGAGGAGGAAATAATTTATCTTAAATAAGCGAATGGCGCTTTTCACAGTTTTTTTGGTTGTGATGATTGATCTGATCGGTTTTGGAATTGTTTTGCCGGGTCTGGAAGCCTACGCGGCAGGTTTTAAAGCCTCCCCATTATTTGTCGGCATCGTCTATAGTTCGTATTCATTGGCACAGCTTATTTTTTCGCCGGTTTGGGGATCACTTTCAGACCGAGTGGGACGGCGTCCGGTCATGATGGTCAGCACGCTGGGCGCTTCAGCGGCTTATCTTTTGTTCGCGTTTTCAAATTCGCTCGGCATGCTTTTATTTTGCAGGATTTTTGCCGGAATGATGGCCGGCAATATTTCTACGGCGCAGGCTTATGTGGCCGATGTCACGGAACCCAAAGACCGCGCGAAAGGAATGGGGCTTATCGGAGCCGCGTTTGGCATCGGATTTGTGGTGGGCCCGGCTTTAGGTGGCATCATTATGAAAATTTTTCCCTCAAATCCTTTTTATATTATCGGAGTGCTGGCGGCATGTCTATCCGCTTTGAGTTTTTTACTTGTCGTGACACGCTTACCGGAACCCCACCGAGAAACTTCAAGCGACGCCAGCGGTCGGATTATCAAGACAAGCATTTTTACGAAAAATTTCTGGGATTATTCTAGCAAGATCAATAAAGAAAGTAGCGGCGCTTTTTTTAAATTCCTGATCTGCGTGTTTCTTTTAACGTTGGGACAGGCGAGTATTTACGAAGCGTTTCCTTATTTCTGCCGCACCCGCCTTTATCTGCCTGTGACCGCCGTGTATCAGCAATATGTTTGGATGGGTCTTGTGGCGGTGTTCATTCAAGGAGGTTTGATCCGGGTTTTGGTAAAAAGAATCAGCGAAAAAAAACTTTTTTTATTGGGCAGTCTACTCATGGGAATCGCGCTGGGCGCAATTCCGTTCGCGAGGAATGTGGCGGGCCTCACCGCCATCATGATCTTGATGACCGTGGGCGCAAGCCTGGCTGTTCCCACGCTGACGAGCCTCATCTCCAAAGAATCGACGGCCGAAAATTACGGGGTGACGATGGGCATCTCCCAGAGTTTTTCTGCGATGGCGCGCGCCATAGGACCCACGTGGGGGAGTGCGCTCTTGGTGGTCTCATTCCAAACTCCGTTCATCCTCACAGGGGCTTTGGTTTTATTGACGGTCTACGTGGCTTATGAAACCTGAAGAACCCATTCCCAACTCCGGAAGAAAATTATTTTTCGGGCTTTTCGTATTTCCGCTTTTGATCGCCGTCGGCATGGCGGTGCTTCTTTGTTCGGTTGTGCTTTTGACCGATGAAAAAGAAACGCCCGAAACCTTGATCATGGCAATCAAAGCAGGTTCTCCCGGCAAGCGCTGGCAGAAGGCGTTCGAGCTTTCCAATGAGCTTAACAAAAAAACTGACAGCGTCGGCAAAGGTTCTCTGTTGAAGGAAATAATCCATATCTTCCAAGATCCTGTCCATTATGATTCAAAAACGCGCGCCTATATGGCCATCGCTTTAAGCCATTTCAATGAACCGCAAGCCATCGATGCGCTTATAAAATCGTTGAAAGACAACGATGAGGAAATTCAAATCTACGCACTGTGGGGGTTGGGAAGGCTTCAAGCCAAGGCCGTGATTGATGATTGTTTGGCCTTTCTTAAAAGCGACAAGGCGGAACTTAGAAAGGTCTCGGCCTACGTGTTAGGGGCGATGGGTGAGATACGAGTGGCCGGATCTTTAAAACCCCTTTTGAGTGATGCGGTGCCTGATGTGCGTTGGAACGCCGCGCTGGGCCTTGCGAGGCTTGGCGATGATTCAGGATCCGCGGTGCTTGTGAAGATGCTTGACCGCCGGGCGCTTGTTCTTGAAAATAATTTGAGCGATGAGGCTACTGAAATGGTCATGATCAACGCCGTGAAAGGATTAACCTTGATTGCAAAGCCCGATTCGATTAAAATCCTACAAGAACTTTCACGAAATGATAAAAGTTTAAAAGTGCGGCAAGCTGCTATTCAATCTTTAGAAATATTAACGAGAAACACAAATTAATGAGTGATATTCCAATCAACGATCAACCGACAACCGCCCCACAATCTGTCCCTGCTCCCGTAATACCGAAGCCCGTGGTCTCTGTCATTCAAGACAGACAGGAAAAAATAGACCGGAGAACCTTTCTTTCATGGACAGGATTGGCTTGGGTCAGTTTTGCTGCCGCAACGGGCGGCGCGCTATCCATTGTTCTTCGATTTCTTTTTCCAAACGTTTTATTTGAACCCCCAACATCTTTTAAAGCCGGTTTTCCGGCTGATTATGAGGTCGGAATAGTGGATGAACGCTGGAAGGAAAAGTTCGGGGTGTGGTTGGTTCGGACCGCCGAAGGGCTGTACGCGCTGTCGACGATATGCACGCACCTGGGCTGCACCCCCAATTGGCTGGGCGGAGAAAACAAATTTAAATGTCCTTGTCACGGTAGTGGATTTTACAAAACCGGGATCAACTTTGAAGGGCCCGCGCCACGCCCGCTGGAGCGTTATCGCATCAGCCTTACCGAAGACGGTCAACTATTGATCGATAAAAGCAAAAAATTTCAGCAAGAGAAAGGCGAATGGAATAACCCCGAATCATTTTTATCCATTTGAACAAATAGATATAAGGAGGCGATATTTAAATGCCAGAACCTGAAAAAAAACAAAGATTCAATCTGGGGAAGCACATCACGGAATCTCAAATTTACAAGTCCATGTTCCGTCACGGCTATTCAACCTCGGACCGTGACCGTGCGTTGTCGGTGATGACCAATGTGTTCTTTCATCTTCATCCGGTCAAGGTAAGAAAGTCAGGGGCAAGATTCGGGTTTACATGGTGCGCGGGAGGGTTGTCGTTTTTTGTTTTTCTGACACTCGTCGTGAGCGGCATCCTTTTGATGTTCTATTACCGCCCGACCGTCGAATACGCTTACAACGACATCATCGCGCTTAGAGAGCATGTCCCGTTTGGGATCATGCGGGAGCTGCACCGTTGGGGAGCCCACGCGATGATCATCACGGTGTGGCTTCACATGTTTCGTGTTTTTATGACCGGTTCTTATAAGCCGCCGCGCGAGTTTAACTGGGTGATCGGCGTGATCTTACTGGTTTTGACTATGCTTTTAAGCTTCACGGGCTATTTGTTGCCCTGGGATCAACTGGCGATGTGGGCTATCACGGTCGGCAGCAACATGGCGCGCGCAACCCCGTTTTTAGGCCACGAGGGCCCCGGGGCCGCGCTTTTATCCCTCGGAGATATACAACTGGTGACATCGGGCAGCGATGTGCGTTTCGCGCTGTTGGGCGGACGGTTTGTGGGTGCCGGCGCGTTGCTTCGATTTTACATTCTGCACTGCGTGGCAATTCCCACGGTCTTGGTGGTCTTAATGTCCGTGCATTTCTGGAGAATCCGTAAAGACGGCGGAATCAGCGGTCCCTTATAAAATATGATCGAAGCGTTTAAGCAGTTTTTTAACTCCATCTCGTCGCCGGTCACAATTTTTACTTCAGCCACCGTTATTTTCTTCCTTTTTGTGACGTTTCCAAAACAGGCGACTTCAACAGGGGTGAGCCTTTCATTGCTTGCGTTGGTGCTCGGATTCATTGGAATAGGCTTAACGGACCAGCATTTCCGAAATATCATCAGCACTCCGGATAACGTCCCAATCGTAGGCCTTATCTTTATTTTTGGTTTTTTCACCTGGTACGCGATGAAAAAAGCCGTTGAAAATGACCGGCGGATCGAAAAAGGAGAGCCGACGATCGAGCAGCTTGAAACCAATGAAAAAGTATTGGTTTTTCCCTATTTGATATTTATCGAATTTGTCGTCGCGCTGGCCTATGCGGTTGCGTTGGTTCTGTGGTCCATTTTTCTAAAAGCACCGTTGGAAGAGCCGGCTAATCCGATGGTCTCTCCAAACCCGAGCAAAGCGCCGTGGTATTTTCTCGGTCTTCAGGAAATGCTCGTTTACTTTGATCCCTGGATCGCCGGGGTTTTACTCCCGACATTCATCATCCTGGGTCTTTGCGCGATCCCGTATATCGACCGAGATCCGTCGACGTCCGGCTTTTATTCGTTCAAAGCGCGCAAACGTATTATCACAACTTATCTTTTTGGCTTTTGGATCCTTTGGATACTCTTGATCATTGTGGGGACGTTCCTGCGCGGGCCGAACTGGAACTTTTTCGGGCCTTTCGAAGTTTGGGATGTTCACAAAGTGGTACCTCTGTTAAATGTGAATCTCTCGGAAATTATTTTTATTAAGTGGCTCAGCCTCGGCCTTCCGAAACAGTGGTTCATCCGCGAAGCCCCAGGAATCCTTCTGGTGTCGATCTATCTTCTGCTCCCGCAGATCATCCTCGCAAAAACAGTTTTCAAAGACCAATTTAAAAAGTTAGGGCCCGCGCGTTACAGTGTTTTAGTGCTCTTACTTCTGATGATGATCGCACTTCCGATCAAGATGTATCTTCGTTGGGCATTCAATTTGAAATACCTCGTGGCAATCCCCGAATTTTTCTTTAATATTTAATCCGATGGCAAAGCAAAACCCTTCGCTGTACAGCGTCTCAAAAACCTTCCTATGGTTCGCGGTGGTGAGCATCCTCTTAACGGGCAGCCTGGTCGCGGTGGTCATGCTGGATTATCGGAGAGATTGGAAAAACTGGCAGAAAAAATTTGTCCAATTGAAGGCCCAAAAGACACAAGAGGACCTGAGACAGGTTGAGCAGGCCATTGACAAACAAAAATTAGGCGCGTTTAAAAAGCAATACGCGGAGGCGGCGTTCAAAGCCCATCATGGGGATTATCAGAGGCTTCAAGATGAGATCGAGGTCTTGAACACAAAAACCGTTAAAATCAGGTCTCAATTTCAAAACCTGAAGCAATTTCAGGATTCCTATAAATATTTCTTTGAAGAATATTCTGAACACAAAGATAAGCGTGCCGCTGAGGTTAAGAAAAAATTAATGGCCATTGAACCAAAAGTGGCTGAGGCGAAACTATCGCTTGAGGCGGCCGAGAAAGAAAAAGAAGAGAAGGAAGCCAGGGCTCAGGAATTTCAGTCGAAAGAAAAGTCACTCCAGAAAGAGATAGACAAACTTCTCGATGAAAAGAACCACCTCGAAAAAAAACTTGTAAAATTGAAGCCAAGCGTCGTCCATGAGATCTTAAACGCGCCGATGGTGGACTTTATCGCGCCGACGCTCAAAATTCAGCAGGTGGTGCTGGAGGATATTCAGGATGACTATCACTTCGCGAAGGTCCCCAAAGTGGATCGCTGTACCACTTGCCACCTAGGGATCGATCAAAAAGGTTTTGAGGACGCCCCACAACCTTTCCGAACACATCCAAAACTTGAACTGTATCTCGGATCGGCATCGCCGCATCCTGTCGAAAAATTCGGCTGTACGGTCTGTCATGATGGCAGCGGCCATTCCGTGAGCTTCATCGATTCCGCCCATACGCCTCACAGCCAGGCGCAGGCCATCGAGTGGCAGAAGAAATACCATTGGCACCCGCTTGAAAAATGGGAGCATAAAATGCTTCCATTGAATCACGTGCAGGCCTCTTGCACGCAATGTCACCAGGCTGTGGTCGCGGTTCCGCAGGCCGATAAGCTAAACCGCGGCCGTAAACTTGCCGAGGCCTACGGTTGCTTCAATTGCCACAAGATCGCGGGCTTCGAGAACCGCTGGAAGGTCGGCCCAAGTCTTGAAAATATCGGCAGCAAGTTAGATAAAGATTGGGTGATCCGATGGGTCGAAGATCCTCATAGCTTCAGGCCCACTACCAAAATGCCACAAATATTCAATCTATCCAACACGTCATCCGCCGAAGATAAAGATAAAAATAATGCCGCGATCGCAGGCATCGCCGCGTACCTGATGAAAAATTCCGGTTCCGCGGATCTATTGACGCCTCCCAAGGAAGGAGATCCCGAGCGCGGCGAAAAACTCGTCAAGGAAATCGGGTGCACCGGCTGTCACACGGTCGCCGGCATAAATGCCAATAGCTTTGGGCCGGAGCTTTCGGGACTCGGCAGTAAAGTGAAGAAAGACTGGCTTTATACCTGGATTAAAAACCCCCAACATTTCTCCAAAGATACGCGGATGCCTAACCTCCGCCTCAGCGATGAGGACGCCGCGGATATTACCAGTTACTTTCTGGGTCAAAAAAATGCCGCGTTTGAGGCCAAGCCTCTGCCGGAAGTAAAACCGCGGGTTGTCGATGAAATGCTTTTAAGCTTCCTGCAGGGAACCATGCGGCGTTCCGAGGCGGAAAATGAGATAGCCAAGATGACCGCAGAAGAAAAGTTTGAGTTTCTAGGCAAGAAATCGATCGCTTATCAAGGCTGTTATGCCTGTCACGCGATCAAAGGTTTCGAGGATGCCAAACCCGTCGGCGCGGAATTGACCAACGAGGGGCAAAAAGATGTCCATCAATTTGATTTTGGATTTGTGGAACTCGAACATACGCGCCAGGATTTTATCGCCCAGAAATTGAAAGATCCGCGTATTTTTGACGAAGGAAAAATAAAAGCTTATTATGAAAAACTGCGGATGCCCCAGTTTCATTTTACCGACGAAGAGATCGACGACCTGACCACCTTTGTCCTAAGTCTGTCGGAATCACATATTCCTCTTCAGATGCAAAGACGTCTTGACTCAAAAGATGTCCAGATTGAAAAAGGGCGTCTGATCGTCTCAAAGCTGAATTGCAACGGCTGTCACGAATTGGATCGCATAAAGGGCGCGTTAAGAGAATTGGCGGAGGATAAGGGGACCGCGCCGCCGGTACTGGATGGGGAAGGGGCTAAGGTCCAGCAGGCATGGCTTTATCGCTTCTTAAAAGAGCCTTCGACCATTCGTCCATGGCTCAAAATTCATATGCCTACGTTTAACTTATCCGAGGAGGAGCTTACAACGCTCGTTGAATACTTCTCGAATTTAGCGCATCAGCAGGCAACCTTCAAAGACCATGAGCTGCCTGAAACTTCGCCGGAGAAATTAGCCGCCGGAAAGGTGCTTTTTGACCAATTCCAATGCATCAAATGCCATCAAATCAATCAGGAAAGCGCCGCGATGGGCGCTTCTTTCTTGGCGCCTGATCTGAGTACTGCCAAACAGCGCCTGAAGCCGCAATGGGTCAGGCAATGGATCAACGATCCGCAAAAACTGCAGGAGGGCACCATGATGCCCACTTTCTTTGCCGATGGCCAAACACCGGTAACGGATGTATTAAATGGCGATGCTAATCAGCAGATCGAGGCAATCGGCGACTATCTTATTACGTACGACCCGAACCCGCCGGCAACGCAGGCTCCTGTGAGCCAAGAAAAGCAAAAGAGCGGCTCAAATTCCAAAAATCCTGTTGCAAAATAATTAAGTTCAAGATACAATCAATTTGAAAATCTTATCGGGGTTAGTGTTATCTGCTTCAATTAAAATCTTTTTAGAACTAATAATCTTTCACAGGAGAACTTAAATGAATTTTAAACAACTGGCCACGATATTGATCCTACCCGTTTTCGCGCTAGGCGGGTGGATCACCCATTCCGAAGCGGCCATCCTCACGGTCAAAACACCTTTTGCGGGCCAAGCACCCATGGCAGAAAAGATCAAGACCGACGCCGATCCTAAATGCAAAATGATACATCCCAACGGGATCACGTCAGATGACGTGATCGTGAACCCAAACGGCACGCTGAAAAACGTATTTGTGTACGTCAAAGAAGGGTTGTCGGGCAAAAAATTTGAAGCGCCTAAAAACGCTGTTCTCATTGATCAAAATGGCTGCCAGTACAACCCCAAGGTTTTTGGAATCCAGGCTAATCAGCCGCTAGAGATATTGAATAGTGATGACACGCTTCATAATGTGCATGCGCTGCCGAACAACAGCCCACAGTTTAACTTGGGGATGCCGATCAAAGGAATGAAGATGAAAAAGACATTCACCAAACCCGAAGTGATGGTCAAGATCAAATGCGAAGTGCATCCCTGGATGAGGGCTTACGCCGGCGTGGTGGACAATCCTTTTTACGGTGTTAGCGGTGATGAAGGGTCTGCCCAGATCGAGGATTTACCTCCCGGAGAATATACGCTGGAAGCTTGGCATGAGAAGTACGGCAGCCAAACCCAGAAAATAACCGTCACCGATAAAGACCAAGAAGTCTCGTTTCAATTCAAAGCTTAATTTTAATTCTTGTATAAGGCCTGGCTGTATCGATACGCCCAATTTGTCGCCTGGATGACGTTTTTACTGGTCATCGCGGGCGGTCTTGTCACGAGTACGGGTTCAGGCCTCTCCGTGCCCGATTGGCCATTGTCTTACGGGCAACTTTTCCCGCCGATGATCGGTGGTATACGTTTTGAACATAGTCACCGGGTGATCGCCGGATTTGTGGGCCTTTTGGCCTTGGGGCTTATGATCCTCATTCTGATCAAGGAAAGCGGCCTTTTAATCCGCGCGTTTGCTGTCCTTGCGTTTTTTAGCGTTGTTTTACAGGCTGTTTTGGGCGGTTTGACAGTGATTTACCTTTTGCCGATGTGGATCTCGGTTTTTCATGCCTGCTTGGGCCAAACCTTTTTCTGCTTCGTGGTGTCCATCGCTCTTTTTACGTCCAAAGGTTGGCTGGCTGGCGAAACGATCCCGTTCTCCAAGGCCGCTTCTTTGCACCGCCTGCTGATCGTCACGACCCTATTTGTATATCTTCAACTCATTGCCGGGTCGGTGATCCGTCACAGCGCGCATTCAACCGTCAAGGTCCACTTAACCTTAGCGTTCCTGATCGCGATGCATGTTCTTTTTATTATTTTTAAAATTTCAAGAGAAGAAAAGATCCGCGCGCAATTTGCCGACCACGCGTCACTGTTGGGATTTCTCGTCATGGTTCAGATATTTTTGGGATTCGGTACGTTCATCTTCATGCGCTTTTTGGAGAAATCGGTTGAACCCGGTCTTGCCGGAGCTCTGCTGAGGACGGCTCACCAAAGTGTTGGCGCTTTGATTTTGGCTGCGGTATTCACACTAACGCTCCGCAATTTGAAATTCGTCAAACAAACTCAAATTCTATGAACTCCGTATTCCGGAATTATTTAAACCTCACAAAACCCCGTTTGACACTGATGGCGCTTGCAACGACTTGCAGCGGATTTTATCTTGGCACTCGGGGGCCACTCGCTTTTTGGCCGCTAGCCCACGCGCTGGCAGGCGCGATGCTGATCGGCATGGGGGCCAACGCGCTTAATCAGTACCTCGAAAGAGCTGCCGACGCCAAGATGGACCGGACCAAAAAGCGGCCGCTGCCCGCTAAAAAAATCAGCGAGACGAGTGCTTTGATTTTTGGGCTGTGCGCCGCCTTCGGCGGGGTTGTCTATTTGTTTTTTTTCACCAATGCGCTTTCAGCGTTGCTGAGCGTTGCGATACTTTTTAGCTATCTTTTACTTTACACGCCGCTTAAACAAAAGACATGGCTAAACACGTTCGTTGGGGCCTTCTCCGGAGCACTGCCAACCCTGATCGGCTGGTCGGCGGCCACCGGCCGCCTAGAGTTCCGCGCTTTCGCGCTTTTTTTAATCTTATTTTTCTGGCAAATGCCGCATTTTTTCGCGATCGCGTGGGTGTATCGCGAGGATTACAAGAATGGCGGGTTTAAGATGCTGCCGGTTATCGATGCCGACGGCCGTCAAACAGGTCTGCAAATGGCGGTCTTCGGCATTTTATTGTTCCTCGCGAGTCTTTTGCCAACCTTTATGGGTCTGACTGGGCTTCTTTATTTATCCGCCGCGCTTTTTTCAGGATTGCTATTTTTGACGTTTACGCTTTATGTCTCTACGCACAAAATAAGTTATGCAAAACCGTTTGTCTCGACCTCCATTTTTTATTTGGCGGTGCTCAATATTTTCCTTTGGTTTGACAAAGTCTAAATGGCAAACGCGTCTCCTAAAAAGAAAGAAGTTTCCTCGGTGTGGTGGTGGATCAGTTGGATCACGCTTACGATCGCCTCTTTCTTTGTGTCCTGCTATTTCTGGACAGGTTTTATCGCCCGGCACGCCGGAAGCATGGATAAGCCGGGAGTCCCGATACTGTGGGTCACTGCGGTTTTTGGAAGCTGGATGGTGCTTTTGGTGCCTCTTATTATTATCATGTACAACAAGGTGGACAAAGCCTATGAAGACGCCCGCATCGCGCGCGAAACCACTCAGTTCCAAAAAGCGAAGGAAGGCTTTAAAATAAGGAGCGTGTTAATCGAAGCGTCTGAGCGGATATTAAAAAAAGAGCTTACGGCTAAATTAAAAAAATATCCCGATACGATCCGCCGCGGACATCTTGTCACCGCCACGTTAAGCAACGGCCAAAAAATTCCACATGTCTTTATCTTGGATAAAAAGGACGTGCTGGGAGTTTACGGGCTGGACCAAATGACTTTTAAGATCCAAGATATCGTGGATGTTGACCCGGTTCAGATGGATCAGATTCCCGGCTTCAAAACCGAAGAGTGGCTAAGGCTGGATGGGGGCGGAGGAGACGTTTCTTGAAAATGCTTGTCTATTACTCAGGCAAGGCGTTTCAATTGGCCGCGCTAGTCGCCATGCCGTCCGCGATTTGGGTCGGGCATATCGGACACAACGAGAAAGGCGCCATCGCTATTTTTTTGAGTTCAATCGCGGTGTTTTTCATCGGTTACGGCTTGACTCAAACAGCCTCGAGGCTATAATAAATCTATTGCTATGGTTGATCCTATTGATTTCTCCGGCGAATCTTCATTAAAAAAAGCTCAAATGATAGCTGAAGAACGGGCGCAAAAACCACCTCGCAAGAAGGCGCCCCCGAAACTTGCCGTCATTGTCCAAAGCGGCTGTACCGGCTGCGAGGCGTGTATTGTTTTTTGCCCCGTAGATTGCATTGAGATCGTGCCGGGGATGGAGCACACCCAGCTTCAACAGGTTGTGGAAGTAGATTTAAACCGGTGCATCGGTTGCTCGCTGTGCGCGAAGCATTGCCCGTGGGATACGATCGAGATGCTGCCTTACGCTGAGGCGATCAAGGATTCGGCGGCCTCCACCCTGAAGAGTGTCTGCGGCCAGCCAGTTTCTGCTCAATAAAATCCGCAACCTTTTTCTGAAGCGTCGTCCGGTTGAAGTGATTGATCTCAGGAATGCCGGCTGGGCTTGTCACATTCACTTCCGTTAAACACTTTCCCATCACGTCAATTCCCACAAAAAAAAGCCCACGTGATAATAATTCAGGCGTTATCGCCGCCACAAGTTTTTTATCGGAGCGTGTGACGCTGGCTTTATGCATCGAACCGCCGATGCTAAGATTTGCCCGAAAGTCCCAAGCGGGGGGTCTTCTTAAAAACGCGCCTAAAATTTCGCCATTCAATATTAAAATTCTTTTATCGCTGCCATGGTCAGCTTCAATGAGCTGTTGGACCATCACTTTCTTCTGACCCCGTTCGGTCGCCGTGTCTAACAAGGAAGAAAGGTTCCTGTCTTTTGGTCCCAAGGCAAAAATTCCCGTCCCGCCCTTATCATCCAGCGGTTTGATCACCACTGCCTTCTCGAGGTTTCTAATAAAATCTTTTGCCAGAGACACGTTTTCTGTCACCAGTGAAAGCGGTGCGTACTGTTTAAAAATTACGGAAAATAATTTCTCATTTGAAAGCGCGATGCCTTCGGGATCGTTGAGAATAAAAACCTTATTTCTTATTTCGTTAAGCATCTGAAGTGCATAGAGATAGCCCAGGTCAAACGGCGGTTCTTTACGGATAAAAATACACTGCAAGGTATCCAGGGAGACCGCCAATTTTTCAGGCGAAGAGGGGAGATAACCGTGTTTAAGGCTGAGTTTTGCCTTGGTCAAAAAAGCGTGTGGCGAGCTTTTAACCCAAAAAAGATGGCGGCTTTCAAAATAAAAGACTTGATGGCCGCGCGCAACAAGCTCCCTCATGATCCAGAATGAGGAGTCCTCCTGGATTTTGACCTTGGTTGTTGGGTAAAGTAAAAAAGCGATTTTCATCGGTCTCGTCTTAGGTTGCGAATAATTTTTTTTTATTATAGCATAAGCAGTCACCTTAAATAAGGATCAAGAATGTCCATCGCGCCAAAAGAACAACGGCTTACCCAAGAGGGCCTCAGACAATATTTTATCAACGGTTTTAAAAAGCCCGATGACCTCCAAGTGGGCGTCGAATGGGAAAAGATAGGGGTGTATAAAGACACGCTGAAGGCGATCCGTTATTCAGGGCCGCGCGGCGTAGAATCAATTTTTAAGGCGTTGGTCCGTCGGAACGGTTGGCATGCCATGAAGCAGCGTTCCCACATCATCGCGCTCCAAAAAGGGAACTCCTCGATCACATTGGAACCAGGCGGACAGATCGAGCTGAGCGGGAAAAAATCCATGTTTTTGGATGAGAACGCTTCGGAGCTTCATTCTCATCTCAAGGAGATCAAAAAAATTTCCGAGCCTTTGGGCATTGCTTGGCTCGGGATAGGCCTCCAGCCGGTCAGCACGTGTGAAGAAATCGAATGGGTCCCAAAAAAACGTTACGCCATCATGAGAAAGAGCCTAAAAAATAAAGGCCGCTTGACCTTTGCGATGATGAAGGAAACCGCTTCGATCCAAATTTCGTTGGATTACCTGACCGAAAAAGATGCGCTTGAAAAATTAAGGCTCGCTTTTGCGCTATCTCCGGTCCTCTCGGCAATCTATGCCAACTCTCCGATATCTCGAGGCCGATTAAACGGTTTTTATTCAAGGCGCTGTCATATCTGGCGTCATACCGCGCCGGAACGTACCGGTATTATCTCGGATGTTTTTCGTTCTGATTTTAACTTTGAACGCTATATCGAATACGCGTTATCCGTACCAATGCTTTTTATTGTCCGTGGGAAAAATTGGGTCCCTGCGAACGGCATCACGTTTGAAGAATTCTTAAAACGCGGGCTGGGGGTTCACAAGCCTGAGATTCCGGATTGGCCATTGCATCTGACCACGATATTCACGGAGGCGAGGCTCAAACAATACGTGGAAATAAGGAGCATGGATTGCCAGAAAACAAACGTAGGCTTATCAGCGCCAGCGCTGCTAAAAGGTATTTTTTATGATCCAGGCTCAAGAAAAAAAGCGTGGGATCTTTTTGCGGGTCTTTCTATCAAAGAAAGGCTTAAGCTTTCAGCCGATGTGCCGAGCCGCGGACTTCAGTCCCGTTTTAAAGATAAAACGATCTGGGCGGTTGCTGTCGAGCTCGTCGGACTTGCGGAAAAAGGTTTGAACCGCCTTTCGGAAAAGAAGCTCGCTCTGAAAAACGAGGCTAGTTATCTCGAGCCATTGAAAGATATCTTGATCCGAAGGAAAATAACCCCGGCGGAGATCCTGATGGAATGCTTTAGCCGTTCTGGCTCGCGAAAAGAGATCCGGAATCGCATCCGATGCTGCGCCGCGATCTAACCTCAGCTTCTCAGCTTATAGCCTTTCCGGAAAAGTCTCTCGACACAAATAAATAACGCGACGGCAAGCATGGCTGCCAGCCCCATCCCAAACCCCACGTTTACATCAGAAACCCCGAGCATCCCATAACGCAAGCCGTTAACGAGGTAAAAGATCGGGTTGAGCCTCGTAACGACGCGAAGCGGTGCCGGCACCATTTCGAGGCTATGAAAAACGCCGCCAAAATAGATCAATGGCGTCAAAACAAAAGTTCCCCACATCGATAATTTTTCAAAACCCTCGGCCCAAAGACCTACCACCAATCCGATGCAGGAAAAAATGATGGTCACCACAATAAAAAAATAAGCCACGATCCACCAGTTATAAAAAATAAACTGTGTAAAAAATAAGGACACCAGATAAACCCCCGAGGCCGTCAAAATTCCCCGCGTCACGCCGCCGATCAAAAGCGCCAGCACCATTTCAAAATAAGAAAGAGGGGAGAGTAGCACTTCTTGAATATGATTGTGCCAGCGAGAAATGAACAGCGATGAGGAGGTATTCGCATAAGAGCTTTCGATCAGGTACATCATCACAAGCCCCGGAACCATGAACTGGAGGTAACTGACGCCGTTCACCAGTAGACGCATATTTCTGCCTATCGAAAAACCGAACACAAAGATGAAAAGCGATGAGGAGATCAGCGGCGGCAGGATCGTCTGGGAAAAGACAACAAAAAACCGGAGAACCTCTCTTTTAAGAAGCGACCAAAACCCGATCCAATTGTTAATCATCCTGGTTTTCCTGAATAAGCCTCATATAGGTGTTCTCAAGCGTTTGGTCCTGGATCAAAGTTTTTTTATCGCCATGATGAAGGATCTTGCCTTTATTGATGATGATCACCGTTTTAGAAAGACGCTCGGCTTCCTCCATATAATGCGTCGTTAAAAATATGGTCTTGCCGTCTTGGTTCATCTCCGCCAAGGAGTTCCAGATGTGGTATTTGAGCTCGATGTCCGCTCCGGCGGTAGGCTCATCCAAAATTAATATTTTAGGGTCATGCACCAAAGCGCGGCATAAAAGAAGACGCCGTTTCATACCGCCGGACAGCTTTCTAAAATCAGTATTTCTTTTTTCAAAAAGTTTGAAGCGCTTTAAAAGTTCGACGGTTCGTTTTAATGCGTCACGCTTTGGGATCCCAAAATAACCCGCCTGATACACCAAAAGCTGTTCAATGGAGAGAAATGGGTCAAAATTAAATTCCTGAGGACACAAGCCTATCAGCGCTCGCGTCTTCCGGTAATCTTTGACGACATCCATGCCGAACACGCGGATGTTTCCGGATTGATAGTTCGAAAGCCCGGTGATCGAGTGGATCGTCGTCGTTTTGCCGGCGCCATTGGGACCCAAAAAACTCAAGAAAGCGCCTTCCTCGATGTCAAAGCTGACACCGTCGACGGCTTTGACGCTGCCATAATGTTTTACTAGTTGATGAACCTCAATCGCCGGGGTAGGCATAGAACTGCATCTTAAACGAAACGCTCATGATGTGTCAAAAGAATATGCTATAATGTCGCGCATGAAAAAAATAAAATCTGCTAAAAAAACCAAGGCCGTCCTCTTTGACCTGGGAAAAGTGATCCTTGATTTCAATTTCAAACCCGCATTTCGCCGGCTGGCCCGGCATACACCCCTTAGCGTGGAAGCCATTGAGGATTATTTTTGGCGGTCGGGACTAGAGGTCCTTTATGACGGCGGAAAAATCTCCTCTTTTGAATTTTACAAGGAAGCAAAAAAAACCTTGAAACACACGTTGTCCTTCGGAAAATTTAAAAACATCTGGAATGATATTTTCACTCAAAAAAAAGAGATCGCTTCGTTGATCAGGCGTTTGAGCCGCGACACGCGTCTCGTGCTGATTTCGAACACGAACGCGATGCATTACGAGTATATCCGCAAGAGATACAGGGTATTGGACCATTTTGACCGCAGTGTCTTGTCGTTCAAGGAAAAAACTCGAAAACCTGATGAGCGAATTTATCAAATCGCCGCAAAGGCCTGCCGCGCAAAACCTTATGAAATTTTCTACATTGACGACCGAAAAGACTTGACCGATGCGGCAAAGGCGCTTGGATTCAACACGTTCACTTATAAAAATAATCCAAAATATTTGATAAAAAAAATGAAAGGCCTGGGTATTCTCCGATGAAAAAAGAGCCTCTCGAGATCGCGTTGAAGGCGGCCAAACTTGCGGGCAAGGTCTTGATGGCCTCTTACGGCAAGCTGCAAAATTCCCAGATAAACACAAAATCCAAAAACGATTTTGTGACCGAGATCGATAAAAGATCAGAAAAACTGATCATCGCGACCATCAAAGAACATTTTCCCGGCCATGCCATTCAGGGCGAAGAAACCGGACTCAGCGCCGGCAAAGGGACCTTGTGGATCATTGATCCCTTGGACGGGACTTCCAATTACATCCACCAAATCCCTATTTTTTCAGTGTCTATCGGCGTCATGGAAAATAATAGGATGACGGCGGGCGTGATCTACGATCCGGTCCATCAAGAAATTTTTTGGGCCAAAAGAGGCCAGGGCGCGTACTTAAATAAAAAAAAGATCCGTACCACCCAAATCCGCTCTCTTCCGGATGCGCTGATGACGACCGGTATTCCTTTTCGAGCCCGCGACCGGTTTGATGAATACATGGAATCATTCCGTCAGATATCGCTTGGCACAGTCGGTATGCGCCGTGGCGGGTCAGCGGCGCTGGATCTTGCCTATGTGGCGTGTGGACGATTTGACGGTTTTTGGGAGCTTGATCTATCGCCATGGGATATCGCCGCAGGGTCACTGATCCTCGAGGAAGCAGGCGGCACCATCACAGACATGTGGGGCAGGGAAGATTATTTTAAGAATGGTGATATACTCGCCACAAATGGTCTGATCCACAAGGAACTTTGCCAGATCACCTCGGTTATTTTCACTCCTTCCACGAAGGACAAGCAATGCCGCTTAAGCTAGAAGACGATCAGATGTGTTATGTTTGCGGATCCAAAAACCCTTTGGGTCTCAAGCTCCACTTCGAACATCCCCAAAGGGGCCTTTTAAAATCAACCGTCGTTTTTTCGAAAGAACACCAAGGTTTTAAAGGTATCGTGCACGGCGGCATGATGGCGATGGTTCTAGACGAAATGATGGTCAATTTGGCCTGGAAAGAGGGCATCCCTGCCGTTACAGCCGAGTTGAACGTGAGACTTAAAAAGGCCGCTAAAATAGGCCAAAAAGTCCTTTTAGAGGGCCATTTGGGACGGGGGAGTGGGAGAGTGCTTCATACCCGTTCTGAGGCTAAAAACGAAAAAGGAGAGATTTTGGCCACCGCCACTGCCATCTGCCTCTTGATCCATCAAAAACCCAATAATTCTTGAAGAAGTTTTAAAATCGAGTTAAACTATTTTTTGTAGACAATACTAAAGGAGTCCCATGCCCTATGTTAGCTTGAGAGTAGCCGGGAAGTTGACGCGTGATCAAAAAACAGCGATCGCCAAGGAATTTGCGGAAACATTGGAAAAGATAGCCGGAAAACCCAAAGATTCCACTTATCTTGTGTTTGACGAAGTGGAGAGAGAGAATTGGGCCAAAGGGGATAAACTTCTAGGTTAGCGTATGCCGATCGAAAAACAACTTTCCGTCTTCATGGAAAATAAGCCAGGTCACTTGTCCAAAATCTGCAGCACTTTAGCAGATGCCAAGATCAATATCTACGCGATGTCCGTTCATGACACCGTGGACCACGCGATCGTCCGGTTGATGGTGGACAACCCCAACAAGGCGTTGATCCTTCTCGAAGAAGAAGGGGTTTATATAATCACACAGGATGTCGTGGTGCTTCAGACGGAAAACAAACCCGGCATCATTGCTACGATCGCCAAAAAACTGTTTCGCGCCGATATCAATATAGAATATGCCTATTGTACCGCCACCAAAAGCCAGGATTTTGGATGTTTAGTCATTAAAACCAAAGATGCTGAACAAACGCTTGAAATTCTCGAAGAACTTTAAATTCCTCCTATTTTTTCTCCTAAGCAGCAATATTTTATATACCGCTCCACAAACCCAAGCCGCAGAAAAGCAGGCCGTCCAAGTTCAGCAAGCGTTGACCGGCGATACGGTTCGGCTGGAAGGCGGAAAAACGCTGAAGTATATCGGCCTTAAATCGCCGCCGCTCCAGAGCCTGATTCCTTTGGTGAGGCAATACGGATCAGCGGCGCTGGAATTCAATAAAAAAATGGTCGAGGGAAAAAAGGTTTTGGTCGAGTGGGGATCCCAGATCCAAGACGATCAAAGAAATCTCCTCGGATATGTATTTTTGGAAGATGGGACTTTTGTCAACAAACAAGTCTTAAAGGCCGGCCACGCGAAGGTAAAAATTGTCCCACCAAACATCCGGTACGCCGCAGCGTTTCGCAAATATGAACTCGAAGCGCGCCGGAATAAAGGCGGCCTTTGGAAAGAAGAGCCCACGAACCCATTTCTCAAAAGCGAGTATATCGGAGAAAAAAACACAAAGATATATTATCTGCCAAACTCCCCGGAGCTTGAAAGAATCCCTCAGGCCAATCTCGTGAAATTTAACTCGCGGGTGCAGGCCAAGGCCGCCGGTTATCGGGCTTGTTTTACGTGTTCCGAGTCGGCAGAATCGGAGTTCTGAGAATCGACCATTGACAAAAGATATTGATTTGTGTTATATTCTGGCCGTTATGTAATCGATGGGAGTTAGAAGTTTTTGAATTTAGTTTCGGTTGGTTTCATTTTTTTCGACAAAATGTTAATGAAAGTGATGTTTGACCACGCTGCTTTCTGAGAAGCGTGGTTTTTTTATGTTTAAAAAAATGTTAGCGCGAACAAGGGAGAAAGTCGTTTAATTCAGTAGTTCTAAAGAAGCCGAAATAAGGAGAAATGCACGCATGGCAAAAGGTATCGTAAAATGGTTCAGCAATCAAAAAGGTTATGGATTTATTACCCCTGACGGAGGCGGGAAAGATGTGTTTGTGCATCACAGCGCGATTCAGGGCGACGGCTACAAGACGCTCGATGAAGGGCAGGCCGTGGAATTCGAGGTCACGCAGGGCCCTAAGGGCGAACAGGCCGCCAACGTTAAGAAAGTCTAATAATCCCACGAACGCGCTAACCGTCTGAAACCCCGGAAATGGTTTGGCCGTTTCTGGGGTTTTTGTTTTCAAAAGAGGCCCACCCTTGAAAACTGAACGCTTTAATGATATACTCCGTCTACTGTGCTTGTTCTATTCTGAAACGAAGGAGTTCCTTTGGCTAACATCCATGAACGTAGAGAATTCTTTAGGCTTAATTTTACCACGCCTTTAAACTATAAAAGTTATTCAGGGACTCGATCTAAGACATCGCAAATTTCCAAATCGTCCGCACGCGCCGTTTCACAGAACATCAGCCAATCCGGGATCCTCTTTCAGACAGAAAATAAGCCTCCGCAGCTCTCAAGTATTGTCTGGATGAGCCTGGATTTTCGTACCTTAAGTATCTGTAAAGAGATTGAAAAGAGAGCTCTGATTTTCAATGATGGCGTTTTGGGCCGCGTGGTTCGTGTCGAGGAAGATACGAATGATTCCAATCTATACGATATTGGTGTTTGTTTCCTGAAAGAAGAGCAAAAAAACTCCCAAGAAGTCGAACAGATCCTCACCGAAATTTCTAAAGACAAATAATTTTTGAGAAATCCTCATAAATAAGCCGCCAAGCCAAACCCATGGCAAGCTTGTGGACAACCTATTAACTGCACTCTCAATGTCCTATAATGTATATTATGTTAAGTTATATAGATAGAGAAGACAGCAAGCCTTCACACTGAGGCGCGATATACCACTCTGCTCAGTGATCGGACACCCGTAAACACTGGATTTGGTTAGTTTTTACCTGTTATAACTGACGATGCTCGTGCTGGCGTTGCCCACATTGAATCCTGGAGGGTTTTGTTTGACGTAAGTTACGATCACGTTATTATGAGACGTTAAAGAGGTTGTGATATTTCCTCTGGAAATTATGGATCCTGTAACGGATATGCGCGGATTGTCATAGTGGTTTCCAATAATATCAAAATTACCGCCCGTATAAATGAGACCCGTGACCGTCAATGCGCTGCCGCTTGAAGAATTTCCGTGGCCATCAATGGTTAAGTTACCCAACGTGACGATGGCAGGATAACTACCGTCGGCACCGATATACTGATTAACGGTAAGAATGGGTGTCACGCTGGTGGATTTTGTCACCGTAATGTTTCCCTCGGCAAAAATACAAGCCGTCGTGCTTTGGATATCATTAATAGTTATATTGCCTGTGACGTAAATTACACCGCCGGCTGGATTAGCGGGAATCGGTGATCCGCTGTTATAGGATTTATTGCCTGAGATATATTGACCGTTCGCTTGAGCGATTGTTTTATAATAGCCATTTGTCACCGTTGGCCATGAAATGGACGGCGCAGGATGTGTCTGTGTCCCGCTATTACTGCCCGATACATTCCCACCGTAAGTGACATTCCCTGTAATTGTGCCGCCCATGGAGAGATTGCCGCTCGCATAGATATCACCGGTCAATGTGCCGCTTGACCCGCCGGTGCCTGGATCCCATGCCACATTTCCCCCTCCGGACAAAACGTAATCAAACGCAGAGCCCGTAGGCGCTTTTATTTCCGCTGTTGCCGTCCTTGTTACACCACCCACGGAACCAACGCACGAAACCAGGTATCTGCCGCTTGACGAAGAAAGCGATGTACTATAAGTCCCAACTCCCAACGACACATTGTTCACAGTCACGCTGCTGGCCCAATTGGTATAAAGCATCGATAATCCGCGCGCCAAACCGGCTTCCGCGATCTGCTGGGCTTGCTGTGATCGCTTCATCTGCGCGATTAGACGAGTATCTTGAGTCGTGACTTGGAAGATATAACCTCCCATAAGGATCATGATAAACATGGAAATCATGGTCGTCATGAAGATCGTGCCTTTTTCATTGATAAATAAGCCTTTTTTCATCTTTGCTCCCCTATTCATCGCCCGGTATTTCTGGGCTTGATACTGGCGCTCAATGAATTACTGAACGTATTTCCGCGGTAGTTCGTTGTGGCGGACAAAGAAACCCCGAGCGTCTTGACTAAAGAATTCCCGTCCACGAGCACTTGAAAAATGCCATAATTTGATTTCTTGGTAAAATGGCCGCTGATTTGAACTAGCGCCGTCTGTCCGGGCCATGTGATATTCACTTTATCAATGGTTGGATAAGAGGTGTAGGGATTCGCCACTTGCAACTGGGCCTCGAACTGGACATAGCGTTGACTGGGAACGCCAGCTAACGAGGCCGGTGAACTGGAAAAGGAACTCCACGCTGAAGCCCCTGTCATATCGGCATTCGCAGAAGATCTAACTTTCAAAGTGACTGATGCCCCGGCTGGCAGCGTCGAAGTCCATGAGAGTTGTCCGAATACAGGAGACGTCATTTTTGTATCATAAATTTGAGAATCGGCGATTCCGGTTGAACGCCATGTGGACATTTCTTCAACGCCAATCATGCTTGTGTTCGTAGTATAACCGGCAAGGCCGGAGGTCGACCAATCAGAGGTACCCGAAGCATAGTCGCCATTAACAAGGTAGGAATGGATATTTACTCCCGAAGCATCATTCCACGCCAGCGGATTTCCTAATGAAGAATAGAAACTCACCATATAATCGGGCCCTGTAGTTGCCACGATACTGGATGAAGGTATAAACCAACTCGTCCACCGACGATTGCCGGCGCCGATCGTGACGGGGCCGATCGTGGTGCCTGCGCCGCAACCCACTGATCCCGCAGGTTCGGCGGCGCCGTCCGGGACGTCGGACGTTTCAAAGCAAAGTTGGCTGGATGAAGAAAGGCCCGCCGTGCCGCTTTTAGGCCCAAAGTAAGCGGAATTGATGGTGGTTCCCAATCCCGAGTCTGAGAATTTGAAGCGGATCATTTGACCGGCCTTTTTGATAAAGGCCCCTTTGATCACGGCGCGGATACTTTGGCCTCCCCCTCCGATGCTAAATCCGGTAGGGTCTACATCCCCTGTTTGGTAATCCGCTGTCCATCCGGGCGAGGCTCCTTGGGTCTGGCGGCTTGCGTTGGTCAATAAGGGATTGGTGCCGGACACCTCGGTATCCGAATGGGTCATATTCGCAAAATTGGATTCGAGCCACTGATCATAGTTGGTTTGAAAAGTGATGTAATCATTTGCCGCGCCCGCTTGGTACTCAGTCTGATAATTGCCGCTCCAGGTACCTGTGTAGGCAGTCATATTTTCATTTAATACCGTCTGCCCTGAATTCGCCGAAACGGTTAAATCTTCCGCCTCTTGAAAACCGCCGCTGGGATCTAGCGCGATATCATCGATACCGATCCTGTAGCCGCTTGAAGAACCGTTTTTACCTGTCACGAGAAATTTAATTTGATGCGTCCCGGAAGAAAGACGATAACCGCCGAAATTTGTGTTCGTGCTCAGCTGGGTCGCCGACGCGTAGCCATCAAAAGTCGAATTGGCGGCGGTGACTTGAAAAGCAGTCGTATCGGCTGAAAACAAGGTCGTCGTTGTCCCGCCCGTGTCTGTGCCGGTGGTGGCTACATTATTGAGCTGTGTTTGCCGCGTATTAACATTAGTATTAAATGAGTTAAAAGTCGTCCGTCTGAATTCCTGTTTTCCGTTATTCGTGAACGTCGAGTAAACGATCGTTTTCCCCTGGCTCCACGCGATCGTACCGGACGACAGCGTCAAGAACCCGGCGGCATTTGAATCGGCGGCAGGATAACCAAGGCTGATAGCCGTATAATTGGAACTGGCAGCGCTCGCCGGATAAAACAACATGCTGCTTTGATCAGATAATCGCGTGTCCGCCTTAATCTTTTCTATTGACCTCTCAACGTCATAACGAAGCTGGCTTCGCAAGTTCTCTTCTTTCCAAATTTTTGTTGAAAAAAACCAGGCGCTCAATACAGAGGCCAAGAATATCACACCGATACCCAAAGCAATTAACGCTTCTAGTAATGAGAACCCATTGGTGTTCAAAGAAGCTCTTTGCATCGGTTTAACCATTTTGAAAGATAACCGTCGTTAACTGCATCGGCGTCTGGCTCTGAACCCCCCGAACCACGTACCACACTTGTACATCAATCTTTGTTAGGCTGGGATCAGAATTATAACTGGTCGTTATTGTCGTGGTGCGAACATACTGCCCGCTCGGATCATCCACTCCATTCTTGTCAACAACGCTCGCCGTCTCATTGGCAACTGTCAAATCGGTGAAACTAAACGCCCTAAGATCTTCTATGTGATTTTTTGCTATATTATAAGCGGCATAAGCATATTGAGCCCTGTTCGCCATCGCGGTGCTGGCATAAAAAACTCCCAATAACGCTGATATGCCGATCATAAAAACAAAAATAGTCCCTAAGACCTCGACTAAAGTGGCACCTTTATTATTAAGCATTTTTTTATGCATTATTTGCTATACCTTATTATACATGATTAATACTTACTAAAAGTATACCATATTAGCTATAAAATACAATGGCTAGAAATTACCATAACTTATGTATTTGTAATATGCTATATCATTTTATGTCCCACATTAGTTTAAAAAAATAACCCCTCTCAAAGCATTCGACTTTGAAAAGAGTTATTTTTATACCTATTTCTTACTGTGCTTACTTAAATAACAACGATACCTATTAGAACGTCACCTTCACCGATGAAACATACTGCTGTATATCTTAGAAAATAAACATCACCTCGCCGCTGATTGTGTCCTGGGTGTCGCTAAATGCAACAGTGCCCGGAGACAGCCCGCCCGCGTCACGAAACACACGTTGATTTGCATCATCGTGCCTGTACTCCAAGCGCGTGATGATATTCTTCCAAGGACGATATTCGAGAGTCCCTGTGATTTCCCAATAGTTATCGGCTGGGGTTGCGCCCGCCGCAATGGTAGTTATACGTTGATGGTTGTTGTCTTCGAAATATTCATAACGGGATGAAACAGACCATTGATCATTTATATCAATCCGCCCGTACACAGCATGGCCCTGCCAATTGGCACTGTCTACAAGTGTAGCTTTTGTGCTGTTTGGATCTGTCAAAAGGTCCGATTCATTCGCATAATCATAATTGTACATCAACGTGAGGGGCTTCCACGGGGTTTTGTAAATGACCACCGTATCAAAAAGACTTCGGTATGAATGGTCGTTTCCTGCCTGCTCGGGGCCAAAGTATCCTTGAAGCGCCACTGTCAGGGAAGAATCTCCCGGGAGAGCGATGTTATTGAAACCGACGTGCGTCTCAATGGTTTTGCCATTATTGGTATCATCTGTGACATCCCAGCCGTTCACTGCCCCAACGGCGATGTCCCAACCGTTATTGAACGTATAGGTACCGCGCATTCCCGTGTGGGTGAAGGGAATCGCGAATCCAAACAAAAGGCTTCTGGAAGTATTCCAGTTATCCTTACTTTCAATAACCTCGGCGCCGTTCATGGTTACAAACTTACCAACCTTTAAATCAATGTCGTTCAGACCCGGGACGGCATTGCTGGTCGGAATTAAGACCTCCGCATAAGCCTGCTCCAAGTCAAATTCATCCGTTGTGCTCCCCAGACCGGTCGAGGTAATGACCTCGGAGTCATTCCCCATAAAAAGGTCTGTACGGAACCCTACCCTGCTGTCCGCTGAGACAGGCTTCTGAAAAACGAGTTCTGCCGCGTTGATATTATAGCTATTGGGGTGGCGGTCAAAAACCCGTGCTGTGTTATTAGCGAGGCTGTCCGGCGCGTTAAAATTATAGCTGTAGATAGAATCCACATAGCCCGAGAGCTGAACACCCTTGACCATGCTTGGAATTTCAAGAGTCGGCGTAGAGGCTGCTGCGGGTTCTGAAGATGCCGTCGCCGGCGATGACGCCATCTTGGTCTCTAATTGGGCAAGACGGGCTTTTAAGGCGCTAATTTCACTCTTCAGATCTTCATTATCACCGGCGTTGGCCGCGGAATCCGCGAGAGCAAGCGGCATCACCGTCAAACTGATCATCGTGACCGCTAAAAAAACACTTAACTTTTTCATTTGTCTCTCCTCACTTCGATTGTTTTATATTTTAAATTAATGATGAGACTATTGTATTTTTCAATGTTAAATCAATGTAACGGCGGCATTAACAATAAAAATCAAGATGAGCCGGTTCTTGTGTGGTGCATTCTACCATAGACACAGCCTGATCTCAAAGGACATGGGCCGCAAATAGGTCTGGTTTTGCAAAACCGCTTGGCATGTTCCACGATCAGCGCGTGAAATTCATTAAATAGTTTGACGTTCAGCGGCAGATTGTTCATAAAATAACTCTGAGTTTCGTGGTAAGAAGCTGAAGCTTTAAGAAGCCCTAATTTTGAAAAGGCTCTTCTGGTGTAACCATCCACGACAAATATCGGCTTCCCTGCCGCATAGAGAATAATGCTATCGGCGGTCTCGGGCCCAATGCCATTGACATCCAAAAGTTTCTGACGAAGAACCGCCAAAGGTTCAGTGAAAAGATGTTTAAGATTTCCTCCGTATTCCTCAGTCAGGAATATTAAAAAATTTTTAAGACGACGTGTCTTTACATTAAAGTATCCGGCAGGCCTCAAGCATCGCGCCAAGGCTTTTACTGGGAATTTCGACATCCTTTTGGCTGAAAGAAGGTTTTTTTCTTTTAATCGGCTGATGACGCGCTCAACATTTGTCCAAGAGGTATTTTGAGTTAAAATGGCTCCGACAACCACCTCGAACGGCGACTCGGCCGGCCACCAGTGCTGAGACCCATAGGCTTTCTTTAGCGTCTGGTAGATGGTGATTAATTTCTTCGGCATTTGCCTATATGGTCATAGACATGTTTGGCGAAATAAATATCAAGTACTGCAAGACCTGTGGAGTCGAAAATAGTGATCTCATTCGACGAACCTCTGCCCTTTTTCTTGCCTGAAACTATTTGAGAAAGTTCCGCGTATAATTGACGCTTTGAAAAAATCCCCTTTAACACAGGCACATTGACCTCTCCGCTATGTGACGCCTGCTGCCACTCATCAACCACCACTTTGGATCTTAAAAGAAGCTTCGGATCAAGCTCCTCTTTGCCTTCGGCATCGGCGCCTATCGCGTTAATATGCGCTCCTTTTTTGACCCACTCATTTTTAATCAGCGGCCTACGGGACGGCGTGCAAGTCACGATAATGTCTGCTGAGTCAACACAACTTTTGATATCTTGGCAAGGCTTAACCTCGAAGAATTCATTTGAAAACCGCTCACAAAAACTGAGGGATTCACCTCGTTTGAATCCCCAAACACTGATCTTTTTAAACATAAATAAATTAGCCAATGCGCGCAACTGATACTCCGCCTGCAAACCCGCGCCAATAATCGCCAGCTTCTGGGGCTTTGGATTTGCTAAATAATAGGTGGCCACAGCCGCCGCCGCGCCGGTCCGGAGTGCCGTGATATGGTTTCCCTCGAAAATGGCCATCGGGGCGCCTGTCCTGGAAGAATTAAGAAGGATCGTGGCATACACGGTCGGGCGTCCGAGCCGATAGTTTTCGGGAAAAACACTCACCCATTTAATGCCGCAGGCGCCTTCTTTTTTGTCGCCTATAAACGCAGGCATCGCTCTGAAATCATTACCACGTGTGTGGGTTTGTTTAGGGATGTTTAAATAGAGTTTTGGTGGCATCCGCGTTTTTCTTTGAGAGATAAGCCAAAAAACTTTCTCGGCTAGGCCAAACGCCTTCCGCTCGTCTAAGACTGCCCTGATCTTTTTTTCATTGAAATAAGGAATCAAGAAGGCTTTTTAATTCTAGAGACCAGCGTATTGATACGGACTGCGACGCCTCTTAAGTCGTCTTTTTTGCGCATGTAAATCTTATGCTCGTAGTCACCCTCCAGGATCCTGTCCAGGTCTTTTTCAAGCCTCTCGAGCGGGCCCGCAAACCGGTGAGAAATGACCACGGCAAAAATTAGAATGCTGACGACGATGATCGGCATCGTCACCGCCAACAAGGAGTTGACCTTGTCCAGCACCGGGACAAGATTCGCCATGATCGCCTCCGGAAACGCGATCTGCCTCGCCAATAAATAAAACAGCAGGTGATACAAACAAAATCCGATCACCAGTGTCGGGGCGAGCATGGCCAAGATAACGATCAAAAGATACTTCGCTTGAATCGGATGCTTCATGAACCATTTAGTCCGTATTTTCATGTCTTACCTCCGGTTTTTAATGTTTTGCGTGTCTTATGTAATTCAAGTTGTTTATTTAGTCTTGAGCGTAATACTCGTAAAATCCGCTTCTGAGCTTGTCCTTGTGTTGTCCGAATCGCTCATCAGCGCAATGGCCCCGACCGGTTTTTCCGGTGGTCTGCCATAGAGCTTTTTATAATCCTCGTAGACATTTCTCTCCTCTTCAAACCATCCACCCGATGCCTCGGGTGCAGGGCCATTTCTCAACACATAAAGCTTGATCCGGTCGGAATAAGGACTCGAAGCGGTTGTGCCAACGGGTATTTTTTCATCCCAGATGTATTCGATGACATCCGACTTAAAAAAATTGGCGCCCAAAAAAATGATATAGACCCTGGCCGCGAAATCATCCTCGCTTTTATTCGAGAGGTTATCAGAATTTTTTTTCTTAGGGAACAAAAGCGCCCGCCACCTCCAAGAAAGAGTTAGGTCAGGCATCACCGGGCAATCCTGCTTCACATAGAGTCCCGAACAGGCGTCGCTGCTTTTGGATTTCAAAAAATGATCCCCGTTTTCAAACAATACTTGGAATTGCGTGCTGCCTTTAAAGATTTTTTCTTCCCATAGCCTCAATGACGCCGGGCTTTCAAATAAGTATTGGGTGAGCACCTTATAGCCAGGGATCATATTTCGAACGGTGGGAGTTGTTTGCATTTGGAAAATTTTTACAACTCTCAACAGGACGTCAGCGCTTGATAAGGATAAGAAGAGAGCCACTTCCAAAAAAAGAATCAGAAGTAACCAGCGCAGCCTGAATCGGTTATTCACAGAATATATCGGTTGGTGATCGGCATACGCCTGTCCCTGCCAAATGCTTTCGACGTAATTTTTATTCCAGGAGGCGATTGCCGCCTTTTGTATTCGTTTCGATCGACCATTTGTGCCATTTTTCTGGCGGTGGCTATGGGGATCCCGTAACGGACGGTTTCTTTCATCGGTATGTCTTTTTCCACGTAAAGCTCCAAGAACCGGTCCAAAACCCCATACGATGGCAGCGTGTCCTGGTCTTTCTGGTTGTGCCTTAGCTCGGCGGTTGGAGGCCGCATTAAAATACTCCCAGGAATCACCGGCGGTGTGCCAAGCGAATTCCGATACCGTGCCAACCTAAAAACAAGCGTCTTGGGTACGTCTTTGATGACGGCAAAACCGCCCGCCATATCCCCGTAGAGCGTGCAATAACCGGTCGCCATCTCGCTTTTATTGCCGGTGGTGAGCACCAAATATCCAAATTTGTTCGATAAAGCCATCAAAATATTTCCACGGATACGGGCCTGGAGATTTTCTTCCGTCGTATCGGGTGAATGCCCAGAAAAAACTTCATTAAAAGCAGCTAGGTACTGCTTAAAAATGTCATGGATTTTAAATTCAAGGCATTTCAGAGACAAGTTTTTAGCCAATCGCTTTGCATCCTCATAAGTTTCTTTCGAGGTGTACGGCGAAGGCATCGTGACTCCTACCACGTTTTGTGAGCCAAGCGCATCCGCCGCAATACAGGCCACAAGCGCCGAGTCGATCCCGCCACTCAAACCCACCAGTACCTTGGTGAATTTATTTTTCTGAATATAATCCCGCGTTCCCAAGACTAATGCTTGGTAGACTTCCACTTCCTTTTTGAGAGGGTTAGGCAAACGACCCGGCTTTTTAGATCCGAGATCAACTGTTAAAACATCCTCTTCAAATCGTTTTGCTTCTCCAAGTATTTGACCCGCAGCATTCACCACCATACTGCCCCCGTCAAATACGAGCTCATCCTGCCCTCCCACGAGGTTGTGATAAATCACGGTCGAGCGTGTCTTGGCCGCTAAATTCTTGACCAGCCTTTGTCGTTCGATTTGCTTATTGGCATGATAGGGCGAGGCGGAGATGTTGACCAACAGGGATACGCTGTCCTTATAATCTTTTTGATAAACGAAACTGTCTTTCAGCCAAATATCTTCGCAAATCGTGATGCCCAGTGAAAATCGACCAAGGTCCAAAATAGCCGCCTTGACACCGGGCGTAAAATAGCGTTTCTCATCAAAAACACCATAATTAGGCAGATGGATCTTATGGTAAATGTGCCGGATTTTCCCGTCGGATATTAAAGCTGCGGCATTGTAAAGCTTATTTGTTTTGTCTCGGTCGACGAAACCGACCACGGCCATGATCCCCCTTGTCTCAGGGATCAGGGATTTCAAGACCTTTAAATTTTCCGACACAAAATGTTCTTTGAATAGAATATCTTCCGGAGGATACCCGGGTATTGCAAGCTCGGGAAACGTGACGAGCTCTGCGCGCGTTTTCTTCGCTTTTTTTATGGCAAGGCTTATCTTGCCACGGTTGCCCTTGAGGTCACCGACCGTCGTGTTAATTTGCGCAATCGAGACTCTAAGCCTTGGTGTTTTCATCAGGAATCCTTTGCCATAAGCACTTGGGTACGCTCGTCTCTTTCAAGGGATAGGGCGACTAACTCGACGGGGTAAATTTGCAACTGAATGATCTCCCAAAAAACCTGCAAAAGATTCTTATCTGTTATCTCAATATTTTTTAAAAAATCCACGTGCAAGCCAAGGTCCCTGGAATCAATCTTTTGAATCAGCGCCTCATGGATATTTTTTTCAAGCGCCACTTCCTCGGTTTTCTTCAACGCCTGCGTGGTAACGTTTAAAACGTAATTGTGACCCGTCACTCCGCTTGGGGAATCATGGCTTGCGCTAAAATAAAATTTTTTTGTAAGGGTAATTTTCATGGTAAGCGATCGGTGAACGCGCGGTTTTATTTCCCGTTGATCAGATTCATAAATTCCATGCGCGTCGCGCGGTCCGATCGAAATACGCCCAGCATGGTACTTGTTACACAAACGGAATTTTGTTTTTCAACCCCACGCATCGCCATGCAAAGATGCAACGCCTCTATGATCACCGCGACGCCCAACGGTTCCAAGGCTTCATTCAGACAATTGGCAATCTGTTGCGTGAGCCGCTCCTGCACCTGTAGTCGGCGTGCAAACATTTCGACAATCCGCGGGATTTTACTTAACCCGATGATTTTTCCGTTAGGGATATAGGCCACGTGGCACTTACCATAAAACGGCAACAGATGATGCTCACAGAGGCTGAACAGATCAATATCTTTCATCAGCACCATCTCATCATAAGCTTCGTCAAAAATAGCGCCATTTAATATTTTGGCGGCGCTTTTTTTATAACCACTTGAAAGGTATTGGTAAGAAGCATTGACACGTTGCGGCGTCTTCTTAAGACCTTGGCGGTTCGGATTTTCACCGATCGCGATGATAAGTTCACGCGTGAGGTTTTCGATATGCTTTTTTTTCATGGAATTGATTATAGGGCTTGCCTTGTGGTGTTTCAATACAAAAAAATTGCCCTTTTGACCGCTTATTGCTAAGCAGCCAAAAGGGCAAACGATGGTTCGCTTATTTTATTCTAAACGAGCCTTCTCGGGACTGATGAGCGGCTGTTTTTTGGGGATCCAGAAAGTGAGAAGGTCAATGGCGCCTGCTCCCATTCTGTGAATCGTCTTACGGACACCAATGGCCCCACCGGCAATAACGCCTGTGAGCTGTTCGCCAGTACCCTTGCCCTTGGCGGCTTCCGCATGCGTGCTATCCAGCACTTCCACCCAGGCGGTAGACACGTTCCGCGAACCTGCCTGAACGTTCTTGACCTGGTCCTGGCCGTTGTTTGATCCGGAGTCTGCAAAGGCAGGCAAGCTAAATGCTGCTACCACTGCCAACATCGACATAAACGCAACTAATTTCTTCACTGATAGACCTCCTTAATTTATAGTCATGAAAACACGTACGGGGGGAAATGTACCACAGCTACGGAAGTAATGCAAGCAAAATTCAGCATCTCTTAGTCTACGGTATGTTCTGATGAAATCTTAATAAAGTCTATGACTCACTTATTAAAGTTTAAACCCCGCCTTAATACTATTAAGTTTATTTAACAAGTTTAGCGAAAATTCAGAAATTGGAGATCAATGCCAAAGTCTTTTTGTTTGACAGCTCCAATTGTTGCCTGAAGGTCATCTATTTTAGACGATTGCACACGCACATGGTCTTCTTGTATCTGGGCCTGAACTTTAATTTTTGATTCTTTGATGCTTTTAACAATCTCTTTGGCTTTATCCGAGGGGATACCGCTTTGAATATTGACTACCTGTTTCACCGATCCGCCGATCATGCCTGTTTCAAGGGCTTCAAATTTCAAAGCTTTTAACGACACATTCCGTTTAACACATTTGGTTTGGAGCAAATCCACGAGCGTCTTCAAACGATACTCATTTTCCGTTTTAAGCGTAATGGTCTTTTCGGTTTTATCAAGCTCTAGGGAACTGTCGGAACCCTTGAAATCAAAACGCTGTGCGAGTTCTTTCTTCGCCTGCTGTACCGCGTTATCCACTTCTTGGATGTTTACTTCAGACACAATATCGAACGAATGGTTAGATCCCAACGCAATCCCCTCCCCTCTTTGAACTCTTCTAATTCGTCGCGTAACGGCGAGTCAGCGTAAATATATAGAGGCCCGTCATAAAAGGCCCCGAAAAGGCCTCCACACACACTAAGGCCCGGTAGATCACTGCAGCCCTTGGCACGAGATCTCCAAAACCAACGGTCGTAAACGTGATCAGGCTAAAATATATCGCGTCCATCAAACTCAATCTGCCTGATGCGGGCGCCAAAGACGGCTGAGCCGCATCCATCAAGAAATACGCCAAAGCGAAAAACAGGATGATCGCGATCGAAGACACGATAACACGATTGGGCTTTGTCGTGTAGCCGGATAGTAAATCCATCAACAGGGACGGAAGATACCGCAGATCTTTTTTTTCAAAAAAATACTTACGCTCCATGGTCAGTTCCCGGTAAGCGGCCCAACGAGCGTCCTCATAAAAACCGTTATGGTTCAAATGGTGTTTAAGCATCCGGTAGGAATCGCGGGCCATCAGAGGATTATCTTCGGAAATACCCGCGCGCGCATTTTTTGACGTTTTTTCAGGGTCGCGGAAACTTTTCCGTTTCAGGTATTTGACGTTATTGAATTCGGCGTTCCATAATGATACCCCACCCAGATACGTCCCGGTAAAATCCACATCGCGCAGGTAGGCCTCGACCAAGCAGGAATGTCTCAAATCTGAATAGGAGAATGAGCAGCCATGCAGGAACGCTTTTGTGAAATTGGCGCCGGCCAGCGCGCTCCCGATAAAGTCACATGACTCAAGACGAGCGCCGATCATGTCGGCGTTGGAAAGCTCAGAACCGATAAATTGACAGTCTTTCAAATGGGCCTGATTAAAACATGAGTCGCCGAGATTTCGCCCAGAGAAATCAAGACCGTGAAGTTCCGCTTTACGCATATTCAAACATACCCGCGCGTCGCCGAGCGCCTTCAAAAAATCTTCAATTTTCTTATGATAGTCGGCTTTCGACGGAATGTGTGCCCAGCAATACTCCGAATGGCTGAGAGCCGATTCCTGACAAAGCGGTTGACGACATCTTGAAAACTCGTTGTCTTGCATCATGACAGCATACGACGAAGCGTAATCCCTATCTGACTCAAATCACGAACAACCTGGATCCCTTTGGATTCCAAAACTTCGATCTTTTCCTGAGCCGTCCCGCTTTTGCCAGAAATAATAGCTCCCGCGTGGCCCATACGTTTATCTTTAGGCGCGGTCATTCCCGCAATGAAAGCGGCAACTTTTTTACTTACGTTTTTTTCAATGAAGCGCGCGGCATCTTCTTCTTGTGAACCCCCTATCTCGCCGATCATCACTACCGCCTCTGTTTTGGGATCCCTTTCGAATAGTTCCAACGCATCAATAAATGAGGTTCCTATGACCGGATCTCCTCCGATCCCGATACAAGTGGTTTGCCCAAGACCAGCCGCTGTCAGCTGCCATACGGCTTCGTAAGTCAATGTTCCGCTTCTTGAGATCACACCCACCTTCCCTTTTTTATGGATGTAGCCAGGCATGATGCCGATCTTGCATTCTTCAGAAGTGATGATCCCGGGGCAATTGGGACCGATGATCCTGACCTTCTTAGCTTTAGCGGCCTCGATCGCACGGATCATATCCAGTGTTGGAATGCCCTCTGTAATGCAAACAATAAGCTGGATGCCTCCTTCCACCGCCTCCTTTATGGCCGATAAAGCAAATGGCGCCGGAACGTAGATCATGGAGGCGGTAGCGCCCGTTTTATCCACCGCCTCTTTTACCGTGTCAAACACAGGGACGGTTCCTACGAATGCACCTCCTTTTTTGGGCGTGACTCCGCCGACTAATTTTGTGCCGTACTCCAGGCACTTTTCGGAGTGAAAACTGCCCGCCTTGCCGGTAATTCCCTGGCAAATGACCTTCGTATTTTTATCAATCAGGATCGGCATGATTTTATCGGGTCGCTACGGCTTTCTGAACGGCCATTCGAGCGGCTTCTTCTATCGTAGAACATGAGATGATCTGAAGATTCAAATGTTTTAAAAGCGCCCTGCCTTCTTCAACGCGAGTCCCTTCAAGACGCACAATTAACGGGATCTGCAACTGGATCTCGTTCGATGCCTCGATGACTCCTTGGGCGATCACATCGCACTTCGTGATGCCCCCAAATATATTCACTAAAATCGCCTGCACTCGGTCGTCTTGCAAAATAATTTTAAAACCTTCTTTGACCTGATCGGCAGTCGCGCTGCCTCCGACATCCAAAAAATTGGCTGGTTCGCCGCCGGCGCGTTTGATCATATCCATCGTCGCCATCGCGAGTCCGGCGCCGTTCACGAGGCATCCGATATCCCCGTTCATCGAGACATAACTGAGGCCAAACTCTTTGGCCCGGCTTTCGCGGATATCATCCTCGTCGGGGTCTTTCATGGTCCGAATGTCCTCGTGACGAAAAAGTGCGTTATCGTCAAAGACGATCTTCGCATCGAGCGCCACAACATTCCCTGTTCCAGCCAGGACAAGCGGATTTATTTCACAGATCGCCGCGTCTTTTTGCACAAAAAGTCTTGAAAGCTTTTCAGCAACGTCAGAAATTTGTTCGGCAATATCTTTCTGCGGGATATTTTTTTTGATATGAGGCAGGATCTGGGCACTCAAAGGGAGTTGATCCGGTGAAAAATGGATCTTCTGTATTGCCTCCGGATTTTTCATTGCGGTATCTTCGATCTCGACGCCGCCTTCTTTCGAAAATAAAATGGCAGGTTTTCCAGCGGTTCGGTCTACAACGATGCCTAAATAATATTCGGATTGAAACGCTATGTTCTCGGCTATTAAAACAGCCTTGACGATCTTTGACTCGCCCGCGGATTGAGTCGTGGAAAACGGTTTCCCAATGAATTGCTCGCAAAAAACTTTCGCCTCATCGGAATTCTTAACCGGTCGAACGCCTCCCGCTTTTCCCCGGCCGCCCATCAGCACTTGGACTTTCGCAACAGCAAAAGGATTTCCAACGCGGCGAAACGCGCCTTCCGAAGCGCTGGCGCTCGTGACCACTTCGCCTCGAGTAACGGGGATCTGAAAGTTTTTTAAAAGTTCCCTAGCCTGATACTCGTGTATCTTCATGGGTCCCCAGACGCGCCACTTCTGCAATACCTTGTTTTACTTTTTCAGCGGAGAGCATCAAGCCCGTCCGCTCTTCTTCTGTGAGAATGATTTCGATCACTTTTTCTACGCCGCCCTTTCCCAGTTCGGCCGGCACTCCGAAGTAACTGTCTCGGACACCATACTCGCCATGAAGGTAGGCGCAGACCGGCAAAACTTTTCTCTCATCCTTTAAGATCGCCTTGACCATTTCATAGACAGAACTCGCGGGAGCATAAAACGCGCTTCCGGTCTTAAGGAGCGCCATGATCTCGGCGCCGCCATCCTTGGTCCTCTGTTCTATTTGCGACAGTTCCTGGGCAGGAATAAGCCCTTTAATTGGCCGTCCATTGGCCTTGGAATGGCTCGAGACCGGAACCATCAGGTCGCCGTGGCCCCCCAAAACCACCGCTTCGACTTCTCGAGGCAGGCACCCCAATCGTTCAGCAATAAAGAACCTCATACGCGCCGTGTCGAGTACTCCCGCCATGCCAAAGACCCGTTTCTCGGGAAATCCCGTAACCTTGAACGCGAGATAAGTCATAATATCCAAAGGGTTGGTTACAATAATGACTTTGGATTCCACCGCATATTTTTTGATATTAGAACAAACATCCGTGATGATCTTGGCATTGAGCGCCAGAAGGTCCTCGCGTGTCATGCCGGGTTTTCTTGGAAGCCCAGCCGTCACCACGACAATTTCAGCGCCCTCAACATCCTTATAATCATTCGTCCCGCTAATTTGTTTATCATGACCCTCGATCGGCGCCGCCTCCATGAGATCCAACGCCTTTCCCTGCGGCAGCCCTTGCACAACATCAAACAGGACTACATCGGACAAATTTTTCTCAAGGATACGCTGTGCGGCGGTCGCTCCCACCTGACCCGCTCCAATAATTGCCACGAACGGCTTTCGAATCTTCATGATAAAAATCCTCCTTGAATGAATAAGATTCCAAACTTACTGATAACACACCGCCATCAAATCAATACTATCATCGATCGTGGGTTTTTTCAGCCATTGAAAATCTTTCACGGTTATATTTTGAAAATAACGGCCCGCCGGATCCGAGGATCTGGGCAAAAAATTGAAGAGGCCCGCTTTTTTTAACCGCTCAAAAAAAGCGTGCTTTACGCTGGGGTATAATCCGTAAAGTGACACCTGACGAAAAAAAGGTTTGAGAAGATCCATCAGTTCCGCGGCGGTAAATTCTTTATCGTGATGCAGAGACTTGGAGTATGGCTTCCCCGGTTTTTGGTTTTTTTTTAGATTAAGCGTTGACAGGCAGACAACGCCGTCAGGACGCGTCACCCGCTTGACCCCCTCGATAAAAGCGGTAAGCAGGGGTTGCGGGATATGCTCGATAACCTGAAAGGAAACCGTGAGATCAAACGTGTGATCTGGCCATTGTAAATTCGTGGCGTTCATTTTTAAAAATTGTAGATTTGGTTTTAAGTACTTCGCGGCGGCGGCTTTGACATTTTGATCAAAAAGATCGATCGCTTTAACCTCGCGGGCGGATTCGGCCAAAAAAGACGACCCATAGCCGTCCCCAAAACCTATTTCCAAAAGCTTTCCGTTTGAGAATTTTCGTGCGAAATGGTAAGCGCTCAGATGCTTCGCAACAAACCGAGGCGACTCTTTTTCAGGGTCAATCCCGCCGTGTTCTGAAACTTCGAAATCATTAGCCGACAAGAATTTTTCCTAAAAATTCACTCACGCGCTTGGCGTCGGCGCGACCTGCTAATTTCTCCGAGAGAAGCTTCATCATTTTTCCAAAATCTTTTTTAGCAGTAGCTCCGATGGTTGTCGTTTCCTTTCGGATAATATCCGAAAGCTCACTATCGGATAATTGCTTCGGAAGATAGCTTTCTAAAATCTTGGCCTCTTGAATTTCTTTATCCGCCAGTTCTTTTCGGCCTGCCTTCGTGAACTGCTCGATTGATTCCTTTCGCTGTTTGATCTGTTTTTGAATAATCTGCTGAATATCGGCATCCCCGAGCGTCTCGGCCTTTTTCTCGATTGCAGCGTATTTTAACGCGGATTTTAGAAATCTTAAGGTCGACACTTTTGTCTGGTCATGAGACATCATCGCTTGTTTTAGGTCTTGATCAAGCTTTTCTTGCAATGGCATGCTCATCCTCCGGCAGTTTAAAAAACTTTAAGGGGAGGTCGTAATCTTTAAAGATCACAACCTCCCCTCTAAATATGGCTTAAGTGCTAAAAGGCCTTACTTCTTTTCTTCCTCAGCGGCCTTCACTGGAACTTGAACCGTTTCCGCTGCTGTTTGACCCACTGTTTGAGCGGCACCTACCGCGGCATCTCCGACAATATTTGGCGTCTTTGCAATATCGCCTGTCACGACGGCAGCCGTGTTTTCACCAGTCTTGGCAATAACCTTCTCGCCGGTGTTCTGGAGCGTGTTGGCGGTCATGCCAGCGGTTTCCTGAGTCGCTTTCACGGGATAGTGAAAAAGCCTTCTAAAAAAGCCCGTCACGCTGTTCTCTGAATCACTGGCGGCAGCAAGTGAAACTGAAGCCATGGATAAGGAAAAGATTACAAAAAACGAGAGAGCTGAAAATTTCCTGAATGATCGAAACATTAATGCCTCCTATGTGTAATTTTTGGTATTATAAAAACATGGTCGCAGTAAGTCAAGCAAATACTGGATGTTCTAAGAGTTTACGGAGATTTCGTAGTCCGCGGTCAGGTGGGGGTCTGTGTTGGTTATTAGAAGGAATATTTTCTCAATATCATGGGCCGCCAGACCCTCTTCGCCGATCCACTGTTTCAGATCAAGCGGTGACGTTGTGGTCTGTCCTATTTTACCTAAATCTTTCGTAAGAAGCGACCCTCCTTTTGCGACGGCAACGACCTGAACCGCTAAAGGGAGGCCTTCGTTCTTGTGGGTGATGCCTAAAACCGGCAGCGAGGGCTTGGATGGGTCCATGTCTATCTGAACAAAATCGGTTGCCCACCCTGATATATCCGCCTTTTCCGTATTATCCCCGGCCGCGGCAGGTTCCCCGAATTTTGCCGAAGCATTCTCCCATTTTCCAATCCAATCCGTCATGCAAACCTTCCCAAGAGATTTTTGGTTTCCGAACCCGTCTACAAGGTATAAGTTTTTGTTTTGATAAACCAACTGCGTTTTGGCAATTTCTTTGAGGTAGATCTCGTCGTTCTTCAATCCAAAATCTTTCAATAAAATCGCCATCGCGAATGTTTTTAACAGCTCGTTGAAAGGCGTTTGGGTGGCCTCCGCAAGCACCGCCTCAAATCCCCGATCGGCATGGTTTCTAAATCCCCGGCTCAAATGTTCGATCGCAGGCATCCCGTACCGGTAATCGATGAACCGCCAAAACAGCGCATTTTCATAGCGTAAATCCGTAAACGCCTGGTCCGGATACCGCATAAAATAATTGGAGCCGCCCCGTGAAAACCGTATCTTATCGGGAAGCGTCTGCTTGAAACCTTGAGAAAAAAAATCGTGCCTTGCGCCGGCAAAGGTCTCGAAATACCGTGCCAAGCCTTCCACATACCAGTCAACCCTTGTCCTTGCCTTCACGGCCGCGGATACTTCGTTCCCACTTTCCCTATTCAGATTTTTATTGTAATAAAAAAGAGCCACGTGAAGCATCTCATGGGTCATGGTCCCCCTCAAATCCACGTCGACATTGCGCGTGCCAAGCGATGAAGGGTTGATACGTTCCCAGTTTTTGATGAATTCCCTGTAATTGGACGGGAGAAGGATCACGGCTTTGTACTCTGTGTCCGACAGTCGCAACGTGTCAAAACAAGGGGCGTCTTTGAACGAGAGACGATTGAGACCGTGGTTCAAAACCAAGTCCTCGCCGGAGGGGTCGCCCAGATAGATATCAATGGTACGGTCAGAATCAAAAGCATATTTTTTATCAGGAAACGCGAAGGAGTAGCCAACCGCTGAAAAACCCTGAAACTGTGTGATCGTCTGATAAGCCTGTACCGCGGCGTCAAGCACTTCTTTGGCAAAACGATTGGATTCTCCGCTTCGCTTCAACGTTTGTTCGTTGAAATGAACCTTGATTTTCACACCGTCCATAAAACGGTATTCGTAAGATTTGTTTTGGGGATCTGCGAGATTTCCGACAAGAAGCGTCTCGTGGGCGAAAAGGAACAGCCCTAGAAGGACGCTTAATAAAAGAAAATGAATGTTGAATCTACATCGCATATAAACCCCATTCCTGGCGGGCTAACCAGCCACGGATAGGGATGCGAATTTATCAGCAACCCAGCCGTCTTATTCCCCCTCGTAATACCGCTTTATCGATATTGCGCAGGAGGATTTTAGACCTGTGGCTTTGCCTGCCCGCCGTTTTTGGCGAACAGACCCGCTTGCCTAGTGAGGCAGACGGGCGCCCTTCCGTTTCCGAAAGTTTGCCCAGTTAACTTATTAAACTTCTTAAAGAAGTATACATCAAAAAAGCCACTATTCAATGGCATGATGTAACTCATTTATTTATAATAACTTAATATCTTTTTCTAGAATTCATACTTCGATCTCTGGCACCTTCCACCAAAATTGAAATTTCAAGCAGTCCATTCTCGTTCATTTGACCTTGCACTTGAGTGCCTCTGCCGACAAAGAGAATGGCCAATTCTTTCTTCGCATCATCCAAAAAACATAGGGAGAGGTATTATCATCGGATAAGGCATTGTCTATTTTTTGCCGCCAATGTTCCTCGTTCGCCGGCTCTTTTTCCCTGCCTTGCGGCGAATTAATCACGATTTTATAATCACCGTCCTTACGCCGCAAATACAAAAGCCTTCCGCTGCCTGGGCTGAACAGCACGCCATCCGAAAATCTCCCATGCATGGAATCACGATGATTTCTTGACAGGATGTCAAACGTATAGGGGCTGGATAAAATATGAGATTTGATATTTCCCAAAATATTAGCGGCCTCCTGATTTTTTAATACCGTCAGCGCGAATGCGCTCGGTGCCATGACCATTAGACCCAGGATGAAAATGAACAGTATTTTTAGAAAAGAACGCCCCATGGAGTCTCCTTTTTATTGAATTTGGACCTTGGGATCCAAAAGTCCGGCGGTCGGATTAAGCGGTTGATTTTGATAACGTATCTCAAAGTGAAGGTGCGGTATGATATTTGGTTGATCCGCATTGCCGGATTTTCCGCTGGTCCCAATGACCTGATCCTGTTTTGCCCATTCCCCCTCCTTGACCTGCATCCCGGATAAATGGGCATAGCGGGTCAAGAGGCCATCAGGGTGGTGGATCTCCACATAATGGCCGTACCCCGTGTCGTCACCGGCAAAGAAAATGCGTCCGCTCTTGGAAGCTACGACAGGCCTTCCGACAGCGGTGGCCAGGTCAATACCGGCGTGGGCGCGGCCGTTGCTTCTTGAAGCGCCAAAATAACCTTTGCCGAAAGCATCGCTTCTTAACGTGAGCGTATTTGATGTCAGGTAAACAGGGCTGGAGTAATACGGTTCTTTCTCGTCAAAGGAGCATTTTTCATAAAAAATCAAGGTGGGAATCGAAAGAAAGCAGAACAAGCCCAGCCACAACCAACGTGCCATGTGTTCGTCCTGTTAAATATGAAACATGACCCTCAAGAGCGCGGCCACAAAAACGCCCAAGACTATGCCTAGAAAAGTATATCGATTCGGATTGAAGTTGAAAGATGAAAAGCGCATCGGGGGTATTGTAGGGCTTTCTTAGGAGATTGGCAACAAAAAAGCCCTTTTGGCAAAATCTTGCGCCAAAAGGGCTGTTTCTTGAACGGTTATCTTGAAGAAATCATCTTGGTGCCAAACAGCACAGTCAAGATGACAATAACCGCTAGATGAGGAGCGAGCTGAGGCGTAAATACTAGCCCTAGCACTACCCCAATCAATAGACCTGTTAAGATATCGGATTTAATCATCTGAATCACCCCCGAATCAGGAGATCATCAATAAACCACTCATTCGATAGACATCGCCTCCCTTTTCCTCTATTACAAGTATACCTTTTAAAAAGGGTGTATCCTAGAGCCTGATAAATATACTTAATTTATATCTTGTTGTAAATAATGAAGTTATGCTCTTAATTGTTTTAAAATCCAGAGGCCTATTCGCGAGTAGACGGTGTCACGGTGTACTTCGTTCAAAATCTCATGGTAAAAACCATCATAAACCTCAAACTCTTTTTCACTCGTCTCAATCTTATTGTAAAATTGAAGCGTTTCCACTTTGGAGACGATGAAATCCTCCCCCGCCTGAAGCGTTAAAACGGGGCTTTTCAAATCGCGGGCAATGCGGTCTTTTTCGTTTAACGTCCGTTGGAGCTCACGATAAAGCCTCGTGCTGATCCGGTGAAAGATTAATGGATCTTTTTCATAGTTATGTAAAATTTCAGCGTCATGAGTTAAAAGCGAGGGATCGACATGATTTGCCTCCGTGTGGTCAGGAAAAAGGTAAGACGCAAAAATGGCAGTCCAATGCTTCCAGAAAGGCACAGGGATCGCTATACCAAAGAGAGGTGAACTTAATACGAGGCCAGTAACTTTGGGATGCGGGGTGAGTGAAAGGTAGGATGAGGCCACAAGCCCCCCGAGACTATGGCCCAATAAAAAAATAGGCGTTTCTTTATTCGTCCGCGAAACCCAAGATTGAAGCGCATGCAGGTCCTCATGGAAATCTGAGAACTTTCTCACGCACGCGCGTTTACCGTCGCTTCGTCCAAAGCCTCGCAGGTCGGGCAGATAGCTTTGTAGGCCGAGTCCCGCTAAGTATTCGGCAAAAGCGCGATACCGCCCGCCGTGTTCTCCCATCCCATGGATGATAATGACAATACCCTTGGGCGGACCTTCTGTGGTCGTGCAGTGGTAAAAAATGGGCGTTTCGTCAAATGAGATAAATTGATGCCCCACCCAGCGGGCTGGCTCTTGAGACGCATTCACGCCTTTTCTTTCTCGTAAAGGGCCAAAAGCTTGTCGCGGTATCGTGAGAGCACGGTCTCCCGCCTGACCTTGAGCGTCGGAGTCAGCTCCCCACCGGCTTGCGTAAAATCATTTTCAAGCAACAAAAAATATTTTATTTTCTCAAAATTCGCGAGATCTTTTGAACACTCCTCAATGGTGCTTCTAATCCGTTGATAGATCGCGGGATTTTCCAAAAGATCCTTATAGTTTTGGGCCGCGATCTTTTGTTCTTTGGCATATTCCAGAATTTTTTCGCGCGCCGGGACGATCAGTGCGGTAATAAATTTCTGTGCCTCTCCAAAAAGCACACAGCGCAAAATAAAGGGGTCCTGTTCCATCAGCTCTTCCACAATATGTGGCGCCACCTTCTTGCCTCCCGAAGTCACAATCAGCTCTTTTTTTCTGCCTGTAATCGACAGGAAGCCGTCCCGGTCGATAGCCCCCAGGTCTCCCGTGTAAAACCAACCGTCCTTCAAGACGGCGGCGGTCTCCTCGGGCTTGTTGTAATAACCTTTCATCACGCAAGGGCCCTTTGTCAAGATCTCCCCTTCCTCAGAAATCTTGGTTTGGATCTCTTTGAGCGGGATGCCGACGGTTCCGAATTTAAATTTTTCCTCGCGGTTCACCGCGATCACAGGAGACGTTTCGGTCAATCCATAGCCCTCGTAGATATTCACGCCCAGATCGTAAAAAAACTCGGCGATTTCTTTGGAAAGCGGCGCGCCTCCTGAAATGCAAAATCGCACGCGGCCGCCCAGACGTTTACTGAATTTTTTATACACAAGCACGTTCGCCAAAAAACGCTCGAAATTCATCCACAAGCCTAGCGATCTCTTCTGAAGAACGTTGGCCTCGCGGCGCTCCGTACCAAGCGCCTTGGCCCAGTAAAAAATGCCTTTTTTAACTGAGCTCGATTTTTGCACCGCCTCAAGGACGCGGTCTTTGATCTTTTCATAAAAACGCGGGACACCCAAGATAAACGTCGGCCTAACTTCCAGAAGGTTCTGTGGCACCGTGTCCATGCTTTCCGCATAGGCGATCGTCGCCCCGATATAAATCATCAGGTAATGCCCGGCCAGTCGCTCGAACACGTGCGACAGAGGCAAGAATGAAAGATGGATATCTGTCTCGCTCATGTGTAGCGCCTCTTTGCAAAAAACGACATTATGAATAAAATTAGAGTGCGTCAGCATCACACCTTTTGGCAAACCTGTCGTTCCTGACGTATAAATAATACTCGCAATATCATCTAAACTCACATCATTAAAATGTTTTTCAACGCCCGCGGCGACTGACGGTGTTTTTTTTAGATCCTTGATCAAATAAACGGGGATGCTTAGTTCATTTCCCGACAACGCCAGCGCGCTGTCAAACGCGATCACCGCTTTGAGCTCAGGCAGTGATCTCTGGATCGAAACTATCTTCTCAAAAAGGGCCTTGTTGGAAATTCCTATCATCTTCGCCCCTGAATTTGAAAGAATATATTGGATTTCCGCGGAAGCCAGTGAGGTGTAAATAGGCACAGAAATCGCGCCGATCGTTTGGGCGGCCAGATCGATCCAAGCCCAGTCCGGGCGATTTTCAGACAAGATCGCGATCCGATCGCCGGGTTTTAAGCCTTTTTCTAAGAGCGCGTCCGCGATCGTGTTGACCATCGCCAAAGCCTCTGACCATGTAATGGAAGCATACCGGTCGTCTGTTTTATAAAGAAAAGCTGTTTTTTTGGGGTATTGCTCCGCTGTCCTTGAAAATAGTTCGCCTAGATTTTTAGGTTTATCCATGGAAGCCTGCATTCTGTGCTGCCAGTTTTTTTAAATAGTCGGAAGGTTCAAACCGTGCCCGTGCGGTATCGGCGGTACTTTGAAAACGTTCGAGATCCTTCAATAGCGAAGCGGGTCCGATCGAATCGGCATAACGTAAAAGACCTCCACGAAAAGGCGGAAAACCGGCACCCATGATCAGGCCAAGATCCACGCTGGACGCAGAATCTGTCACCCGTTCCTCTAGGCACCGCGCCGCTTCGTTTATCATAATATACATCATACGCTTCAAAGCATCCTCCTCCGAAACTCTCGAAAAAATCGACGGCCCAACTTTGATTTCCTGGTTGACGGAGTTTATTTTACGATTCCCGGAGTAAACGTAGAACCCTTTACCAGATTTTTTGCCTAAAAGTCCCATTTCGTGGGCTTTTTCGAGGATCGGCGCGACTTTCATACGCGCACCAAAAGCCTCTTCCAGGATGTGGGCTACCTTGTACCCTACGTCAATCCCCACCTGATCCGCCAGCTCAATGGGCCCCATCGGCATTCCAAATTTCTTGGCGATGCTGTCAACCTGGTCAGGCGTCATCCCTTCCTGTAAAAGATAAGCCGCCTCATTCATATAAGGAAGCAACAGACGGTTTACGAGGAATCCTGGCCGGTCTTCAACGACGATCACTGTCTTGCCCAAATGCCGCGCAAAAAGGACCGTGCGCTCGATCGTCTCGGGAGAAGACTTCGCCGCGCGGATCACTTCTACAAGCGGCATACGATTTACCGGATTAAAAAAGTGCAGTCCCACCACACGCTCGGGATAGCGACTCACTTCGGCCATTTTCGCAATCGAGAGCGAGGATGTATTGGAAGCTAAAATTTTCTCGGGGCCTGTCAAATTTGAAAGTTCGGAAAATACGCTTTGCTTGATGGAGAGATTTTCCACAACCGCTTCGATCAGTATGTCACAATTCTTTAAGCCGTCATTCGTCAAACCCGCGGAGATCAGCGACATTCGATTGGTCAACTGATACGGCTTGATCCTTTTTTTCTTAAGCAGCGAGCGATAGATGCCCATCGCCTCTGCGAGCGCACCGGACAGCGCTTTTTCATTCAGGTCTTTGACACGCACTGGAATGTCGCGCGAGCTAACCAGCTGCGCAATGCCGCCGCCCATGATCCCGGCGCCGATGACGCCGCATTTGCGTATGCCGTGCTCGGTGCAGCTCGTATCGGTCCACCGGCGTTTTTTGTATTTTTCACTCAAGAAAAAAACCTTGATCAGGTTTTTAGAAACCTCGGTAGTGGCTAATTTTGAAAAACGAGCGCTTTCGACCCGGTAGTCCTTCTCGGTCGACCGGCCGTGCGTCTGTTGAAGAAGTTTGATGATCTGAAGAGGCGCGGGATAGAACCCTTTTGTTTTTTCAAGAATATCTTTTTTGGCCCACGAAAACAACAAATACCGACCCGGCGGCGTATCTTCCAAAAAAACCGTCAGCAGGTCTTTTTTTCGCGGGGAGCGTGGGTTTTTTTTCTGTGCCCACTCCAACACGAACGCGCGCGCTTCCTGCATAAGAACGGCTTCTGGAAACAGCCGGTCCACGAGACCCATCCTCAAGGCATCTTGGCTGCCGACAAGGCGTCCGGTCAGAAGCAATGGAAGCGTTTTCAAAAGACCCAAAAGCCTCGGAAGCCGAATGCTCCCCCCAAAACCCGGAAGAATCCCCAAATTGACTTCCGGAAGGCCAATTTTGACTTGTGACGAAAACGACGCCACGCGTGCGCTGCAGGCCAGCACCAACTCAAGACCGCCTCCCAAACAGGCTCCGTTGATCACCCCTACCGTCGGTATTTTTAGATCCTCTATTTTTTTAAAAAGGGCTTTACCGCGCTGTGCTTTTTCAAACGCATCTTGAGCGACGGTGATGCCTTCAATTTCTTTAATGTCAGCGCCCGCGATAAAAATAGAGGGTTTTCCGCTCGTGACAAGCAGCGCTCTCAAATCGGTTCTTGCGCCGATCTCATCCAGCCGAATACTCAGTTCCGCGAGGTTCTCAAAAGAAAGGACGTTGACAGCCGAGTCCGGGGAATCAAAGCAAAGATTCCCTACCCCGTTTTCAGCGGTAAGCTTCCAGAACTTGCTCATACCGGTCTTTCCAGTAAGATCGCCCCGCCTTGACCGCCTCCGACGCAAAGCGAGACAAGCCCGCGATGCAAACGACGGCGCTTCATCTCTTTCAGGCAGGTCAACACGAGTCTCGAACCGCTGGCTCCCACCGGATGACCCAAAGCAATGGCCCCTCCATGAACATTCAGCAGAGAAGGATCTATCGCCCCTACCGCCTCTTGTCTAGAAAAATTTTTTTGAGCAAAAGTTTTTGAAGCGAGCGCGTCGGTACACGCCAGCACTTGAGAAGCAAAGGCCTCATTGATCTCAAAAAGCTGGATCTCTTTCAAAGAAATCCCCTTCTTTCGCAAAAGCTTTTCGATCGCAAATACAGGGCCAAGACCCATGCGGCTGGGGTCCACTCCCGCATATTCGTAGCCTGCAATGGTTCCCAGGATCTCATAGCCCATCGCGCGCGCCTTGGCACTACTCATCAAAAGAAGCGCACAGGCGCCGTCGGTGATTTGCGAAGAATTGCCGGCAGTCACCGTGCCCGTGCGACGTTCAAAAATAGGTTTGAGTTTTGCCAGATCTTCGATCGACTGTTTTTCTCTTACGCCGTTGTCTTGTGATACTGCGTTTTGATACTGGGAGCCTGTAAAATAGGTCATCGTTTCTTCCTTGAGAACCGCGCGAGACGCGGCAGCCCTTAAGTGGCTCTGCAAAGCAAACTCATCCTGCCTCTGGCGTGAAATGGCGAATTCTTTGGCAAGCACCTCGGCTGTCTCCCCCATATTGAGGCCGCAGGAGGGGTCTGTCAGCGCCATCTGCAAAGCCGGTTGGGGTGAAAAGTGACGCGGGCGAAATTGGACCGCCGCCGCTAATTTCTCTCCGAGAGACTTGGCTCTTTGAAGTTTCATGAAAAGTCCCGCCGCTTCCTTCGAAAATAACAAAGGCGCATTGGACATGGACTCTGATCCGCCTGCGATCACCACCTCGTCCTGGCCTGTGAGAATTTTTTCCAGGCCGCTGGTTACCGCCTCGAAGCCCGAAGCACAATTGCGATTCACCGTATAGGCGCGTTTGTCTTTGGGTATCCCTGCCATCAAACTGATGACACGCGCGACATTGGCCGCGTTCGCAGGTTGCCCCACGCAACCAATAATCACCTCGTCCACTTTTTCCGGATCGATCGCGGATCTTTGCAAAAGTTCAGTAACGCAGCGGGCGCCCAGTTCCTGCGCCGAACATTTATCGAACAGCGTCCAGGCTTTGACAAAAGGCGTGCGGACCCCGTCGATAATCGCGATCTCATTATCTGCCATCAAAACCGCCTTTCCGCTTCTCAAACATTTTGCTGAGAAACAAGCGCTTTGATCTTTGGGAGCATCTTCATCGTTTCTTCTTCCCCGCGCTGAATGAATTGATGGGGTTTGAAGAATTCCGCCCAGTTTGCCATCGGCACCACGGGGCGTATCAGCACATCCGCCGACTCGCCCTCGATCTCGGCGATCTCCGTTTCCATCAATTGGATCGTGTTCATCAGGATATCAAATGTATTCGGAAAAAATCCTCGCAAAAAAATTTTCTTAATGCGGGAGAAGGCGCGTAGAAACAAATTTTTCTGCTTCATTTGGGCTTCTTCTTTCTCGAACGCCTCTTCCTGAACGATCTTTTTCTCCAGCATATCTTTCGACGTCGGGAACACATTGACCGCGATAATTTTGTTTGCGCCAGCCTGATGCAGCGCCTTGATCGGCAGCGGGCTCGAAATGCCGCCATCCACCACCACATTTCCTCGGACAATCACCGGCTGGAATATCGCGGGGATCGCGATCGAAATTCTTATCGCATCCGCGATGGTTCCCGAGTCAATCACAACCGTCTGCCGCGAAGAAAGATCCGCGCCGACCACTTTAAAAGGAATACGGCAATCATCAAAGGTTTTATTGCCAAGATGTTTTTTTAAATGCTTGATGATTTTTTTTCCGTAAAGGAGTCCGCGGATCGGGAAAATGCTTATATCGAGCAAACGTAACAATTTTGGAAACGTGTTGATCTCCACAGCGATACGTTCGATTTCCTCGCAATTTTTTCCTATCGCGTAAAACGAACCTACCAAAGAACCGATGCTCGATCCGGAGATAATGTCCACGGGGATATTCTCCCGCTCAAGCACTTTTAAAACGCCGATATGCGCCAGGCCCAACGCAGCGCCGCTGCCGAGCGCTACCCCAACAAGATTGTTGCTGACACGCCTCGCGATGTGGCGGATCACGCGCGAATACTCTATTTCAGGATTTTCGACCACCAAGAGGGTCCGCGGTACGTTCTCCGGCTCATCAGCTTCTTTAAGAGCCGGTAGTGAATAGCAAAGTTTTTTTCCGAACATTTCCCGGCGCACGCTCGTCGTCGTTCGGATGCCAAAAACCGCTTCGTGGATCACAATCGACAATTTGTCCTCGGGAAAAGAGAGGTCCTTTTGAATATCCGCCGACACCTCTTTGATTTCGGTAACATTGTTGATATTGCTGTCTGTCACAAAAAAAATAAAATCGGACTGGGACAAAGACTTAAGGATAGACTCGTCCAAATAACCGGGCAAGTTGACGATAATAAAACGATAATTGATCGCCATATAATTTAAAAGCGGGGTAATGATCACTTCATCCTCAAGATCCTTTTCCTCATGAACAATGTTCAGGATATCAAAGCCCACCGGATGCGTTGTGAGCAAGCTCTCCAAGGCCCCTAACAGATCATTCTCGATATTATGGAATTGGGATAGCGGGTATTTCTTGGCCTCGTGACGCTTAGCGGCATTGGCCGCGCTGACCGGATCCATGTCGATCAACACGGTTTTTTGGTGCGTCTCATGAAAAAGGCTGGCCGCAAGATTGATGGAAAATTCTGTACGGTCTTCTTTGTAATAATTGCTGAAAATGGAGATCACATCGCTTCGCAGCAGTGACCGCGAGCGGGTATCCTTGCCTGAAAGCCTTGAACTGAGACGGCGGCTGATCTCAAGCGCGATCGTGGCGTTGTGCTCGATCGTCTTTTTAAAATCGTCTTTTTTTAGCTCCAAAAGCAGAGAATCAGAAAGCGCGCGGATCGTCGCCGAATGAGGTTCATTGGTGAGCAGTGACATTTCGCCGAAATGGTCCCCGCGTCTCAGATACGCCAGGGTCTTTTTCTTATCCGCCGACGAGACGGACGCCTCGAAGCGCCCGGAGACCACCACATAAAAGCTCTCCGACTCGACACCCTCGCGATAAACAACTTCTTCCCGCCTGTATTCCACAAGACGCATCAATTGACTGATGGACTTTAACTCCCAAGGGGTTAGTCCTGAAAAAAGCGGACACAACGAAAGAAGGGCGGCTTTGTCGATCTTCTGAAATCTGGGGTTGGTTTCAGAGTTCTGGTAGGAATCCATCAAGGATCAAGTTTTCAATCGGTACGCAATAAATTCGTTTAAAACTTTCTGATCTTTTGGCTTGATATCGGAGAAGTAAATAGCGATAAGGAATTTATCAGTGACGGTATCCTCTTCTTTTCTGACCACAACGCCTTTGGCTTTGACAATTTTCTCTTTGGATGAAAAATTGACCGCTACGGGCAGAGAAAAAACAATCTCAACCTGCGTCATCAGCGAAATATCTCGGTCCACAACGCACATCACGCCGTTGTTGCTGATGTTGATACTTTTTGCTTGGATCTCGTAACCTTGGTGTCCGATAACAAAAGGAAGTTCTTCGGGAATGCGGACGGAGCGGCGTCTTTCGGAGATAATTTTTCGGATGCCCATCGGTTTATCCTCTAGCCCGAAGGCCAACGTATTTTTTGCCGGATTTAAGACGCGGCGGTCCCGCTCGACTCAGCAGCCGGAGCGGCCGCTTGTGCCGCAGCAGCCTGGACCTCTTTGGCCTTATTGGCCTTTTCAGCCTCTTGTGTCACGTAAAGATTGAATGATTTTTTATTCGCGAAATATTTTCCATTACGGTAATACCAATCCTTGCGGCGGATGCGTTTATTCGACTGCACACAGTTGGTGGGCCATGATTTTTTCTTTTTAGGCTTCCGCCCATCAGGCGCGGCCTTCGCATCCGTTTTCTGTTTATCGTCCTTAGTCGCTTCCTCGCCCATCGCTTATTTCCCCGTCATGATTTATTGTTGAGTTCAGGCGTTTTTTAAGACGCCTATTTCAGAATTTAATTGATACCCAGAAACCTGATCGAAAAGATTTTCAAAGAAAACCGAATCCTTGAAGTCATCGAGTCGGTCATCCTCTGTTTTAGAGAGGAGCCCTTCCCGCACCATATTAAACACTATCTCACCAAAATCAAGACTATTTTTTATGCCCCAGTGCTGAAAAACGATCACGGCCATCGGGCCAAACTGTTCTTCCGCCTCCGCGCGGATAGAGCCCAAAAGTTCGGTGCCGCTAATATGCCGCGGCTTGTCCATGTCCCGCAAGGCCCGGCCAAGCGATGCCATCACAAAAAGATAGGCCTCCTCTTTAAAACGCCGGTCTTCTTTTAGAATGTTACCCAATCGGATAAAAAAATCATTCATAGGATTCATGGTCTATCGTTCGGCAGGATAAAAAATTTAGGCATGCACTCGGTGGGCTGTTTTAAGCCATTCCTTATAGACGTATTCGAGCATTCGCACACGATCCGTTCGGCTAATCTTCGTCAGCTTGACGCCCGCGTCCAGACCATCTGCCCATGCCACCTTGCCGGTCGCAAATACCGGCAGGTTATCTCCCGGCACATTCAGTGCGATCTGCACCGACGTTCCGACAGCGACGCTTTGCTTAATCCCAAACCGCATCCCCTCACGACTCAAATCTTTCACCAATGCCTTGCCGAATATCGGGTTCAAAGCGAGCGTTTTATATTCAACGTCCAGTGGGGCGCTAAAGCGCAGGTATTTCCGACGTTCTGACATGATTTTCCCTTTTATATGCTAGCTTTAATCGTTTTTAAAATAGCGGATCAAAGAACTCTTTAAAAAACGGTAATTATCGCCGACTTTACGTCCGGGTATTTTCTTTGACTTGACAAGCTTGTAAAGCGTTTGGCGGCTGATACTCAAAAACTGACAGGCGTCTTCCGTCGTCAAGGCTTTGTCGTCATTCTTATCATCTATCAAGCTATTTTGGTTCATCGTCAACTCCTTCTTGTCGCTCATCAAGCGAAAGGATAATTATTTAAACAAAATAGACTATTTTTGTCAAGAAAATATTAAATAAGTTAATATCAGTTATATTTGATATCATGCGATAACGCATAAAAGAAACCCCTAAAGAATTATTCTTTAGGGGTTTAAAAATTTAGATAAATTAGATAAACGGGTATTAAAACACGTACTCAGGTTCTAGAATAGGTTTGTAGTTTTCAGGCAAAGGAAACGGAAATGTCGCAATTTCATAAATCCCGGCTCCGGTGCGAACGATCGTCATGCCTGCACCCTTTGCGAGCCCCAGCGTAATGCCAGCGAAAGCATTTTCGTCTACACTGGTCTTATAGATATTTTTGGGAAGCTCAACCCATCCGGTCAAGGTGTTCGCAACCCCACGGCCAAGCTTCGTAAACGGATCCTGGGCAAAACATACCGTAGCAATAGTCAGCATCAGCATCGCGACGACGCCTGCCAACAACCCTTTGATCAATGTTTTACTCATTCAACACATCCTCCGATGACGCTCTGTCTTGCGGTTATGAATAAACGTAATTATTGCTTAAGTCTATGATACGCTTATATTAATAAAAAACCCACAACCTGTCAATACCTTTTTCATAGAATAGGCTTTACATTCAAAAAATGCCTTGATAGAATTCATGGGGGTCGCTAAAACCATGTATGAATCGTTTTACGCATTAAAACAAAAACCTTTCGCCATAACGGCAAACCCTTCTTTTCTTTATTTCAGCCGTATGCACCGCGAGGTACTTGCTTTTCTGACTTACGGTATCAAAGAACGCGTCGGATTCATTGAAATCACCGGGGAAGTCGGCACCGGTAAAACGACCATTTGCCGGGCCCTTTTAAATCGTCTGGACGAAAAAACGAAAACGGCGTTTATTTTTAATTCAAATCTCACAGAACTTCAACTGATGCAAACCATTATCGAAGATCTTGGCATCAAAACGAAAAAAAAGAACCGGATCGATCTTTTCGATGAACTAAATCAGTTTTTAATTGAGCAGTTGGCGCAAAATAACAACGTGGTGTTGATCATCGATGAGGCGCAGAATTTAAGCTCACAGCTTCTCGAACAGATCCGGATGCTGTCAAATCTTGAGGCGGAGAACGAGAAACTTTTGCAGATCGTTCTGGTGGGACAGCCGGAACTCAGAGAAAAACTAAAATCGCCGACGCTAAGGCAATTGCGCCAGCGGATCGCGGTCCGTTACCATCTTGAGGCCTTAGCCCAAGAAGAAGTGCCGCTCTATATTGCCCACCGGCTTCAAACGGCCGGCGCGACAAACGGGGCCTCTCCCCTGTTCAACGAAAAAGCGGTTAAAGAAATTTATCAATATTCTGGCGGCATCCCTAGACTGATCAACATCCTCTGTGATAAAGCGCTATTATTAGGGTATGTGATTGAAAAAAGGTGCATCGATTTGGAGATCATTAAACGTTCCATCAGCGAAATAGAAGGAGGGTTCTAAACGTGAGCATTATCAATGAAGCGTTAAAAAAAGCTGTCCGCGAAAAAGAGGCGGGTCATTCCTCGGGAGACCGGGAAACCGTGCGGCGGAACATTGAGCTTGAATTCCAACATAAAAAATCGCGCTTCAATTGGGGGCCGATCTTCATCTTGTTGGTGATTGTATTAATCTCCGGGCCGATCGTGGCCCCGATTTTTTCTACATGGACAAAGGGGGGTGTTGACCACACCGGCGGGGCTAAGGCTTTGGCCTCTAATCCGAAGGCCAACCAAAAAGCACAGTTTGCCATTGAGGAATCGCCGCTTTTTGGGAGCGCGCCTCCCGCAGTGATCCTCTCAAAAACGCCCAATTTCATTTTAAGCGGTATTGTTTATTCACCCAAAGAGTCCTACTGCATCATCAACAACGAGATTGTTAAAGTGGGTGATAGGATCCAGGGCGCTAAACTTCTATCGGTCTCACAAAATTCGGTAAGACTTGACTACCGGGGCAAAGAAACGGCGCTCACGCTGAGCAACAACACATAGGCGAATCTTTATTAAAAGAACGCTAGCCTTTTCTTCTTTCCAAAGCTTCTTTAATCACCGAAGCAGGCACATCTGTCACGAGGCACGTCTTTCCAAAGGTGATCGGAAGCACAAAACGATTGACGCCGGAAACGGCTTTTTTATCATAGCCTATCGATCTTAAAAGTGCCTCTGTTTTAATATTTTTATATAAGATCGGCAGTTTGAACTTCATCAGAGTTTTTTCAAGCCGTTTTGGAAGCTCTGGGTCCTTCAAATAACCGAGTTTCAGCGCGATCTCGCAGGCGACGAGCATCCCCAGGGACACTGCCTCGCCATGCGTGACCTGCCGCGAAAATCCCGAGGCCGCCTCAATCGCATGGCCTGCCGTATGGCCGAAGTTAAGCACAATCCTTAAATCTTTTTTATCAAGTTCATCCTTCTCCACAATGCGCGCCTTGATCCGGGCGCAGCGATAGATGATCTCCTCCAAAAGACGCGGACTCGCCTGGATCTCTTCCTTTCCTTTTTTTTCCAATAGCGAAAAAAGCGAGGCATCCTTGATCACGCCATATTTAATAACCTCCGCGAAGCCATCACTCCAATGCCTGTCCGGTAAACTGTTCAATAATGACAGATCGCTCAAGACAAACACCGGCTGATAAATCGAGCCTAAAAGATTTTTACCTTCAGGCAGGTCAATACCGGTCTTGCCTCCGATCGCGGAATCCACCTGAGCGGTCAACGTCGTGGGTACATGAAGATAGGGAACGCCCCTCCGGTAAACCGACGCCGCAAACCCCGTGAGGTCCCCGATCACCCCTCCTCCCAGCGCGACTAGGAGCAGCGATCTATTTTTACCGCTCGAGGCGGCCATTTGCCGGATCAACCTCCAATAAATATTCTGAGACTTGGAGGCTTCTGAGCTTTTAGAAAATGGCGTGACAAAAAACGAAACGTCTATGCCTTCCTTGGATAAAGTCTCTTTCAGCAGCGCTTCATAAAAAACCGCTATTTCTTTCTGAGTGACGATCAGGACATGATGGGACTCTAGATGCCGTTCTTTGATCAAACGGCTGAGCCGCGCGAGGATATCCTTTCCGATATAGATCGGATAGGATCTTTCTTTTAACGAGACATGAATGGCCTTCACTAACTGACCACGCTTCCGGCGGGAAGTTCTTTGTCTAACGTAAGTACCGATAAGGTAACGCCATCTTTTGCCGCAAGAAGCATTCCTCTGGATTCCGTTCCGCGGATCGTCGCCGGGCTCAAGTTATTAACGATAATAATCGAGCGGCCCACGATCGCTTCTTTGGAATAAAAAAGTTTTATTCCGGCTACAATTTGTTTTTTTTCCAAACCCACATCGACCGTGAGCCGCCAGAGCCTGTCCGCTCCGGGAATCTCCTCAGCTTCTATCACTTTAGCGACACGGAGTTCTATTTTTTTAAATTCCTCGAGCGAGACCGCGTTCATTTTTTCTCACTTTTAGGAGGCACATCGGAAGCTACCGCAGGTTTCCCGCCGGTCGGCGCAGCAGCGTCAGCCGCTGCGGGAGCAGCCTTTTCTTTTTTCACGCGAAGCTTCTGCATTTTTACCTTGGGAATCCCCAAAACAGGCTTACTCTCATCCCAAAGGCTCTTATCCTTGAGCACCTTTAAACGCTCATAACGTTTCAATACGGAGCGGTGTTTTTTATCTTTGCCACCGCCGCGTAAACTTGAATGAATCGACATAAAACCCCCCTTTGATTTGATTTAAGAGCGCCGCCTTAAAAAACTATCTTTGTATTTGGCGCTAAAAATTTTAAGATCTTTTTTGGCCGCATCTTTCGTCGCGTACTGACCCACGCACACCGCGTAATAACCATTGCCTGCGATGATCGTGGTATAAAATCCGCTGCGCCGGAGCATCACCGCTTCTTTCTCGGCCTGCGCCTGCTTTCTATATCTTATGACCTCGATCGTGTACGGCTTGTTGAGGTCTTGGACTTGCTCCTGTCTATGGTTGTTAGCGGCAACTGCACGGGCTTCGGGCTTCATCACGACGATCGGTGAAGCGGCGGTTTTTTGAACCGTCATTGCCGCAACCGGTACTCGCTTCTGCGCCGGAAATTGAGAGGCACGCATGCTCAATGACTTGCCGCGCAACACCCCCAAAAAGAAAACAAAACATCCCACCAAAATGAGCCCGATCCCCACAAGAATAACTTGCTCAATGGTGGTGCTAAGTAAAATTGGTTTGTGCGTCTTCGCCAGCGAAGGAAAATGTTGAGGCCTCTTCGACGAGCCTGAAAACTCAAGGAAAAGCTCTTGCTGTTTTTCTTCCTGTTGGATTTCTGTCATCCGTCCCTGGAAACCCTGATGGTTACCTCTATTTTAAGCGCGGTTAGTATAACAAGACAACCCACGCCTCATCAACGAAAATTAGCCCAAGATCCCTAATCCTTGGCCCTGCCATTTCGCCTGAAATAAGGGGCCGTGGCGCCCGACGAATGTCAACTGGTTCTGATAAAAAACAATATGTACCGCCGCCCACCCTCTTCTTTGCTCACTCATTCGAGATCGTATCTGCGGGGGTATTTTTTTTAACCGGGAAGAGGCTAAAGATAAATAAATATGCATTTTCGTAATGCGTCTATCCTTTAAGACCAATCCTCCTCGAAGAGAAAAATCATCCGACTCACATTGGAGAAAGCGGATCAGACCCCGGGAACGGTTTCCGGACAAACGCACTCTCAACCGGCTCAGCAAAAATTCCCCTTCGAGCCCCTTCGCGATAGGCCACGATGTGAAAAGGCTGGCGGGATGGAAAGCTTCTGCGAGCCGTAAATTCTCTAAATCGATCAAGCCCGAACGCGATTGACCCACATCGATCATTCCTGGTCCTGCGACCAAAAAGGGGTACCCGTTTTTCGTATCGAGAGCCATCGTTCTAAAGGAAACTTGGGACCAACGAAAAACTTCGACCTTTTCAAGGTGTGTCGGAAGATCTATCCGACCGCTTAAAAATTTTGACGCCGCAAAATCGGCCCACGGTCCTTTAAAAGGAACCACAAATCCCGCTCCATAGAGCAAAATAAAACCGGCGGCACTTATTAAAAAAAACCTATAAACGTTCGCGAGAAATAAATTATGAGTCCAGGCGGGACGCAAGAGGCTTTAGGTCTTTTCGGTTCAACGCGCACGAATAACCGACCGTGGACGACGTGCGATGCGCTTTTAAAAACCCTACGGCTGCGAGCTCCTCCAAAGCCGTTGTCACTTTTTTTATATTTTCATTCGTCCAGGCCGAAAGACCACGGGGCGTATCGATGCTGCCCTCATTTTCAATAAAAAAAAGCATGACCTTTCGATGAATCTTGGATTTTAAATAGGGTTTGATCTTAGGAAGCATTTTTTAAAAACCTCTGGATCCCTTCTTTTTCGACTACCGAGACGAAGATATCGACAATCTTGGGGTCAAATTGTGTGCCTTTATTTTTTACGATCTCATCGATCGCTTCGCGGATCGACGCGCGATTTCGATAAGGCCGCCCGATGATGATCGCCTCAAAGGCATTGATTACCGATAAGATTCTCGCTCCGATGGGGATCTTTTCGCCTTTGAGGCCCCTGGGATAACCGGTACCGTCGTATTTTTCACGCGAATAAAGGATAATGGGCACCACCGGCTTAAGACTTTCGAAAGATTGCACGATCTTGGCTCCCTTAATCGGGTGCTCCCGGATCAAGCGGTACTCCTCACCGGTAAGCTTGGTGGGCTTTCTTAAAATGTCATCGGGGATGCCGATTTTTGCAGTGTCTTTAAGAAGTGTCGCATAGTGAAGCGCCTGCGCTTCCTCTTCGCTCAATTTAGCCTCCTGTCCGATACGCAGGGCCAGCCTCAAAAAAGCCTCCGGCGAAGTGAGGTTCGGCATCCGCGTGCCCAAAATGACCGCGAGCGACTGGATGGTTCCGAGCGTCACTCTTTTTTGTTCCTCATAAAGTTGGGCATTTTTTATCGCGATCACCGCCTCTTCAGCGAGCGTTGTCAAAATCTCCTGGTCAAAATAGGTAAAACCTTTTTTGTCCTTCTTATGCGCCACCGTCAAGACGCCGATCAAGTCTTCATCAATTAACGGGATGCAGATAAATTTCTTCCGTAGAACGATCTGGGCGGTCTTTGCCACGCGGCCTTCAATACCATTTCCCACCGTGACCCGAAAATTGGCGGCCTGGTGTTTGGGATATCCCACAAGCGCTTTACAAGCCAAATAGGCCGATCGTTTTCTCTTGGCGCTGTTCTGGCGCAATCCATTTTGAGATTCTTTCGCGGGAGATTCAAAAAGGTAAATGGCGCAGCGGCTCGCGCGCAGCACTTGCGTTGTCAGATGCGCCAATCTCGAAATCAACTCGTCAAGATTCAGCGTGGAATTAATAATGCGGTGAACGGTATGAACCGTGGAGAGCGCGATGGCCCTCGGGCGGATCGTCGCGGAGAGGCGGTTCAGTTCTTCTTTCCTGGCGCAGTTTTCCAAAATCAACCGGATGCACCCGGCAAGAAGGTTCAAGATTTCATGGCGCGTCCCTTTGGGAATGTCGGTGAGACCAAAATAACCGATCGTTCTGTCCGCCACCACAAGCGGCACGCAAAAATTCAGCGTGCCCTTCGGCGCGCTGAACAAGTAAGGCCTTTTTTCTTTGGGCCTTTTTTTGATCGCTTGGTAAACCTGGCCAGAAAAACGAAACTGCTTAATGCGCGGGTCGTTCCAGATTTCATACGAAGCATCAAACGATCTTTTAAATGCCTTGACGCTACCGTTCAGTTTGAACGAAACCCACCACAACGGATGGCCTAACATGAAATCAAAGGACACCCTGAATGTCCTTAAATTTTCATGCTGGATAAAACTCTCAAACATTTCCCTATCGTTGCTGATGAATGATTTCATGCCCTATACCTTTTCAAACGGTTCAAAAAACTTGCGGTATTCGTCCTGCGCATAGCGGTCAGTCATGCCAGCCAGGTAGTCGCAAATGACGCGGTGCTCCCCTTCCGCTTTCAGCCGCTTCTGACTTCCTGGGGGCAGCTGCTCGGGTCGCGACAGATAAACTTCAAAGAGCGCCCGCATAAAGCGCCGCGCCTTGTCCGTCATGCGCACCACGCGGTAATGTTGATACAGTCTCGTTTTAAGAAAAACCCGCAGCGCCTCCCTTTTCTCAGCCAATTCGGGACTGAACGAGATGGTGAATCGATCAAGCTTCATCGCTGTCTGAGGAGTTCTGATTTTGTATTTTATAATGTTTTGGGTCGATTGTTCAATAAGGTTTGTCACTTCCAGATTAATGAGTCCACGGATAATCTGGTAACGACGGACTTCAGGTTTTACGCCGGACGGGAGCTTCGTGTTTTTTTTGACGGATCGCCACAGGGCGATTTTATCCAATTCTGACTCTGAAATTAATCCGGAAGTCAGGCCGTCGTCAATATCATGATTGTCATAGGCGATCTCATCGGACAGATCGACTACCTGGGATTCCAACGAAGGTGATTTGAAATAATCGAATTTCCCCATGCCGCGTGATTCGGCTTCTTTTAAAAGTCCGGGGTGCTTAAAAAGGCCTGTCCTGGATTCATAGGTTAGATTGAGTCCCCGAAAATCAGGGTATCGCTCCTCCAGATAATCGACGACGCGGAGGCTTTGCAGGTTGTGGTCAAATCCTCCATGATCCGCCATCAGCTCACGCAATTCATCCTCGCCGGCATGTCCAAACGGGGTGTGACCCAAATCATGCGCCAGCGTGATCGTTTCCACGAGATCTTCATTGAGCCTCAACATCTTCGCGATTACACGCGCAATTTGATTGGCTTCCAACGAATGGGTCAATCTCGTGCGGTAATAGTCCCCCTCGTGATTCACAAAGACTTGGGTCTTGTATTCGAGACGCCTGAAAGCAGAACTATGGATGATCCGGTCGCGGTCGCGCTGGAAGGCTGTCCGGTAGGGGTGCTCATTCTCGGGGTGGACTCGGCCGCGGCTCTGGGCGCTTTTTGCTGCGTAAGCCGCGAGCGCCTTCATTTCTTCACGTTCAAGTTTTGTTCTGCGGATCAAATCATACCGGCCCATGGGTTTGGGTTAACGGCTGGAGAGGAATAATGGGGAATTTGCCAAACAAGTCCATCAACATGTTGATTCGGGAAAGACCAAGCGTCAATACCCTTTCTTCTTTCGCAAGGAGTTTTGCGTTCTCATCGGCGCCATTCAAGGCCACCAAAACTTTTGTGTTGACGCCGCGTTTCTCAGGGGCGTCGTTCCGGACAAGTTCTAAAACTTCTTTCTCGCTGGCCCTTTCTTCCACGATCTTACAGACCCAACAGCGTCCGTTGCCTTTGGCGATCACGTTCTTCGCGGTCCCTTTGACCATGTGTGACTCACTCGCGGATTTGATAAACTCAGTAAAATGCGGCAGCTTTCTTTTCTTTTCTCCAAAATCCACGATCTCATTCTTAAACTGCGAAAATAGGCCAAGCACGCGGTCCGTCACGTCCATTTTAAGAAGCTCATCATATTCAGAGATCATCTCATCCATGTGTTTAAGGAACTCCTCGGAACCGCCCGACGAACCGTGAAGCGAAAGCTCTTTTTTTTCATAGACCTCGCGCAGCCAAAACTTAAATAGTTTATTATGAAACCGGTAGAACACGCCCGTTTTCAGAATCAACTCATGCTCGATCAACTCTTCGATCTGGCGGGATGTCTCACGCTGGTTGCGACGGACTAAAAGTGAAATATCTTTTAATTTATTTACGCCTTTTGCCATACCGGCCAGGATTAAAAGATGGCTGCCACGGGAATCTGAGCGCGTCCACGAAGAAATGGTTTTTAGAAAGAATTGATTTAAGACGCCTTGGGATTCAAAAAAAAGTTTTAACAATACGTCGGCGACGGTCTGCCTTGAAACCGCAGATTCATTTTTAAGCTTCGAGCACTCTCCGATACGTTTCGCGAGCGTATCTAAAAAGAACGGTTGACCGTCCGTGAACGCCACAAGAAAATATTTAAGATTTTCTGGCAGCACGACTGGCGTGATTTTCTTTTCTAGAAAATGGAAAGAGGTTTCAAAATTAAACGGCTCCAAATAGATCCGCTCAAAATTTCCGAACAAAAGTGAAAGCTTCTCGGCTAGGATCTTCCGGCTGGCCGAGAACGAAGAACTCGAGAGAAGGTACATCGTATCTTTCTGTACCATGATCCGCTTGCCAAAATCTGAGAACGCATTTTTAACGCCAAACTCTCCGAGCCGGTGAAATTCATCCAAAATAACGATACAGTATTTTCCTGTCTCCTGTTTGATCACAGAGGTCAGTTCAAAAAGCTTAGAATAGGCCTCTTCGGGATGACGTTGTTTTAAAAGATGAATAATGTCGTGGATGCGCTGAACCGTCAATGGAATGGAAGGGGCTGCTTTTTCCGCCAGCCTCGCCAGGGATTCGCCCGCGGCGACATCCTGTTTTTGAATCAGAAATTGAAAAAGGAGTGACCGGATAAATTGTTCGACGAAATAATCAAGCGCCTGGATCTTGATCTCTACATAGATACAGAGCACTTCCGGCTCACGAAAGATATGTAGAAATTGCCGAAGGACTGATGTTTTTCCAAGCTGCTGGTGGCCGATAATGGCGATGTTTTGCCGGTAGCCTGATCTGAGCGCGTTGGCTCTTTTTAGAATAAGGTCGATTATTTCTTGTCGGCCGAAAAAATCGTCACCCACTACCGGATCACTAAACATACGCTCTGACCTTAAAAAATTTTTGAAAGCAACTCGTTCAACGGAGCAAACCGCAGCGTTAACCTTTTAAATACCGCAACGGATCTTCAGCCTTTAAATTTTTTCTCAACTCAAAATATATTCTGGAGAGGTTACCCTTGCTCCCTTTTCCAGCCTTTGCAATGCAATCGCCCTGACGAACCCGCTGCCCCGGCGACACTAAAATCTCGGTATTTTTCGCGTAAACCGTGGAAAATTCATCCGAATGTTCCACAATAATTGTTTTGCCGTAGCCTTTCAAATCCTGATCAACCAAAACCACTTTTCCGTCGCGCGCGGCGAACACCCGATCGGCAATCTTCGATTCGATCAGGATGCCTTTTAGCGGAACCAGATCTTGTTGCGTCCCAAATCGTGCAACAACCTCACCATGCAAAGGCTACACAAAATTTTGATTCAAACCCGTTTGAGTGAGCGTCTGGGTTCCATGCCAACGGCCCTGATCCATTCCAGAAGCATGATACCCCTTGGGGGCGCATCCCGTCAAAAAAATAATGATGCTGGAAAAAAAAATTAAAAATATTTGATTGACTATTAGCCGTCGATTTATCACAAATATTATTCAAGAATTGCGCCGATTGAAAACTATGGAGCGGGTGATGGGAATCGAACCCACATCTAAAGCTTGGGAAGCTTTCATTCTACCACTGAACTACACCCGCGAAACTAAAACTTGGTGATTCGCTTAAATTGCCGGTAACGCGCTTCAATTTCCCGAGGTCTCAGCCTTGCCAGGCGGTTTAAACTAAAACTCTCCACATTGTAAGATGCCAAGACGCTTCCATAGATCACCGCTTCCCGCACGACCCGTTCATTGAGCCGCGGTGATCGGGTCAAATAGCCCATGAAACCGCCGGCGAAGGTGTCGCCCGCGCCTGTAGGATCAAAAACGTTTTCCAACAAATACGCCGGTGCAATGAATAAAAACTTTCTAGAGAAACATGCCACGCCATGTTCGCCTTTTTTTATCACCAAAAGTTTCGGACCCCGGCCCAGGATCCACCGCGCGCATTGAATCAAGTTGTACTCCCCTGCGAGCTGCCGGGCCTCGTTGTCATTGCAAAGAAAGATATCCACTGCTTTCAAAAGCCTGAGGAGGCTATTTTTCTTATTCTGAATCCAATAGTTCATGGTATCGCAAGCGCTTAATAATGGTTTTCGTACCTGAGCCAAGACCGAACGCTGGAGATCTGGATCAATATTGGCCAAAAACACAAAGGCACTATTGCGGTTCTTCTCCGAAATCACAGGCTTAAAATCGCGAAATACATTGAGTTCCGTCTTCAAGGTTTGAGCGTTATTTAAATCATAATCATAAAAACCTTTCCAGCGGAATGTTCTGCCGCGTGCGGTTTTGAGGTCTTTCGTATCCACGCCAAGTTTTCGGATAAGCGTCAAATACTTCATTGGGAAATCTTCACCCACCACGGCGACCACGGATACCGGAGAGAAAAACCGGGCGCTCGCCGAAAAAAATGTCGCCGACCCACCCAACGCGTCTTTGACCTCTCCAAAAGGTGTTTTGACGCTGTCAAGCGCCACGGAACCCACCGCTAAGATTCGACGGGAATTCATCTAGATTCCATTTTTTTAAGTAAATCACGGGTTGCTTTTTTTGGATCGGGGTCCGCCATGATAGCCCTGACCACCGCTACGGTCTTGGCCCCTGCCTTTGCCACTTTTCCTATATTGTCCCCGCCGATGCCACCAATCGCCACGAACGGGATCTGGATATTTTTTGACGCGAAACGGACAAGCTTAAGGCCCACCGGCCGATAAGCAGGTTTTGTCGGCGTTTTAAAAACAGGTCCTATCCCGATATAATCAAACCCTTCCCTCTCCGCTTCGCACGCCTGGAGCTTGCTGTGAGTGGAGCGTCCGATCAACGCGTCCATTCCCAGAACAGCCCTCGCCTCTTTGAGGCTTGTATCTTCTTGGCCTAAATGAACGCCGTCTGCGCCAGAGAGTTTGGCGACTCTAAGTCGGTCATTGATAATCAGCGGGATACGTTTTGGCCTTGTTAATTTTAACAGGCGTTTTGCCGTTTCAACCAATTCTGCGTCCGAGGCACTCTTGTCCCTAAGCTGCACGACGCTTGCGCCGCCCTCAATTACTTTTTTCACGACATCCACGATCGATCGTCGTCCGATCGCTTGAGGATCAGTGATGACGTAAAGTCGCCAATTTTTTAAGGACTTTTTTTTCGATGGCATAAGTGTGGAACCTTATTTTTTTTAATTTATCGGCTGTTTTTTTATCAAGAAGTTTCGACGCCTCTTCAAGAACTCTCAGCGATTCTTTGACACGCTCGGCATTCGCCAAAAAAATACCGGCCGCCCCTTGCCGGGTTTTTTCTAATTGCGATGGATTTTTTCCCACATCACGGCGAATATTTCTCGCGGCCACGAGTTCAAAAGAAGACCCAGGGAAATTTTTTAAGCAACCGCTCACCGCATGGCGAATTTTTTTAAGCTCTTGGGTGAGATGCTGATCCTCCATGACAAATCGCGTGATCTCTTCACAGACCCTCAAACCCTCGCGAGAACGGTTGAAATTAGCATCGAGGATCCTTAATATTTCATTACGCTTCATCGAATCATTTTGATTTTTTCGATCAATTTCGTGGTGGAATAACCTTTGATAAACCGAAGCGGGATTACTTGACCACCATACGACTCGACAAACGCGGCGCCGACGATATCTTTTTTCTTCCAATCCCCGCCCTTCACCAAAAAATCGGGACGTACCGCGCGGATCAATTTTTCAGGCGTGCTTTCCTTAAAAAAAACGGCGTAGTCTACCGCGGCAAGCGCGCAAAGCACCTCGGCCCTCTCCTTTTCATTCGTCACCGGACGCCCAGAACCCTTCAATCCTTGGACAGACACATCACGGTTCAAGCCAACTACCAAAATATGACCCAGAGACTTCGCCTCGTTCAAGACACGCACGTGACCCACATGGAGAATATCAAAACAGCCGTTCGTAAAAACAACTTTTTTCCGCGATCGCTTGAGACGCGAAGCAATTTTAGAGATTTGCTGGAAAGATTTTAACTTGAGCGTGCGGGAGTCGGGGCGGCGGGCTTTAGGCATCGTGAGAGAGCTTTCTACTGATTGGCCCAGAGTTCATCCACGCGCTCGCAGAGGATGTGACCAATCATGATATGAGATTCCTGGATTCTCGCGGTTTTCTCGGAGGGGACGACGATCGATAGGTCAACCATTGAGCTCATCTCGCCGCCAGAACGCCCGGAGAGGCCGATCGTGACAAGACCAAGCGTTTTCGCCTTGGCGATAGCCAACAGCACGTTCCGCGAATTCCCGCTTGTCGATATCCCAAAGGCCACATCACCACGGTTCCCCAGCGCCTCAATCTGCCGCTCAAAGATACGCTCGAACCCGTAATCATTGGCCACCGCCGTGAGAATCGAGGTGTCCGTCGTCAACGCGATGGAAGGTAGGCCCTTACGTTCTTTTTCATAACGGCCCACGAATTCCGCCGCTAAATGCTGACTGTCGCTAGCCGAACCTCCATTACCAAAAAAAAGCACCTTGTGGCCTGATTTCAGACAGTCAAAGATGGTTCGGGCCGCTTTCTCTATAAGCGGAATATGCGTTTTAAGAAGCGCCATCTTCAGATCAATGCTGTCTTGAATGTCTTTGGCGATTAGGTTCTTCATCCGTTTATCCAAAAAAAGTACGGGCGATGTCGTAAAATTCAGGCCCCACGGTTTTGAGCGTTCCCACGGCCGACTCAATGGGGACACTGACGATCTCATTTCCCCTCAAAGCGACCATCTGGCCAAACTTGCCGTTTTTCACAAGCTCCACTGCCTTGGCCCCAAAACGGGTCCCCAGCACTCGATCAAAAGCAGTGGCGGTGCCGCCACGCTGTATATGGCCCAAAACCGTCACTCGAGTCTCAAAGCCTGTCTTTTCTTCTATCTGCTTGGCCAGAAGTTCTCCGATACCGCCGAGCCGCACATGACCGAATTCATCCAGTTTTTTTTCCAGCGTCACCTCAGAGCCGTCGAATGTCGCGCCTTCAGCGACGACAATGATGCTAAAATTCTTACCGAGCTTATTTCTCTTTTTGATAACATCGCATACTTCGGTCATCTTGATCGGTATTTCAGGAATTAAAATGAGATCTGCGCCGCCGGCAATCCCTGAATGGACCGCGATCCAGCCTGCGCGCCTGCCCATCACTTCCACCACCATGATACGGCGATGACTCTCCGCGGTGGAGTGAAGACGATCGATCGCCTCCATCGCAATATTCACAGCCGTGTCGAACCCAAAAGTAAAATCCGTGCCCGAAAGATCATTGTCTATCGTTTTAGGCACGCCCACCACATTAAACCCTTCTTTAGAAAGTTTTGCGGCAACGCCCAACGTGTCTTCGCCGCCAATCACGATCAACGCGTTAAGTCCCAGATTTTTAAAATTTATTTTCAATTTATCAAGCGACGCTTGGTCCTTATAAGGGTTGGTCCTGCTCGTCCCGAGGATCGTGCCGCCACGATGCAAAATACCTGAGACTGCGTGCAAATCCAAAACTTTTGTACTATTTTCTACAAGGCCCTTCCAGCCATTTTGAATACCGACCACCTCAACCCCGTGGCGGAATGCCGTTTTGACGGCCGCGCGGATCACTGGATTAAGGCCCGGACAATCCCCGCCACCCGTTAAGATCCCCACTTTCATATTATCTCTCCTTTCTCAAGGTGACTGTTGGTGCATTTTCTTCTGAATTTTTGTCGCTCCACTCACCCATCAACCGTTGAATAAAATCAGTATGCATCTGCCCGCGGCGGAAGATGGGGTTCCTTAAAATTTCTTTGTGGATGGGTATTGTTGTTTTGATGGGTTCTATCACGAATTCATCCAGCGCCCGCTGCATGATGCTGATCGCCTCACCCCGGTTTCGGCCGTAGACCATCAGTTTTGCGATCATGGAGTCGTAATACGGCAGAACGTTATAACCCGAATACGCGTGCGTGTCCATACGCACCCCGGGTCCTCCAGGCACGTGGTACCTCTCGATTTTGCCAGGAGACGGGCTAAAATTATTCGCCGGATCCTCGGCGTTGATACGGCATTCGATCGCGTGACCTTTCAAGGGAATCTTGTCCTGTTTACGGATCGAGAGTTTTTCCCCGGCCGCGATACGAATCTGTTCTTTCACGATGTCGATGCCGGTCACAAGCTCGGTGATCCCGTGTTCCACCTGCACGCGCGTATTCATTTCCATAAAATAAAATCTCCCATCCTCATCCAGCAAAAATTCGATCGTTCCGGCGTTCACATAATTCACCGTTCTGGCCGCCTTGATCGCCGCGTCACCCATTTTTTTTCTCAATTTCCAATCGACGGCCGGCGAGGGAGCCTCTTCTAAAAGCTTTTGGTGACGGCGCTGGATCGTGCAATCTCTTTCATAAAGATGGACCATGTGGCCGTGAGAGTCGGCTAAAATCTGGAATTCTATGTGCTTGGGCTTCTCAAGATATTTTTCGATGTAGACGGCGGAATTTCCGAAGGCCGCCTCCGCTTCGGCCTGCGCGGTCATTAACGCGCTTACCAAACGCACCTCGTTATGGCAAACACGCATGCCGCGACCACCACCTCCCGCGGTTGCTTTGATAATCACGGGGTACTTGATTTTTTTTGCGCTCCGAAGAGCGTCCTCCTTGTCTTTGACAGCCTCCTGAGTGCCCGGTACGATGGGAACTCCCACCTTGCGCATGGTCTCACGCGCAGACATCTTGTCACCCATCGAGCGGATGGCCTGCGCGTTTGGGCCGATGAACTTTATCTGACAGGATTCGCATATCTCAGCGAAATGGGCATTCTCCGCTAAAAATCCGTAACCCGGATGAATCGCGTCGACATCGGTGATCTCGGCGGCGCTGATAATGGCAGGGATATTCAGATAGCTTTGTGCTGCAGGGGCTGAACCGATACAGACCGCTTCATCCGCCAAATGAACGTGCGGCGATTCGGCATCTGGTTCTGAATAGACCGCGACGGTCCGAACGCCTATTTCCTTGCAGGCGCGGATGATGCGAAGCGCTATCTCACCACGGTTGGCCACCAATATTTTTGAAAACATTCAAGACTCCATTCCTTCGTGGTCTTGCTTATAATTTTTCGAAGGTTATTCAATCGAAAATAGAGGTTGGCTGAACTCCACCGGGTCGCCGTTGTTGAGAAGAATTTCTGAAATCTTTCCGCGCACCTCGGCTTTGATCTCATTCATCAGCTTCATCGCCTCAATAACACAAATGACCTGTCCTACTTCTACCTGCGAACCGATCTGCACGAACGGCGCCGCATCGGGCGCGGGCGACGCGTAAAATGTGCCGACCATCGGCGATTTAATATAAGTTTTAGGCGCTGAGGTTGGAATTTTTGGCGGTTCTTTAGGTTCACCGTTCCCCTTAGCCTGAGCCGAAGTCGCGGAGGGTGTATCTTGACTCACCGAAGGTTCAATAGAACCTGAAGCACTTTTTTTAAGCCTGATCTTTAAGCCGTCTTTTTCGAGCTCAAGCTCCGTGAGATTATTCTCATTCATCAGCTGAATCATTTCCTTGATTTCTTTAATATTCACGCGCGAAACCTTTCTTTTTTAAGCTCGTTCCAAATATTGGCCTGTCCGTGTGTCCACACGGATCTGGTCGCCGGAATTCACAAAAAGAGGCACCTTGATCGCCGCGCCGGTCTCCACCTTTGCGGGTTTCGTGCCGCTTTTCGCGGTATCTCCACGGATGCCTGGTTCCGTTTCGGTCACCTTTAACACGACCGAAGGTGGGAGCTCAACCGAGAGAAGTTCTTCGTCCCAATACCGGCCAATCACATCGGAATTTTCCCTAAGAAAATTGACTTTCTCGCCCAAGAGTTCGGCGTTCACCACCACCTCATGATAACTCTCGGAATCCATAAAATGATACTTATTTCCTTCGTGATATAAATACTGGATGGGTTTGTCCTCTAAAAATATATCTTCAAATTTATCGCCTGACCGGAATTTTTGCTCAACGACGTTGCCGGTCTTGATGTTCTTGAGCTTTGTGCTCACGATCGGTTGGCGCTGCTGCATCTTGACAAGCTGAAACTCGATAATTTCGCAGAGATCGTTATTCACCTTGATGATGACGCCTGATTTAAACTGGCTTGTCGAGATCACTGGTTAAAACCTCATTCCCCTTGTTGGTTATCAAGACCATATCTTCTATGCGGACACCAAATCGGCCCGGTAGATAAATGCCCGGCTCTACCGTAATCACCATGCCAGGTTTTAAAATCGTTTGACTGCGCGATGAAACTGTCGGCGCCTCATGGATCTCGAGTCCGACGCCATGGCCGGTACCGTGTCCAAAGTATTTCCCATAGCCGCTTTGATGGATAGCCTTACGGCATGCTGCGTCGACCTCGCTGGCAGGAACACCAGGACCCGCTTTTCGAATGCCCAGGCGTTGCGCATCCCAAACAATCTTATAAATTTTTTTATACAAAGTGTTCATTTTACCTAAAAAAAATGGTCGGGTCAAATCAGAGTGGTAGCCTTCATACACAACCCCCATATCCACCAAAAGCACCTGGTTATTTTGCAGTACCGTCTCATTCGTCTGGCAATGCGGCATCGAGGACCTGGGCCCCGCGGCAATGATAATATCAAAGGCGGGTTTCTCGGAACCGAGCGTTTTAGTGAAATGTTCCAACCGCGCTTGGACCTCCCGTTCCCTCATGCCAGGTCTTGCGATCTGTCGGACATAATGGTAGCCCTTCACCGCAATCTCGGCGGATTTCCGGATTTGGTTCACCTCAAAATTATCCTTCACTTCTCTTAGGATCTCAACCAAGCCGGTCGTCGCATTTAACCTTCCATCCGCAAGGTGTTTCTTAAGGCCCGCATAAAACGAGTGCGTCACGATAGATGACTCAAAGCTGAGTGTTTTTAGTTTATCTTTTTTGACAATCTCCGAAACAATTTGGAAAACAGACTGTCCGTCCCTCAAAATTACCTTAAAACCTTTGGCCTCCGCTTCCGCCTGTTCGGAGTAACGCGAATCAGTAATAAAATAGCGGCTCTTGGGAGAGACCACTAGCCAAGATTCCGTTCCCTTAAATCCGCTCAAATAAGTCACATTGGGCCAAGAACTTACTAAAAGCGCATCAATCTGAGCCTTTTCAAATAATTGAAAAAGTTTTTTAAGACGGAGATTCACCCCGACCTTGGCATGGGACGTTTGAATGAGTTTGTCAAGGGCGGGGCTCATTTTTTCCTTCTAGGAGGTTCCTTATCCTGCAACAAACTGAGGGCCGCCAATAAGCCCAATTCGTAACTTTTGGCTCCAAACCCTGAGATCTGGCCCTTGGCCACCGGGGCGATCAACGACTGATGTCGGAATTCTTCGCGCGCGTAAATATTTGACAAATGGACTTCAACCACCGGGAGGTCCACCGCCGAAACCGCGTCCCGGATCGCGACACTCGTGTGCGTATAGGCAGCGGGGTTTATCACGATCGCATGATAAACGCCCCCTGCCTTGCCTATTTTTGAAACGATCTCTCCTTCATGGTTCGATTGAAAAAAATCTATCGTGATTTTTTGGGACTCTGCAACTTCTTTTAAACGTTCATTAATCCGCTGGATCGTTACGGTCCCATAGATGTCAGGTTCTCGCTGCCCAAGTAAATCAAGATTGGGTCCATGAATCACAAGAATTTTTTTCATCTCAACTCCTCGCCGTCAAGAAACAGCCGCTTCTTTGAAGCGGATATGATAATCATGTCTCACTAGATAAATCACACCTCCGATAAAACTCAACAAAAAAAGGAGCGCCAGCCACAAAACACCAATCGCGGCCGCATATTCCCTGCCAATATAGGGCGTCAGAAAATAAACGTAAGCGCCTTCACGGATCCCCAGGCCATTCAGCGAAGGCAGCATGCTGATAAGATTCACCAGCGGCACTAATAAATAAAAATAGATAATAGGGCTGTGTGAACCTAGCGCAACGGACAGAATATAAAGCGCGAGGATGCCGACCGTCTGACCGACAATCGATAACACCATCGCTTTTGCGATAAGTGCCTTATGATCTTTAAATTTGTGCAACCCATCATAAATCCGCCGGGCTTTGGATCCCAGTTTTACATAATTCAAAAACGTCTCAATGAAATTGAATTGCCGAGCAAGGTTACGGTTGAATAGCAAAAAGAAAAAAAGGATCGATGCCGCGAGAAAAGAATATACCAAAATCGGAACAAACGGGTTAGAGATCTCTTTTAAAAAAAATAGCAGACTGACACTAGGTATCATGATAAATGTAAATAAGCCAAAAATTCTGTCCATTAAAACAGAGGTCAAAGATTTTACCGGCTCCCCGGTGGCCCTTGAGGCGCACATCGCCTTCACGACATCGCCTCCTATCGATGTTGGGAGAAAATTATTAAAAAAATAGCCGATAAACGTCAAGTTCAGAGCATCCAAGAACTTCATCGGCAATTCTTCAGCCTCAAAGATGAGTTGGAGGCGTCTTGCCATCACCGGAACCGTCAATAAGAAAACAGCGACGGCCGCTATAAAAAACTTACGATTGATATTCTTTAAAACTCTAACAATCTCGGGAATATCGCCGCGCACCAAATAAAACAATAGGCCTATAAAAAACAAGCTGATCAGCGACCTCAGGATAATTTTTTTCATAAGTTATTTATTGTAGCAAAGTTAAAGCTAAAAGTCATAAAATTTAAACGACGTCAGACGGGCTGGTTCTTGAGCGTCTCAGCGGCAAGCTCGGGAGGGGTCGGGTTCACATAAAAGCCGGTCCCCCATTCAAAGCCCGCCACCTGCGTCAGGTGCGGAATAATCTCAATGTGCCAATGATAACTCTGAGCCTCATTGGACTGTATGGGCAGCGAGTGGATCATCAGATTGTAGGAAGGGTCTTTCAACGCCTTTTTTAATTTGGCCAAGGTTTTCTTTATCACGCGCGACAAAGGCGGGATGTTGCCGTCCGAGATCGAATCAAAATTAGCTTCATGGGATTTCGGCATTATCCATGTTTCAAAAGGAAAACGCGACACAAACGGCGTGAAAGCAATAAAACCCTCATCTTCCAAAATGCTCAACTTTTTTTCCGCGTGCTCTTGATTCAACATGTCGCAAAAAATGCAGCGATCCGTATATTCATAATGCTTCATGGCGCCTTTAAGTTCTCCAAGAACACGGGAAGGCACAATCGGCAAAGCGATCAACTGCGAATGGGGATGCTCGAGGCTTGCGCCGGCCGCCTGCCCATAATTTTTAAAAATAAGGATATATTTGAACCGCGGGTCTTTTCTTAGATCCAAGCAACGCTCCCGGTAAGCCCGAAGGACCAATTGCAGTTGTTCATCCGGCAGATCCATTATTTCCGTTCCGTGATCAGGATTTTCAATGATCACCTCATGTGCGCCAAAACCGCCGATCTTGTCATAGATACCATAAGCGTATTTTTCTGGGCTTTCCTCTATTCTCAATGCCGGAAACTTGTTCGGAACGACGCGCACCTGCCATCCCGCCGGCCCTTTCGTGCCTGTTTTACGTCCAAACGAAACGATCTCATGCGGGGTCATCGTTTCGTTACCGGGACAGAATGGACAGGTCTTGCTGGATTTGTGATTGACATCCGATTTAAAGGAGTCGGCGCCACGCGGATTTTCTACGTTCACGATCACCCAACGGCTCGTGACAGGGTCTTTACGAAGCTGCGGCATCCGTCTCCCTTAACAGTTGAGCCGCGTCCTCTGGCGGCGTTGGATTAATATAAATGCCCGTCCCCCATTCAAAACCGGCGTCACGGGCGAGCCTTGGAGAAATCTGAAGCGACCAATGATAATCTTCGTCGATCGTTTTCCAATAGCCTTCTTTTTTTTTGTGCCGATACGGCGCCGTGTGAAGGATCATATTGTAAGGAGGGTCATCCAGGATCAATCTTATTTTAGTCAGGCACTCTTTAAGAAGCATCGCTAATTCGCTGTAATCCGCGGCCTCCAGTTTGCCAAAATCCGCGCAGTGTTTTTTGGGAAGTATCCAGGTCTCAAACGGCGACCTCGAGGCAAAAGGGCAATAGGCTAAAAATGCTTTATTCTGTGAAACGATCCTTGAGCCGTCTTCGGATTCCTGCCTCAAAATATCACAAAACACACAACGCTCGCGCCGGTCAAAATAATTTTTTGCCGAGACCAATTCCTCTTTCACGCGTTTGGGGGTGATGGGTGTCGCGATCAGTTGGGACCGCGTATGATGGATGACGTCCCTCGCGGGGCCGGCAATAAGACCGTGGTTTTTGAACAAAAGAATGAATTTGAACCGGGGATCCTTTTCAAGTTCATTCAAGCGCTGGACATACATCTGGAGCACAAGCTTGATTTCGTCAACACTGAGCTCATCCAAGCTGTGTTTATGCTGCGGGTGTTCGATGATGATCTCATGAGTCCCCACGCCTTGCATCAGGTCATACATACCGCGGCCGAAACGGCTGAACTCGCTGTCGGCAGAAAGGATCGGCATCTTGCTTTTAATGGCGCGTACTTGCCACCCTGAACCATTGGGACGGCTGCCAGGCTTTCGGATCGCTGCAACTTCTTCGGTCGTCTCGGATTCCCGGCCTTCACAAAACGGGCAGCGCCGCTCCTCGATCATTTCTTTCGGCTTGACTTCGACAGGCCTTCGCGAGCGCTCCGTGGAAATGATCGTCCAGTAGCCTACCACCGGGTCTCGTCGAAGCTCAGGCATGGGGACCTCCCTTTCCATCCAAAAGGTGCATCAGGTCCAAAGGATTGATCATGCCAACCACCTTATTATTTTTGTCTTGAATGATAATGATCTCGCATTTGGTTTCTTTGAACTTTTTTACCACGTCCGCGATCGTCGCGTCTTTGGGCACGATGCTAAAATCTTTTTTGGAGACATCCATGGCGAGTCGATCCAGTTCCTTGATCGTAAAATTAGGCACCGCGAGTTTTTCAAGTTTGCGGACATTGATGAGCCGGCGGTTGATGTATTCGTAGAATTGGGTCGAGAGGATCCTTTTAAAGCTCACCGGCAGCACAACGACAGGCCGTCCCTCAATAAAATCCAGATGGCTCTTAAACGCACAAGACTGCGAACGCTGGTCAATCGACAAAAGATACCTCAAGGAGCTGTCCGGCACCATATGCTCCTCGGCCTCGGGGATCGCCGCCAAAGAAGCCAGCTCATAAACATCCTCCAGCGAAATCTGGAGATCTTTGAAGCCCCGTCCGATCTGAAATGAGATCGCGCCATCCTGATCCCTATAAATTGGTGCGTATTTTTCCAACGTATCTATCGCATCCGCTAAAAAAACTCCGAGCGCCACATCCGTATTATAAAGTATCCCGGCCATGATAAACGCTGCATCGTCCGACTGGCCGGGGCCAAGCCGATGACGGATGTAAAAATATCGCTGGGTTTTTGGATCCGCGACGCCTTCGACGTCGACAATTAATCCTTTTTTACGGTACTCGTCAATTTTATCCTCATGCGCCTCATGCGCCAATCGCTCGCCATCCAGGTTCATATCGAGCATTGTTTTTATGTCAATGATATAGCATCGGCCCCCACCGATTTTTGTCTGATAAATTTTTTCGGCCTCTTTTCTTATATCCGGGTTATCGCGTAAACCGCCCAGATAGAGCCCGCGCAAAATGTCCCTCGCATTGACACGCCGGTCCTGGAACAGCCGGATGCCGAGGAGTGGATCTCCGTTTGAATTTAAAAGCTTGTCCCGCTTTTCCCCATTCATCGCCGCCTCAACAAAATCAGAGATGTCGTCAATAATCGACTGGCGTTTTAGTTTTATTTCTTCGGTGTCACGTTCGAGCGCGCGGACAACATCATCGATCGTGGTATTGACATAAGTCCTTTTGTCAAAAACGCCGGAACCATTATGGGCTCGGCCCTCCAAAGACTGGATAAAAAGAAGATCCTCGATATCCCGTGTCGTATCGAGATGCTCATAAGAGGCGAGAACTTCATAGTCGGCCTGAATTAGCTCTTTCGGAGCCACGGAGTGTAGATACATAAAAGGTTCGTTATTGTAACATAGTTGATTTTACCCCACCACCTGTTTCGTCCGCAAAGCGGACCGATTGCCGCGCAATCGTAAGAAATAGGTGGTGGGGTTATTCAAGAATTTGGCCACTCTTCAGCAAAAAACCTTTTAAAAATTCAGCAGCCTCCAGCGGTTTTTTTCCTTCGAGCTGCAGACGCTTGATCGCGACTAACCGATCGGCGGCAGCGACCTGAATACCCTGTTCCTGTGAAGCAGTCACGAGCGATCCTGTAGGATAATGCCCTTTATTTTCTTCGCGGGTGATTTCTGCTTCTATCACAAGAATTCTTTTTCCTTCATAAAAACTATAAGACTTGGGCCAAGATTTCAGTGCGCGAAGCCGATTTATGATTTCGACCGCCGGGCGGTCCCACACGATATGGCCGTCTTCTTTGGTGAGCTTCCTCGCGTAACTTGCGAGACTTTCGTCTTGAGGCGTGAAGATGGGCTTGGCCTCCAAAAGTGCTTCCGCGCCAAGCAGACTTAGCCTTTTCTCGAGAGAGGTTATGTCGTCATTGGGTAGCAGTGCCGTTTTTTTCTGAAGCAAAATATCACCCGCGTCCAATTTTTCGACCATTCGCATCACGGTCACGCCGGTTTCTGCATCGCCGTTAATCAAAGCCCAATGGATCGGCGCCGGTCCCCGGTAACGCGGCAGAAGCGAGGCATGGAGATTCAGCGCCATAAGCTTTGGGACTTCGAGCAGTTCTTTGGGCAAGATCAATCCAAATGAAATGACGATAAAAAGATCCGCTCCGAGGTCTTGGAGCATGGATGGCAACTGAGTGATGCTTTTTTTTGAAACCTCTAAATAGGGGAAGTCATTCTTCTGTGCCCAGCCTTTCACCGGAGAGGCCTTGAGCTTTAACGTACGTCCCTGAGGTTTGTCGAGAGTGGTGATAACACTCAAAAGTTTATGGGAGGATTTTTTTAGTGCCTCAAGCGACGGGAGACCAAAGGCGCTGGTGCCAAAAAAAACTATGTTCATCCCGCTCTTCCAACAGCGCCGTTTATAATGAGTATAGGAAGAGCGGGTTTCATACCTTACGGGCGAGAGATTTTTTTGAAAGTTTATTACGAGTCAGTTTACTTTTTAAAATTCCCAGACGGTCGATAAAAAGAATCCCCTCCAGATGATCGATCTCATGCTGAAAGATACGCGACAACAGGCCTTCGGCTTTTACCTCCACCATTTTACCGTTGAGAGTCATTGCGCGCATCCAGACTCTTTTGGCGCGTTTCACTGGTTCATAGAACTCCGGCACGCTGAGGCAGCCCTCAAATTCCTTGACCAGCCCTTCTTTTTTTAAAATGATGGGATTGAAATAAACCTGTTCATTGCCTTTGACCTGATCGTGACTCGCCACAAAAACGCGCCTTAAAACGCCCACTTGATTCGCGGCAAGGCCTACGCCGTTTTCCGCATACATCGTATCGATCATGTTTTTGGCCAGTTTTCGGTCCTCCGCAGTGATCTGCGTCACTTCGGCCGCACGGGTTTTTAATACTTTATCCGGAAATTTCAAAACAGGTAAAACAGCCATTGAGTGCTCCAAAATATATTAGCGTTTATCTTAACAAAAATATTATTGGGGGTCTACATCGATGGTGATATACGCCTTCTTGAGCTTCGTGTCTTTAAGCGCACCCTTGAGCACCGGACTGATCACGTCAATCGACGGGCCTTTTAGGTAAAAATTCCACTTAAACTGGCCGCGTTCCTTGGAGATGATACAGGGCGCCGGTCCTAAAATTTTATAAATTTGCGGGTCGATCCGGGACTCGATAAGCTTAGCGAGACTTAAAATTTGTCTCACCACTTCCTTTTCATGAGAGCCTGTCATGACCACTTTTACCAGATGCGTGTAAGGAGGCATTTTAAGTTCCTTACGGCTGGTTATTTCTTTTTCATAAAATTCGTGGTAATTATGGTCCTTGGCGCTCTGGATCGAGTAATGATGTGGGACATAGGTCTGCACCACCACCTTGCCCGGAATATCGCCGCGCCCCGCCCTTCCGGCGACCTGAGTCAAAAGATCAAAGGTTCTTTCGGCCGATCGGAAATCCGGCAGATGAAGCGCGGTATCGGCTGAAATAACTCCGATCAATGATACGTTCGGAAAATCATGACCCTTGGCGATCATTTGCGTGCCGATCAGAATATCTATTTCTCTTTTTTTAAAAGCCTGCAGGATGGTCTCATGCGAACCTTTTTTTGAGGTGGAGTCTGAGTCCATGCGTCCCAGCTTGGCGCCCAAAAAAAGCCGCGCCGCCTCGCTCTCGACTTTTTGAGTCCCAATCCCAAAATAGTGCAGATAATTTTTCTGGCACGCCGGGCAAAGACGCTGAGGGGATGATCTAAAATGACAAACATGGCAAAAAAGTACGCCCTTGTCGTAGTGGTAGGTTAAGCTGATGCGGCAATTCGCGCATGTCATGACGTAACCGCACGAGGCACAATTGAGATAAGTGGAAAACCCCCGGCGGTTCAACAGTAGCATGACCTGTTCTTTTTTGGCGAGGCTTTCTTTGATATTTTTTTCAAGAATATTTGAAAAAATTTTCTCTCCCTTGCCCTGAAACTGACGCCGCATATCGACGATCTCCACCTCGGGCAGCGGTCTTTTCTCAATGCGCTCAGGCAGATAGATCTTTTCTGAGCCGCCGCTTTCCGACTCAAAATAAGATTCCAGCGACGGCGTGGCGCTTCCTAAGATCAGCACCGCATTTTCAAGCTCGGCGCGTTTCGCCGCCACACTCCGTGTCTCATACCGGGGTGTTTCCTCCTGTTTATAGGATGTGTCGTGTTCTTCATCAATGACAATAAGCCCGAGATCTTTCACGGGGCTGAAGATCGCCGAACGCGCGCCGACAACCACCTTGGCCTCGCCTTTCCGAATGCGGTGCCATTCCTCTACGCGACGCGCCTGTGAAAGTCGGCTATGGATTATCGCGAGCCCATCGCCAAATCGGCCGTGAAAGCGCTCGACCGCTTGCGGCGTCAGCGAGATTTCAGGGACTAACACGATACTTCCGCGTGGCTCTTTCAGAAGCTCCCGGACCAGACGCATATAAATTTCGGTTTTTCCGCTGCCGGTGATACCATGCAGCAAAAACTTTGCCGGGCGGCGGTTCTTTAGCGACGATAAAATCCTGTCAAAAGCCTCATTCTGATGAGCCGTCATTTGAAACTCGCCGTCGTCCGCTGCCTCGAGGCCGTCACCAGTTTTCTTGCCTCGAGACTTCATCAGGAATTTCCCTTTTTTGAATGGCGCGGGCAGTGCCGCCTCGATCGCCTGGCCCCAAGAACAAAGATAGTATTCGGAGATCCAGCGGGTCAGCGCTAAAAATTGGGCGCTTAAGATCGGCCGTTCATCGATCACGGAATCAATATCACGTATCGTTTCCACCGCTTTTTGAGTAGGCAGCGCGACGACATAACCGACCATCATTCGATTCCGCACAGAAACAAACACGCGTTTACCGATCTGAACTTCATCCGTTAGATTTGCGGGGACAGAATATTGAAACGTCCCTTCTGAGGGAAACGACAGCGCGATGTCCGCCAAGGAAGAGCCCATGGTGCTTATAGAAGCCCGAGCGCTTTCATGATTTCTTGGACATCCGCCCAAACTAATTTTTTATCGGCTGGATTTCTCAACAGGTACGCGGGATGAAATGTGGGCATTAGTCGAATACCGTTCCAATCAAAGAAACGGCCGCGCAGACGCGAGATCGGTTCCTCCGTGCGGAGCAACGTCTGCGCGGCAAATTTCCCGAGCGAACATACAATTTGAGGCTTGATGATCTCGATTTGCCGCATCAAGATCGGCTGACAGGTCACGATCTCCGTAGGCAGCGGGTTTCGGTTATTGGGAGGCCGGCATTTGAGGCAATTGGCGATATAGACGTCCTCTCTTTTTAATTTCATCGCCAGGATGATCTTTGTGAGCAGTTGGCCCGCCGCTCCGACGAACGGTTCCCCTTGCCGGTCTTCATCAAAGCCCGGCGCCTCACCGACAAACATCAGCTTCGCGTCAGGGTTGCCGCTCCCGAAAACCACTTGTGTCCGAGTCTTGGATAACGCGCACATCGTGCATTCCTGAAATTTTTTTCTCAGTTCCTCTAATAATTCTCTTTTATGTCCGGCGCCTAAATTGACCGGTTCTGCGTCTTTGGAGACCTTAGGAACCTCCGTAAGGCCGAACGATCTTTCGATTTCAAGGAACTGTCTGACTTGTTCTTTCAGATTGGCGGGGCGTGTTTTCATTCTGAGGCCAGGCGCGCAATATCTTTCGCGGCGTTAGGTTTGGACATCTCTAGAACACCTTTTTTGATCAATTCTAGTTTATCCGGAGATTCCACAAGTTCCGATACCAAACGAACCAGTTCATCGAGCGAATCTGCTATGAATCCGGCCTTGTACTTTTGGACACAATCAGCGTTCCTCGCCTCTTGGCCGGGAATCGATTCAAAAAGGATCATCGGTTTTCCCTGCGAAAGGCTTTCGGTGATCGTGAGACCGCCGCCTTTGCCGATCACAATATCAGATGCAGCCATCAACTCGTTCATGTTGTTGACAAAACCAAAAGCCTTAAGCAGAGGATTCCCCTTCGCTTTTTCGCTTAAAGCTTCAAATAAATCCTGATTTGTGCCACAAATCGCAATAAGCTGGATCCATTTTTTAAGACCGAGCAATCTTTCTACGATATTTTCCATGGCACCGATTCCGGCTCCGCCGCTTGTGATCAATACCGTAAACGCCCGGGCATCCATCGAAAGATTAGAACGCGCTTCTTGCACCGAAAGGCGCACCGAGAATCTTTTCTCTACAGGGATGCCCAAGACCTTGATCTTTTCTTCTGATACACCGCGCTTGACGAGCCCAGCCTTCGTTTCCGGCAGGGCTACCACATAAGAATCAACTTTATCAGCCGTCCAAAAATAATGTGGCAAATAATCTGTGACCACAGTGACAAGCTTCGCATGGATCTGCCCTTTGCTTTTTAAACAACTCGCGATCTCGGTAGCTAAAAAGTGCGTCGAAATAATAGTGGAGGGATTTTCTTTTTGAATGAATCGCTCAAGCGGTCTGCCCGCCGTGCTGTTGATGAGCCTCCTCATGAGCCGGACCAACGCATACACCGGAGCGATGTCCATACAAAAGTAAAAAAATCCCCAAAGCCACGGAAAATTCTTTATCTGTGTGTAATAGACTTTTTGGTAAAGGCGGCCCCAAAAAGGCGGAATGATCTCGAGAGCGTCAAAGGTGCCTGCGGTGTTTCCAGGATTTAATTCCTGATAGGCTTCCAGAATCGCCTTGGCGGCTTTCTCATGCCCATGACCTGCGGAGGCGTAAAGAATCAGGATTTTTTTTGGGTGATCCATAGAGCGGCTTCCAAAAGGTTTTTTTTCACCACATCAGGTTTCGGCTCAAAAGTTTTTAAATCTTTCCGTCTTGTCCTGCCAGAAAGTACAAGCAAAGCCTGACAGCCTAAATTTTTAGAGGCCTGCACATCCTCTTTTGAATCGCCGATAAAAAATACTTTTTCTAAATCAAATCTCCGGCGTCGTAAGGCTTTTTTAAAAAGCACGATGTTTGGTTTCTTGCAGAGACACCCATCACTTGTCTTGTGAGGACAGCAAAAAACGCCTTGCACTTCCCCGCCGGCTTTCTTAATTTCTTTTAACATCCGCAGAGTCAAACCGCGAAGCGCCTGAACAGAAATCAATCGATGGGCAACACAACCTTGGTTTGAAATCACGTTGATCTCAAAACCGGCCTCGCTTAAACGCCGAATCGCCTTCAAAGCCCCGGGAAGCCAATGAAACGCTTTTTGGCTCGTCACGTACGCGCCAAAACCCGGAAAGCGATTGATCACACCGTCCCGATCAAGGAATATAAGTTTTCTAAAACGCTTTTTCGGCGCATGCCGAACCACGAGCAATTTAAGCCGCGTTTTCAACACTTGGCGGCGTTTTCCAAAAGTTCTCTGGACGCCAGAAAGATCGATTCTGCGCTCATGTCTTTCATACACTGTTCATCGATCGGACAAACCTTTTTGTAACACGGCGCGCAATAAATGTCGGACACTATTTTTCTGCCGCGGCCATAAAGCTCGATCTCCGACGCGCACGTCGAAGCAAAATAAGCCACCACGAGCACTTTAACCGCTATCGCGATATGCATCGCTGTCGTATCCCCTGATATCACGAGATCACACGTCTGGACTATAGCGGCGAAGTCCTGGATCGGATGGCTTCCGGTGTTGATCACAGGAAACTCGGACCGCTGTGCGATTTCAGCGTTGCGGCTGACCTCGTCCTCTCCGCCCAATAGAAAAATGACTGCATTCATTTGTGTATAAAACTTTTTGATCAGTTCTAAATAAGTGGAAATCGGAAGCCGTTTGCCCGCGAATCGTTTACCACTGCCAGTATTGAGGCCAACCACTATTCTGTTCTTATCTCCTGGACTAAAACCGAGGCGATCCAAATATTTTTTTACGCGGTCCAAGCTTTCGGAATCGACCGAAAAGATGTACTCTTCTTTATGGAACTGAAAACCCAGCTGTCCAAACGTAATCTCTTGATATGTTTTTTTATTTCGTCTGAACTTTAGTTCGTCATCAATTCCAAGCTGGTAAGCGTAATCGCTCAAAGCGTCCAACGCGCATAACCGCCCGTCGCTTGACCTTCCGAAACCCATCTTTTTTTTTGAAGGAATGGCCATTATCGCGTCGATGGCTTCCGGTTCTTTGTCGAGATTCACCGATAGATCAAAATGTTCCCGTCTCAGAATCGAAATACTTTCGTCGGAATAAGCGAAAAGCGCGTCGATCAAAGGATTTTTTTCAAGCACAGGTCGGCATTGCGTCTCGACGAGCCAGCTGATCCTTGAGGCGGGATAATTTTTTTTGATCTCCGACAAAAGCGGCGTCGTGCGAAGCACGTCACCCATCGCACCAAGCTTGATGATTAAAATTCTCATGAAGGTTTAGACTCTGCCAGTTCCCAGTACTTGGCCCAATTCAAAAAATGCACCCAGGCAAATAGAACCGAAAAAATGAAGCCGTAGATTCCGTCCAAGAAACCGCTTTTCCGCACAAAAAACTTAAAGAAGCGCTTAAGCGGTTTTTTTTGCAGGTTGTATCGTATGTCTGACCCTGACGGTCGACCTGCTTCTTCGAATTTTGCCTTGGCTTCCCTCGTCGAATAACCGTTATGGCGGTTCACAAATTGTTTGATCGACGTGAACGGATAATGCTCTATCGCGGCCTCCAGTTTACCAATCTTGCCGTCCACGATCAACGTCTCATGAATCACGCCCTCATAATGCGCCTTGTTTTTCCTGAAAAAATGCAGACTGTAATGGTACCAGCCACCGTAATGCATCCAGTGGCCCAGAAAAAAATTTTTCTTACGAAACTCAAACGCGTTGCAGGGTGTCCCGTGTTCCATGATTTTTAAGACCGCCGCCTTAAATTCCGGTGTCGCCCGTTCATCAGGATCAATATGGAAACACCAATCGGAAGCGACCTTACTGATCCCCAAGTTTCTTTCGGTACAAAACCGATAACCATCCCAGCGATTTTGAAATATCCGGTCCGTATAACGCCGGCAGATCTCGAGTGTCTTGTCAGTGCTAAATCCGTCGATGACCACGATCTCATCAGCCCAACCAGCCACACTCCGGAGCGCCCCCTCAACAAGGTCTTCGCAGTTTTTGGTCATCAGCACCGCGGAAATTGTCTCGCGTTTTTTGAGTTCCACGGTTTAAATTGTCTCTTTCAAGGATCGATTCCGTTGCCAGCTAATTATCCACAGAGCGGCCAAATATACCAACCAGCCCGCCACGTAAAGAAAAGAAAGGCGCTTAAAATAGCTGAAAACCCCTGCCATCGTATAAAGCATCAGAGCCAATGGCGCCAAGGGGACTTGGCTCAAGATCAGAAACGGCATTGCCCAGGTAAAATGATTTCCATAAAATGGAATGGCATAACTCGTATAAAGCGCAAGAAACATCCATAGTACCGTTCGAAAGATCGATAACGGCGTTAACCTAGGGCGTTTCCAAAGCCACACCAGCGCCACAGATGCGTTTACTACGAAAAAGATTATGAATCCTTTTTTCACAAGCGCCGCACTCACTGGAATTCCTATTTTTGTTAACAACGCATAAAACGCGTAAGGGACCGAATTAGAATAAAACCATCCTTTGAAGGTTGAAAAATAGCCGAGCGTTTCTTTACCAATCCAAAAGGGTAAATAACAAATAACAGCGAGAAAAACGCTAATCGCCAAGGCTTGGATCAACGGCCAGAATTTCTTTGGCTGTTTGGTCTCTACCATCGATTTCAAGAAAGCGATCCCTGATACCGATAAAAGTATCAACGAAGTGAATTTAACAAGAACGCCCATCGTGGCCGCCGCCAAACTTAATGTCATTCGGTCTCTGGTCATGGCAAATACTGCTAAGAGCATCCAAAAAACCATCACAATATCGTTATGACCGTCCACCAAGTGATGCACCCATAAATTAGGATTCAGCAGAAAAGCACGTGTTAAGGCGTGAGACTGCGCCGGTGTTACTGCTTGAGCCACTTTAAAAAAAATAAGTCCTGACGCTGCAAAAAAACAAAGAATCAAAATTTTTTGCATAAACACCGCCAATCCTACACTTTGCCCAAAAAAAGTAGGCATGATCCACTGAATCAGCGTCCATGCCGGCCCATAGTTTTCCGCCGTATGGATCCAAATGCTATGGGAGAAAAAGCTATCCTGGGAAAATTCGATCGCCGTGTGCGCATACGGGTTTTGGTGATAAACGCCCAGGATTCGTCCCCGGATTAAATATTCATAGAGATCGCCAGAAAAAACGGGCGGCATGGCGCATAACAACACGGCTATGGCCAAAAATATCGCCCAAAACCTTTTTGGCAACCGCTCATCCATTCGATGCGTCAGAAGTACCGCGTAGGCGAGGCCCGCATTCAAAAGTATCAAATTGATGATCCAGCGGCCCAAGGGTTGTTGAGGCGGCAAATTGGAATCTCCGGCAAGATGGGTTGCCCAAGGAAAGAGAGACATCAACGCTAGGCTAAAACTGTAGTATGCCGCAATATATTTTAAACGAAAACGGGTCATGAACGCCTTAAGTTTCCTTCACTTTATTTTTTCAACGGGGGAATAATCCGCATTTTGGGAAGCGGCACAATAAAATGTCCACCAGATTGAAAATATTTTTTTTCCCTCGCCAAGAAACCTTTAAGAAAATGCCAGGGAAGAACCAAAAAATAATCAGGGCGAGCGGCCCGCGATTCTTCTTCGCTAATGATCGGAATCAGAGTGCCGATAGTTTTTTTACCGAATTTGTCAGGATTTCTTTCGGCGGCCGCCCGTATCAAATGATGGTCCAGATTAAAATGCTGGAGCAGCGTATTGCCTTTCGTTGAAGCTCCGTAAACATCGATGGTTTTTCCACGGGCTTTTTCACGTTTAATAAAATGATAGATCTTTTTTCTAATTGCCTCCACTCTCAACGCAAATTTTATATAAGTCTCCTTCTCATGCAACCGGTAGCGTTTTTCTTTTTTTTCCAGCGCGCGCACGCGGGCCAGCCCCTGAGCGCGAGGTTCTTTTTGCTCGTGCTGGACATAAACACGAAAACTCCCTCCGTTCACATCATTCAATTGCACATCCACCACCTTCAGCACATGACGCTTTAAGAGAAATTGCAAAGACATCAACGAATAATATTCTAAATGTTCGTGACAAATATTATCAAACGCATTTTGCTCGAGCATTAAAGGCAGATAACTCATCTGAATAATCCACAATCCATCAGGATGCAGGCATTTGGCTATATCCGCGACAAAGACATTGGGATCATCCAAATCATAAAACATCGCAATGCTTGTAATGATTTTAACTTTATCATCATGAAAATTTTCCTCGAACGCCTCGTAATTGAAAAAATCATTGATGATTCGGGTGGTCCCGATCCGAGCCTCAGGGATTAAATTTTTGGCTGGATCAAAACCTATGCGCCGGATATCTTTTTGCGAATAAGCCCGCAACAGTGTGCCGTCATTGCAACCGATGTCCAGCACCAAATCCCCAGGTTTTAACCGGATGCGCTTAGACGCGCAATGAACGATATCTTCGAGAGCTTTTTTCATCGATGCATTCGTCCCGGAATGATAATAGTAAAAGTTGTACATCTTGGCAGGGTTTACCGTATGCCGAAGTTGCAACAGACCGCACCCTCCCTCTTCCGGATCACAAAGCATCAGCTCCAAAGGATAAGTTTCCTCGGTCATCGAAGCACGGTCCGTCACAAAATCAGACACATAGATACCACCTAAGGATAAAATAGAGGCTAACTCATGCGACCCGCACACACGGCAACAGGTAATAATGCGAGCATTAGGGTTTTCGGCTAAATTATTCATAGGAGATGCTCTTCGTGAACGGCTGATGAATGGCGGGGACGGCACTAATCTTCTGACCAATGACAACCGCATGGGTGAAAAAATCTTTTGCGCCGAAATAATATTCCGTCAACTCAAATTGTGCTTTTGCTAATATTTGCCTCACGTGCGCCTTGGACAAAACGCGGGTGATTTCGTCCGGGTGCAATTTGATATTTTTTTTAAGCCATCGATGTAGCACAAAATGCGCGCCTTTTAATATTTTTACACTCAAACCGAACTCCGGAGGCCAAAACAGCACCATTTTTCCTCCCTCTTTCAGTACCCGATGAAATTCATTCAATATTTTATGTATTTCTTGATCGGTAAAATGCTCCATTACTCCTAAGTTGTAAATGCCGTCAAAACTCTCATCCTCAAACGGCAATTCAAAAATGCTTCCATGGCTTAGGGTGACCAAGCCCCCATGCAAAGCCCGGTAGCGCTGAAGCGCCTTGGGCGATATATCGAGTGCCGTGACATTCACCCAGCGCACGACATCCGTGTCCACCTGACCGGCACCGCAACCCGCATGCAAAACAGAGGCTCCCCGCTCGAATTGCTTTTTAATAAAATAATTTAACGCCGGCCGAATGATATGTTTTCTGTAAAAAAAAGCGATGGCATCATACAGGCGTTTTTTCTTTTTTTCCTGAGCCGACCAATAGTCATCCCACTCGCCTTGCTGCAACATCTGGACCGGTAGCGAAAGTGTCGTCAACGCATCCGCATTTGACCAGATAAAAGCGTGTCGATGCGACCGCGTTTTAAGAGACGTCTGAAACAATAATTTTAAGCTTGTCCATGCGTCTTGCCAAGACATCTTGGAATGGCCATAAGTGCGCGCGGGGAGACAGATCGGGATCTCCTTTATGGTGTATCCATTCAAGTAGAGGATATAAAGGCTTTCGAAGAAGAAAGAATAGCCTTTTGATTGGACCAAACCAAAGATACTTTTTGGGATTTTCTTTATCTGGTAGATGCGAAATGCGCCGGTCGCATCATAAGGCATCCCAAGCAGCCATCGGGTCAGAAAATGAGCCAGATGGGTCAAAAATTTTCTGAGAGGGTTCCAGCCTTGCAGGCTTTTCGGATTCGTATAACGGGAACCGATCACCACGTCGCACCCGGCCGCCTGATTCAAGAACACCGGAACATCCGCCGGTTGATGTGTAAAATCACAATCCATGGTGATCAAAACATCATAGCCGTGCGCATAGGCCCATTGAATTCCTTCCATGTGAGCGCTGCCAATACCCATCTTACCTGACCGATGCATCACGGTCACCCTCGGGTCACGGCTCGAGATTTGGTCCAGAATTTGTGCGGTACCGTCAGGAGAATTGTCATCAATGAACAGAAAATCGTTTGAAAAGCCTAACTGTTTAAGCTGCGCGTAAAGCGGTCCGGCGTTTTCTTTTTCATTGTACGTGGGGATAACGATTAGAATTTTTTTTTCCATCCGCCATCCCCTTCTTTTTTTATACCAACATTTTTCTGAAGCTCCCAATATTTGGCAAACGATAAAAATTGATACATGCCGGAATTCACCGCCAAAAAAAGGCCGATCACGCCGTCTTTATATCCCTGTTTTTTGAAGTACGCGCGCCAGAAACGGTCAACCATCTTCCTTAGGGTTCCAAAAACACCGACTTTGCGTTTCTCGCGAAACCATTTCTTGGCTTCCAAGTCCGTTTGCCGGTCAAGCTTTGCAATCGCGTCAGTAAAATCGCGGTAAGTATAATGCAAAATATCATTTTTGAGCGCACCGTAGGGCGCCGACATATAGGCCTGAGGGTGCACCTCTGCCTGTTCATCGTATTTGAACTTGTCTTTTTTGAAAAGACGAAGCTGGGCCGAGGGATATAGGCCGCCGTAACGTACCCAGACCTTTCCCATAAAATTTTTTCTTGGGATCGTGTATCCGTTATCGGTGGGATTTTTTTTCAACAGCTCGATAATTTCATCGCGGAGCTCCGGCGTGACACGTTCATCCGCATCCAGGCTCAAAACCCATTCGGAGGACGCGAGGCTGTAGGCATAATTGCGGTGTTTTCCCTCAATCTCCATCGCGCGCTGTGTGACGCTGTCAGTGAATTTCTTGGCTATCTCGACGGTGTTGTCCGTTGAAAAATCATCAAGCACGATGATCTCTTTGGCCCATTCGACACTTTTTAAGCAGTCGGCAATGCGCTCCGCCTCATTTTTTGTGATGACAACAACCGATAAAAGAGTTTTTTCATTCATGTTTACTCGCTATCATATAGAAACATCGGTCAAAGATTAAGCTATTTTTTTCATTGCTGCAACGACCTTGTCCGCCGTTAGGTCGCTGAGGCAGCGCCTCTGGTAAGGACACGGCGGGAAATGAAACTTCTGGTAACAGGGCCGGCAAGGCACCGGTTCCGTCAACACCGCATGGGCAACCACGTCTCCGTAGGGCCCATAAACTTTTTCATCGACAGGACCAAAGATCGAAACGGTCTTAACAGCAAGCACATTTGCCAAATGAAGCAATCCGCCGTCGTTACAGCACAGAAAAACCGATCTCGATAAGAAGGCACAAACCTTCTCAATTTCTTCACCGGCAATCACGATGGACGGCACGCGAAGAAAAGACGCGGTACGTTCCAAGAGGTCCTTCTCGCTTTTATCTCCCAGCAATAGAATCTTAAAGCGCTGGCCTTCGCAAAAAAGGTTGGCGGCCTGTGCAAATCGCTCTGCGTCCCACTGTTTATAAACTGCATTTTCTCCCCAGCTCTTGCCCCCGCCGGGTGCCAGCGCGATCAATTTTTCATCCTCCGCCACACCTTGTTTCTTTAAAAAATTCGCCACTTCTTTTTTAACAGAGGGCAACAGCTTGATCGGCAAAATAGATGCACCTTTTTCATAAGAAATCCCGGTTTTTCCCAATAGTTCAAGCTGTATTTCCGCCACAGGTCTCCCGGAGTAACCCTCAATCTTGATCTTATCGGTTAAAAAGATCCCGCGGGCTTTGTAATCAAACCCAATTCTTTTTTTTATCCCGATCCACCAGCAAAAAAAACTGTATTCCCTGCCAAGCGATAAATCAAATACCGTCTCAAAATGATATTCGCGGACCATCCCTAAAAGCGCCTTTAATTTCCTAAAAAAAAGAAGCGGTTGTCTTTTCCACAGCCTTCTAAAAAGATCGCGATTAAAAACAAACGTCTGATCGACTGAGGTGTTTAATCGGACCAAGTCCACAGTGCGCTCATTACAAAGGAAACCGATCACCGCGTCCGGATAAGCCTTACGGACCGCCTCGACAAGCGTCATCGAAAAGATCACATCTCCTATCCCGAATGGGTTGATCACTAGAAATCGTTTCAATTTTTCCCCAACACTCTCTTCGCTGACAACCATACCTCGTCCACCGTGATTTCCTGGATGGGTTTAAATATCACCTCACTCTTCTTGTCCTTTGGGCCCCACCGATGAGGATCAGAACCCGTCGTATTCTTTGCGTACAAAGCAACGACTGGCGTACCGCTGATCCACGCGATATGCACAGGGCCGCTATCCACAGAAATTAAAAGCTTTACCTCGGGGATGTGAAACAAAGCGGCCAACTGTTTTAAATTCAAGGTGCCCGTCCAATCTAAAACTTGGCTTTTCATTTGGGCGGCTACATTTTTAGAGCACACTGTTTCTTCTTCTCCGCCCACAAGAATTACTTTTAAATTTTTATCTGACTGGATTTGATCGCCTAATTGGGCAAACTTTGATTCGGGCCAACGTTTACCGGGATTACTCGTGCCGGGATGAACCACCACCGCTTGAGCATGGCCAGAAAGCGCGCTTTTCAAACGATCCTGAACCAGCTTTTTCGCGGCCGCATCCGCCGGTAACGCCAAAGAGCCGTCCCAATTTTGATTCGAAATAAGCCTGACGAGATCAATATTTTTATCTATTTCATGCTTAACGTCATTGCCGACCTTGTCTACCGGCGCTCTATCCGTCAGAAAAAAAGACATTTTGCGGTCATAACCAACGCGCCGGTGGATTTTAGAGAAAAAAAGGAGCGCGTGCAAAAATTTGTCCGGGTTCGCGACAACGCCGAGATCAAACTTAGTTTTTTTTATCTCTTGGATCAACGATACACGGTATCGCAGACTTTTTTTGATCCCCTTTGACGAAACCGGCAAAACCTCATCAAGATCCGGATGGCTTTTTAAAAGGTCAGCGACTGAATCATCCAATATCAGCGTTATCCAAGCCTTTGGAAACGTCTGGCGTAAAAGCCGGATCGCGGGAAGGTTCATCAAGACATCGCCGATCCGGTCGGTCCGAATGTATAGGATCCGACGAATCTCCTGAGTGACTACCGGGGTGGCCATTCGAGATCAATACGCATTAGGGCTGGTAAAAAAATTGACCGCCGTCATAAAAATAATCTTGATGTCCAATAAAATGGACCAATTTTCAATATAATACAAATCAAGTTTCGTGCGTTCTTTGATCGAGGTGTTGCCCCGTAAGCCGTTCACCTGCGCCCAGCCCGTGATGCCGGACCGGATCGAATGTCGCGCCATGTAGCGAGGAATATCCTCTTTGAATTGACTCACGAAAAAGGGCCGTTCCGGCCGTGGGCCGACAAGGCTCATGTCACCTTTCAGCACGTTCATCAGTTGCGGCAATTCATCCAGATTATTTTTTCTTAAAAAAACTCCCAGCGGTGTCCTCCTTGGGTCGTCTGCCTTTGCCCAGACCGGTCCTGTGCCCTCTTCGGCGCCCACTTTCATCGTACGAAACTTAATCAAAAAAAACCGGTGCCCATCCTGGCCAATTCGTTGTTGTTTATAAAACACAGGGCCCGGAGAATCTTTTTTAACCAAAAGCGCTATCACTGCGATCACTGGTGACAGAAATAAAAGCGTCGCAAGCGAAAAACTGATATCCATCGCCCTTTTTAAAACGCGGTTTTCCCAATCACCAAGCGGCGAATCCGTGAAAGACAAAAGCGGCGTTCCTGCCAAATAAGTGACATTCATTTTGGAGGTGATAAGGCCGAAGATATCGGCGATCCAGCGGAACGTGACCATTTCTTTCTCGCATTCATAAATGATTTTTAGTACCGCTTCGTTTGGCATCCCTTGAGACGCGAGCACCATTTCATGGATCTCCCGATGAGATTTAATATAATTTCCAATTTCGGATGTTCTGCCCACGACCGGTACTCCCTCGATGCTTGAGCCCGCCGGCATCGTATCATCCAAGAAACCCTCGACGCGCGTACTAAAGCGAGGATTGCGTTTATAAAATCGCACCAAACGCTTCGCATTTTCATCAGCGCCTACGATTATAATATTTCTCAAGCTCCCCCGCGTTTGATCGATCTTCATCACGCAAAGACCCAGGATAAACCGGGAGAACGAAATGCCGAGCGCAAGAAAAATGCCCGCGATCAAAAGGAACGTCCTCGAAAACGAAAAACCACGGATAAAAAATGTGAGCGCCATCAACACGATCTCGCTTGCCACCACCGCTTTGATGACCTTTCCGGTCTCCGTCGAAAATGTCAAAAGACTGGCGGGCTTGTAAAGTCCGTAAAACCTCAAGAAAAAAACGAGGATCAGGACAATCAGGTGAAACAACCTAAGATAAACATAATAATCGGGAACGCCGAGCGTACTGACAAAATAATGGCTCACAAATCTGAACCAGAACGTCGTCAGAAGAACCGCATAGATCGCGACGCAATCGACGATCAATTGTACCCACGGTAAAAAGGTATCCCGTTTGCGTCGTCTTGGAACGATCATTGGGATACTGATGCCCTTTCCAAAAAAAGCTGGTTCAATTTATCTCTCATCTCGTCCTTGTGGCGCTGCCGGCTGAAACGAAGCGCATTAGCCCTTGATTTTTCTGATGAAAATTTCTCCTTTTCAAACTGGATCACCGTTTTTTTAAAGCTCTCGACGCTTGGTTCATGAAAAAAAAGGCCAGTTTCGCGATCTTTGATCGTTTCTAGGGCCCCTCCTTTGCCGTAGGCGATCACAAAACCACCGCAGGCCTGCATCTCTAAAGGCACGATGCCAAAATCTTCTTCCCCTGGAAAAATCAATGCCTTTGCACGGCGATAATAATCACGGACCATCGAGTCCGGCTGCCAGCCTAAAAATTCCACGTTGTGTTTAGCCGCCAGTTTAAGACTTTTGGTCTCGGGTCCGTCTCCAATGATCACGAGCCTGTATCCGAGCGCATTAAACACTTCAACCGCCATCTCTATTTTTTTATAAGGCACAAGCGCTGAAACGATCAAATAAAAATTTTCGCGGGCCACTTTCGGATCCGGCGTATAATAATCGGTATCGACGGGCGGGTAAATGACATCCGCTTCCCGTTGGTAAAAGAACTGAATTCTTTTTCTGACATGTTCAGATATCGCGATGAAGTGATCCACGCGGCCGTTGGCTTGCAAATCCCATGTTTTAAGCCTTTCAATGAAAAAATGGATCATCTGTCTCATGAAGTGATTTTTTTTTCCAAAATATTCATCAAAAAATCCCCACGCATAGCGCATGGGTGTAAAGCAGTAACAAACATGGAGCGCTTTTTTGTCTTTACGAACGCCTTTGGCGACACAGTGGCTTGTTGAGACCACTAAATCGTAACCTTCCAAATGAAACGACTCTACCGCGCCGGGGAATAGCGGCAGATAATAACGATAATACGAAGCGATGCCCGGAAAGGCTTGCAATCTTGAGCGAACAATAGGATGGTTTTGAATCGTGCAAGAAACTTTACCCTCTTCATAAAAAAGCGTATAAATCGGGCTATCCGGATACAGCTCGCACAGCACCTCAAGGCATTTTTCACCGCCTCTCATGCCGTTCAGCCAATCATGTGAAAGAGCTACTTTCAACTGTTCTCCAGCCCTTCATCCTTCGTTAACAAGGATTTTCTCATACACTTTAAGTGTCTGTTCTGCAGTGCGCCGCCACGAAAATTTTTTCACTTGTTCTAACCCCATTTTTGACATATTCTTACGTAATTCCTGATTTGTTAAAATATTATATAGAAGGTCGGAAAGAGCGTCAACCTTATCGGGATTAAACAAAGCACCGGCCGATCCAACGACTTCAGGCAAACTCGAACGGTCAGACGAAATGACCGGTGTCCCGCAGGCCATCGCCTCAACAACCGGCAAACCAAATCCTTCAAAATAAGATGGGAGAACAAAAACGTCCGCGAGGTTATACAGGGCCCGCAGATCGGAATCCGCGCACTCCCCCAAGTGCCGCACAAAAGGATTACGGGCCACCAGGTTCAACAGCGTTTGATGCTGTGGGTCCTTTCGACCTACTAGCACAAGCTCGTGTTCTATCCCTTTCGAATCCCGTAAAATTTTAAGCGCGTTGACCACTACGGGCAGATTTTTGTGAGGCTTTAAGGTTCCCACAAAAAGAACAAATGGCTTGGAAAGTCCGTATCGATCTTTAACCGGTTGCAATACGAGCGGGTCTTCAATTTGTTTAAACAATGGGGACGGCGCCTCGTATGTCACAAATACGCGCTCAGCCGACAAACCCGGAAAATAGTTCAACAGATCGCGCTTAGTATACTCGGAAACCGTGATGACGCCTGAAGCTTTTTTCTCTATCACTTTAAGAAGCCAGGTCATATAGGTCTTGCCAAATTTTGACCGTGAGGCATCCGGTTGATGGAAATAGATCAGGTCATGGATCGTGACGACGAGCTTTTTCTTCAGAAAAACAGGAATATTGAAATGCGGTACATGCAAAAGATCCAGGGATGAGGTTTTTTGAGGGATCTCCCATTGCTCGGCCAGGCTATAAATCTTGGAATGAGCATCGATACAAGACGGTACGCCATTTGAATTCTTGGCGGTGGTAAAAAAATCTCGTATCGACTTTGGGTTTCCTATGAAAGAAATATCCATGCCTTTGGCGAGTCCCACAAGTTCCCGGGAAAGTTCACGAATGTACCTTCCAATGCCCGGATGATCCCACATACGGGCATCTAAACCAACAGTTTTTTTTCTCATTTAAAGTTTCTTATCTAAAACCTTTAAAACATCCTCTGGCGAGATGCCAGACATACACGGATGCCCTTCCACAGGACAGATCTCAAGCTCACAGGGTGAGCAAGGGACTGGGTTTCTCAAAACCACCGCAAACTCCGCCAATGGACGCCATTGCTCAAAACAATTAGTGCCGCTGTATAGAAATATAGAAGGAATCCCCAAGACCGCTGCCATATGCGTCGGGCCAGAATCTGCTCCAATAAAAACGGAGGATCTTCTTATTAAAAGACCGAGCTCTCGAAGCGAGGTTTCGCCGATAAGATTTATAATCCGAGTTTTATCCGTATTTTTAATCAGATTTGAAAGTCTCACGCTCGAGCCCACGAGCGCCACTTTATAACGCGGGAACTTATTCAAAAAGCACTCTAAAAAAAAGTTCACGTTATCAACAGGCCACTCCTTGGAACAGCTACCCGCCCCAACAAGAAAACCAATAAATTTATCGTCTTTCAAAATTCCAAGCCGCTCAAGTCTCTGACTAAAATGAGCGATTTCCGCGTCATTAAAATAAAGCTTGGGTTCCAGAGAAGTGCAGCGAATCCCTAAGGCGTTCAAAAGATCAAGCTGATGGATACTTTCGTGAACATCTTTGCGATAAGTGACTTCTTTTGTCAAAAAGAAACCGCCGCCTGTAACACCATATCCTACACGCTCTTTTATTCCGGCGAAAAACATCATCAGGTTTTCCCTTAAATCGCCACGCAAGCCGAGTGCCAGATCAATCTTTTTTTCTCTTAAAATATTTATAAGACCAAAAATATTATGGGTATTGGAGTTTTTTTTGTATCTTTTCCTGGAAAACCAAGGCGCGTCATAAAGAATCACTTCATCGACAAACGGATTATTTTCCAATAAAGAGGCAGACCAGCTGGAGGCTAAAAAAATAACCCGGGCTTTTGAAAAATTTTCTTTCAGCGCCTTTGGCGTTGCGGTTGATAAAAGCAGATCCCCCAGATGATCAAGGCGGATCACAAGAATTGCCTTAATCCCATCAGGGATGGAATGTGGTTGCTTTCTAAAAAATGAAAAGACAAAATAACCTATCGCATCTATCAACAAAGCGGCGATATTATTTATTTTTTTCTTAAACACATATTTCATAAAAAGAACCGATATTTAAATATTAAAAAGAGCGCTATAACCCCGTCTCTCCAGCCAATCTTTTTCCCCTCATGAAAAGAGCGACCTTTATATGAAATGGGGATTTCAAAAATTTTTTCCTTCAGCTTCAGCACTCTGGCCGTAAGCTCCACCTCTATCTCAAAACCATGGGATTGTAAATTGAGGCGCTTGATCAGTGGTGTGCGTAAAAGTTTATAACACGTCTCCATATCGGTTAGGCTGGAAGAAAAAAGAATATTTGTGACATTGGTTAGAAAATAATTCACAAAACGATGCCACGGCGCGGTCACCTTTTTCTTTTGCATGAACCGAGAACCGTAAACCACATTCACACCGTTTTTTTCAAGACCTTCCAGAAGCTTTAGATAATCCATCGGGTCATATTCGAGGTCCGCATCCTGGATAATCACCGCATCACCGGATGCGGCTGCAATCGCCGTCCGGATCGCGCTTCCCTTGCCCTGATTCGTTTCATGGAAAAGTATTTTGAATCCATCCCTATTCTTATAACTTTTCTCAATAAGCTCTCGCGTACCGTCCTTGGATGCGTCATCAACAATAATAATTTCTTTGTCGACAGTGACCGTGAGTACTTTGTCCACGATTTTCTGAATCGTGTCCTTTTCATTATAAACAGGTATTACGACTGATAATCTCATGGATAAACCCTCCCCGAACGATAGCTCAGAGCGAGTTTGTAGCCTTCAATAACTTTATCCGCTACTTTTTCCCATGTGTAAAGTTTCTTAATCCGTTCCTTTAAATCATTGTCGGGCTTGGCGCTTAAAGCGGTTTGGATGGAATGAACGATGGACCGCACGGAGGCCGGATTCAAATAAGCGGCATTCGTCCCATAATATTCTCTTGTTGGACCGCCTTGGGTAACACACAAGGATGCCCTCCCGATAAGCCCCGCTTCTAAACCTACAAGCCCGGGCGTCTCCACATAGGCAGGTAACACCACGACGCGGCTAGCCGCATAAGCCGAGTACAATGTCTTGGATTCGGAAGGAAATCTTGGGAGAAATTTGACATTCGGACCTGCCAGACGACGGCACTTCGCGTAATAACTTTCATACCCCTTGACGACATCTCCCAAAATTACTGCCGGAACGTCGATTTGATTCACGGCCAAGATAAAATTCTTCTGATTTTTCCTAGGCTCGATTCTGCCTGAACAAAGAACAAAAGAATCTTTGATGCCGGTTTCATGGATAAAATCTTCGGGCGTTGCCTGCTCAATGCTCGGTTCTACCCCATTGGGGGCGACGAACATTTTATGTTTTGGTATGCCAAAATGGCGCTGTAAATAGCTTGCCTCTTGGGAAGAATTGGGAAAGAGCAACGTGGCTTTTTTTAATATCGTTCGGCGAAGAGAAGGGAAAAAGGGGCATGCTTTCTTAAGCAAAAAGCGAGCCAAGGAAAGCCATCTGCTTTTTTCATCCACACCGTACCAAATAGAACTCCAAGTCTCGAACGTGATGGGATGCACAACCACGGGAACTCCCAGCGCCACAGCGACATCCACGATTCCTAAACATTCGCCCTGACAAGAAAAAATATGCAAAATATCAAACGAAGATAGTTTGTCATTCCAAATATCGAAAAATTTTACCTCCAGCCCCTTCTCTCTCAAAGCTTTTGAAAGTTGGAGCATCAAAATTTCGCCGCCGCCAATACTTTGAAACGCGCTGGGATAGGTGAAAAACGCGACCCTCATCGTTTTTCACAGACCACGATGATACGGCTAAAAAACCATGAAAATGGGAAGACCCTTCCCCACACATTGAAAAACATGAGAAGACTGTAATAGGCCTCTTGAAGAGAGGGCACATATCGACCCAACCAAGCGTCTATTTTCAAAAACCGGTCCAAATCAGGTTCTCCGGGAGTGCAGGAAATTTGTTCAATGACTTTAAAACCATGTTTTTGACATAGACTCTTGAGCTCCCAAGCAAAATGATAATCATCTATCTGCCAATTCCATTTTCTAAAGGGCCAGCGAGGCCAGATTTTGCCTAGGCCATTTTGGCATTGTTTTTTATAAAGAGTGAGCCAGTTTAACGCATTATAGTTCATGAGGATAAGAAAACCCCTATCCTTCAGAATACGATGAGATTCGTTAAGAAATTTGACTTGTTCTGAAGAAGTCAGATGCTGAATAAGTCGCACACACAAGATGGAACTAAAACTTTTTTCCTGAAAAGGTAGATCCGTGGCATTGCCAAACTTGACGGGTATCTCAGGATGCGATTGCTCCAATTGATTAATAAATGACTTGGAAAAATCTAAGCCTGTGACACGGTATTTTTGACTGAGCGGAATTAATAGCCTGCCTGTGCCGCACCCAACGTCCAGTATCGAATCAAGCTTCGATTTTTTGGCGCATCGCGCGATCACTCCTTCAATAGCCTGAGTCTCCGATTGGTTGATATACCCCCAGGCCAGCGTGCTGTATCTGCGCACAAGTTCTTGCCTGGACAGGTGGCCAATTTCATAAAATATTCTTTGGGTGCTTTGTTGATTGGAAGAGGCTATCTCGAGATTTTTATCCACGGCGGTCTATGTGCACTTTATCAGACAAACTGATCTAAACGGACTTCTTCGCCGCGTCTCACAAATCGATCATGCATCATGACCGCCTGTAATACGAACATCCCGCACCAGGTGTTCAAATGCATACGCATAAGGCCATCTGTAGCCGCTCCATACAGGATTCCGCCGTTTTGTTTGCCTTGTTCTCTATAGATAAACAAATTCAAATGGCTGCGCACTTTTTGAAGTGTCTCTTTAAACTTTCGATTTTTGTAGACGCCAAGACCATAGAGAACAGCGCCTAGTCTCAATACTTGGGCCACAATATCACTTCGTTCATGAAAATCAAACTGTCCTGATTTATAAAAGGTAGATATCGAACCGTCTTCGCCGACAGCCCTCAGGGCCCATGCCATGCTTTTCTTGATTGGACGCTCATATTCCTTTAAATTCATGTGATGATAACCATAAACAAGCCCTTCCATCGTGTAACAGTGAGGATGAAGATGCGTGCTGCCATCTTTCAGGTTTGTCACAAAACGCCCCTCAGGTTTTTGAAGTGTCAGTGAAGCGTCTAACAGCTCCTTTGTCACGCGTTTTAAGCGGGGGTCTCGTGTTTGTTTCCAGAGGTCTACAAACAAAAGAGCCAGTTTGGCGTGAAAACTACCCGCTTGATCGGACCACTTCTCAAAATCCTCCCCTGGCCTATTGGGGATCGAGTCATAATAGGCATGGAACAACCCGTCTTTACGGCGCATCTTGCCGATGATAAAATCCGTGATCTCCCAAACCCAATCCAAATATTTTTTCTTTTTGGTTATTTTGTAAAGCTGCAGAAGCCCATACCCCACAATGGCTGTATCAAAAGTATAAACACGCGCCTGGTGAAAAGAATAATTGGGTGTTTCATAATGCTTGACCAGATAATAGCGGGTTCGTATCCCTCCTTTAGAAAGTCGTGCGCAACGGTAAAGCCACTCAGCGGCTAATTCCGCACGGTGGATCAATTGTGGTTGATGAAGTAAAAGAGAATTATTAAGATAGACTAACGTCGTGATCGCATAACCTGAAATTTCTGAGTACAAAAAAGGATAAAGCTGCTTATCAATTTCATACCAGGCGGCAAACCCGCCACGTTTATGAGGGTCTCTAGATAAATTCTGCGCCCCGGAGTTCAGAAGCCAGTTTTCGATCAATAAAACGGATTTTTCTACTTCAGATTGTTTGTTGACCATTGAATGTTTTTTTTCAAACCTTCTCGGATGTCGTAACGCGCTGTCCAACCAAATAGTTTTCGGGCAGCCGATGTGTCGGCAACCAGGCGATGCACCTCGGAGGTGCGCTTAGGAATAAATAGGATATCCGAGGTACTGCCTGACAACTCTTTGATCATATAAGCTATCTTCTTGATTGATATGTCTTTTCCCGTTCCAAAGTTTACTGTTTTTCCTACCGCACGGTGGTGATAACCCATCACAAGAAATGCCTCGATCATATCATCAACATAGGTAAAGTCCCTTGTTTGAGACCCATCTCCATGAATCGTAAGCGGACTGCCTTCAAGAGCCAGGCGTATAAATTTTGGGATCACGTCGTAGGTATGCCGTGGGCCATACGTATTGAAAGGCCGGATAATCGAGACCGGTATCCCGTATGTGTTTCCATAGGAATAAGCCGCACGATCAGCCGCCACTTTCGACGCCGCATAAGGCGAAGAAGGGTTTAGTGGATGACCCTCATCGATCGGAGCGTATTGAGCAGTCCCGTAAATTTCGCTGGAGGATGTGCATACGACACGCTTGACCTTTGGCATCGTGCGAGCAGCCTCGAGTATATTGATCGTGCCCCAAAAATTACTTTCCATCACTTCGCGGGGGTGCTGAAAAGAATTTGGTACATACGCGTCGGCGGCGAGATGAAAAATATACTCTGATTTATTTTTTCGAATAAGCTCAACGGCATCTTGGCTTGCTATATTTCCTGTAATAATTTCTTCAAAAATCTTCTCGAAAGGAGCAACGTTCTTAAGCGTATAAAGCACCGTCCCGCTGACAGAGTTTCCCCGGATATAAATCGATACCCGTGCTCCTTCGAAAATCAATCTCTCAGTCAAATGGGAGCCCATAAAACCGTCTGCTCCTGTAACTAAAACACGCTTGCCCTTCCAAAAACTTTTCATCACATGCCTCCATTTTTGGTTTGAATTTCCCATTTTTTCAAAAGCCGGATAAATTCATAATACGCACTTAAAATACAAAATAAAAAACCTTCCAATCCGTCCAAAAATCCCAGCTTGATAAAATAGTGGCTACAAAACACTTTAAAAGGCCTTTGTTTCATCTCCTTCTCGCCCACCACAAAACGTCTCTTTTCTAAAATCTTGGCTTCAAGATTCATGTAAAGATTGAGCTTGGCCATGTAACTTGAGATCGAATTCGTAGAATAGTGCAGCAGTGGATTTTTTAATTTTATCGTTTTGCCACTATAGTAGATCCGCTCATGCATAAGCCCTTCGAATCGTGCCGCGGACTTGCGTATCAAGCGAAGCTGCCGATCCGACCGATTAATTCCAAACCACATCCAACGCCCAAAGATATTATTTCGACGGATAACAAAATACCCTTCCGCTTTGGGCTCCTCGAGCGCCTTCTTTATTTCTTTGGCAAGTGTGGGCGTCACTCTTTCATCCGCATCGATCAGGAGGAGCCAGTCTCCCGTCGCGTGATCTATACCGAAGTTTTTCTGGCTTGCGAAATTTTTAAAATCCTTTTTAAAAATCTTGGCGCCGATGCTCTTGGCCAATGAAACAGTAGAGTCCGTACTGCCCGAATCCACAACGATCATCTCATCGCTAAAAGACACGGAACGCAAACACTCCGCTATGTTTTTCTCTTCGTTCAACGTGATAATCACTGTGGATAGCGTCATGGCATTCAGGGGCATGAGATCTCGAATATAACTTTGTCGCTGACACGGCCCCAATCGTTACTTTGTTTAAGTTCACGGCGTCGTTTACGCGCCTCCGGCCATAACCGTAAGGCCTGCCAGAACCCTATAAAAAACTCGTACTGCCCCGTCAAAAAGAAATACGCACATCTGAAGGGCAACCAAGCGACAAACTCAAAAAAGTTTATTTTATCACCCAAATTTTTCCACATAAACAGAAATGTATTTCTCCAATTGATAACACGAGTTTGCTCGACACCAAAAACTTTATAAAAACTGGCCCTTCCTTGGTGATATACGACACTTTTAGGCACATAAAGGCAATGCCAACCTTTTTTATAAGCCCGAAAGCAGACATCGGCATCTTCAACAGTTCCAGGAAGATAAAGGTCATCGTATCCCCCCAAAGTCAAAAACTTCCCACGATCAAAAGCGCCGTAGCCTGCTTGGAAAGTAGGCCCCGTGCGTTCTACATCTTTCAAATGTCCGGGATATTTGTCGCTTGACCAAAAAACACCATAGTGAATGCGCGCTTTCGTTTTGTTTCCTTCATAACTGCCATCATGAGCTGAGGCTCGCGGTGCGGTAAAAAAAAGATTAGGGTCATTTTCGAAGGGCTCGATGAGCGGATCGATAAAACCATCCTTTACTTCAATGTCATTATTCATAAAGATTAGGATGTCCTCTGAAAGTTCTCGGGCGATATCGTTATAAGAACAAAGGACTTTATTTTTTTCAGCGAGATAAATATCGACACCGGGATGATTTTCCTCTAAAAAATGCACACTATCGTCGGTGCTTTTATTGTCGATGACCCCAAGTCGGCAGGCATAATGGGATTTTTGAACGGCCTTTCGAAAAGACGGCAGGTATCTTTCTAAAAGATCCTTCCCGTTAAAATTTAAAATAAGGATATTGATTCGGAGAAGCATCAAGCAGCTTTCTTATAACAAATCATTGTCATCTGTGCGGCTGTCGCCCAAGGTAAAACCTTGGCGCACCACCGACCAATCCCCAGTCCCAACGCGTTAGCTTCATCATATGTTTTCTTATCTCTAAAAATACCTGAGAATGAAACAAGCGCGTGATCATGGTCCATTGGGTGAGCCTCCCGAACTTCAAAACCCTCTTCCTCCAGAATTTTTTGAAGTTCTTCCTTCTTGAAATATTGCTCCCAATAATGATGGTCGCCCGGTTTATGAAATAATTTTCTTAAAAATTTACGGCTCTTAACAAAATGAAGCGGGGCCAAAATTTTCATAAACAAATGATGCCGCGGGACACCCACTACAAACACTCCTCCTTTTTTAAGCACTCGGTTGGCTTCCTGTATCGCTTTTCGTGGCCCTTCAAAAAAGTGCTCGATCACACCGAACGATAAATACGCGCCAAAGTGCCCATCAGGGTATGGTATCGCCGCCACATCCCCCACTCGCACCGGCAATGAGGGGTCATAAGCCAGGATTTTCTGAATAGGTCCGTCGTTGTAATCGATCCCTTCCACGTCGTATCCCAATCGCCTGAGCTGTATCAGATACGGCGCCAGACCGCACCCCCCCTCTAAAATTTTACCGTTTTTTGGCAGTACTCTTAAAATAAGAGCCATTTGTTTTTTGACTCGGTTGTATTCAAATATCTGGAGAATTTCCTCAATGGAGATGTTTTCCCAGTTTTTCTCCCACGCTTTTTTGGTCGCTGAATCTGTTTTATTCATTTTTCTCCTTATTCTGTGATACATCCTTCACACAAAAAAGTTGAAACGCATACTCCGGATAATGGACCACCAACGGTTGGGTCAAAAGAGATATTTTCCCCCACAAAAATTCCGGCTTCCACGCGATCCTAGCGTTCTCGGTACGCAGCGGCTTCCACCCATTCAATCCTGACACCGCGTAGCCGAGAGCCCTCATCTCACGGACTGTCCACCCCGAAAGATGAACCTGATGAAGGTTGCCGTCATATTCGTCCTGCGGCAAAAAACCATTGGGCGTAAATATAATAATCTTTTTTTTTGCGAGGGTCTCTGATGACACGATCAGTTTCAGACTATCCTCCTTGGGCAGATGTTCTACCAGGTCGGACAAGAGCACACAATCGAACGATTTTTTTTCAAACTTCTCACCGATCCGAAGCACATCCATCAATTGGTATTGGCTATGGATCCCAGCGCTTCGACTGGTTTTCAAAGAAGGTTCATGGGCATCGACGCCGACGGTGTAACGAAGATGTTTTGAAAACGCCCGTATCGGCGAGTTGGCGCCACAACCGACGTCTAGTAGGGTTTCGCATGAGCCAACGATTTCCTTTTGAAGCTCTTTAGTGTATTGCTCAAAATAACAGCCAAAAATGGTTTGTGAAAACTTTTTTAATACGCGCATCTTATTCCACTTTCATATCAATGCTCATGAACCAATAATATAGAAACTACCTTCACCATCGCCATTTTCTAATATTTAAAAATCTTTGCAGGATGGGTGAAAATAAACCGTATTTTTTATGAACCGCCGCTAAAAATGGTAAATAACATAAACCGCAAACAATCATCTGAAACCCCGTCGACACCGAAGGAATCGGTAGGCGCACCCAGCGCTTGATTAAAAATAATACGCTAATCATCCAAAAAAATTTGAAAAGAATTACCGCGTACTTTTGAATGGCTTCAAAACCCCCATACACGTGCCATGCGGTATAAACATAAATCATCGTGAAATAACAAAGCATCGCCAATGTTGTAGCGCCTGCCACGCCGACAATCCCCAATCCTTTTTGAATAGCCAGCCAGTTAAAAAGGATCGCCAGCGCACAACTTGCGACATTCAGAGGAAAAAGAACCACGTGTCTTTTAATCACATAAATAAACAAAGAATAAGCGGTCCCCACGCCGGCAAAATATGCGCCTAGAATGAGAATTCTCAATGCCGAAATGCCTTCAATAAATTTAGGCAAAATCATTTCTATTAAATAGGGCACCAAAAACCAGCTCAAACCAATCAATGCCGGCATGACGACTGAAAAAACATCGTCCGATTTTTCAAGATAGCTCTTTAAATCATGCTTATTCTCAGTGCGGCCAAATTTTTCATGCAGGTTTGGGATCACCACAATACTGATCGCGTTAGGGATACTTTGCAAGTAACCATAGGCCATCAGCGCCACCCCATAAAGGCCGAGCGCTTCAAGCCCCAAAAACCGAGTAATCATGAGCTTGTCGATCGTTTCAAACAACGTCGAAAAAAATGACAAGATCATCAAAGGAAATCCATAAACCAGGAGCTCACGAAGTTGTGTCCAGTCTATCGTATACTGAAAATGAAAATTTTGGTAATAAACCACATAAATAATATTAAAAATAAAACTTAAAGCCATCGCGATCATGAAACCATAAAGTTTATACCGGTAGGACAGGATGGCGATCAATATCATATTCACCACGGCGGAATAAAAAGTCAGCTTCCCCGCCAATTCAAACCGCTTATAGGCTCTCACGAGACGTATGAGCAGCTCATTGATGCGCTGCAAGAAAATAAGCCCGGCCGTGATCAAAAGCCCATAAAACAGCATTGGGCTCAAATAATCCCGCCTCAGGAACGCGTAACTGATGACCCCCGCTGAGACAATCAACGCGGTAAGAATACAAAATGAGAATGTCGTGTTCTTTATCTTCTCGGCTTTTGGGATATCATTTTTCCCATGATAGAATGGGATTTCCCTTACGATGGCATCCATCGTTCCTAGATTAGAATAATAAGCGTAGGTTAAAATGACCTGAACAAGCGCCCAGAATCCCATTTGTGCAGGCCCTAAAAACCGCCGCGTCAAGATCGCGGCCACTACGGTTACAAATTGAGTTAAAAGCGTCGCCATAGAGTAATCGCCGGCGTCTTTTATAATCTCACGCGTTTTGGACAAAATTCCTCCGCCGCGTTTCTAAAATTTCCAAGATGAAGCTTGTGATTCTCTCGACGCTTTTTCCATCCCGTTTTCCTAAATAATATTCTTTTCTTTCTTTTGTTATTTCTTCAGGCTTATTTTTACCCGGCCGTCTGCATAATTCCTCAAGCGAACTCCTCAGACTTGATACATTGGTTACGATTCGGCAAAAGCCATCATTTGAAAACTCTTTGACACGTAAACTCCTCTGTTCTTTGAGATCCACATAAATCACAGGCACTTCGCACGCGCCGGCTTCCAATAAAGCGCCAGACCAATAAGACAACACCATGACATCGCTGGATGTTAACAACTCCGTAAAATCATCAGAATATTTGACGATCTTGATATTGTCTGTCCGGGCAGGTAAGATTTGACTCATGATTTTATCCCACACCGGCTCATCTTCTAAATAATGGGGCTTGACAATCAACTCCGTTGGCAACCCATCCATTGCCTCTATCAACGTTTTTACCGTCAAAGTTTGAACTTCCCTTATTGCATAAATTTTACACCCCAAATATTCCCAGGTTTCGGGAGTCATAGGCCAAAGCGCGCCCGCGCAAAATAAAATACGTAAAGACGTGTCCGTCGCCGGCGGTCTTTTCGTTGATAACCGAACGGCCATTTGGTCATAACGTGATAGACCTGTGACTAGAATCCTTTTTTCATCCCATCCACGCTCAGCATATCCCCTTTTTTCATGTTCGGAATTCACAAACATGAGCGAAGGGCTGAACGTGCGATACTCCGCCGGCACCAAATAATCCAAGGCGATGTTCGCGTGGGAGGTACAAAAAACAGGGACTTGGTTTGCGTTCATAAATGCCGCTAAGAACGCACGCGCCGCGATATCTTCGTGAAGGAGCACGCCGCGAAGCGTACAAACGCTCAAGAGATTTTTATATTGATTTGTCAATCGGGAGAGTTCGACAGCGTAAGGCCTCATTTTGGAAATGATATTTTTCTGAATCCACGCGCCAAAATCATAGGATTGATAAACAAAAAAGCGCTTTGCTGTGGCTTGTTCAACGGCCAGATTCATTCTTACTAAAAAATCATCGGCAAACGCCTGCGAATCCACATAAGCGCGGTTCGGAAAACAACCAGGCATGTAATAAGGAATTTGATGCTGCCGAGCAAATTTCCACGTCTTCAACTGAAACTCAAGGTCATAAAGAAAAACTCCCTCTCCTCTTTTTTTCAATTCCAACAGAGAATCAGTCAAAAATTTCAGATCACCATACACCATAAAATTGGCTTCTTTTTTTGGCCTTGCGAATAAAACATGAACGTGTTGTACAATTTTCTTGAAAAGCTGTCTAAAAGACCGTTTTTCTTCATGGGAGGCGCCTAATGAGGCGTGCTCGTCTTTGTAATTCACCGGCAAAACAATTGTTTTTACGCCGTGCTTGGCGCTGGTTTCCAATAGAAATTGATTCAGAAAATCATTTCCGGAAAAGTCAGGGTATGTGTATGAAGCTGTAGACTCAAAAATAACCACTTCCTCTGGCGCATGCTGATCAATCAAATGACAGGCATAAGCATAATTTTTTAACATCATTGTTAAGATCAGCGAAAAATGAAGATAGATTACCGAGAGAAAATCATACGAGGGAAACCATTTTTCTTTCCGGCTCAACGCACTCCATCCGGCAGCTCTAGCGCACGCCCAGGCATTGATCGCGTTCCACTGATCACGAATAAGAAGCCCATCCACGAGTAGGGTAAAACTTAAATTTTGGCTCTTAAGAAAATTACAGAAATTTTCATTGTCGGAATAAATAAGAAAATCCTGGAGACGCAGCCTTTGAGATAAAAAAATTTTGTATTGAGCTTCGTTGGATAAAACTACGATTTTAGCCATGCTTGATCAAAGTTACCAAATACTTAGGCCGCCATCGACCACCAAGGTTTGCCCCGTCACATAGCTCGACCGGTCCGAGGCCAAATAGATCACGGCCCCCGCCAACTCTTCGGCACGCGCCATGCGTTTCATCGGCACGCGTTCGGAATATCTTTTGACAAAAGTTCTGTTCTGGCCGCTTTGAACTCCGCCGGGAACCAGGGTATTCACCCGGATTCCTTTATCCGCCCAGTAAGCCGCGAGATACTGGGTCAGTGCGCCAACCGCACCTTTAGAGGCTGAATAGACCGCCGGAGAGCTGATTGCCCTCCCTTTATATCGGGACCCTTGATAGATCCGGTGATCCGGCGCCAATATCCCATAAATAGACCCCGTTTGAATGATCGATCCGCTCCGCTTTTGGCGCAGCATCTGTTTTCCCACCGCCTGAGCGACAAGAAACATTCCATCCACGTTGACGGACATCACGCTTCGCCATTCCTCGAGAGAATAATCCTCAAAAGACTTAAAGAACGCGCTTAAGTTTTTCGATTTGCTCGCCGCGTTATTCAAAAGAATTTCAATAGAGCCAAAAGCTTTGACCACTTGCTGGACCATGGATCGCACCGAAGGCGGTGAGGATACATCACAAACCACCCCGAGAGCTTTTACTCCATATTTTTTCTGCAGCCGTTTAGCATCACTCGCAACTTGGGACGCGTTCAGATCCACTACCGCGACATGAGCTCCAGCTTCCGCAAGATGCTCGCAAAACACACGCCCCAAAATACCGCAGCCTCCGGTCACGATCGCGCTGCGCCCTTCTAACGAAAAATGAGAGAACCTTTTACGCGAGCCTTTTGAAACCGGCATGCGCCACTTCTCCTTTAAGATGAGATTTAAAATCATCGTTTTGAACTGCTTGTTTGATGGTCGCGAACACCTTGTCAGAATCTTCCAGGAATCCATGAATAATTTCATCCGTATAGGCTGCCGTGGTATAGACCGCGGCTCCCACAAGATACCCCTTTTCCAGCATTTCCTGCGTATAAAGCGTTTGCGCCGCCTGAGGATCTTTGACTTTAAAGGCCAGATGCGTGAGCGGCGGAATCCCTTGAATCTGAATCGGCAAATCATGCTTATCTGAAAGCATTCTCCATCCTTCATTAATTTTTTTTCCGAATTCAACTAAACGCGGCTGCACCTCTCTGGACTCCATCGCCTTTAACGTCGCCAGCGCCGCCACAAAACCCACCCGTTCCGTCCAAAAAGTGGAACTGATAAAACTATTTTGGGCCGCTTGCATCACCTCACGTCGGCCGATCACCAAGGAAATAGAAAATCCGTTTCCCAAGGCTTTGCCAAAGATCGCGATATCGGGATCCACTCCCAGCGTACGGTGAATACCGCCAAGATTCATGCGAAAGCCCGAAGTGATTTCATCAAAAATTAAAACGGCGCCGTTTTGAGTGGCGATTTTTCTGACGTCATGCAAAAAATTATTCTCTGGCATCACGTTTCTCACGGGCTCCATCACAATTGCCGCAATATCTTTTCCATGTTTTCCAATGATTTTTTTAAGGCTTTCAATATCGTTATAGTTAAAAGGAAATGCGGTGTCTTTTAACTGTCTCGGAACTCCCAAAGGGTCCAACCCGGGCAATAATTGTCCATCAAGACGCGTTTTGTCTCCCAAATTTGCCGATAAATACCAGTCATGCCAGCCGTGGTATCCGCAAAAAGCGATTTTTGTTTTTCCTGTGGCCGCGCGAGCTATCCGGATGGCGATCGTGCATGCCTCGCCGCCGGTTCTTGAAAATCGCGCCATCTCGGCCCATGGATGCAGCGCGATCAATCGCTCGGCGAGCTCCACTTCCTCGGGACAATTGAGCGTCGCCATCGAACCGTCCTCGATCGCTTGAATCACCGCCGCGTTTACCGCTTCATCCGCGTACCCGAGCACACAGGCCCCGACACCCATTTGGGCAAAATCATAAAAATGCCGGCCATCCAGATCCCATATCTCGCAGCCCTTCGCTTTGGAATAATAAACGGGCCATGCTCCGGGTAAAAAATGTTCGGGCTTCTTGGATAAAAGTTGATTCCCGCCGGGGATCAGGCGTTTAGCCTTTTCCCACAGCTTTGTGCCAGTGGAATTTTTCATTGTAAAGATACCTTCAATAATTCTTGAGGTTTCACAAGGTGTTTTGCCAATAAAAATTCTGCCCAGCACCAATCGATCGGTTCATCGATCTCAAGTCCGTGAACTTCGGGTAACCTATAAGAAAGCGTGCGCGATGAATAAAATGTTTTAGACTTCATAAAATAACCCCATTTAGCGATATAAAACCCACCACTCGGGGTAATTTCGCCTTTTTCTTCCTGCCGTCTCAATATTCCTTTTTTTGCCAAGCGCCGCGCTAATTTAGAAAGATAACGCTGATCTTTTTGCACATAATAAGTACTCGGCCTGACCGGCCGGGTCGCCACAATGCTCATCGCTCTCGTGTCCGAAAACAATTTTTTGACCGCATCCACCAAATAGGACGATTTGACAAATGGCGCCGTAGGTTCCAAGACTCCGATCGCGTCGTAAGCCATTCCTTTCTCCTCTGCCCAACGCATCGCGTGAAGTGTGGCATCGACAGAAGTCGAGCAGTCAGTTGCGAGAAACCCTGGCCTCAAAAACGGCACCCTCGCGCCAAAAGAGACTGCAAGCTTAGCGTACCGTATGCTGTCCGTCGAAACCCACACGTCGGATTTGGAAGCAAACGCCAAAGCTTGCCGGATCCGGTAAGCCATCAACGGCCATCGCCCGAGACGCTTGATATTTTTATCAGGAATACCCTTTGTCCCTGAACGTGCGGTAACTAACCATAATACCTTTTTTTCTTTTCGGACTGGCATCGGTGCCCCCAAATTTAACGAAACATCGAAGCGAACTCACCGTTCGCCCGTTCTAAATCATCCAAGCGGCCGATATCGAGCCAGTATTCGCGTATCGGGAATGCAGCCACATTGGACTTTTGCTGGATCAATTTCTCGAAAAGATACGGCATGTCATAAGGTTTGTTTTTCTTCAAGGGCTTCAATACCTTCGATTCAAAGACGTAAATGCCCGCGTTGACAAAAAACTTCTGCACAGGCTTTTCATCGATCGCAGCCACTTGATGCTTTTTTATTTGGACAACGCCATAAGGCACTTGAAAATCGTACTCCCGAACACACATTGTCGCGGCGCCTTCATGCTCTTGATGAAAAGCAAGCAGCTGGTTCCAATTTATTTTAGTAAGCAGGTCACCATTCATGACGATCAAAGGCAAGGAAGGTTTTTTTGGCAATAACGAAAGAGCTCCTGCGGTTCCTAACCTTTCCGTCTCTTTTAGATAATGAATTTCGACGCTCCAGCGCGAACCGTTACCAAAATGTTCTCTGATCATTTCATTCTTATAATTGACAGATATAAAAAATTTCCTAAAACCGTACTCTATAAAATTTTCCAAAATAGTCTCTAAAATCGGCTTGCTTCCCACATGGAGCAGCGGCTTTGGCCGGTCATTCGTCAGAGGTCGCAGGCGCGTCCCGAGGCCGCCGGCCATCAACAATACCCAATTTTCCCGGACCCCGGCCTGCATCAATTTATCGATCACCTCGATGCCTGTGACTCGACCGGCATGGTCCAACAAAGGAACTTGGTGAATCCCCTTTTGCTTCATCATCAATAAAATATTTTCTTTATTTTCTTTGCTGCGGGCCGTGATCGGCTGAGTTTGCATGATCTTACGCACAGATTCATCCAGAGTGACAGCCCGTAAAATTGCGCGGCGCACATCACCATCCGTGATGGTCCCCAACAAGCGGCGATTTTCGTCAACCACCAAAGCAATTTGCAGGGTACTTTCATCGATGCGCTGTATCGCTTTTCGGATGGAGGTGTCGGGTAAAATTAGCGTCTCTTTCCAGTTTTTCACTATTCGCTAGTCTCCCGTGGCCCACCAATTTTAGGTCTGTTTACCATTTCTCCATCTTTTTTATTTTCAGTCACAACACAGCCCATTGACACAAATACATTGCTGTCTATTTTAATTCCATTCCTAACAAGAGAGCCTGTGCCGATATGGCAACAATCTCCAATCCCAACTTCACCAGACAAAACAACTCCAGGAGCAATATGAACATGGGCCCCGATCATACAATCATGATCTATCGAAGCGCCGGTGTTAACGATTGTATTATCTCCTATTTCACTTCCGGGCCGAATATTTACGCCTGCCATAATTTGCAATCCTTCTTTTAATCGAAGTGTTTCTTTCACATCTTCGCTGATAATCGATACGGGATGAATGACATTAAAAAACTTAAAGCCAAGCCTCTTAAACTCTTCGAATTTTCCACGACGTCTCTTAAGTGTGTCGATCCCGACAGAGCCTAATCCGTTAACTAAATCATAATCTTTAGGAGAAAATTGTTTTATCGCTTCGTCTTCTCCCAAATATTTTATTTTTGTCTTTCCCAAAGAAAGATTCTTATTTTCATCTAATTCCGTAAAACCAAGAATTTCTATTTTGTTTTCAAAAATCAACGCCTCTAATAATACTTTTGCGTGTCCGCCACCGCCAAGTATGATGATTGGTTTGCTCATAAACGAATAACCTCATCTTTTTTGTAATCGCGCTCGGCCTGGTGGCCTAAAAGATCCCAATAACGCATCGGGGAAACACCGTTCCCTGGTCTCTTCAGGCAAAGATTATCCGCCGAGAATGGCTCTCCTTTTTTAATCTCTTTTGCAGTCACAAGACTTTTTCTCGCAATATCTCTTATTTCTAATTCGCAAACACGAGGAGTTTTTTCATACTTTCCAAACGCTTGCTCGACATGGCGGATCGAGGCAACCAACTGCTTAAACTCCCCAGGATCCAGCGACGCACGATGGTCGGGCCCCGACATATTTTTATCAAGCGTCAGGTGTTTTTCTATCACCGTCGCGCCGCGTGCGACAGCGGCAATCGACACCTCAATTCCCGGGGTATGATCCGACAACCCCACAAGTGTTCCAAAACGGTCTCCTAAAAGATCCATCGATAAAAGATTAGCGTCTTCGTATGGGGTGGGGTATTGCGTGGTGCACTGCAAAAGCGTTATTTTTTTTGACAATTCCTTCGAGAAGCGCGAGGAATAAAGCACCTGATGAAAGCAATCTCTTGAAGGTGATGTTGAATTATCGCCTAGCCAGCCAAATGCTACTGCCCCAAGCGCCTCCTCAATTTCCTCAAGCGTGGACATTCCAGTTGAAATAATCATTGGTAAGCGCGCTTTCCCCACCTCAATAAGATATGGTCCATGAGTAATTTCGCCTGAAGGGATTTTAAGACATTTCACTTTTAAAGTTTGGGTCAAAAACTTTAAATCTTCCACATCAAACGCAGAAGACATAAATTCAATTCCAACTTTCTGGCAATAATCCAAAATCTCTCTATGCGCATTTTCATCCAACTCCAATTTTTTAAGCATCTCTGCCTGAGATTCCTGCGCATCTGTCCAGCGCTTCTGATAAGAGGCCTTCAAGGCGTCGGAAGTCGCCAAGCGATTGGCACGAAACGTTTGAAATTTTATAGCATCGGCGCCCGCATTTTTGGCGGAATCGACAAGTTGTTTAGCCTTAAAAACAGAGCCGTTATGATTGACGCCAGCCTCTGCAATCACATAGACTCGGCCGCTTGGTTTAGCGAGTCCTAAATTAAAGAAATGTTTTTGAATTTGAATGGTTGAATTATCCATCGATTTTAAAATTTTAAAAATAGCGGCGGCGGTTTTGCCATCTCCATAAGGATTGATGACTCTGGAGCAATCTTTATTCAAAGCTTCCTCAATTGCTTTTAGAATAGCTTGTTTTTGCGGCCCGCAATTAATCACAGAATCTGCCCTGAGCCTCCCCTTTTCTCGGTCGCCGATATTTACTGTTGGCTTTTTAAAAGAAGGTGCTTCATAAAGACCGCTGGATGAATTTCCGATGACGGCGTCCGCATGAGCCATCACATTCCAATAAAGCTTTTGACCCAACGATGGATAAAATTTGGCATTGGTATTTCGCTCGACATAGCTCTCCATCATCTGTCGGAGCGCTGCCCCCTCCGGATCCGCATTAGGCCCTGTAAAAATGATTCCTATTTCCTTCCCAAGAGCCTCTAGAGCCGAGAGTAGTTCATGTATTTGAACAACGGACGAAACTTCTCCAAGTGTCACCGGATGAAATGTCACCAATAAATTTTTTTCTCTAAAACGAAACTTTAATTCTTTCTCAAGCTCATCTTTCGATAAAGGATCAAACGTTTGAATTTGATCAACCGCAAGACTTCCTACATTAAAAATTCGCATTGGGTTTTCACCCATTTGACGTAAACGCCCAGCCGCATCTTCATGCGTCGGAAAATGCCAATGCGCCATTTTGGTAATGCTGTGACGAAGCGACTCGTCAAATGCTCCTTCGGTAATATCGCCTCCGCCGATGTGCGCGATAGGAAATTTAAGAATCAAAGCCGCCTGAGCCGCTGCAAAAATCTCATAACGGTCCCCGAGCAACACGACGAGATCTGGTTTTAAGCGATTCAGAGCTTCGCCTAAAGCGCCTACCGCCTCTCCCAAAGAATGGACCCTAGCAAGTGACAGATCATCCTCTTTTAAAATAGGTATCTTTTCGTCAATATAAAAACCATCATTTTCTATTTCCTGATAGGTCATGCCGTGTGCTTGAGACAGATGAGCCCCCGTTACAACAAGTTGAAGCCGCATGGAAGGATCACCACTGATCTTTTTCATCAAAACTTTGAGAAGCCCGTATTCAGCTCTCGACCCTGTTACAAAGCAAACATTTTTTATTTTCATAAAAATACACTGCTCGGAATGTTGATGATTCTGGCCTCGAGACTTTCAGCCGTCGAAACGTCCATCCGGGGACATTTCTCATACATAGGAAGTTTATGCATCAGCGTCCACACGGGCCTGGCTTTGATCCCCTGCTCATTTAAAAGTTTCAACAAACTGTCACGCTCTGTTTCATACGTTTCGTTCAACACGATCGCGTTCAGCCAAAAATTGCTCTTCGCATGCGGCGGTTCATCAAAAAAACGTATTTCTGGTATAGGCTCAAAAGCCTTTTTGTACCGCATTGCCAGCTCTCTCTTCTTTTCTAAAAATCCTGGAAGCTCCTCAAGCTGGGCTAGGCCTAATGCGGCGTTAATATTCGGCATCCGGTAGTTAAAACCGATTTGATCATGATTAAAAGCCCATAGATGCGGCACTTTTGCCGTCGTGGCGATATGCTTGGCCAGCTTCCCTAAAGATTCATCATTAGTTAGAATCGCGCCGCCGCCGCCTGTAGTCAAAATTTTATTCCCATTAAAACTAAGCACTGAAAATTTACCCCAAGAACCGGTATGCTTTCCTTTATAGAAAGAACCTAAAGACTCCGCCGCGTCTTCGATGAAGGTGAGTTTGAAACGATCCGCGATCTCTGAAATAGCCTCTACATTCACCGGATGCCCGAAAGTATGCATCCCGATAAGCGCGCGAATGCGACGGCCTGTTTTCTTATTTCGGCACTCGCCTGAGCTCATATCGCAGATCTCGGCAAGTTCTCTCTCAAGTTTAACCGGATCCACTCCAAGTGTTTTTTCATCGCTATCCACAAAATGGGGCACCGCTCCGCAATAGGTCACCGCGTTCGGTGTCGCGACAAATGTAAGATCCGGCACCAAAACTTCATCATTCATCTCCACGCCTGCCATTTTTAGCGAAATATGAAGCGCAGCCGTGCCATTCACTACGGCAAAAGCCCGTTTGACCCCCGTGTACTCCGCTAATTTCAATTCAAAAATATCGACGTACTTTCCTGCAGAGGATACCCAGCCACTGTCCAAGCAATCTTTCACATATTTCCATTCATTTCCGTTAAAAAAAGGCTCATGGAGCTCTATCGGACGTCCGTCTTTTGGCAAGCAGCTCTTCACTGCTTTTAAAATTACTTCCAAATTAAGAGAAGTTTTTAAAGGTTGCAAATATCCACCTTGTACTTGGATAGATTTTCAGGATGCACGAACCAACGTATCGTCTGATCCAGGCCCTTTTTTAACCCCGCTTTGCCTTGATATTCCGGCTGCCAACCGGTTAATTTTTTGGCCTTCGAATTATCCGCGCGAAGCCGCTCGACCTCGCTGGACTTAGGCCTCAACCGTTTGTCTTCAGACTCGATACGAATCGAGGCATTCATGCGCTCCGCGATAAGGCCAGCCAGTTCTTGAACGGAAATTTCAAAATTGCTGCCGATATTAATCACTTCTCCGACAGACCGGTCCGATTCAGCGACAGCGATAAATCCGTTGACCATATCCGTGATAAAAGAAAAATCCCGCGTCGGATGAACCGCGCCTAATTTAATGACGCGCTGTTCATTGGCGATTTGAGTGATGATTGCCGGAATGACAGCTCTCGAAGATTGCCGCGGGCCGTAGGTGTTGAAAGGCCGGATGACGGCTACCGGCAAGCCAAACGCCGCATGAAAAGACAGGGCGATTTGGTCCGCCGCTATTTTTGTAGCCGCGTAAGGTGATTGGGCCTTGAGGGGATGTTCTTCGGTGATTGGAACAAATTGGGCGGTGCCGTAAACCTCGCTAGTCGATGTATGGACAATTTTTTGGATTTCTAATTCACGCGCGGCCTGCAAAATGTTTAATGTACCCTTGACATTGGTATCGACATAATTATCCGGCGAATGGTAAGAATAGGGGATTCCTATAAGCGCCGCCAAATGCAGCACGATATCGCAGCCTTTCATCGCGGTTTTGACTCCGTACGGATCCCGCACGTCGCCCGGAAAAACATCAAGTGATTTTTTTATCTCAGCCGGAGACTCGTCAAGCCATCCCCATGAATTAAAGGAATTGTAAAACACGAACGCGCGGACTTTATGGCCGCGTCTCACGAGCGCTTCGGTCAAATGCGAACCGATAAAACCATCGGCGCCGGTCACCAATATTTTTTTATTTTTAAGATTCATTAATTATCCTTAAGCTACCTTTTTCGTGGCCAGTCCTTGTTTAATCATCTTTACAAACGCCCGCATGTAATATTCCGCTTTTTTACCGCTGGCATGCCGGCCAAGCTCCGCCTATTTTTCAACCAAACAAATAGCCTTATTTTTATCCTGGGCCAAACTTCTTGCAAGGGTAAGGCCCACAACGCCCGCTCCAACAATCACCACATCATAATGTTGAACACTAGTTATCAATATTTTTGTGAACCCAGTTCCTGGCCTTATTGTAAGTCTTCCCTACTTTATCTTCTATGTTGGGCGATAAAATTCGAAGAAGCTCCTTGCCCATAATCCGATACTGCTTGCCCACTCGGGCGGTTCGAATCAGACCTTTCTTGATCATGCGCGTCACAGTGCTTGAGCTCACCTTCAACAGCGCCTGTGTCTCCTCGTGCGTGTAAACTTCATTTTCTTTAATTTCCATTGTGCTCCTTTAAATTTATCATTCTAATAGCCTTTTCCTGCCATGAGAGGCTCAAAACTTATAAATCAATTCTGATAATTTTCCAAGACATAATCACGGCGCCGCTTAGCTGCAGTCTTCCGCCATTTTCTAGTTTCAACGTGTAAGTCCCCATTTGATCCAAAGGAGGCCTAGGGATGTCAATACCCATCTCAAAGTCGTACGCTTCTATTGTTTTAGCTCCGAGACCAAAAACAAAATCTTTGAAATGGGGAAAACTATAAACATTATAAAACGAATTAAAACTATCTTTCCCTGCTTCTTTCTTAAATTCTCGGACTTTTATTTCAAAATCTATATCTCCATCATAAAATAATGAGCTAAGGAAAATATGCCGCTTAGTAACTGCAACTAACGACCTGAGAAGTTGATCATAATAGGGTAGCCAAGAGATTGTTTTCCAATTGATGGATATATCAAAAAAATTTTGGTATTTTGATGGTAAACCATAAACATCCCCCACTTCAAAAGATATATTATTCCTGTCTTGGCATAATTTTCTAGCTTCTTCTATTAAATAGGCTGTCTGGTCAACACCAACAAAAGTTGACTTTGGGCTTATTTGGTTAAGAAAAAATAGGTTATGCCCGATACCACAACAGGCATCTAAAATCTTTAGATTTTTGTTTTCAATAAACGGGGTCATTAATTTTTCCAAAAAACTGTCTAGTTCTTGTTTGTTTTCCACATATTTTTTCATCGAACCAATGTTGAACTCTTTATCTTTATTCTCTTTAAAATAAGCGCTGTTTCTTTCCATAATCCCATCTTCCATTAGTAACCAACGGCCTTAATCCGCATCTTTATGCACCCAATTTCTGGCTTTGTTATAGACTTTTCCGACTTTATCTTCTATCTCCGGAGAAAGAATTCGCAAAAGCTCTTTACCCATAATACGGTATTGCTTGCCCACTCGAGCGGTGCGAATCAGGCCCTTTTTAATCATGCGTGTCACAGTGCTCGAGCTGACCTTGAGAAGGGCCTGAGTTTCCTCATGCGTATAAACTTCGTTCTCCTTAATTTCCATAATCACTCTTCATTTTGGCAAATCATTAGTGTCCAGTCTTGGCAGTGCAAGCGCAGAATCTCTCGCGAGGTCTGCGATTCTTGCTTCAGAACCCAAACCAATCTTGCATCTTTTTTTCTTTAAAACAGCCAATAAAGAATCGTTGTAAGCTCCGTACGGATAACACATCACCCAGCGTTCAAGATCAGCACCTGCTTGACCTAAGAATTCCAATGAACGCCGGATCTCGTCTTCTTGCGCGGCGGGAGTCAGCGTATCCATCCACAGATGATCATAGCTGTGGCTGCCGATAAACATCCCCCGGCGTTTCATGCACAGGATCTGAGCCAGACTCATATAAAGTTCTCCGGCAAAAGTCTTTTCATCCGCCGAAACGTATTTTTTAAAAAGAGTGTCTATTATTTTTTCACGTAGGACCGGAGGCAATTTCTTTTGCAGCATATTTTTAATAAAAATAACTTCGCGTGTGTCGAAGCGATTTCCATCTTGAGCCTCTTCAAAGTATTCTTGATTGGTCTTTGACCCATTGCTTTCTCGCTTTTCGTCAAGAACTGAGAAAATATGATTCACGATTTTTTGTTTATCAGTCACCGAAGCAAGAATAAAATGAATTTTATTCACATCGAGCATCTTTCCTTCCAAAACAGCCTTCGCAGGAATAAAAAAAGATCCCTGGATGCCTCTTTCATCCAAAATCGGAAACACCTGAGTGTAGTGGTCCAAATAACCGTCATCAAAAGTAAGCCAGATAGCATTGGGCGGTAATTCTGCCTTATCCTCCGTTGCCGCGATCACTTCTTCGGCGGAAATTATTGTATAATGTTTTTGTATAAATTCAATTTGCTTCAAAAAATCAGCCGTTTCAAGCCCTTTGATTTCAGGATAACGTGAGCGCTTTAAATCGCGCACGTAGTGATACATGATGATTGTGACTTGACCTTTCATCCCGCGTTTTTTTGAAGCTGATTAATGTGAGCTATTCTATCTCTATCTGAATCAGCCCTGGTAAAGAAAATATCTTTTTCTGTTAGTTTTTCTATCTCATTTTTATATTTATTACTAAATAAGCCGATAAATTCATCATTAGATCTATTTTCAATTGGCGCGGTAACCTGAGGAAGTAGCGCAACCTCTTCATTTTGCAACCGGGTAAAGCCCAAGTTCATAAAAGTAGCTTGATGCACGGCGCCAAAAGCACAGAAGTCTACAAAAATATCATTGTTCTTCTTTGCACGACGCAGAACTTCTTTGATGACGCCCGATAAACAATTATCATGGCCGTAGACATCCACTATCCGCGTAGCATAATGCTCGGTGGGATTCAGCCGCTCTCTTCTAGAAACGGCATACGCACCCATTTTATTTTGTGAGACTGAGGCAATGAACTGGTAATCAATATACGGATGATCTAGGAAACGCCATTGCAAATAATTTTTATCACGATACGTCGTGGCAAAAACGTCGTACTTAAAATCAACGGTCAATGCATTAAAGTTTTCTTTACGAATTTCAATAACGGTATTTTCATTTTCCCAAGAACTTGTGGAGAGATTATAAGGAACAACGTCGAAAAGTTTTTTAGCTTGGTCACTATTTTGTTGCATTTTTTTTACTACTTCAAAAGTTTTTACATCCATATTTAAGACGTAACGACAAAATCTCTGTTTATGGAACATATTAAATCCTAATCCTTGATAAAACGAGGCCGCATCATGCGACATACCGATAGTTCCGAGTATATCGTGTCTCCTGGCCATTTCAATAACAAGCTTACTATTAATTCCCCGCTTTCTCCATTCAGGTAGCGTGTAGGCATTTACTCCCCACGCCATAGAAATGGGCCTGTTGTGCAGCATAAGCGTATAACGTAATCCTCCATAATGGCTCACGACTTCATCTTTATCGTTTACTGCAATAATACATGATTTCATGAAGGCATTTCTGTGGGATTCTTGATTAAAATACCAATTCAGAAAACCTGAATTTTGAAATACAGCATATTCTCCATAAGCCTTAACAAAAAACTGCTTCAAGCTTTCCAAATCAGTTTCTTCCACAAACCGCATGGAGTAATTATTTTCCGAAAGCATGTACCCCCTTCTTCATCGTGTTGCAAGCCAACTAGTACCTTGATTAGTTTTATATATAATCTATTAGATGTCAACAATTATCATTAGTAGTCACTAGTCATAGAACTTTACGGGTAAAGCGCCCTAATTTCTAAAATTAATATGCTTGAGAAGTTTTTGGTTCCCTTGAAGTTGACAGCCAGAGAGATGATTTTTATGTTTCTTTTTTTCCTCCTTGCTTGTAAAATCACACAATTGAGTTCCTTTGCGGGATGATCGCGTCGGCTATTTCGGTTAAGAATAGCACTCATTCTGAACGATTGCGGAGGCATGAAATGAAGTTTGAATTTATTGGCAATGCTTGTGGAATATTCACAAGTAATTCTGGCATTAAATTACTTTGTGACCCCTGGCTTGTTGACGGAATATTTGAAGGCTCTTGGTTTCATTATCCGCCAGTAAAGACGACTTACGAGGATTTAAAAGTGGGTGGAATCTACGTTAGCCACATCCACCCCGACCATTTTGACACTAGGCACTTTGGAAGATTAGACAAAAAACTCCCAATATTTATTTTGCACAGTGTGTATAATTTTCTAGAATTAAAATTAAAGCAACTTGGATTTCATAATTTAGTCTCTATTAAGAATGAGGAAACCTATATATTCCATGATATGGAATTAACAATGTTTAGCCCCTTTTCAAAAAACCCTCATTATGAATGCAAGGTAGGCTCTATTATTGATTCAGCGTTAGTTGTAAAATCGGGAAAATACTTGGTTTTTAATGCAAATGATAATGTCCCCAGTAAAAGCTCTTGTGTATCATTAGTCGATAGATTTGGGACATTTGATCTGGCAATGCTTAATTATAATGTCGCTAGCCTCTATCCAGCTTGTTTTGATAATCTCTCGCCCCTAGAAAAAATTTCTGAATACAAAAGGATCAAATTTAGGGAATTAAATCATATGGTTGAACTAACAAATATATTGAAGCCGCGTGCTGTGCTTCCGTTTGCCGGCTCTTATGTGTTGGGCGGGAAAGAATATTTAAAAGATGAGTTTGGACCGTTTGTTGTGGACGAGGCCGCTGATTATCTAGCAAATAAAACGGATTCAAAAATAATTATAATGAATGAAAATCAAGAATTTGACTGTGAATCCCTTTCACTTAATACCCCTTACGTTCCCATAGACAAAGAGGCTATGAATTATTATATAAATAACACACTCTCAAAGATTAAATATCCATACGAGAATGATGAATTTCCAGAAAAAACAAGTTTGTTGAAAGCGATAGAACGCGCTTCTAACGCCATGATAAAAAGAATGGACTATTATGGAATACAAAGTTCATATGAAGTCTCATTGGAAGTCTATGATTTACTTTTAAGAATTTACCCCAATTTTTGTGAGTCTATCACATCCGCTAAAAATATTTTAAAATGCAAAATGGATGAACGGTTATTATATAGAATTACGAGGAAAGAGGCTTACTGGAATAATGCTGAATATGGGAGTCATATTACATTTTTTAGAGATCCAAACATATATGAACCTGATTTACACGTCGGTCTTCAATTTTTTCACCTGTGAGTTAGATTTAAAATGGTCTTCTAGATAAGGGTAAGCGATTGTGTAAACCGCTTGATTGCCGGTGACAGTCAGATGCTTATCGAAACTGTAATAAAACGACTCTTTGTCGGGCATTTTGTCTAATTCCTCGGCTAAATCTAAAAATCTAATTTGACGATTCTCGCAGAATATTTTGAGTTTTTTATCTATCAAAAACCTGTCTCAAGAGCAGAGGCAATGATTCTATATCTTCTGGGTTTCGCCATGTCAACAAATAATTATTACCTGATTTGAATGCTATCTTGAAATATCGTGCTATATTTTCATTTGAAAAAATTGAGTTATGTGTCAAACTCGTAAAAAGCTCATTCGTAGGATTGATTAGGAAATAATTGATCTGTCGTTCCTGCAGAAGTTTTTTAGTCCTTTCAGCATCTCCCGCGTTCATCTCGTCAAAATGCATGCCAAGAGTATAAGTAGGCTCTGAGACCAAGCCAACGCCGGGGAAAGAATACCCGGGCGCGGGCTGATAATTCAGGATCATCATCCTCGTGTCAGGACCGATCTGGTCACGGATCTGTCTTATGATATCCAGACCTATGAAACGGTTAAAGCGTTTATCCGTTTCAAGCAGTGCGTCAGAAAATGAGCTTTTCCCGGAAATAAACTTGATCATCGAAGCTATCCGATCTTTGCCCACGTTTTTAGCCGCTTGGATAAAACAGAGTTGAAACAACATTAATAAAAAAATAAATGAAAGCGTTCTTTTTAAAACACCATCCGAAAGGATGCTTATTGATTTTTTGGTAGCCATGATCCAGAGAATAGCCATCGGCACTGTCATAAAAGAAAAAATATGCATGGTACTTGTGGACCGGACCAGAGCGCCCATAAAACTAGCTACCACCAAGAAAATAAGGACTATGATAAGAGTGCTGCCTGACGCAAAGCCCCTCGGTTCTCTTTTATTCCCTAACAGGGATAACCCCGCTGTCAAAGGGATAGACAGTAAAACAACCGGCGAAAAAAAATTCTGGAAAACATAATGACGAAATAAGGCCGGTGCCCATTCTTTAAACGAATAAATCTCGGAAGCCTTTGACCATGCAAGCGCCGATTGCTCCAAAATAAAAAAATTTAAACCTGATGCTCCAAAAATACGTGTAAATTTATTATGATCCGCTATTTGCCAAAAAAATTGCACGGGCACCATTTCAGCCATTCCGGTGAAAATATAATTCACTGCAAGGGCTGCTGTTATCCCGACACCGAGCGAAGCGATCATCGAAAGAGAAAAAAATGGGTGAGGGTATTTCATGAATTTTAGATAACTCATGACGGATAGGATGATAAAAAAGAATAAAAGGATCGAGGAAGCGATGGGCTGGTAAAAACCGATGTAAAACGCAGAGATGAACATACCCGCACAGAGCGGGCTCTTGATCCAATCCTTTTCGTAACCCATCAATTGTATCGAGCCCCAAATGAAAAAAGCTGTGAAAGCTGTGAAAACCGTATGGTGTTTGAAAAAGCTTCCGTCATAACAGGCTGCAAAAAGAAGAGCTCCTGAAAATGCCCATAGAAGATCTTTTGATAAATCTTTGATCAGCTGGAACACAATCGCGGCGGTCATTGTAAAAAAACAAAACGAAACCATTGAACTTGACAGCGCATCGCTCAAAGTCCCCGCCATATAAAAAAGACCCGCACCTTTTGAGAGATAGAAATGATACCAAATCTCGTTCGGCCGTACGCTTCCCGTACGCAGAACCTCACGATAATACGGAAGATAATGCTCCCACACATCATTTTCTATGGTGCCTGGATACAACCCCCGCGAAAGTAAAATCATACCGGCCACCCATATGAGAAAAAATAGCACTATTCCAAGCGCTATCGCGTTCATTCGTTCTAGGCCATTAAAAGAGTCAATAATATCTTTTTTAAATTTCGTCATAGGTTGTCCCAAGGACGGCGGCACATAAAAAAGAACCGGCAATGTCAACGAGAGCATGGCCCACAAATTTAAATATCCTAACAAAGCCAATAAAGTCACAAGGATCCCGTAGAGAGACACCCCCGTAAAAAAACAGAGTATCAAACAGCCCAAACCCTCTTTCTCCCCGTCTCCGACGGGTTTCCCAAAAACCTTTAATACAAATCTACCTAACGCAACACAGGCCATGCTTAGATAAAAAACCAATACTAATCTAAAAAAATTATACGCCACCATATGAAAACCGGTTCTATTAAAATCCTTCCAGGATACATCAAGGGACTTTAAGAAACTCACGGTCAAAACGAAAAATATAACGAACAACGTGTTTTTTGCCCATATCCGTCGCGGCCGAAATTGAAGACTATGGTCCACCTTCCATACGATCGGATTCCGGACTCTTTGGCTAAAAAGAACTATTGTCAAAGAAAACAAAATGGCCGCGACCCAGATCAGAAAGCTCTGTTTAAAAACAATCGGGTACTTTTGATAAAAAGCTAGAAACTGTCGAAATAAATAGACAAAACTCCATCCAAAGATACAAAAGCCTAATAAGTGCAACGCTACTACGGCCGTCATTTTGCCATTCAAGGATAAGCGATCAAAAAATTCTCTCATACGGGGGCTTTGAAGATCAGGTAATTGAACGTAGTGGGACGTTCAGTGGCGGAGTACGAATAAACTAGCGTATAACCTCTTGAATTCACGTACTTGAACAATTCGGGATCAGATATCTCTTTCATCAACCAGATATAAGCAAATTTATTTTGATCTAGAAAATCCTCCAATATTTGATGGGTCTTTTCCAATGATTGCCTGAAAAAAAGTGAATCAAATTTCATCGTAGGGCTCTCATTGTAAAAGGCTCTCACCTCCGCTGAATTAAAAATTTTATCGTCATGTCGCGCATGCTCTTTTAAATAAAGATACCCCAGAAATGAGCGCTCGGCCTTTAATAGATAATCTTTGGCGCTTTCGATCCCAAAAACCACCCGCCAGTTATTTCTTAAACGGTACGCATAGACCCCGCACTGCAGGAACAGAACCGCCGCAAGACAGGTGATGCTGACCCGTCTGAGCCACATCCCTCTCTTAACGCAGACTGAAAATGATGTTGCGGTCGCAACAGATAAAATCGGTACGATCGACAGATAAAACCGAGCGTGTTGCGATTGTTTAAAAAGAATAAACGTATAAAAAACCGTAAAGATCAAAAAATATCGCGTGCGGTGCTCTATATATTTAATATGGATCAATGAGCACGGGATGAAAAGGAGAAATAACGGTCCGATGCTTTCTCCGCCGAAAGCGCCCGGATACATTGTAAGGTTCCAGGGAAATTTTATAAAATCCATCCATCCTTGGCCCATCCCCACATTAGCCCCGATGTCAAATTCAAGCCCACTCCCAAATATTTTTGAAAAAAACGGATAAACTGGATTACCAATCACCCACCAGCTTCTCAGATACCAAAGGCCTGACAAGACTGTTATTCCAAAGATCCAAGCCGCCATCGTCTTGGGCCTAGCTTTTGACTTGACAAACCAAAGAGAGGTCAAGACAAAGGCCGCGCTCAAACCCAGATACTTGGTCGCCACGGCCCCCGCCATGCCGATAGCAGACAGTACCGCTGCATGATCTTCCAATAAAGAATCGGTTAACGCGAAAGCGTATACCGCCAAAAAAATATAAAATGCGAGCGCGAGGTCCACATACGCATGGCCCGACTGGGCAAATGCCGCTGGACATAAGACAAAAATAAGCGCGGCTATTATTGCCGTAAGGGAATTGAAAAAACGCAATACAAACGCGTGAATCGCGATCGCCGTTAAAACAAAAAATGAGTAGTGGATCGCCTGAGCCAAAGAAGTCCCTTGGAGTAAAAGCCCGAGCAAAAATAGCATCTCCGTTTGAAATGGCCACAAAGATTCTCGAGCGTCCGGCACATAAAAAATCTTATGATGATGAATAAATTCTTTAGGATAAAACAAGTGGTAGGCGAGCGCGTCATTCCCGATGGGTGGCGCCATAGCCTGTACCCAAGCCATTAAAAATACGAGAATCACAAAGTAAAATATAGGCTTCTCCCAAACCTCGTTAAATTTAGGCAATAAACTATGTAAAGAAAAATAGTTCTGAGAGGGTTTGATCGCAAAAGATAGTAATAAAGCAATAGCTAAAAAGATGGCCGTTGCCGTGACAGTCAAATGCCGGCAAAGCCCTAGCAACAAAATTCCAAGTGACACTAAAATTAATCCGAGAGAAACCGAAAATAGCCGTAATTCTTGAGCGGTAAGATGATGAGATAGTTCTAGATGACAAGCCCCCAGCACCCCGCCGCCCATGCGCCCGGAGATCCAGAGAACGGTTATCCACAATACACTGGCTTCCAAAGATACCAAAAACCCTGAAGTAAGAAACTCCATCAAAACCTCTCTTTTATCTTTAGAAAAATCACAAACCAAAGATAAGCGGACAATACCCCAAGCATCCAGATGGCACATATAAAATTGATCAATTTTTCTTTATTCAACGATGTTATTCCTCCGGTATTGAAAACACATAAAAATAATCAGCCCAGTCCAAAGCACCAACGAAACGCCTTGACACCATCTTTCGGGAGTTAAGTCATAATAAAATTTTAGCCGATGAATACCGGCATCAACCCAAACACCAGACATCGCATGATTAACCGGCATCAAGACTTCCTTTTTTCCATCAAGCATTACTTTCCATCGAGGATAAAACGCATTCTGAAAAATTACGAGCCCTGTTTTATCCATTTGGATCCACGCATCCACAGACAGGCTATCTTTGGAAAGAATCTGCGCTTTTTGGTAATTTTTATTATCTGTACCCACCGGCGACTTCGCTAGCTCCTGCTCCACAACCGCCTCATTCCTCGGGTTAAACTCGGAGCTTTTAAGGTACAAAAGACGCTTTTCTCTATCCGGTATTTTTTTAAAATTAAATACGGCATAAACCAGAGGTAATGCAGCTACATTATTGTAAAGATAATGATGGTCGTAAAGACCTAAAAGCGTTGTTCCGGGCAGGTCCATAGATACATCCGACAAGATCCACTGGACTCCCAATGCGTCGAGAAGTCTTTTTTCTTGATACCAAACGGTCCTCGAAAATGGATGTCTACCCAGCGAACTGTCCACGATGCCCAGTTCTTTGGTCAATTCATAATAACGTTTGATCAAAAGCGGAGAATAGCCGCCTCGATGACTAAGTCCATAATATAAATTACTACTTGCCGGGATGAGTTCTTTCGAAGGATCCCCGCTAAACTCCACCCACGCTCCTTCAGTTTCTGTTTGGGTGAATTTTAATGTACGCGCCAAAAGCGAGACATCAACCTTTTCCAACGGACGGGCATTGCCAATAAAGCCTGTCCCTAAACAAAAGCTAAAAAACGACAGATCCACCGTAACCAAGAGCGGAACGAGCCACCGCATCCGTCGTCTCCACGAATCCTGGTTTACCGCCAATAATATCAAAGCTGTGGAAACTAAACAGTCGGCTATTGCCCATACATTCCACAAATTTGCATAACTTAAAAGATGTGCCAGCCCCCCGATCATCCTCTCCATCGCTGAACGATAATACGACAAATCGTGGACCGGATCAGTTTTCTGAAAAAAGATATTTTTTGCGTACTGGTCAGCGGCTTTTATCAACCGTGGTTTGAAAAAATGTACCGCTGTGGATAACAGAGCCGGCAAGATCAGAACAGCACCTGCTAAAGTCGCAAGATATTTTTTCATGGCATGACTGGTGATTTCTTTTTTTTGCGTCAATATCTTATCAAAAGCAAAACCAGTTATTATTGCCAAAGAGGTGCTCACAAAAAATAAAAATTTGGAGGGGTTCCGAAGAGCGGTCAAAGAGAACTTTTCCACAAGGAACGAATAAACAGGGTTGAATTTTCCAAGAGCTAACAAACTAAAAAGAGCCACCATCCACCAGTGGATCCGCTCCGTTGCCGATTTTTTAAAGAACGGCTGAATGAGGATAAGAAGGAACGGCAAAATCCCTATATAAAAAGATACTTTTAGAAAATTACCCCACGCCGGAAATATCAAAGAAATAAAAGCCGGCGGCGGCACGGAACCCCACATCGCGAATGAAACGCTCTCCCTTTGCCGTACGGATACCCTGGCAAGTTCGAGCGTCGAAAAAACCTGTGGCAAAGAAAGCAAGATACCCAAAGCCAAAGCGGCAAACCATGGAAAGATCAGCCTCCTTCTTTCTGATCTCAAGCCAACGATACACGTTAAGTAAATCACCGCATAGACGGCTAACTGAGGGAAGCCAGCCGTAACCATTTGAGATACGAACATAGAAAGAATCCCCGCATAAATCCACCGCTTATGTATCGCACTCAAAGTCATCATTTCTATCACTAAAAGGCTCCACGGTAACCAGCTCAAAACACGCAAGGTTCCCGTGGTATAAAAACACCCTCCATACGAGCTGGAAAATGAGAATAAAATCGCTGAGAGCGTGGCACCCTCTTTATTCATGCCAATTTTTTGCGCATATAAATAAAACCCTATTCCCCCCAATAAAACGTGGAGAGGTATGCTCAAAGTATAGGCCTGAAAAAATGGTAATATCGCATATGCAATCAAATGGGGCAGATAATAAGCCGCGACTTGTCCTTCGGCAATCAACGGAAAACCGCAGGCCACTCCATGAGTCCAATAAGGTAAATGGCCTGATCTTAAATGCTCAGCGTAATAATAGGACCACGGGTAAAATTGCAGCCAGTAATCTCCAAAAAGAAAGGTTTTCTTAAACAAAAGAAGTGGCCAAAGAAAAATTAAAAATAAAGCTCCATAAATGATGACAAAATAGTTGTGGCGACGGAGAGAGTTTATGAGTTCCATATTAATTTATAGATCTCTAGATACGGTCCCGGCCTATTCCGAGAGAATAGTTCCGGATCTTCATAAGGCAAGGCCACATACGCCCAGTGGTCCAAAGACCATCGTTTCGCTTTGTCTCGATAAGGAGAGACCGTCTGAACAAGCTCAGCATGCGGGGCGATCTCTTTCTGAAACATTGGGTCATCTCCCTCAAAACGGTAACGCACATAATACTCGGCATGGATTCTTTCAAGCGATTCCTGATCCGCTTTCAACACCGGAGACCAGTTAAGAAAAGGCACTTTATCCAAAAGATTTGCGTCCACATAAAACACTCGATACCCAGGTTTCCCCAACCCGGCTCGGATCATCCAATTGATTTTTTTTATTTTAGAATCAGCGTGAGGATCTTCAGGCGCGACCAACGAAAGTTTGGCTGTCAACTGCTCCTTGGTCTGATTTAGCCTTGGCGAGAAAAAAGGGTGATCCAAAACAACGACGGCGCTTTCCGACACATGAGCGCCGATCCATTTTTTTGCAACGGTCCTTGTGTCTTCTTTCAACAGCATCCGATCAAGATAAATGAGCTTCTGCAACGGAAAAAAAGCCACTATCAAAACTAAAACAATCCATGCTATTGTTTTTAGCCGTTTTGTACGCGCTGATTCCGCCAAGCGGTTCATCACAAAAGCGGCCGCCAGACACAAAAATGGAACGATCGGCATCGCGTAACGCTCATAGGGTTGGCTGAATAGCGTTATCATCCCATAATAAATCATCGGCAGTGTCCATAACCAAAATGTTCGCGGCGTCCGGATACAGGCCAAAAAGATCCCAATAATCCCGAGTCCGACTGTAGGCCATCCCAGTCCGTTTACAAGTGAGTAAGTTAAATGGTGAAAGATCGGCATTCGCCCTTCAGAAAACGATTGGATTCTTATCTCATCTAAAAAAAACGAAAAGTTGATCCATTGGAATGGGTTCAGTAAAGAGTAAACTGTGACGATTAAGCCGGCCGATAATAAAAGACATTTAAATGAAGAAGTTCCTGCTCTCTTATTTTTGTCGACTGGGATGACAAGCCCAATAGCAATCGGAAAAATAATGGGTGCCGCGATATATTTAAAAGCGATTGAAACGCCTGCCCAGAACGATGCCCAGACAAGTTTCGAAAGATCCTGACTCTCTTGATAACAACAAAAGGCCTCCAAACTCATCAACATCGCGAAGATCATCGGAATATCCGTGTACAGGTAATGAGAATCACGCGCATGCAAATAGCTAACCGAGAAAAGAAAAGCGGCGGTCAATGCCGTACGAACATCAAAGATCTTTTTTGCGATACGGTACAACACATAAACAGAAGCCGTGCCGAGGCAAACTCCGAAGATGACTCGTCCCGAAAGATATAGCAAGGTCGGGTCTTTAAAAAAAAGGAGTGCAAATTGATCCTTCGAATAATGCGCGAAGATCTTAAGAACTATAAAAACAAACCCGTAAACGATGAATAAGAGATACGAAAGCAGCGGTGGGATTTTAAAAAAATGCGGATTCAAATCCCCGTCCGCGTACGCCAATGCATGGTTCACAACGATCGGTTCGTCTTGATGAAAAACATCCGGAAGCCCAAACCCGACACCGGTCAATCGAGTCCCGAACGCCAGTAATAGGACTAACCACAAATAAAAACATTCGTTGCTGATCTTGGGCCGCATGAACGTCAATGCCTCAGATCGTAAACCATAATTGAACCACCCACGATTGCCGTAGCTTTCACACGCTCAGTCCACCGGGCATGCTCGAGATAAAAAAGGCTGATCGCGTATACTTTTTTTAAGGGTTCTATTTTTTCAGGGTCCGATAACGGCTGAGCATGGATCCCATAATATTCCGGATCCGCAAATCCAAAGTATTCGATCGTCACTTGATCTATATGCTTGTCTTTGAGATACTGCGCCAATTCTTTCAGCCCCTGTCCCCAATCCACGTCACTACCGCGCACGAAGTGATACCCTCCCTCAACGCCTCCCACCATCGGGTTAAAATATGAAATATAATGTGGAAAACTAGGAATGACCGTCAATGTATTCGCGGCCACGGCTAATAGAAGAACTCCTCGGCGCATCTTCAAACCCGCAGCCCATTTCGTGAGCCCGGATACCCATACAAATAACATCGGAATTATAGGTAAGAGGTACCGAATGCCCACGCCTGTACTGTCCCCCACCGTCACCAGAAATAGTACCGCCGCCGAGGACAGTATCACCAGATTTTCATTGCCATAGAATGAGCTGCTTTTTTTAAAAAACGCGGAACGCAAGATCATTAAAATTAAAAATGGCAATGTCATTTTCACGGCAAAACAAAATAGGTAATAGTACCACTGTGTTTTTGTGGTCCATTGACCGAACGCAAAGTGAAGATACGGCGCTTGGTGGCTACGAACGATGCCGGCTATGCCCAATAAATAGGAAGGTATCGGAATCGGTGCGTGGATCACCCATTGTTTAAAATTATTTCCGATTGTCTGCTGATGAGGGAAAATATATTTTGAGATCGTGTCGAGATAACCTAGTTTTTCCTCTACGCGAGGAACGCCGTCGGCCAGAATAGGTTTCCATTCAAAACCATAGGACGCCCAGACCACTAAGAATGTAACCAGAGCTACCTGAAAAGCAGATTTTAAAAATTGTCTGGATCCTTCTTTGATCCCAATGATCATCAAAAATACCGGCCCAAAAATAAGAGCGCTAAACTTGGCGGCCGCCGCGAGCGCAAAGGCCATTACAAAAGCCCATCGATCCACAGTTTTAGAATATTCTAAATAACGCCACAGAAAAAAGGCCGCCATCGTAGAAAATAATGTAACACCGATATCTGTCGTAGCTAAGCTCGAATGCGCCAATACATTGGGACAAAACGCGTAAAAACTTAACGCCAAGACTGCGGCCCATGGTCCGTAAAGCTGTTTTGACCAAAAATAAATGATGAGCCCTATCCCCAAACCCAGTAGCAGGATCATGAACCTTGAAATAAAAAACAGTATCTCAGCCATCGGTCGGTTATCTTTATAAAAGAAATCTTTCCCGAAGGGTAGACTATCGGCCTCTTTCCATGAGGCCTTCTCAAGATCTAATCGAGGATTTAAGAAAAGCCAAGGCCAAGCCATCCATTCACGGATCAAAGCCGGATTGGCCGGAGTCATTCGATAATCGTGCGTCTTGAGATACGTATAACCATTGACCATATTGAAAGACACTTCATCGGCGGTTGGAGAAGTGCTTTGAATCAGAAAAATGCCTTGAATAAAAAAAATGAGGAGCAAGCCTAGGGCTATTTTGGAGGGGTTCAGATACCAGTTAACCGTCATGCGATGCGCCTTTCTTGCCCAGACGCTCCCATCGAAATTCAAAGATCAGATAGTCAAAAAAAACGCAGGCGAGCACTATCATCAACGGCTCAAGCGGAAACCGGTACTTGCGGTCCGGAAAAATGATCATGTGCTCAAAAAACCAGAATAAAAAACAATAACCGATCGTCAAGACTCCTATGCGGGATGCCTCCGAAATTTTTTTCCAGCGCCGTCCAATGTAAACAATAGAAAAAATAGTTGAAAAAATGAGCCCATAATAAAATGCGTAGGCCATTTCCTCAAAAACGTGTTTAAGCTTCGGTGAAACCGGCCGGGTCGGATCGTAAGACCCCTCATAAAATTGGTACCAGATCGGCCACATGCCGATGCGGTTCCAGCTCATAAATACGATCAATCGCGCGGAGCCTAAAGCCAAAAAATCGACCGGATGCGAAACAATCCAATGTGTCATCGCGCGCGTAGCCGAGGCATGTGACAGTCCTTCATTGTCCGCCTTTTCCACCACTTCGGAATAGCCGGGCTCGCCCTTAACCGGAATGCGTCCCCCTCCTTCCGGTGTCGCATAAGAATTGACGTAGCGATACAGGTAGCCACCCGTGGCTGTATAAAGAACGGGGACTCCCCATGCTTTGTAATTCCGTATCACCCACGGCAGATTGATCAACTGCATGATGATCAGGACAATAAAAAAAGCGGACGTGATTTTTTTCCACGATCTTTTCATTAAAAAATAAGCGATCGCCACTACGAATGGCATGGAAATGGCATGAGTCCTCGTCATCGTCGCGTATCCAAAGATCAAGCCGTACCAAACAAGCGCGTAACGGACCCTGTTCCCCTGAATTTCTTTGAGAAGAAAAAAAAGCCCTAAATACCACAGCGGCAAGAACAAATGCTCGTCGGTGATGAGTGCAATGCTATAGACCGACGTCGGATAGATAGCGAATAAAAAGGCCGCCAGCAAACCGATCCGCTCGGAAAATAAAAGCCTCGCGATCCCGTAGATTGACCAAAGCGCCATCGCAAAAAGCCCGAGATCCAAGACCCTGGAAACCCATAAGTGAACCCCTAATAATTTATAACAAAGTCCCAGCAACATCGGGTATCCGATAGGCCGGCGCGCGGTCACGGCGCCTGTTTCATCAACAAACCAAATCCCCTTGGTCAGATCGATCGCGTGAATATTGATAAGGTCATTTTCCAACATGTGTTTGGGATTCCATGCGAACTGAGGCGTGTGGCTGCTAAATAAAAGCCAGGCGATCCTTATCGCCAGACCCAATACAAGAATAGCTATGAAAACGAATTTTGTAGAGCGAAATTTAGGGATCTTTAAATATTTTATTAAGGAAAAAACTAAAAGGGCAATAGCAAGAATTAAGGTAAAATAATTGGTGTTGAAAAACTTCCTAAGATAATACAAAAGGCTCATTTCTAATGGATTATACGCCAATGGGTTATGATTTTCTATCAAATTCTGGCCATCTTTGATAAAATAAGCCCATGCTTTCAGAGAATTCGGTTATTTTTCAGGTTTTACATCCTTGGGGTCTCTTCGGCGCGAGAATTAACCTGGTACTCTGCCAGCTGAATACAAGTTCATCCCTATGAAGCACTGCGTGTTTTGCGACACTTCATTCGATCAAACTGATTGGCAATGCCCTCAATGCCATCGACAACCCGAAATAAGAAATGGGTATTGGGTTTTCGCGCCGGAATTGGCAAACTCAAACAGCACCTTCGACATTCAGTTATTTTCTCAATTAGCCGCGATTGAAGCAGAAAACTTCTGGCATCGTGCAAGAAACCGGCTTTTGGTTTGGGCATTTCAAAAATACTTCCCCAATACTAAAAACTTTCTAGAGATTGGCTGTGGCACCGGCTTTGTGCTTCAGGGTTTTCGAGAATCCATGCCAAGCCTTGATCTGTCAGGCAGCGAAATTTATAGCGAAGGCTTATCTTACGCGAAAGAACGAGTGCCGCAAGCCAAGCTTTTCCAGATGGATGCGCGACAAATTCCATTTCGTAACGAATTTGATGTGATTGGGGCCTTTGACATCATTGAGCATGTGGAAGAAGATGAGCTTGTTCTTTCTCAAATGCATGCAGCGATCAAGAACCAAGGCGGTATTCTTTTGACAGTTCCTCAGCATCCGTTTCTATGGAGCCAATATGACAATCGGGCGCATCATGTACGCCGATATCGAGCCTCAGATCTCTGTCATAAGGTCGAATCTGCAGGATTTGATATTTTGCATACAACCTCTTTTGTTTCATTCTTATTGCCAGCTATGATGCTTTCTCGATTTATATACCGAAAACCTGATGTTTCTTATGGAGTGATGACAGAACTTCATCAAAAAGGGCTTTTGAATAAAATCTTAGAAAAAATTTTAGATTTTGAAAGACTTTTTATCAAGAGAGGCTTACACTTCCCTGTGGGGGGTTCGCTATTGTTAGCGGCAAAAAAAATAATTTAAAAATTATTTGAGAACTACAAGCACCGTGTTCCAGCAAAGCGGTCTTAAAAACGGTAGGATCTTTAAAAAAAATTGATCAAGCGCCTGCAAAGGATAAAATAACTTTTTATACGATTCGCCTTCCTCAATCACTTTCTTCCAATAACGTACTTTGGATGGATTCCAATGGCGAACGAAATAAAAATTAAAAAATATGAGAAGAGAAAATAACCAAAATTCTTGATGTTTGATCGATGAAAAGTAAAGCTTTAAGCTATTTAATTGTCTAAAGGTCAATGGTTTTTCATCTTCGGTGCGAACACCTTTGGCCATTTGCCTGTAAATATTGATAATCGGATTATAAGGGAGTGGCTCGATAAAGACCGCCTTTCCCTCTTTTTTTAATACACGGCGTATTTCTCCGGCCGTGGGCAACAGATCCACATGATGCAGCACGCCATTGCCATAGACACAATCAAAAAACTCATCCTCGAACGGCAAATGGCTGGCCTCCGCCTGAGATAAATGTAGCGACACTCCGTATTTTTGGGCGAGTTGCTCGGCAACTTTTAAAAATTCATCCGCAATGTCGCACGCATAAACATCGGCGCCACAAAGAGCCAGATAGACGGACGTTTCACCCGCTCCGCAGCCCAAGTCCAACACTTTTTTTCCCCGCAAATCACCTAACATTTTCAGAGCGTACTGGTTTTCAATCGCTGTAGGGGCCTCAAACGCTTCACGCACCAGGAGCTCATCTAGTTGTATAGACTTTGCCCATTCGTTGTGAAAAACCTGCTCACGCTTTACTTTATCGCTGAGACTCCCGGAGATTTGCAAATCAGAACCCTTCTTTATCTTTTAAAATATAAAGAGGACGTGAGCGGGATTCATCAAAATTACGCGCGAGATAACTACCGATTATACCAAGCGTAATCAATTGGACACTTCCCAAAAATAATACTGCCACCATTAGAGATGTCCAACCAGGCACCGTCATATGCAGCACAAGGCTTACATACAACGCAATACCAATCCATACCAAACACAGCGCGGAAGTTAGAATTCCGATAAATGTAGAGATCTGAAGCGGTAAAAAAGAAAAGTGGGTAATGCCGTTCCAGGCTAAGTGCAGCATTTTTCCTAGAGAATACTTTGTTTCTCCCGCAAAACGCGCCTCTCGATGAATAAACACACCCGCCTGCTTGAAACCCACCCAGCTGATTAATCCGCGAATATAAGGATGTTTTTCTTTGATCTCTTTCACGGCGTCGGCCACTCGACGGGTGATCAGACGAAAATCACCTGCGTCCAATGGAATATCCACGTGGGCTATTTTACGGATAAGCCGATAATAAAGCGCCGCTGTCCATTTTTTGAAAAGAGTCTCGCCTTCTCTTAATGCGCGGACCGCGTAGACCACGTCATAGCCTTCCTCCCATTTGGCTAAAAGATCAGGGATTGCCTCGGGCGGGTCCTGGAGGTCCGAATCCATCACAACAATCAGGTCTCCTTTGGCATGATCAATTCCCGCTTTCACCGCTACCTGGTGGCCAAAATTTCTTGAGAAATCCAGAATCTTTACGCAATGATTTTTTACACGCAATTCCTGAAGTTTTTTCAAAGAACCATCCTGAGAACCGTCGTTCACAAAAATAATCTCGGCGCTGAGCTTATGAAAGTCTATGACAGCCTTAAGCCTTCGCCAAAATTCTTGGATACAATTTTCTTCATTGTAAACAGGGGCTATAATTGAGACCAGCATGTTTGAAAATTCACTCATAATAAATACATCCAAAATCACCCGAATAACCGTATTCTTTTAACAACCATTCCCATTCCTTCGGAGTATAAAAACACTCGCATGTCAGCTGCCAATACATTAAATTTACTTTTTCACGTTCATTTCTATAGGCATCCATCACAAGGTATTTTGCTTTTCCTTTTCCGACTCGTTCAATTTCTTGAATGCCTTTTTTTAGATCATAAATATAAAGGTTATGCAATGTATTGATCGAGACAACTAGATCAAATGCCTTGTCTTTAAAAGGGAGCTGGGTTGCATTCCCTGTTTTCAAGAACGGCTTTACTTCTTTTTTGGCATGACTGATCGCGTATCGAGAAACATCGATCCCCCGGACTTCAAGGCCGGGCACCACTTGAGTCAATTCATACAAAAGATAACCCTTGCCGCAACCAACATCCAATACACAATGCCCATGTTTTAATCGATAACGCTTGGCCAGTTTTTTCGCAAGCGGCCTCCACCGGCCGTCATAATGATATCCTCCATAGCCGTATTTTCTGTCTCCGTCCCAATAGTCCTTTCCGAATTTTTTCGCGATGTTGGCGCAAGCAGCCTTATCGCAATGCAAGACGCGTTCCGCTAAATAATTACGCCCCGTTTTTCGATGAATTTTCTGAATGAGATCTAAATAAGCCATGAAATCCTAGAAAGGCCCCTCAAACTTTTTGACAGTGCTCTGCGCGCTTTCTTTTCTCAGGCGCTGGTCGCAAGCTTTTAGCGCGGCCGCCTCTATCTCTTTGGCGCCCGGATAAAACATCGCCTCGATACTTTGGCTGCTCGGAACACAAGTATGCGGCCAAACGATTCTGGCAGGCGCGTTTTTTAATGAAGCAAAGGCTTTCTCAGAAACTAAAGCGATGATCTCACCAGCCACACCGCAGGGGCCCCAATCTGAATCAGCGACGACCAACCTCCCCGTTTTCTTCACGGATTGCAAAATAGTAGAAATGTCCAGCGGATGGGTCGTCCGGATATCTATCACTTCCGCAAAAATTCCCGAATGTTCGAGCGAAGACGCGGCTTTCAAAGACTCGGCGACCATCGGACCCACCGCAACCAAAGTAATGTCCTTGCCTTGTTTCACCACGGCCGCTTTGCCGATCGGAGTCAAATAATACTCGGAAGGCACGTCGGCCTCATCTTCATGAAACCAGCGGTGTTCAATGTAAATGACCGGTCCGCCATCCTCAAGCGCCGCGAGTAAAAGCCCTTTGGCGTCCTTAGGATTGGCCGGCACGACGGTTTTAATGCCGGGCACATGAGAAAATAACGCGTGATGGCTTTGGGTATGCTGAGGACCGTTTCCCCATCCGCGCCCTACCACAGCCCGCACAACCATCGGGACCTTTTGTTGAAACCCGAACATGGCCGGCCATTTCGCCGCATGATTGATCAGCTGATTCATCGTAAGCATCACAAAATCAATCCGATGGTGCACCATCATAGGCGTCAAACCCATCGTCGCGGCCCCTATACAGATTCCGGTCAACGCATCCTCGGATAGAGGCCCCTCGATCACGCGGTTTGTCCCGTATTTTTCCAAAGTCCCTGACAAGGTGCCCCAAACCGCTCGGGGATCGATGATTCCGACGCCTATCAGGAAAACTTTTGGATTTTTCTCAAGCGCCTGCAATGTCGCTTGATGGACGGCTTCCCTAAATTTCACGGGCCACCTCCTGCGGAAAAAGGCTGGCCGGAAACGCCGATCCCTTGGCGTAGGCAAAGGCACGCTCGATACGCTGTTCAATTTCTTGCATTATTTTTTCCTCTTCCGGAACGCTGACAAATCCTTTGGCTCTCTTCAGAGGATCTTTTGAGCGCCATTCTTTTATTTCCGCTTCCGTGCGATACCCCAAGTCCGAATCCTCATTGATTCCGCAATGCTCCAGATACCGGTAAGTTTTAAATTCGAGCAGCGTCGGCCCGCCGCCTTTTTTCGCGCGCTCGCAAGCCTTGGCGGTTTCTTCATAAACACGCAAGACATCATTTCCGTCCGCACAAACACCAGGGATCGCGTAACCCTCCGCGCGCTTATAAATATCGACCTGTGACTGACGGTCATGAATATGAGTATTTGTCGCATAAAGATTGTTCTCGCAGACAAAAATCAGAGGGAGCTTGCGGAGCGCCGCGAAATTAAGCGTCTCGTGAAAAACCCCTTCTTCAATCGCGCCGTCGCCAAAACTTACCACAGCGAGCGCATCCTTTTTTTGTATTTGAAACGCCAGCGCGGCTCCGGCAGCATGAGAAATCGTGCCAGCCACGATTGCCGAGGTCCCCATGACCCCCGCTTTCAAATCGATCAAATGCATCGAACCACCCCAGCCTTTGCTGCAACCGGTCTCCCGGCCGTGAAGTTCGGCGATCATCGCGTTTAAATCGCCCCCCTTGGCTAAGTACCACCCATGAGAACGATAATAGGGAAAAATCACGTCCTGCGTCCGAAGCGCGGCGCACACACCCACGGCGATGCCCTCATGCCCCATATAAATATGCGGCGGGGAACGCATTTCCCGTAAATGATAGTTGGCCACAATTTTTTCTTCGCATTTTCTCAATAAAAGCAGGCGATAATAAAGATCTCTCTTAAGTGATTGATGATTTTTATTCTCAAGATCCATGGATTTTATTTTCTCCTTCTATTAAGAATATGCTTTGGACGAACGTGGCGATCTAAAATCAGGACGGTGCCCAAAAAAAGATTGCAGCGCCCTGAATATTTTGACAACTCTTTGTCCTTTCGTAGTCAAAACGGATCGATCATCTTTACTTTCCAACAGGCCCTCTTCGAATAACTTTTCCATGCGACGGCTCACCATCGACTCTTTGGGATAAAGCCGTTCTATTTGTTGTTCGGAAAGCGCGTGTGATCTCAAAACAAACAAAAGCGATGCCGAAATACTGGTCTTTACAAATGTGAATAAAAAAATATAAACCTCGCAAATAAACGCGTACATCAGAGCGGTTGACAGCATTTTTTCATTCGCTCCGATAAAGCGGGATTCATGAAAAATAAGCCCAAGCCCCGCCGCTGTTCCGGACGCTAAAAACTTGACGACAGAGTTTCCCGGTAAACAAGATCTGCACAAAAGCGCGTGTCCCAAGAACGCCGCAAGAAAATATATAAAAACAAATTCAAGCCACATCTTGGCCCGCCTTCAAAATTTGAGAGGGCCATTGAATCACAAATAAAAAAAATGTGAATATTCGTCCGAATTGGCTCAAACCAAACCTTTCATTTTCGGTTCGTATAAGTCCAAACTGCCTCAAACTTTGTAAGCGATCTTTTTTCTTTGAAGCTCCCAACTCTTGCAGGTCAGATAGATCAGGAGAAAAGCCATGCATGCCGATGTGCCCTATCCGGTCAAGAATTCGCAATGAATATCCTCCATCGGATAACCACCACAACTCTAAAAAAGAAAGGCTGTAAATCCCGTGAAAACTTAATATTCCGACCGTGATCGTTAATTTTTCAAAAAATGCGGGGTGCATCCACGGTCCTAAGAGCCAAACGGCTAAAGCAACGGCGGACAATCCATGATACAAAAATATTGTCCTTTCTTGAGAAAAGGCCTTAAGTCGTCTTAAGATAGCGGCGTATAACAAAAGATGAGCCATCGGATATAAGTAGTACCAAAAAAAATGTTGTTTTAACTGCACCGCTTCACCTATTTTTTATAAAATTCATGGATCGAATCCAACACATAATCAATTGCTTCGGCCGTAATATGCTGATGGGAAGGTATGGTGAGGATCTCAGCGGCTTGTTTCTCGCATACAGGAAAACTTCCCTGTTGATAGCCTAAATTCGCCGCCGCCTTTTGCAAATGAAGCGGGATCGGATAATGAATTTTGGCCTCAACGCCATGCTCGATCAAATGTTGAACCAGCGCGTCGCGTCGCGTCGCGCTAGCAAGATAAAGCTGGTACACTTCCCGATAACCTTTGGGCCGCGCCGGCAGCGTAATCAAAGGGGCTAGATCCCTTAATCCTTGATCTAAAAGATTAGCGTTCCGGATACGCGTTTCTACCAGATTTTCTATTTCGTCCAGCAGGCGTGTGGCGACCACGGCTTGTACGGGCTGGAGGCGGCTATTCACTCCCCAAAATTCTATATGATCCCTGTCCTTCAACCCATGGTTGCGATAAAGCCTTAAAAACTCAGCGCATGCCCTGTCATTGGTAACGACCATGCCTCCATCGCCCCAGACATTCAGCGGTTTCAACGGATGCATGCTAAAAGCATTTACTTTTCCAAACGTTCCGACAGATCTGCCATTCACTTTTGCCCCGACCGCCGGACAAGCGTCCTCCACCACTTCCAAGTTGTGATTATTTGCCAGGTCAACGACCTCCTGAATGTCACAAGGACAGCCGGCCCAATGCACCGGGACGATGGCTTTTGTCCGCGAGGTGATAGCCTTTGAAATTTGCCTTACATCTATTTGATAGCGATCATCCGAATCCACAAAAACAGGTTTTGCTCCGGCCGCCACAATCGCGCCGACGGTCGCGACAAAAGTATTGGCCACGGTAATCACTTCGTCTCCCGGTTTCACGCCGACGGCTTTGAGCGCCAAAATCAAGGCGTCGGTGCCGGTATTGGTGCTGATCACGTGTCGAACCCCGATGTACTCGCCAAATTTTTTCTCGAACTTCTCAACATAGGGCCCGAGGGTAAATTCGCCACTGGCCACAAGTTTTCTTAAATCTTCAAAATATTCGTCAACATGCGCGAACTGCTGGTCAAGATAGGAATATTTCACGTGCATGCTTTTTTTCGTCTTCATCATTTATCCTTATAAAATTTTTTGATCGACCCTGCCACATGATCTTGTTCAGCCTCCGTCATGCCAGGGAAAAGAGGCAAGCTTAATATTCTGGACGAGGCCTGCGTGGCCATAGGAAAATCTTTAGCTGTATAACCCAACGACTTGGCCGCCGGCTGCAGATGAATGGGCGTCGAATAATGGATGGCAGCCTGAACGCCCTGATCATTTAAATATTTTTTTAGCTCATCTCGGCGCTCGGCTTGGACCATATAGGTCTGATAGACATGAACTTCGCCGGGTGCTTCTTCCGGAACCATGACAAAAGGTTTTAACAATTTATGATAACGAAATGCCAACCGCCGCCGTTCTTCGGTGTCCTGCTCCAAATGCTTTAACTGCACACGCAAGAGCGCTGCCTGGATTTCATCAAGCCTTGAATTATAACTCCAAAATTCACATTCTTCCCGGTTCTTCAAGCCATGATTTCTTGCCTTCAGCAGTCGTTCATAAAGCACCGAATCATCTGTTGTCATCGCTCCGCCGTCCCCGAAGGCATGCAGGTTCTTCAAAGGATGCAGGCTGAAACAAGCGGCGTCGCCCCAATGACCCACTTTTTTTCCATTAAGGGAAGCGCCAACGGACTGAGCCGCATCCTCGAGAACAAAAATCTTGTGGCGCTTGGCAATCTCCATTATTTCGGTCATGCGTGCCGGGCGCCCTGCAAGATGCACAGGCATAATCACGCGTGTCTGAGAAGTGATCGCGGCCTCGAGACGTCGAGGATCCATATTGAGATCCTTGCCCACATCCACAAAAACCGGTTTGGCCCCCGTTAAGGCAATCGAAGAAGCCGAGGCTATAAAAGAATTGGGTGCAGTAATCACCTCATCCCCGGCCTTCACTCCTAAACTAAGCAGCACCAAATGCAGCGCGCAGGTCCCATTGGCGAGACCGACGGCATATTGGGCCTGACAAAAACGGGCAAATTCTTTCTCAAAATTTGCCACTTCAGGCCCCAAGATGTATTGACCGCTTAACAGCACATTTTCAAAAGCATCCATAAGTTCTTTCTTGATCGCTTTCGCCTGCAAACCTAACGCCGCGTAAGGCACTTTCATAAAACTTTTTGCCTCATTTCATCCAGCGCTAAATCCCATACAGGGAAAATAAACGCCGGAATAGAATAACCTGTGGCCGTAGATCTTTCAATAAACCGAATCTCCTGTCCTTCCAGGCATTTTAATAACTGCGCACCGTCATAGTGCGTCCAAAAAGCGGTCATCTGATAATTTTCATAGCCGTCATGATCAGGCGCTAAAGTAATAAGCTCATAAAGCGATTCACATTCGTAGCCGGTTTCTTCACGCAATTCTCGTTTTGCGCAGGCCTCTAATATCTCATGATCATCACAACGGCCGCTGGGCAAAGACCACAGGCCGGCACACGGCAAACCCGGTTTATTGTCGCGCAATTGAAACAAAGCCGCTCCATCATTTTTTAATAATACAACAGCCGCCACGCGTTTCATTTCTTTTGGACCATGGCTTCAAGCGTTTCTTCAATCCCTTTTACCAATGGCGTATACGAAAAGAACGGGAACGCTTTAACCAAAGCTGTGATATCAAAATGACGGTACGTGATTGGATTTAGTCTAGCGCTAGTCTCTATAGAAATGGGCTCTTCCATCGTCTTCGAAATAAGCAAAGCGAGGTCATAAAATGAGACCGATTTTCCGGTCGCGATATTCAAAATCCCTTCGCTGCGATGTCCCATGCATGTCGTGATTAAACGACAAACGTCTTTCACGTAAACGTGATCTCTTTTTTCTTCTCCGCCGCCGAATAACAAGATCTTTTTACGCTCAATAGCCGATCGGATAAAACGATTCGGTCCATAGCTATTGTGCGTATCCTCAGCGCCATAAAGCGCTGATGGACGTAAAATAAGAAACGGCGTTTTTGTCTTTTTTAAGGCGTCTGCCAGCATCCGCTCGCGCGCAAGATGCGTTAAGCCATAAAAACTGGAAGGGTCGCAAGCGGATGTTTCCTGAACGGGATTGGCATGATCCGAATAGACCGCGTCAGAGCTGACATACACTAGATGCGCGCATCCGGCAGATTCCAAAAACGTAACAAGCGTCTCGCCCATCTTTATATTTTGCATCTGGGCCCGTACGTCTCTTCCTTTATCCGGAGTCACCGCCGAGCAAACAATGACCGTATCTGATGGAGAAATTATTTTTTTCAAAACAAAGGCGGATTCGGGTTTTGTCAAGTCCGCTTCGGACGAAGATACCATCAAACATTTCTCTCTCGGATAATTTTCAAACAAACAATTTTTTAGGTGTCTCGAAACAAAACCAGAAGCTCCTAAGATCACAACGCGGGAAGGGGGCGCCGGGGTTAAATAATGATGTCGGATCATCAAGAATCTCCTTGAGTCTCTAAGACCGCGCCCAGTCGGTGATAAGAAAAACCGTGCGCGGCGGCATCGGAGGGATTCAAAACTCCCCAGGGATCAATGATCAAAGAACCCTTCATCCTGGTTTTGAGAGTTTTTATTTCTATTTTAGAAAATTCTTCCCACGCGGTCATCACCACCAACGCGTCGGCATCACGGCAGGTATCCATCGCGGATTCTGCTTGTTTAATATTTGGTAGCACATCCGCTGGCAGCACCGCCTGAGGGTCATAAACCCTTAACGAAATTTGCCCTAATGATTTGATCAGCGCCAACGCCGGTGAATTCTTGATAGAATCTGTGGCAGGTTTATAAGCCAACCCCCAAATCGCCAGGGAGGGTTTCAAAGACTTGGAAAGCAGTCTTTCGTGCAATACCCTCAACACCCAATCACGCCGGTAACGGCTGTTGTTCAAAAAAGCGTCGGCAATCCCCGCGTCTGTGCCCCATTCCGAAGATAATTTTTTCACGGTCACTAAATCGCGCTCTAAGTTGCCGCCGCCGATACCCAGTCCGGGATTCAAATAACTATGCGGACCGATACGTTTATCCATTCGAAGCGCCGGCACTATTTCCGACCAATCGGCGCCGATCGCCTCACAAATTTCCGCCATGGTGTTTGCGACAGAGAGCGACGCTGCTAAGCAAAGATTGATAGAAATCTTTGCCAATTCCGCGCTTTCATAACGCATCATTAAAATCGGGCAGCTAAAGACGTCTAAAAACTGCTGGTATTTTTTTGGCAATACTTGTTTGGGATCACCCGCCCCCACCATGATCCTCTCGGGTTTTGTCGCCCGTGCCCACGCTTGCCCAAAAATCAGCGTCTCAACCTGATAAAACAAAGGAAATCTTTCAACCTGAATTTTTTTTAAAAGCCTACGGGTAAAACCTGGGGTCACTTGACTGAGTACCACCAGAACCGTTCCCGTCTTCAAATGAGGGATTGCGGTCTGAATCAGCTCGGACAATTCCGATAAGTCGCTTTGACCATCATCATCTGTTCGGATATCGATCGAAAAATAAACAATGTCGCAGGCCTCAAGCTCCTTCAGATTTGAAGTAAATTGGACCTGCGCCTGATGGGCTTTTAAAGCTTGGTCCAATTCCGGTTCGGCAAGCGGCAGACGGCCTTTTTTTAGTTCTGAGACCCAAACATCACGAGGATCGTAAGCCACAACTCGCGAGCCTTTGGAAGCCGCTGCCAGACTTGAAACAATCCCCAAATGGGACAGACCTACAAAGCCTATCATGAGCTGCTCATTTTCCAGTTGGCTGTGATGTTAAATTCTGCATCACCGTGTTGATCCATATGTCGTTCGGTAAATTGGTGCCGCCTGTCTCACAAAACTGTTTGAAATAGGCGTATTCCCTTTCCCAGGTCGGATCGCCGACCGGCTCCGTAGAAACGGTTTCCTCGGGCCTGCCACTGGGCAGCACGCGCTTACGATGCGTCAGCGTACTGGGTCCCCATTTGCACAACCCGTTCATATGGAGGCTTCCCTTTTCACCCACGATGTCCGCCGTAAAAATATTTTTCCAAGAAAGAAGCGTCGCCTCCAATCGAAACGAGGGAGTACCTTTAGAGCCAAATAAAACGGAATCCCAAGACTTATTCTCAAAATTTCTAGTATTCCAAATCTGAAAAAAAGGTTCTACGTTACCAAATAAAAACAAAACCATATCCAAGAGATGTGATCCAAGATCCGGCAATACTCCCCATCCCTGATCTCTCCAGTTGGAATTTCTCACATCGCGTGCGGTGCCATTTCCGTAAAAAAAATTTGCATAGTAAACGTTGCCTATAGTTTTTTTATCCAACAGCTCTTTTACACGCACAAGATTCGGTTCGAAACGGTGATTATACGCCGTGTAACAAACTTTGCCGGAGTTTTTGGCCAAACGTTGAAACTCCTCTAGTTTTTCCGGTTTGCTCGCGAGTAAAGGCTTTTCGACCATCACGTGTTTTTTATGCGTAAGCAGATAATGGATCAGTTCAAATTTAGCGGAATCGGGTGTACAAACGATCGCTGCATCAAAAGAATCAAGAGAGACTTCTTGAATGGACCGGTACTGGGCTTTCACCGCCAAGGGGTCAACCGTACCGACAACATCTTTTCCGGCCACCGCGACGCGCTTAGTGCCCTGGTTGCCAAGGCCGACGACAACGACTTTCATCCCAGCTTGGTTCTTTTTTCCACTGATTCTAGTTTTTCGAGAATATCTTCCGGTGAAACCGGGGTATTGCCTTCCCGTTCGCAGGCAATGCCGGCCGCCATCGATCCTAAAATCGACGCGATTACCGGTGATTTCGTAGCGGCTAACGCCAGTGTCGCGTAGGATAACAACGCATCCCCGGAACCTACCGCGTCGATCACCCTTCCGGCAAAACTATCAATCGTAAAAAAAGAACGCACATCAAAACTAGGTTTCACATAACCAATAATGCCTCGAGCTCCCAGTTTCATGATCAAGGTCTTGCATTTGGCGCGTTTATAAAGCTCCAACGCCAATGGCCGCACTACGGAATCTTGGTCGCCAAGCGCAAAACGCGCCTCGCGCTCGTTGGGTGTGATAAGATCAAACCCCTGAAATTCCAGGATATTTCCCCAACGGCTGGCTACCTGACTATCAGCCACACGAAGCACACCTTTAGGAAGACTAGCTGTGAGTTGAGGGATTGTTTCATGATTAAAAATCCCGTGTCTAAAATCGCTGAAAACAAAGGCGTCGACCTCGCTGGTGGCCACAGAAGTCTTTATTTGTTGTAAGATCTTTCCTGAAATAGGGTGATTATCCACTTTATCAAATTTGAGCAAACGATAACCATCCGAAATAAAAACATTCTTTTGTATTGTCACCCGGGTATGGTCAATGATAAAGTCAGTCTCAACGCCCGCCTTTTTTACGTCATCGATCACAAAATTTTTTAAGGCATCATTGCCCAACACCGTCGAAAGTTTCACCTTCGCACCCGTTTTAGCTAAATGTTTCGATACGACAGCCGCACCGCCGGCATAGTCCGCTTGCCGGTCGAATTTGACGCTGAGCGTCGGAGTCTTGGCTGTACCGCTTGAGATCGTCGTGCAATATGTATACGAGTCCACGATCGAGTCCCCCACAACATGCACGCGTATGCCCTGGAAGGACTTGAGAGCTTTTCGCAACGAATCAAACGTGATCCCTTCGGATTCCATTAATACTTCTAATTTCTCGATCGAAAGATTCGGAAGCGCTTGTTCGATAAATGCCGAGGAAGAAAAAACAACATCGCCGGGCGTGAATATGACTTCGCCGCCATAACTGCCCAATGCCGCGATCTCCTCAGCCGTCTTTGGATGCACCCCGCCATCAAAATATTCATAGCCTTTGGCAAAAAAATCCGGCCGTAAAAATTTTATGTTCTCAAGAGGCGTGGGGTTGTCATCGATCACCACATAATCGACCGGTTCTAACGCCGCTAGATTCATTGCACGCAGCGTTTGCGGCACAAATGGCCTAAAATGCGCTTTTGATATATGAGAATCTCCGGTGAGGCTCGCAACAAGAATATCGGCTTTACTTTTAGCATACAACAAGTGACGCACGTGCCCCGGATGCACCAGATCGAATACCCCGTGACACATGATCACGGATTTTTTCCTTGGAATTAGCCCGATGATCTGTTTCAGCTCTTCACGCGTTTTGATTTTTCTCCGATAGTCGTTTTGAGCCGCTGGGTCCGTCATATTTTTTCCTTTGTCAACATTTTAAACCAATTTTCGGTCACTTTTTCAATGGAATGGGGTTCCCAAACCGGCGCGTCCCGCCAATGATCGATATTTTTAAGCATCATCGCGACGCCTGCTTCAAATGAAACTTGCGGCCGCCATTGGAGTTCTTTCTGAATTTTTGAAATATCCGCCCAAGTACAATCAGGCTCTCCCGGCCTTTTCGGAATGTGCACTTTCTCGCCGCCGAGCAGTTCAACCAAGCGGTTGACGGATTGGGGCTTGCCGGCGCCCAAGTTATAAATTTCATAGGCCTTGTCAGATTCGGCCGCCGATAAAAATGCGCGCGCCACATCCGTCACGAACACAAAGTCGCGCATTTGCGTACCGTCTCCCACGATGGTGTAAGGTTTTCCGGCCAGTTTTTGCGCAAGAAAAACTTTAAAAACAGCGCCGTAAGCTCCGGTCGTGCGGGATCTTGGACCATAAGCGTTAAAAATACGGATCGAAACCGTCAGAAGATTGTACACTTTATTCCAATGACGCACGCTCTGCTCGCCTAAATATTTGCTTAACGCGTAAGGGTACTCCGGCTGAATCTTGGCATCTTCGTTGGTCGGCACATCCGCCGTTGCGCCATAACAAGAAGAAGAGGCCGCGTAAATAAATTTTTTAATCCGCGCATAACGCGCTGCTTCCAGCGTTTTCACGGTGCCCATGATATTGACCGACAAATACTCTACGGGCTGATCGACGGACGGGACGATATCCCCAATGCCGGCAAAGTGAAAAACGAAACTTGCGCCTTGAAATAGCCGGCTTTTTTCCGGAAGCGCGCGAACATCCAAAGTTTCGAATGTCAATTTGGGGTTGTTCGCATGATGCTTTAAATTTTCCATCCGGCCGCTCGACAGATCGTCCAGCGCCCGCACTTCATAGCCACCGGCAAGAAGCGCGTCGACCATATGGCTTCCGATAAAACCGGCGGCGCCCGTTACCACGGCTACTTTGGGATGACTCATTTAAGCGCGAAACACCGTTTCTTGATAGTTTTTACGTTAAAGTATTTGTCGTCGTTGAGACTGTTGGGGAGCTTTCCTTCCCTGAAGGCGCGGCAAATATCCCGCACTGCATCTTCCACGGTATGCCTGGGAATAAACCCGAGTTTTTGGGCGATCTTCCCGGAAGAGACGTGATAAGAGCGCAGGTCGTTGCTGGGGCTTGTCTCAATTTTAATTGGGGATTTCTCCGGCATTTCCTTTTCTACGACCGATTTTACAATCTGAGCCAGCTCCGCTACCGTGTGATTTTGATAGCCTGCATTAAAAATTTCTCCAGCGATTTTTGAAGCCGGCATATCCAAAAGCTTCACGTAAAGCTCGGAGATGTCGTCCACGTGGATATTGGGGCGCTTTTGACTGCCCCCAAAAACAGTGATCATACCGCGGTTCACCGCCAAATTTGTTAAAATATTAACGGTCAGGTCCAATCTCATGCGCGGCGAATAGCCGCACACCGTCGCCGGCCGGATGATCACTGTCGTAAAATCAGGGGATTGGTATTTTAAAAGAAGGGGTTCGCACAATCCTTTGTATTTGTTGTAATCCGTCAGAGGCACCAGCGGATGCTCTTCGGTCACCTCAGGCGCGTCGCTAACTCCATACACCGAACTTGTAGAGGCGTATATGAACCGTTTAACACCCGCGTCCCTGCAAGCCAATACCATGGGTTCGAAACAATCATAATTAATTGCCTTGCTTAAGCCCGGCTCCAACTCAAAACTGGGATCATTGGAAATACAGGCCAGGTGGATCACTTCCGTGATTCCTTTCAAATTTTCTTTTAAAAAAGCAGCGTCTTGTAAATCTCCCTTCACCACTTGAAGATTTTTGTGTTTAGGCAAACCCTCATCGCCAAACAACATCAAGTCATAGACCAATACGTGATACCCTGATTCTAAAAGCATAGGCACTAGCACGCACCCGACATAACCCGCACCACCCGTCACTAATACTTTTCTCATTTTTTTAAGCTTCCTTCTGACATGGCGATGGTAAATTTAGCGGACATCGCGTCTTGATGAAACATGCGAACGGTTTCTAACGAAAACTCATCGAGATCTTTCCCCGCCAGTGATAGCCTAGAAATCACATCGGCCGTTGCCGTGATAATATGGCATCCGACCGCCTCGGCCTGAAAAATGTTTAGCACTTCTCTAGGACTGGCCCAAATTAACTCTGATTTGGGATGCGAGCGCATTGTCTCAACGGCTTGTTTCATGATAGGCATCGGGTCGCGACCGGTGTCTGCAATGCGACCCGCAAACACTGAGATATAACTCGCTGTGTTTTGTGAAAGAGATTTTAAGACCTCCTCTACCTGCCGATTCGTCATCAATGCTGTCACGTTCACCTGTACCCCGCTTTGAGATAAATCACGGATCAAAGCGCCTGAAAACTCACGCCTGGTATTCGTGACAGGAATCTTCACGTAAACGTTCTTCCCCCACGAAGCAATCTCTAAAGCCTGGCCTTCCATTTCTCTGAAATTATCGGAAAAAACCTCAAAAGAAATCGGACGGTCAGGAACCAATTTCAACATCTCGAGTGCAAATTTTTTGTAATCAGTCACGTTGCTTTTACGCATCAGCGTAGGATTCGTGGTAAAACCCTTTATGAGGGGATTTTGAGCCATCTTTCGTATGACTTCAAGATCGGCACCATCCGCAAAAATTTTTATTTTCATGTTAAAATCCTTTTAGAATTAATTGCGCCGCGTCGAATAGCGATCCCACCACGGCATCCGCGTGCTCGGCATTATTTTCGGTATATTCCGCATAGTGTACGAGAATGGTCTTACAACCAGCCTTTTTTCCAGCATCCATGTCTTTCCAGCGATCACCCACCATATAAGAACTTTTCAGATCAATCAGCCACCGTTTAGCGGCTTCGATCAGCATGCCCGGATTCGGTTTACGGCACCGGCACCTATCTTTATCTTCATGAAAACATGCCTTGATCTCATCCACCGGAAATGCCTCACGTATCTTCCGGTGAATTTCCTGAACATTTTCCAGCGTCTGAAGCCCACTGGCCACATCAGGCTGGTTAGTCACTATGATAAGCTTAAAACCCGCGTGGTGCAGAAGTTGGAGCGCCTCACCTGCTCTCGGAAGGATCTCAAAATCTTTTAATACCGTCGGCGCATAAGGCCTTCCATCCATTACATTGGCGCGATTAATCACGCCATCACGGTCCAAAAATACCGCGCGATTCAAAGCCTGGCTTACTTGCTTTTCGCGGTGATCTTTTCCCACTTATTCTCATGGAGCATGAGATCCGGGTGACAAACAATGCAATGCCAAATCACCGCCTGAAACGCCTCCGAATGAGGCGTGACCCAGGCGGCATCGGTCACCGGAACCAACACCACTTCATCTCCCACTTTTTTTGTATATCCGCCTCGAGGCCCTACCACGCCATAAATTTTCATCCCCCGGCTCTTTGCCTCGGCCAACGCCCTCACAATATTGGGGCTCACATTTTTCTCGGCGTCGCCCCCGCCTACCGAGAACACAAACACCGCGTCCTTCGAATCAGCTTGGCTTGTCTTAAGCCACTCCTCAAAAACAGTCGCCCAACCCTCGTCGTTGATCCTGGCGGTAAGTTCGGCGACATTGTCCACCGGCGTATAAGCCTCGATTCCCGCCAGTTTCCTAAAATCATTGACCGCGTGACTGCAATTAGCCGCGCTTCCGCCGACGCCCAACAAAAAAAGACGCCCACGCTGATGACGTAGTTTTACTAACCCTGCCACCAGCCGCTCCACGGCTTCATGATCGATTAAACCGGCTATTTGAGATGTTTGCTCAAAAAATTTCTGTGAGTGTTTCATTACCATAACCCATTATGAGACCAATTGTTACCAAAAAATATTTTCTTCCTATTACGAGCTCCGTGAAAATAGAAAGAATTATATCATGTACCAATTTTTGAAACAATTAATAAAACTAAAACGGTTGCCAAGGAAGCCGCAGTGCCCATCGCTAAGGATTTTGGTTCATATCTAAGAATAAGGTTATGATTCCCTTGCGGAATAGAAATTCCGCGAAACGCGTAGTCGGCCAATAAAATTGGCTGTTTTTTTCCGTCAACCCAAGCCCGCCATCCTGGATAATAGGTATCGCTGATCACAAGAAATCCCGCGCTTTCCGCATGGACATCTATCTCGACTCGATTAGGCTCATATTTTTTTATGTACACAAGATCCGAAGCAGATTTTTGAGAGGAAACAGTCGGCGGATTCTGGACGTTCAGCGTCAAAACTATTTCATGTTTTAAACGATCCGGAAAAGCGCGGATATATGCCGCCGCCTCTTCGGAATTGCGCGCAAAATGAGCTTTATGAACGAGAAAAGCTCGCGACATCGCATCGCGGTTACGATACACACGATAATCCACGCCATCAAAAATCTTTCCGTAAGCGGGATTTTTCTCCAATTGATCGTTTGCCGCTGAGGTGATGAAATATTTTACATTGCTGAAATCTGCCAGAGCCTTATCAAAATGATGCATCGGGTGCATCACAAAACCTACCGGGTAATCTTCCCGCTTAGTCAACCACGTATAAAAATCCACGTAACGCTTGATGTAAAGCGGCTCATAGGCATCTGGGGTTGCCAAGCCGTAAATCATATTGCTCTGCGGTACAAGAAAAAAACTGTTGAAACTTTTAGTCTTGTCTTCCACCATCATGACACGGAATGGCTCAGGATCTTGATGAAGAATCTTCACGATCCTAGAATCCTTCATTAACTCCTGCGGGGCTGAAGTACGCAGTCCCAATCCGACGCCGTTGCCCAAATCCACGCAGACAAACAAAACCAATAACCATTGAAAACTATTTTTAGAAACCTTGCGGATTTGATACGCGTAAATTATCGCACCCAACACCAAAAGCAGTACCAGCGGAAATAACAGATGCGGATTGGCAATGGAAATGCCTTGACGGATAAAAAGGAAAAACTCTTCGACGCGACGGTTTTGGAAAGCCTGCACATTATCAATAAAGATCGTGGGCGCATGCGAAGCGTGCAAACTGGATTCGATCTTTTGCCGCACCCATGTTTGATGCTGAAAAATAAAGACACGGCCAATCCCCAACAGCGTAAAAAAAACAGCCAACACAATAACCAGTCGACGAACGATTTTCCGGACAAACACCAACGAATGTTCATCGCGATGAATGATGAAATCAACCGCGAATGCTCCCAGCACCGACAAAGAAAACTGATACACTTCGAACAATCGTCCAATATTGGTCATGCCACTCAATAGCGGGATATGACGGATCACCGTTAAATAAAGCAGCGGGTGGATCAATAAATAAACAACTGTCAAAAGTGCCGTAAAAATAAAAAATCTGGAAGAACTTGGCTTTCTTTCTTTTGCTTCGTAAATGCCCAATAGAACCCCCAACAGCGGCCATAACCCCATGTAAGGGGGATCGAGAACTTTATCCAGTGACTTCAACGAGGGAATTTTCAAGAAAAAATATTGGAAAATCCTCGGAACGACATAATCTAGATCCGGCCGGCCCGCTAAATGATAAAGGTTTGGAAACAACACCAGCGGATAATGTGTCGGCAGGCAGGATTGCACCAGAGTCCAGGTTGAACGGTTGGAAAGCAACGTCCATTCCGCAAGTCTTGACCAATGAAAACTCGACAAGCCCAGCGCCACAAGAAACGGCGCTAAAGACAAAACCATGGTTTTTGGCATCGCTCGCGCAGGCTGGAAGCTTTTTGAAATAAGGTAAACCCATAGAAAAAAACTGCCGTACAAAAAATACTGGGGATGGGCGTTGACCGCATAAAATGTGAGTGACGCGACCAATAGAATATAAACAAAGCGGGATTTTTTTGACGCGTAAATTTCTACGAGTAAAAAAGAAAGGCTTAAGAAAAAAAAGCCGGAGTCTATGGCGCTTGCCGTGCAGATCATCCAGGTAAGTCCCCCGATCCATGCCGCGAACGGAGAACGGCCCTTTCTCAATAAAAATTCGTAAAGAAAAATACCGTTTAACCAAATGCTGATAAAAATTACCGTGTTGTAGGCGGTGCCAGCCTCCAAATACCTGGCAGCCACATAATACATATTGCCGATGGAGATAGAGCCGGCGCCAAAAGGAGCCCCGCAGGCGGAAAGCATGTTCCATAAAGGGATCGCCCCGCGGTTCACCCACTCATGAAAATAAACCATCGAACCATAGATACTGTGAACTTCGTCACCGCCCAAAGCAAACAGCAATTGATGCGAGAATATGGCCCGGCAATAAAATAACGTGACGGCCAAATAGGCGAGCCATACTTTATAACGGGGAGTGTCAGAATTCATGGTTTGATAGTACACAATTGGCGGATATTTTGACAAATAAATGTTTTTGGGCTAGTATGAGTCGCTATGAGTTCTTCCCCTGTCTCCTTTACCATCACGGTCCCAGCCTTCAATGAAGAAGGCGCGATCGGGCCGACATTAGACTCTATTTTACAAGTCCTGCAAGAAGATTTTGGCGGTTACGAAATCCTGGTCTTTGATGATTGCAGCGCCGACCGCACCGGCAAGATCGCGGACAGCTTCGCTCAAAAATATCCTAATATTCGAGCGATCCATAACGTTAAAAACATGGGCATAGGCTACGCCTACCGGAAAGGAGTTGCACTCGCCACAAAGGATTATTACATTTTAATCCATGGCGACAATGAGATCAGTCCCGAGTTGATCCGTGCAACGCTACGTTCGGCAGGCCAGGCAGATTTTACGATCACGCACATCGAAAAAGATACGCGTCCGTTTAGCCGGCAATTGATTTCCAGGCTATTCACCATGCTTGTGAACGGCCTATTTGGGCTTAAGGTGCGCTATTACAACGGCCCGACGCTAATCCCGGTAAAACTTTTGAAAGAAATCCCGATTCTTACGGATGGCCATGCGTTTATGGCTGAAATCATTGTGCGCTTATCCAAACGAGGCTATCGTCACACCAGCGTGGGTTTTGAAACAAAAGTCAGAACTGAAGGAAAAAGCAAAGCGTTTCGGTTAAAAAACGTAGTGAGCGTTTTAAAAGCCCTGTGTGACCTTAAAAAGAACTCGAAGAGTTGATGATCGGTCGACGTCCCCAATAAAACCATACCAGCGCGAAATACCCGGCAATAGTTTTCAAGGGCCTGTTTTTACTTTTTCCTTTTTTTCGATCATAAGATAAAATAAACGGCACTTCGGTTATGCGGCATCCTATCATGCGGAATTTGATCAATACCTCGGGCGTTACCACAAACCCTAGATGCGGCAGCCGGATAAAATCTTTGCCAAAAACCTCAAACGCACGCTTGAGCGCGGAGGCCTTAAATACACGGAAACCGGAGCTATATTCTTGTACGCCCTTGATCGGGAAAAATAATTTTAAAAAAAAGGCCGCGCCACGGCTCAAAAAACTTCTCAAGAAAGAAAGCCCTTCTTCCCCGCCCCCTTTTTGATAACGCGACAAAATTACGACGTCATAGCCTTCTTTCAGCCGATGAAGCGCTTCCGGCACATAGCGCGGGTCATGCGTATCGTCACAGTCCATAGTCACAACCACGTCATTATCGGCTGACACCTTCGCTACGTGATCCAACCCATCAATCATTGTCTGCCCCAACCCCTGGTTTCTCTGATGCCGTAAAAGTTCCAAAGGGTATTTGCTGGACAATGTTTGGGCCACCTGCACCGTTTTGTCGCTACTGCCATCATCCAAAATCACGATGCGGTAAGGCTCGCCGATTTCCTGAAATGTCTGACGAAACTTATCGGTTAATTTTTCTATAGCCGCTTCTTCATTGTAAGCCGGGAGAAAGACATGAATCATTCAAAAAACTCTTTCATGCTCTGCGTCACAGCCTGTATTGCTTTTGCGGAAAGACCGGGATACATCGGCAAAGAAATGATCTGACGTGCAACACGTTCGCTGATCGGAAAATCACCCCGTTGATAACCTAAACTCCTGTAGCATGGTTGTAAATGCAGTGGCAGCGGATAATAAACGCCCGATCCGATGCCCGCCTTCTTTAAATGGGATACCAATGCGTCCCTTTTTTTCGTGACAATTGAATAAAGATGAAAAGTGTGCTTATAACCTTTCGGGATTTTTGGGGTCTGAACGGGCAAGTCGCTTAAGCTCTTATTGTAAGAAACTGCGTACTCATTTCTTAGGGCATTCCAGCGGTGGAGGTACTTAAGCTTCACGAGAAGAACCGCGGCCTGAATTTCGTCTAAACGGCTATTTGTGCTTATGAGCTCGTGATAATATTTTTTGCGTGAGCCATGATCACGCAGAAGCCGTACTTTTTCGGCAATTTTTGAGGAAGCGGTCGTTAACATACCACCGTCACCCGCGCCGCCTAGATTTTTTGTCGGATAAAAAGAAAAACAGCCCGTCGTTCCGAAAGAACCTGCTTGCCTGCCGTCACATTCGGCCCCAAACGCCTGAGCCGCATCCTCGATCACGAACAAAGAATACTGTCTGGCAATTTTCATGATCGCATTCATGTCACACGACAAACCGAACAGATGGACTGGCAAAATAGCCTTCGTTTTTCGGTTGATCGCGGACTCGATTTTTGCGGGGTCCATATTGAAAGTTTTTGGGTCGATATCCACAAACACCGGTTTTGCGCCGGTTCTTGAAATGGCCCCCGCCGAGGCAAAAAAAGTAAAGGGTGTTGTGATCACTTCATCGCCGGGCCCTATCCCTAGTGCTAACAGAGACAGATGCAAAGCATCCGTTCCGGAAGCCAAGCTTACGGCAAATCTTGTCCCTATCTTCTTGACGAATTCTGATTCGAGCTTCCGGCCTTTTATTCCGAGAACAAAATGATGGGAATCCAACACCGTGTTGACAGCGAATTTTAACTCTTTTTGGATACGCTTATGCTGTATTGTAAGATCAATGAACGGAATAGGCATAAAGAATACGGGTTTATGCCGTTGCAAGAAGCGCTTCGGGGGAATAAGCCCTCACGATCTCATAATTGGTATTTCTCTGTGAAGGAATTTTTCCGGTTTCAGCAATAAGGCGTATCGCCTCGTCTTTGGTGACGCCCGAATAGAGTCTATCGCTTTTAGTGGCGCTGACGACATTTTCTTCCATTAATATCCCTCCAAAATCATCCGCGCCATAGAGCAAGGCTAATTGTGAAAGTTTTGGGCCTTCGGTGACCCACCCGGCCTGTAAATGCTGGATGTTATCCAGCATGATGCGCGAAAGCGCGATCATGCGGAGGTATTCGCTGCCGGTCCTTCGAGGCATCGCCATTTCGGTTGATTCTGACTCAAAACTCCATGGGATAAACGCGCGAAAACCGCCAGTTTTGTCCTGTAGCTTTCGGTAGCCGTCAAAATGCATCATCCGTTCCATGATCGTTTCGCCTAAACCATAAACCATCGTTGAGGTCGTCTTAAGACCAAGCCCATGCGCTGTCTGATGCACCTCAAAATAATCAGCTACCTTTGTCTTCAAGGGACTCACTTCCATCCGGACACGATCCACTAAAATCTCCGCGCCGCCGCCGGGCAGGCTGTTTAGCCCCGCGTTTTTTAGGCGGGTCAGGACTTCCCGAATTGAAATTCTTGAGACTTTTGAGATATGAACGACCTCGGAGGCGGAAAACGAATGAATATGGACTTGAGGAAATCTCTGTTTAACGGCGCGCGTCAACGATTCGTAATAGTCAATGCCGAGATCCGGGTTATGGCCTCCCTGCATCAGCACCTGAGTTCCCCCGATCGCGATAAGCTCCTCTATTTTCTTAAAAATTTCTTCGTTCGTTCTGAGATAGCCTTCTTTCGTGTCGCCGGGCCGACGGTAAAACGCGCAGAATTTGCAGAGCGTGTAACAATAATTCGTATAATTGATGTTGCGGTCCACGACAAATGTCGCGCGCGTTTTGGACTCAGGATTTTTTCTTAAATTCAGCTCATCCGCGACGATCCCCAGGTCAAAAAGGTCCGCCTCATGAAAAAGACGGGTTCCCTCTGAGAGGCTTATCCTTTGTCCATTAAGCGCTCTTTTAAAAATATCCTGAATCATCGTTATCTTTCTTAGTACTCCTTCGCGGCATTGCTCGCGTTTCTCTCTCGGTCACGGTTAAAGAGTATGCTCCCTCGAGAGAAAGCGCTCGCATCCACGAAATCGAGCTTAAATGGAATTTCCTCAAAATCCTTCACAACTTTAAGTAGTCCGCAGCGGGCGGCATATTCATAATAAAGCCGGAGGCCACATTTTAACCCTTCGTTGAAATCATAGGAAAGACACGAAAAATAATTTTTGAGGAGCCCCTCCGGTAATTGGATCTTGGCCTCGGCAGCCTTTAAAATTTCCGCCAAGTGCGCGGCGCCCCACTTTTTGGACTCGAGAAGCGCTTGGTGCAATTCATAAACTTTTTTCGGTTGTGTCAAAAAACTATCGCGCCTCACGACCCAGACCGCGAAAACGAACGGGAGCGACGTCCATTCCTTCCATTCTTCCGCAAGATCCGTCACGACATAACCAGAATTTTTTAGATTCTCACGCGCCTGAAGCGCCTCATTGCCGATCAAAAGAAGCGCTTCCGAATCCTCCGGAATATCCTGAGCCATCAGTCTGGCGATCTTGAAATCGGGACGAAAACCATAACGAAAACGGCAGATCATTTCTAAAAGCGCCGGTGTCGTACGGCCCTGGCGCGTGACGGCGATCTGTCTTCCCTTTAAAAGTTTGATCGGAAACCGGCTGAAAAGCAGAACACTCTCTACGCCGCTTTCGGAGCTGATCGAAAGATCCGGCAATAGAAGCAGTTGGTCCTGATATTCGGCGTACCAAAGCGTGGAAACGGGACTGATGTCGATTTCCTTCTTCAAGATTTTCTCATTCAACGCGGCCGGCGTGCCGGTGATAATTTCACAATCCGATCCCACTTTGCCGCTGATCAGGCCGAGATCCACTGGCAGCGAATTGATAAATGAAATTGATCCTAAGCGTAATTTAGGCGGCATGTTGACTCGATTCGTCATCCTGAGGAGCGTCAGCGACGAAGGATCTCATCTTGGTGAGGAGATTCTTCGCTTCGCTCAGAAGGACGTTCATGTCTAAGCTACAAGGCACTCTTTATTAATCTCCGTATAAGTGCTGTTCACTTCGATGGGCTCTCCGTGGCATGCCTGGATAAGATTCACGATCTCTTTGTACGTAAAACCTTTGGATTGTGAGCCTGCGGCCTTCGCGATCGTTTCATCAAAATTAGTGCCGCCCAGATCATCAACGCCGTATTCGAGCGCCACGTGAATTAATTTTTCATCCACATAGTTCCAGAGCTGGCGGATATGAGAAAAGTTATCCAGCATGAGTCTCGAGGTCGCGAGCACCTGAAGGTCCGTCAAACCTCCGGTTCTCGGCAAATGTGAAAGTTCTGTATTATCCGGTTGAAACGCGAGCGGAACAAACGCCAAAAAACCGCCGCTTTCATCCTGCGTTTCTCTGAGGCGCATCATGTGGTCGACGCGCTCTTCCGGCGTCTCGACATGGCCATAAAGCATGGTCGCGTTCGAGCGAAGCCCGGCCTGATGCACGAGTTTATGGATCTCCAGCCAGCGTGTGGCGCTGATCTTGGGCGCGCAGATAAGCGCGCGAGCTCTTTCGCTGAAGATCTCCGCTCCGCCTCCGGGTACGCCGCCGAGGCCCGCCGTGATCAGGCGCTCGATCACCTCTTTCACGTCGATCTTTTCAAGACGCGCATAAAAATCAAGCTCCACGGCCGTAAAAGCCTGGATCAAAACACCCGGACAGCTTTTTTTGATCCGGCGCAGCATTTCCTCATAGTAAGCAAGTTTGAGGTCCGGATCTAGGCCGCCGACGATATGAACTTCCCAAACGCCGTGGCTCGCCGCAACTTTGACGCGTCTCTCGATCTCATCGACGGTCAACGCATAAGCGTCCTTGTCTTTTTTAGTTTTGGCGAACGCGCAGAACTTGCAGGATAGAACACAAATATTTGAGTGATTCACGTTAATGCTGTGCGTGAAATGGACCTTATTTCCATGCAGGCGTCTTTTGACAAAATTTGCCATTGTGCCCAGCTCACGGATATTTTTACTTTTGATCAGGCGTATGCCATCCTCTTCGGTCAAACGGATATCCGTCTTTACTTTGGCGAAAATATCGGCAAATTCTTTAATAAGCTCCATAGGCTCCTTGACTTCACTCAAAAAAACTCTAGTTTTAGCACTCCTTCGCGGCATTGCTGCGTTTCTCTTTCGGTCACTGTTAAAGTATGCTCCCTCGAGAGAAAGCGCTCGCATCCGCGAAACGGAATAATAAGAGTTTTTATTCCGCGGTCGAATTTTCCCGCCAACGCTTGAATAAATGATGTTCTATCTTTAAAAGGTCCAACACCCTGCCGATAGTGAAATCCACAAGCGCCTCGACTGTTTTTGGCTTATGATAAAATGCCGTCGTCGCAGGTACAATATGAACGCCAATTTCCGACAAAACCAAAAGATTTTTTAGATGGATCGGGCTCAACGGGCTTTCGCGGGGCACCAAAATGAGCGGCCGCCTTTCCTTGATTGAAACACTCGCGGCACGGTGGATCAGGTTCATCGTGATCCCATTTGCGATCGAGCCCACCGTTGACATACTGCACGGTACGATCACCATCGCGTCGATCCGAGACGACCCGCTCGAGACCTTCGCTGCGAAATCATCCGCCGGCGCCACAAAAAGCCTTTTGCTATTTCCGTAATGCTTCAATAAATTTTTCCGGATCTCTTCATGAGTGCGGCCCAAAACGACACCCATTTCTTCCTCAAAAACCGTGGCGCCGCTTGAGCTTATCACGGCGTGCACCTCGTG